>Ga0207752_1000749_pt1 | contig 15234 bp, 14 predicted proteins | sample Pon2CUnioCityCA_6_FD_187272 | JGI IMG/M metagenome (GOLD analysis project Ga0207752, IMG submission 187272) | Marine sediment microbial community from Union City, CA, USA - Pond 2C Sediment 2 (SPAdes) | ecosystem: Environmental > Aquatic > Marine > Intertidal zone > Salt pond sediment ...
GCTACCGAACCCGACCAGGTGCGCTTCGAGTTCCGCCCGCCGGATGCTACCTGCAACGTCTACCTGGCACTGGCGGCGCAACTCCTGGCCGGACTGGACGGTATCCGCCGCAAGATTGACCCCACTGAAGCGGGCTTCGGTCCGATAGATGCCGACGTTTTCTCTTGGACCGAGGAACAGCGAGCGAGGATCCGACCGCTCCCCTCGTCGCTCAAGGAATCGCTCGATGCACTGGCAGACGATCACGATTTTCTGTTGGCTGGGGAAGTCCTCAGCGAAGACCTGATCGAGCGCTGGATCGCGTTCAAGATGGATGAATACTACCAGGTGCGCAACCGACCGCATCCCTACGAGGTAGAACTCTACTTCGACGTATGACTTTGACCGTTTTCGATTCCAGGACTATAATCAGGATTCGTGGAATTTAGGGGAGCTATTCTTTTGCGGTCCCTCGGGCCATTCCAGGAGGCAGATCATGACGATCAAGTTCGGCACCGACGGCTGGCGGGCTGTCATCTCAGATACCTTTACCTTCGCTAACCTCCGATTGGTGGCTCAGGCCATTGCCGACTACGTGCTCGAAGAGTCTGACAGTGGGCAGCCCGAGGTGATCGTTGGTTTTGACACTCGCTTTCTCTCTGACCGTTACGCGGCTGAGGTGGCCCGTGTCCTGGCTGGCAATGGCATCATCTCCCATCTCACCCGCGCCGATGCCCCAACCCCGGCCATTTCGTACGCTGTCGTCCACAAGGGGGCTGCCGGCGGCGTGATGATTACCGCCAGCCACAACCCACCGCGCTACAACGGCATCAAGCTGAAGGCCGCCTTCGGCGGAGCAGCGTTGCCGGAGCAGGCACATCAGGTCGAAGCTCGCCTGATACGCAACCAGGAGGTAGCTCGCGGACCCAACGTGATGGAATACGAGACAGCGCTCGATCAGGGGCTCATTCGCCGGTTCGATCCGGCCTGGGCTTACTACGAGCACCTCACCCAACTGGTGGACTTGGATGTGATCTCGGATGGCGAACTGCGGGTAGTGACCGACGCGATGTACGGCTCAGGCCGCAAGTGCATCGCAGACATGTTGGCTCGTACCAGGTGCCGGGTGTACGAGATCCGAGGCGAGATGAACCCAGGTTTTGGCGGTATCCACCCAGAACCCATGGCCCACCACTTGAGCGCATTGGGAGCAGCTATTCAGTCCTACCATGCAGACATTGGGCTGGCCACCGACGGCGACGGTGACCGCATCGGCGCTATGGACGCCAATGAGAACTTCGTAGATCCCCACCACATCTTTGCACTGGCCCTCCGGCATCTGGTTGAGCAGCGAGGGTGGAGTGGGATGGTCGTCAAGAGCGTTTCTACCACTCGCATGGTGGACAGGCTGGCAGCGCGCTACGACCTGCCGCTGATGGAGACGCCTGTGGGTTTCAACTACATCGCCGATCATATGCTGAACGGAGATGTGCTTATCGGAGGCGAAGAATCGGGCGGGATGAGCATCAAGGGTCACATCCCCGAGGGTGATGGTGTTCTGATGGGACTATTGCTGTTGGAGGTTGCCTCCGCTGCTGATGCCCCCCTGCACGAACTGGTGGCTGACCTCCAGGCCAGTGTTGGGCCAGCCTGTTATACCCGCTGCGACATCCCGCTCCGCCGCCCTGTCGCCAAGGCGGAGATGGTAGCCCGCCTGACCAACAATGTGCCCCAGTCGCTGGGAGGACAGGACGTGACCGACGTGGTGACACTGGACGGCGTTAAGTAACTGCTATCCGACGATTCCTGGCTGCTGATCCGTCCTTCTGGAACCGAACCCGTGCTGCGGGTCTACGCCGAGGCACGGGACGCAACAATGGTCGAGGCGCTGCTGACCTACGGCCGGAAAATGGCCGGTACATCAGGTTGACCTGTCTTCAATACAGTTCAGTTAAGGACGAGCCAGACTTCCGAAGTCTTATCTGAACCGTATTGGACCTATCTTGACATTTCGTTCACCTCAGAGTATCCTTTGATCGATCGCGGATATGGAGGCCACATCTAATGCAATCTCTCTTCCTCGCTATTGAGGGCGCCATTGGAGTGGGGAAGACAACGCTGGCTCGTCTGCTGCAGCCTCGCTTCAAAGCGAGTTTGTTATTGGAAGCCTTTGAAGAGAATCCTTTCCTCGCTGACTTCTATGCCGACCGTGCCCGCTACGCCTTCCAAACCCAGATGGTCTTTCTATTGAGCCGCTACCAGCAGCAACAGACCGTGCCGACGATCCTGGCGTGCGGCCCGCTCATTGCAGACTATGCCTTTTCCAAGGACAGCCTATTTGCCCACCTGAATCTGGTAGGTGACGAGTGGGCCGTGTACGAGCGGCTCTATAATGTCCTGGCCGACCGTATCCCCAAACCCGACCTTGTCGTCTTTCTGCGCGCTGATACCGACGTGCTGATGAGCCGCATCGCAACTCGCGACCGCGCCTACGAACGGGACATGGACCGCTCATACATCGAGCGGCTCCGACAGGCCTACGAACAATACTTCGCTACATATACCGAGACGCCAGTGTTGACCATCGACACCAATAACCTGGACTATGTCCAAGACCCTGACGCTCTTGCTTTCGTCGAGAATCAGGTGCGCGCAGCGCTCGGGATTGGAGCCTACCAACGACCACTGCCCCAGATGGAACCCACTGACCTGTCTCGGATAGAGGTAATGCCGGCACAGGCAACTCGCGCGGCATCGGAATTGGACACGGTGGGCGAGTTTCTGGCAGCGAACGAGGCGATGGGGCGATTGGGAGCCGCGCTGGCCGACAGAGCGATGAATTCAGGTGACCCAGGAGTGGAGCTGAGGACGGCCCTACAGAACACAATAGGACGATTGTGGCGCCTGGCTCACGCGATTGGCGTCGATCTGCAGGAAGCACAGCGACAATAGGCAGCACATCCACCGTCGTGCTGTCTCACGCAGTCAGTTAGAAAGGATAATATGAAACGTTTCGTCGCCATCGCAGGCAACATCGGGGTGGGCAAATCCACCCTGACAGCGCTTCTGAGAGAGAAACTGAACTGGGAGCCCTTTTTTGAGGCAGTCAATGACAACCCCTATCTGGCTGACTTCTACGAGGACATGCGGCGTTGGAGTTTTCACTCGCAGATTTACTTTCTCTCACGCCGATTGCGTCACCATTGGCAATTGCACCAACGCGAGAATTCAGTGATCCAGGATCGTACAGTCTACGAGGACGCCGAAATCTTCGCCCGCAACCTGTACCAGCAGGGGTTGATGGAGGAGCGAGACTACCGCAGTTACTGGGAATTGTACCAGGTCGTGACCGCCGTACTCCCCCCACCCGACCTGATTGTCTACCTGCGAGCGTCGGTTCCCACGCTCCAAGAGCGGATCCGCCGCCGAGGTCGTCCGTATGAACAAGACATTGCCGCGAGCTACCTGGAGCAACTCAATCAACTATACGAAGATTGGATTGATGGATTCTCCCTATGTCCGGTGCTGAGCGTGCCCTCCGACGACCTGGACTTCGTGTTGAATTCCGAGCATTTGGATTTGATCACACAGAAGATTCTGGAGAAACTGCAGGGGCGGGAGGAGGTCGTGTTTGACACCCGATGACAGGCACCAAATCTCTCACCCCACTGTACGGGTCTCAAGACCCAGGCCAGGAGTTGAACGAGCGGCAAATCGAGCGAATGCAAAAACGCCTGCGCGAACTTACCTTCCTTCACAAAACCAGCCAGCTGGTCAGCGCCAGTCTCGACCTGGATAGCGTACTCCAATCTCTCATGGCTCAGGTGCGAGACTACTTCCAGGTAGAAGCCGCGTCGGTCGCCTTGTTGGACGAAGAAACAGGAGATCTCATCTTTCGCGTTGCTGTCGGCGAAGGGGCCACACAAGTAATTGGGCTGCGCCTGGCCGGAGGTGTGGGAATTGCAGGCTGGGTAGTTCAGACGGGCAGATCAGCGATAGTGCCCGAAGCTCGCTCGGATGAGCGCTTCTACGCTGGCGTGGATGAGAAGACCGGTTTGTACACACGTGCGCTGCTCGCCGTCCCGGTCAAGATTGAGGAACATCCCATCGGCGTGATCGAGATGCTCAATCCTGCCTCAGGAGCTTTCAATCGAGATGCGCAGCGACTGCTGCTCGCGGTAGCTGGCCTGGCCGCCGCCGCTATCCGCAACGCCGAACTCTACGAACGCGTGAGGCAAACCGAGCATCGCTACGAGAGTCTCTTCAACAACAGTGCTGATCCTATCATCGTGCTGGATCTGGATGGAAAGATCCTGGACCTGAACCAGCAAGTGATCGAAATGCTCGGGCGCCCTCGAGAGGATCTCATCGACGCTGATTTCTGCAACGCACTCGGAATCGACCGACACATAGGCCGGACGGCCATACAACAGGCTCAGGAAGGCCAACGCCCCAGCCTCGAGATGCACATCCCGTCAGGCGAAGAGGTCCATATCCTGGAAACACACATCGCCAAGATCGACTACGGCGAGCGGGAGGCCATCCAGTGGATCGGGCACGATGTCTCGGAGCGTGTGACGTTGGAACGCATGCGCGAAGATCTGACGCACATGATCGTCCACGATCTACGCAATCCACTGGGTAGCATTATGAGCAGCTTGCAGTTGATTTATGCCGCCTTCGTAGAACAAGATGACACTGTGCCGGTCACGAAGTTGGTGCGAATTGCTATGCGAAGCGGGAACAAGCTATATCGGCTGATCGACTCGCTGCTGGACCTGGGTCGCCTGGAGGCGGGTGAAACGGAGCTGAAGAAGACGTCTTTGAGCGCCGAATCGCTGGTTCAGGAAGCGATTGAGCAAGTCCAGCCGCTGGCTCTCAATCGAGCACAGACGTTGACGACGCAAATTAGCTCCGGCCTCCCAAACGTGTTGGCCGATGGCGAGTTGATCGTGCGTGTGTTGACGAACCTGCTGGACAACGCAGTGAAGTATACCCCAAGAGGGGGACTCATCACCCTGAGCATCGAAAAGGCAGGGCAGGACTTGCAGTTTTCTGTCTCAGACACCGGCCGCGGAATTCCTCCGGAATCCCGTCAGTGCGTCTTTGATCGCTTTGCTCGTCTGGAAAGTTCTAAAGGCTTGGCAGGTTCTGGGCTAGGTCTATCATTCTGCAAAGTGGCTGTAGAGGCCCATGGTGGCCACATTGGCGTTGAAAGCGAGTTAGACCACGGCTCCACCTTCTATTTCACCCTCCCCTTGGAGGTCGAATGACCGAGCGATTATACTACACAGACGCATACTGCACCCGCTTCTCTGCCCACACGATCGAGCGAGTGACCTGGGATAGCCAACCGGCCGTTGTGCTCGACCGCACAGCCTTCTACCCCACCTCCGGCGGCCAGCCGGCCGACCGGGGGACACTGAGCGGGATCGCATTACTTGACGTCGCCGTCAGAGAGAAAGATGGCGTCATCATTCACGTCCTGGAACACACCCTCCCGGCGGACCAGCACGAGGTAGAGGGACTGCTCGATTGGTCTCGCCGGTTCGATCATATGCAGCAGCACGCCGGCCAGCACATCCTGTCCGCCGCCTTCGAGCAAATGCTCAATGCCCATACCATAGGGTTCCATCTGGGCGTGGAAGTGAGCACGATAGACGTCAACGTGGCTCGTCTGGACCCGGCAGCAGTGAAGCCGGTAGAGGAATTAGCCAACCAGGTGGTCTGGGAGAACAGGCCCATTCGCACGCGCCTCGTCGACGCCAACGAGTTGGCGACCCTGTGCTTGCGGCGCCCCCCGACTGTGGAGGGTCCGGTCCGCATCGTGGAAGTCGCCGACTTCGACGTGAACCCCTGCGGCGGGACACACGTCGCTGACACCGGCGAGATTGGCTTGATCAAGATCACAAACCTCGACTATCGCGGAGACGAAACACGCGTTGAGTTCTTATGCGGTGGCCGTGCTGTGCGCGATTATCAGGCCAAGAACGAAATGATCCATCGGCTGACGTCTTTGCTGACCGTCGGCTATTGGGAACTGGACCAGGCCGTGGAGCGACTGCAGGATGAGGCCAAGCAACTGCGCCAGGATTTGCGCAAAGCACGCAAGCGTCTGCTCAAAATGGAAGCAAGTGAACTGACAGAAAACGCCGCTGTCATCGAGCCATATCGCGTGGTGGCACAGGTCTGGGAGCAACGTGAACCGGGCGAGTTGCGCGCACTGGCCCAGGAACTGGCTCACATCCCCAACGTGGTCGCATTGCTGGCCAGCATCGGCGAACGGACGCACCTGTGCTTTGCACGTGCTGAGGGGATAGACCTGGACATGGCAGCCGCGCTGCAGGCGGCCTGCGCGCAGTTAGGAGGCAAAGGCGGAGGGCGCCCTCACCTGGCTCAGGGGAGCGCGCCGGTAACTGACGTATCCCAGGTCCGGGCCATGCTGGCAAGTCTGCTGACCGCCTAGTTTCGCCCAGCCTGGCCCTGCACGCTCAACAACATTAGTCAACCAGAAACGAGTGACCAGTCCCATGCCCATGAAAGAGATTGCATCGAACATCTACACTTCGACCGAATTTCCTGGCGTGAACGTTGGATTCGTCGTGTTGCCGGCGGGGGCCGTCGCTGTGGACGCGCCGGCCCTGCCGCACGACGCCCGCGCATGGCGGCAGCACATCGAAAGAACGACCGGAGGCCCCATCCTTTACGTAGTGCTCACCGATGCCCATCCCGACCGTCTGTTGAGTGCCGGATTGCTGGGAGCACCCATCGTTGCCGCACGGGGAGCCTACGATCGAGCGGCTGCCTACACAGATGGTTTCTGGCGCGGCGTCGTCGACACCTGGGGACGCCGCTACCCCGAGGCAGCCAATGATCTAGCAGAGGTGTCCATCGCACTGCCCGAGATCATGTGTAGTACCACCATCACACTCCACAAGGGGGGGGCGGACGTTACCGTCACGCACGTGGCCGGGGCCGGGCCAGGCAGCGCATGGCTTCATCTGCAGGAACAGGACGTGCTGTTCGCGGGCGACACGGTCGTAACGGAGTGCCACCCCTTCCTGGACGCAGCGCCGGATACAAAAGCGTGGTTGTACACGCTGACGGCGCTGCGACGAGCACGCTTTGCCGAGACGACCATCGTGCCCGGCCGTGGCTCACTCTGCAGTCAGGACGACACCCGGCCGCTCAGCGATTATATCGCCCTGGCGCGCCGGCGGGCGCGCTCGATGCTCGCAGCCGGAGAGGAGGCGGATGTCGGAGCCGTGGTCACCGAGATGCTGCCTCTCTTCCCCTTTGCAGACGATGAGCGCGAGCACGTCATGCGTCGCATCAAAGCCGGGGTAGAGCAGGTGTACGAGGAACTCGGGACGGAGTGAGCGCAAGGCTCCGATGATGGCCAAGTACTTCATTCCCTCCACAGCCCGTACACCGGCCGATCGCGTCCGCGAGGCGCTGGACGAGGCCGAGATCCGGGTATCCAACCTGCGTGGAGCCGGCCCCCAGGTACTGGAAGTGCTCCACCTGTTCGACCAGGCCACCGATGCATTAGCGCACCTCCAGGCATCTGGCACGGACGTGCGCGCCGAGCACACTCGCTTCGAGACTGTACAGCGGCAACTCCGCCGTAGGCAGGAGCGCTTCCTAACCGAGGCCGGTACAGCACTCGTAGAGGAGCGGGCCGCCGTCGGTCCAGACCGGGGACGCTGGTGGTGGTACCTGGACGAGGCGGTCTCTCATGAGCGGAAGCGCCGTCTGCACCGATGGCTGCTCGGGACTCTGGGGATTGTGCTTGTCCTCGCGGCCACCTGGCTGGCCTACGATCGCTTCATCGCTCCCCCGCCCGAGGTACGCCAGGCTCTGGAACACAGCGCCAGCGGGGAAGCCCTGATCCAGGAAGGAGACCTGCGGGCGGCGCTGGCTGAGTTCGAAGCAGCCACCGACCTTAACCCGGATAACCCCGAGCTCTGGATTTGGCAAGGTGTGATCCACTCCGAGTTAGACGATCTGGACAATTCGCACACAGCTTTTGAGAAGGCTCGTTCTCTGTACGAGAAGGATCTAGATTTTTCGCTGCAGCGGGGCATGACGTATCTGCGAGTAGGGGACCTATCCGCAGCCCGCGCCGATGCAGAGCAAGCCGTCCGCGAAAACCCTGATTCAGGTCATGCCTATTTCGTGCGGGCAGGCGTCGCCACAGAGGCAGGGGATTACGCCGCAGCCATCGCCGACCTGGAACGGGCAGCCGAACTGGCCCAGGCAGCTGGAGACGCACAACTGGAGGCCACCGCCCGTGCTCAGCGGGCCATGGTGATACAGCTGCGGTTATATCAGCAGAGCACACCCACACCTGAGTAGCGTGCTTCGAGAACAGACTTTCGCTCAGCGCGGACCATACCATAGTCCACGCCTGCCAACCGCCGGACGGCTCGACCGCAAGCGCATCGATGCCCGCCCAAGCCCATGGTCCGGCGGGAGCGTGGGGGGACCGGATCCTTGTCCTTCAGATAAGGTGGGAGGATCAGATGATCACGGAACAGGAACTGGATCGCCTGCGCGCGGTCAAGGCTGCCTACGAGATCGACCTGATGCGCAAGGCCAACGTCGTCGGGGTGGGGATCGGGTTTCGACAGTGCGGGGGGGAGACAACGGACGACCCAGCGATCATCGTCTCCGTGACCCACAAGGTCTCTCGCTCGCAGCTCAACCCGGATGATGTCGTCCCAAGTGAACTGGAGGGCGTACCCGTGGACGTACAGGCCGTGGGGGAGTTGCGGGCACTTTGATTACGCAGGACGCACGGCGCTCTTCACCTGCAAAACCACCAGGCAAGCCTCCCGCAGGCTTGACACCTCCAGGAGGCTTGCAAGGCTTCTATCACGGCCCAACCCCTAGGGCTTTCTCACCGGCGTGTCTTTTTCCAGCGTGTTGTTGGTCTCGTCCAATTCGGCGATGTCGTCGTTTACGTCGGCGACGGCCCGGGTGGTGATTTTGCCGTACCAACTGGGATAGGCATGTGTGCAATCCAACGTGACTGTCCCGCCTTCTGCCAGCCCACCGGTCAGGTTCCACTCACAGGCTGGCGTCGGCGCGTTGACGCTGGACCACCATTCGACGGCGAAGGCCCCGGTGGGCTTGGAGCCCTCATTCTCAACGATCACCTCCACGGTCATATCCTCATCCTGAGTAGGTGGGTCGGGGTCGAATTCGACGGTGGAGACCACCAGGTCCGGCAGGCCGGCCTTGACCGAGATCTCTAACTCGCGCGTGTTGTTGTCCTCGTCGCTCTCCTCGATCTCTTCACGGGAATCCACCCACGCCTCGGTGGTGTAATTGGCATACCCTTCGAAGAGATACCCCATCTGAGCAGTCACCTCCTCGTCCGGCTCCAGCGTGAACGCACCCGGTGCTTCGTCATATTCGCAGTCCTCATGGACGCACACCCGCCAGGCCCAGCGCAAATCCTCGGCGATCGTCCCGCCCTGGTTGCGCAGCGTGGCGACGATGTGCAGCGGGACGCCCTGACGGGGATCGCCGGTGTCGATCTTCAGGTTGGAGATGGCCAGATCCGGTGGGTCGGACTCCTCCGTGGGCTCCTCCGTCGGGGTCTCGGTAGCCGGCGATGGCACGACAATCTGGACGTAGATCTGGCTGCCGAAACGCACACCATCCGGGCTCTGCAACTGCCAGGTGGATCGGTAGGTTCCCGGTGCATCCGGCGCGACCAGATCCACGCTCACGTCGGTGTTGGACCCAGGGGCAACCGCCGCCACGTCTGCTTCCGCAGGCCCACTCAATGGCTCGCCGGAGACGAATACCAGCTTCGTCCCGGCCTCCCAGGCGCAGGTGCCAGAGTTACGCACACGCCACACCTTGGTGAAGGCTTCGTCAGGGGCAAACTCAGTATCATCCGGTACGGTGACGTCGGCGACGTATGTGGCGTTGAGGGTGCAGCCGCCAGGCCCGGAGACGTCCGGCACGGGCGTGGCGGTTGGAGCCACAGTCGGGGCAGTCGTTGGAAGTGGCGTAGGGCTGGCCTCCGCCACCGGGGGCACTGTGGGGACAGGGGGTACAGTCGTGGGCGTCGCCGCACCTGGCGCGTTGCAGGCCAGCGCAGCCACTACCAGGAATGCGCCGCCCAGCAGTAGTGGTCGGCGATTCTCTCTTACACTCATTGCTTGCCTCCTCACATTGGAATTGCGTCGATCTTCTGAGCGATATACCCGAAAACACAGAAACAAACCAGTCGTCCAGCAGGTAGACAGGGCGCATGAAGTATCGCATGCCCTATGGGCCTTTTAGCTAAGGCAGCAGAGGCGGCTCCCACGCCGCCGGACGTGGGAGTCCGGCCCGCTAATTGAAAACCGTATTGGGCCTAACCCCCTCACTTGGACTCACCGCCCCGGTAGAAGACCCCGCTCTTTTCCTCCGTCCGATCGGTCGCCGGCGGTGGTTCGATGGACAGGCCGGAGATCTCAGCGCGCCACTCGGGCGTCATCTGCACGTCCAGCGCGGCCAGCGCGGCCTCCAGTTGGCCGACGTTGCGCGCGCCGATGATGGGCGCCGTGATCGCCGGGTGTGACATGACCCACGCCACCGCCAGTGTCGCGGGGTGCATGCCCCGCTCCTGGGCGTGGGCGCTGAAACGCTCGGCAATCTCATAATACGCCGGATCACCGTAGCGCCTCATATACATTTCTCTTTCCACCAGCCGCCCACTCTCTGGCCGACGCTCCGTCCCATACTTGCCGGTCAAAAGACCACCGCCCAGGGGGCTGTACGAGATGACACCCAGGTCCTCCGCCTGTGCCAGTGGGAGGATTTCGACCTCCGCCTGCCGCTTGACCAGGTTATACATGGGCTGGACACAAGCAAAGCGCGCCAACCCCTCGCAGGCCGAGACACCCAGCGCCGTGGCGATCTGCCACGCGGCCCAGTTGCTGGCCGCCGGATACAGGATCTTGCCCTGGCGCACCAGGTCGTCCAGCGCACGCAGCGTCTCCTCGATCGGCGTCGGGGGCTCAAACCTGTGCAGGAAATAGAGATCCAGGCGATCGGTGCGCAGGCGCCTCAGGCTGGCCTCCACTGCGAGCATCATGTGACGACGCGACAGCCCCTGTTCGTTCACACCCTCACCAGTAGGGAAGCCGACCTTGGACGTGAGGACGATCTCGTCGCGGCAGTCGGCAATCAACCGGCCCAGAATCTCCTCGGAACGGCCATCAGAATAGACGTTCGCCGTATCGAAGAAATTGATGCCAACTTCGCGGCACCGATGGAACATGGCAGCAGAAGTCTCCTCGTCGGCTATGCCGCCGAATGACATCGTCCCAAAACAAAGGCGGGAAACCTGCACGCCAGTTCGCCCCAGTGTTCGATATTCCATGAAAAAATCTTCCTTTCCGCAAGCAGCGACTATGCACTTACAGTATGAACCATTTCCGTCTCTGGCGGTGAACCGAGGATCGTGGAGAGTGCCGCGAGCCCATTCTAATACCTGTCCGGTGAATCTGTCAAATGCGCCTTGGCTTACCCCTCCTCTGACGTCCCTTGCCGCCCCAGCCGGACCGCGGCCGCCAACACGATATCCGCTTGAAGATGACACGTATCCCGGTAGCGCGCTTCGTGAAGCCGCACAGGCTCCCAGCCGCGTTCCAGATTGATGTAGGGCTGGAACAATACGCCGGCGATGAACCCGAGCGCACGGGCCATGGCAAAGAGCGTGCTGGCTTCCCCGTTCTCCACGCACAGACAACCGTGCCCACGGAAGTTCTCCGCCATCCGCGGCGTGATGCGGTACAAAGCCTCACAGGACCCATTCCCGCCCACGTGCACCGTCGCGCCACGCTCGCGGCACGCCCCGGACAGCGCTTCGACCACTGCTTTGTCGGCGGAGACGCGGCCCGAGGTGTTGCCGTAGTGGACAGAAGTCCCGTCGGTGCCGATGGAGAACGCCGGCACGATCAGGTCACCGAACTGCACCGGCGTCCCCAACGACCAGGCAGCGCACACCAGAAAAACCGCCCTCACGCCGCAGGCGACCAGATCCTCGACGATGCAAGCCAGGGGTGAAGCACCCATCGGGGGGACGAGGGCCATAATCTCCAGCCCCTGGAACGTGCCCCGCTTCACAACGTGCGAGGCAGCGTACGGATGATGAAGCGGTGACAGCCATTCCGTGTCTGCCAGCGAGCAGCGCTCATCCAGCCGATCCATCACACCCTTCGAGAAGGTCAACACGGCGATGCCGGAAAACGCCAGCCGCCTGTCGTCGAGGCCAGCATCTCGGGCAGCGTCCAGGGTCTGCTGGGGCGTGATCAGAAAGCGATCAGGTAAGAGTTCCTGCATTTCGTCACACCCCAAGCATCCTTAGAATCCAAAACACGGCCACTCCCCCCACGATCGTCCACAGCACGCTGCGGGTGCGCCAGGCGACGAAGGCCCCCGCCACCACAGCCCAGGCCGGGAGACCAGGCTCCAGGTGGCCCTGCGGTGCCAGGGCCGCTGGCACGACGAGCGCCGCCAGCACCGCCGGAGGCACGTACCGCAGCCAGCGCCGCAACAGTGGGGGTACCTCCCGTCCCAGCGCGGCAATCATCGTGTAGCGCGTGAAATAAGTCACCGGCGCCATGCCGAAGAAAATCACGACCTTTTCCACGCTCGTTCCACCTCCTCCAATACCAGGCCCAACCCGCTGCCCAGCATGCCGGCCACAATGATCGTCCACCTGCCGGGCAGGAGAACCGTACCCAGGAGGGCCAACCCCCCGGCCGCCACCGCAACAGCCACGCCGATGCGATCTTTCAGGAAAGCGGTCAGCAAGCCGAGGAAGCCCAGCGGGAAGACCAGGTCAAGCCCATACAGACTGGGGTCGGGGATGGCGGCGCCTAGCAGCGCGCCCAGTAGCCCACCGGTCGGCCAAGAGAGGTAGATGCCGACGTTGGCGCCCAGAAAGTAAAGATGGTTCCCCCGACCCTGCTCGTACGCCGTGATCGCCAGCGCGTAGGACTCGTCGGACATCCACAGCGCCAGAAGAGCCTTCCACAGCGGGGAGAGGCCGCGCAGATATGGGGCCACCGAAGCACCCAACAGCAAATGACGCAGGTTGATGACAAGTGTCGTCAGGACGATAGGGACCGCACCATCCGTCTCCCACATCCCCACAGCCGTAAACTGGGCTGAGCCAGCGTGGACGATGAGTGACATAGCCCACGCCTCCCAGGGACTGAACCCCACCTGCCGTGCCATCATGCCGTAGAGCAGGCCGAAGGCCACGACCCCGGGGGCCAGTGGCAGTGTCGCCAACAGACCGCGCCAGAAATCCTTCAACCAGCTATCTCCCGAAGTCAGTTACCCGCTCATATCCGCCCGTATCCCTTGAGCGCCCGCAGCGCCGCGATGGTGGCATTGACGGCGTGCTCCTCGCCCTCGCCCTCCTCTGGCTCCCAGCTTCCGTCGGGCCGTTGCTTCCGCTCCAGATCGGTCAAAGCGCGAGCGACCGGGGGATGGTCGGCCGACACACCTGCGTCCTGGAGGCAGCGCAGGAGCCAGGCCAGGTACGCGCCCTCCCAATCGGGCGAGAAGCTTCCTTCCACAACCGCCAATGCCTGCCGGAACGGCGTCGAATCCGGCCCAGGAAAGAAGGCCAGCATCGGCAGGGCGATCCACGTCGCCCGCAGGTAACCGACCAGCCGGCCCGTCTCGTCGCAGTGGGCGAGCAAAAAGTCCGTCGGACAGTACCTGCCTTCGGCCTCCGCGTAGCCGAAGCGGATCAGCACGTGAGCGCAGTACGCCGTCAGCCAGGCCCGCGTCTCGACCCGCCCCGGCATCATCCACTCTGGGGGATTCAATGCTCGCACCGCCTCCACCTCATCCCAGCCGCCATCCTCCTGCTGGCGATCCAGCAGAAACTGGCAAGCCGCATCTACCGGCGCCCCCCTATGCACCTTCAGGTCGTCGAACCATTGGAGCACGTACGCCGTGTCGCAGACACTGCTCGTCTCCCGAACCCAGTAGGCGAAGCCACCGTCGGACCTCTGGAGAGCCGCCAATTGCCGCAGCGCCGCGTCAGACGGCAGTTCATTCCACAGGATGGCCGCTAGCCGCGCCCGCTCGACGGCGTCACCCTGGGCCTGCACGTAGGCGATGGCCTTTTCTGTATCCATTTCAATGTACACTCCTGCCACCCATCCGCGACCCATCCGCGGGAGCAATTACGAAACGGCTTGCACAAGAGCCCTGATTGCTTCATGAACTAGTATTCTGTCAATCATGTCTTGATGGGTTCGTAGTAACGACTTCAGTCGTTTCTGCCGCTCAGCGCAGCCCGAATCAATCCGGTCAGGAACTCCCCACGCTCGGGTTCATACCCCAGCCTCCGGCGGAGCTTATCCACGCTCACCGAGACCATCGCCTGCGTTGGATCCTCGACCAAGTCAATATCGCACCACACCCTCGACCACCGGGACCACCTTCCCCCCCACCCGCACGGCGGTGATCTCCTCGCCGGCCCGGTCTACTTCGACATATAGCGTGCTGGGCCGATGTATCTCTGAGCCCTGCTCGCTGACGATGTAACTGGTAGGCTCGGTCACCTCCACGGCCCTTCGACTTAGCTCAGGACAGGTCCGGTGGTGAACCAGGTAAGCGCCCAGCGCGCCATTGGCGCTGCCGGTGGCCGGATCCTCGGGCACCCCCAGCAGCGGGGCGAACATGCGCACGTGGACCGTGGCCTCGGGTCGCTCCGTCTCGAAGGTGAACACCATCACGCACTCGGTGCCCAGAGCGCGACAGACCTGGTTCAGGGCAGAGGTGTTCAGCCCGCCTGCATCAAGCGCCCGCACCTCGGCCAGAGAACGGACCGGCACCATCATCTGCGGGACCCCCGTCGAGACAATCTGGACCGGCAGACCCGTCTCCGTGATCGCCTCGGAGGGCAGGCCCAGCCCCACTGCCAGTTCCGTCACGTCCTCCAGCACTGCGTGGAACGTGGGGCGGTCCTGGGTCATGACCACGCGCCCCACCCACCCATTGGATACGTGCAGGTCGGCCGGCAGCACGCCAACGCCCAGCTCGAAGTGGACCTGCGTGACCGGCTCGCGCAGCTCCACGCGCCCCAGATGTGCCAGGACCCAATGCGTGCCCACGACAGGGTGTCCGGCGAAGGGCAGCTCCGCAGCCGGGGTGAAGATGCGCACCTTGAAATCGGCCCCCGCGGCCTGCGGCGGCAGCACGAAGGTGGTCTCCGACAGATTC
>Ga0207752_1000750_pt1 | contig 15228 bp, 11 predicted proteins | sample Pon2CUnioCityCA_6_FD_187272 | JGI IMG/M metagenome (GOLD analysis project Ga0207752, IMG submission 187272) | Marine sediment microbial community from Union City, CA, USA - Pond 2C Sediment 2 (SPAdes) | ecosystem: Environmental > Aquatic > Marine > Intertidal zone > Salt pond sediment ...
CCGATCTATCACAATGCATGACGAGGCGCGAGCTGCTGAAAGTTGCGGGTGTCTGCGCGGCCCCGTTCGCCTGGCGTTCGACCTCGGCTCTCGCCCAGTCCGCCGGCTCGAAGGGACGACCCAACATTGTTCTCATCATGGCCGACGATCTGGGCTACGAATGTCTGGGCTGCTATGGCAGTACATCGTACCAGACGCCGGTCCTCGACGAGCTGGCGCGGACGGGCATTCGATTCGACCACTGCTATTCACAGCCGCTGTGCACGCCGTCGCGCGTGCAGATCATGACGGGCCAGTACAACTTCCGCAACTACAAGGCGTTCGGCATCATCGACCCGAGCCAGACCTCGTTCGCGCACCTTCTCAGGAACGCCAGCTATGCGACGTGTGTCGTGGGCAAATGGCAGCTTTACGGCAGCAGCATCGAAAAGCAGGCGGCCCGGGGCAAGGGCTCCTATCCTGGGCAGATGGGATTCGACGAGCACTGCCTCTGGCAGGTCGAGCGGCGCGATTCCCGCTACCGCGACCCCCTCATCGTCGCCAACGGCAAGTACCGCGACGACCTCATGGGACGGTACGGACCCGACGTCTTCTGCGACTACGCCGTCGATTTTCTGGAGCGAAAGAAGGACCGGCCTTTCCTGCTGTACTTCCCGATGGCGTTGACCCACGGGCCGTTCGTGCCGACGCCCGACAGCGCGGATTGGGACAGCGGCACGGACAAGTCGAATCCGAAATACTTCGCCGATATGGTCGCGTATATGGACAAGATCGTCGGGCGGATCGTGAAGAAGCTGAATGAGCTGGGGCTGCGCGAGCGCACGCTGATTCTGTTCACGGGCGACAACGGCACGGCCGGGGGGATTCGGTCGAGGCTCGGCGACCGCATCGTCAGGGGCGGCAAGGGCCGGACGACGGACGCCGGTACGCACGTGCCTCTGATCGCGAACTGGAAAGGCACCGCGCCAAGCGGCAGAGTTTGTGACGACCTGGTCGACTTCACCGATTTCCTCCCAACGCTGGCGCAGGCGATTGGCGCGACCGTGCCCGCAAATCTCACGGTTGACGGCCGCAGCTTCCTGCCCCAGCTTCGCGGCGCGAAGGGAAATCCGAGAGAGTGGGTCTTCTGCCATTACTTCCGCAACCCCGGCGACCGGGTCCAGCGCTTCGCCAGAGACAAGCGGTGGAAGCTCTATCAGAGCGGCGAGCTCTTTGACCTCGATGCCGATCCGCTCGAAGAAAGGCCGCTCGGCGCAGGACAAGCGGACGCGACCCGCGAGCGTCTTCAGAGCGTCCTTGATGAACTGATGTAGCAGCCGCATAATCGTATCGTCAGAAGTAGAAGGATTGAGTATGGGCCGCAGATATGCACGTCGTGACTTTCTCAGGGTAGCGGGCTGCACCGCCGCGACTTTTGCGTTGACGGGCTGCAAGAGCTTGACGGACGCATCACCGGCGGGACGGAAGGATCCCAACATTGTCGTGATCCTCGCGGACGATCTCGGGTACGGCGATCCGGCCTGCTACAGCAGGCAATCGAAAATCCCGACGCCGGCGATGGATCGGCTTGCCGAAGAGGGAATTCGATTCACCGATGCCCACACACCATCGGCGGTCTGCACGCCCACGCGTTACGGCCTGCTGACCGGGCGATACTCCTGGCGCTCGAGGCTCAAGAAAGGCGTCCTTGGTGGGTACAGCGAGCCGCTCATTGAGACCGCCCGCCCGACGATCGCCTCGATGCTCAAGCGACGCGGCTATCGAACGGGCTGCGTCGGCAAGTGGCACCTAGGCTTGGGCTGGGTGACAAAGGGCCCCGACCAGAAGGCGAAAGCTGACACCGTCGATTGGGCCCGGCCGGTGACGCACGGGCCGCAGTCGCTGGGCTTCGACTACAGCTACATCATCCCGGCCTCGCTCGATATGGACCCCTACTGCTGGCTGGAGAACGGGCGGGCGGTGGAAGCGCCCACGGCGCATACGCCCGGCAGCAAGCGACGATGGGACGACGGCGGCGGCTTCTGGCGAGCCGGGCCCATGGCCCCCTCCTTCGATTTCTATCAGGTCCTCCCGACGATTACGACCAAGTCCATCGAGTTTCTCAAACGCCAGAGTCGCAGGAATCCGTTCTTCCTCTATGTCCCCCTCACCGCGCCGCATACGCCCTGGATGCCTACGAGCGAGTTTCGGGGCAGAACTGAGGTGGACTGGTACGGCGATTTCGTCGCGCAGGTGGACTGGTCGATCGGGCGGATCATCCAGGCGGTGGACAAAGCCGGCTTCAAGGACGATACGTTGGTCATCGTCACGTCGGACAACGGCTCGCACTGGCCGGCCAAGCAGGTCAAGGAGTTTGAGTATCGCGCCAACGGTCCCTGGCGCGGGCAGAAGGCCGATATCCACGAGGCCGGCCACCGCGTCCCGTTTATCTGCCGTTGGCCGGGAAAGATCTCCCCCGGCACGCAGAGCGATCAAACGATTTGCCTGACTGACTTACTCGCCACGTGTGCGGCCGTCGCCCGCGAATCGCTGCCTGCCGACGCGGGCCAGGATAGCTATAACATTCTGCCGGCGATGCTGAACCCGGCCCTGCAATCGCCCATCCGCGAGGCGACCGTCCATCATTCCATGTCGGGCATGTTCGCGATTCGTCAGGGCTCGTGGAAGCTGATCCTGGGCCTCGGCTCCGGCGGCTTCACGTCGCCGCGCACCATCAAGCCGAAGCCCGGGGGGCCCCAAGGCCAGCTCTACAATCTGCACGACGATCCGGGCGAAACAGAGAATCTCTGGTCTGAGCGTCCCGAGGTGGTCAAGCGTCTCGCGGCTCTGCTCGAACGTTACCGGCAGCAGGGCTACAGCCGACCCATGTGACAACAGGAAGGAGATAAGCCGATATGTCTGAGCCAAACTGGACGCGCCGAGATTTCCTGAAGGCCCTGGGCCTGGGAGCGCTCGCCGCCAATGTTCCTGCCGTCGGTGCTCTCGCGGACGGTTCCAAGCGCCCGAACATCGTCCTGATCATGTCGGACGACATGGGCTTCTCCGACCTCGGCTGCTACGGCGGCGAGATCAGCACGCCCAACCTGAACCGCCTCGCCGCGAACGGCCTGCGCTTCACGCAGTTCTACAACACCGCCCGCTGCTGCCCGACGCGGGCCTCGCTCATGACGGGTCTCTACCAGCATCAGGCGGGCATCGGACACATGATGGCGGACCGGGGCTTTCCCGCCTACCGGGGCGATCTGAACGATCGCTGCGTGACCATCGCTCAGGTGCTCAAGCCGGCAGGCTACCGAACGTATATGACAGGGAAGTGGCATGTGACGCACTATGCGGGTAAGGATGGGCCCAAGCATAACTGGCCGTTGCAGCGCGGCTACGAGAAATTCTACGGCACGATCACCGGCGCCGGCAGCTTCTACGACCCGACGACGCTCTGCCGCAATAACACATACGTCACGCCGGAGAACGACCCGGAGTACAAGCCCGAGACCTTCTACTACACCGACGCGATCAGCGACAACGCGGTCAAGTACATCAAAGATCACTGCGATGAATCGCCGGGCAAGCCGTTCTTCATGTACGTCGCCTACACTGCCGCTCACTGGCCCATGCACGCGCTGGAGAAGGACGTCGCCAGGTACAAGGGCAAATACGACAGAGGCTATGGGTACTATCGCCAGCAGCGCTTCGAGCGACTGAAGAAGATGGGCCTGATCCGCAAGGATTGGGACATGAGCCCGCAGGCCGGCGACTGGGAGCAGTTCGAGCACAAGGACTGGGAGGCCCGCTGCATGGAGGTCTACGCCGCGATGATCGATGCCATGGACCGGGGCATCGGGCGGATCGTCGCGGAGCTGAAGAAGCAGGGGACCTTCGAGAACACGCTCATCTTCTTCCTCCAGGACAACGGCGGCTGCGCGGAGAACATGGGCCGGGGTCGGAAGGTCAACGAAAGATGGGTCAGCGGCGTCAAGGACCGCCGGCCGATGGGCCCGGATGAGCTGCAGCCGCACATCTGGCCGCCGATGAAGACGCGCGACGGCCGACCGGTCCGCGGCGGTCCCGACGTGATGCCGGGTCCGGCCGACACGTACATCGCCTACGGCCGCAACTGGGCCAACGTCTCCAATACGCCGTTCCGCGAGTACAAGCACTGGGTCCACGAGGGCGGTATCTCCACCCCGCTCATTTGCCACTGGCCCAACGGCGTCAAGGCGCGCGGAAAACTCTGTCACGACCCGGGGCACTTGATCGACATCATGGCCACGTGCGTTGATGTCTCCAGCGCGACGTATCCAAGGCAGCTCGCGGGACATGACATCCAGCCCATGGAGGGCGTGAGCCTGGCACCGACGTTCCGGGGCGCACCGCTCGACGAACGGGCTATCTTTTGGGAACACGAAGGCAACCGGGCCGTTCGCAAGGGCAAGTGGAAACTCGTCTCGAAGCGTCCGGGCGGCTGGGAGCTTTACGATATCGACGCCGACCGCACGGAGATGCACGATCTGGCAGAGAAGCACCCCGAGAAACTGACGGAGCTGAAAGCCTTCTATGAAGCATGGGCCGCCCGCTGCGGCGTCCAGCCCTGGCCATTGAAGCAGCCGGAAGGGAGGTGACATGTGTGTGACTACGCTTTGTGGCATGACCGGCCTTTCTTTGTCGCCCCGAGTGCCCCGCTTATCATCCCAGCGCCCCTCTTGTCACCCCGAGCGCAGTCGAGGGGTCTGCCTGGGAGCCGAAGGCGTCTTGTGATCGCAACCAGATGTCTCGGCTGCGCTTCGCTCCGCTCGACATGACAAGAGGAAAGGATGCTCCACCTGGTATAACGAGAGAAAAGGGAACAGTGCTTGACAGGGCCACTGATTGGAGACCCGCCACGATATTCGATCACACACAATGATATCGTCAATGAACGATTTGAAGATGGCCCGGTGCCATGTCCACGCTTGCGTGGACATGCTGTTTCCGACGGGTGGAACATGCTTACGTCAGCGTAAGCATGGCACCCGTGTCTGGAGGTGGCACAACAAATCAGATGACTTGCGCCGATGATTGGAGAGTTGCGGAATGTATGCAAGACTGAACCGACGGAAATTCCTCAAGACGATCGGATTGGCGACCGCCGCCGTGACGGCGTCGGGATGTACGAAGGCTCTCACGGCTGTCGCCAACGACCGCAAGGAGCGACCGCCCAACTTCGTGATCGTCTTCATCGACGATATGGGCTACGCCGACGTCGGCTGCTTCGGGGCCGAGGGGTATGAGACGCCGAATATCGACCGGTTAGCGGCCGACGGCGTGCGGTTTACCGACTTCTACGCGGCCGCGTCCTCGTGCACGCCCTCGCGGGCGGCGCTCATGACGGGCTGTTACCCGCAGCGCGTCGGCCTGCCGCACGTGCTTGGGCCCGGTGCGAGGATCGGTATCAGCGATGACGAGGTGACAATCGCCCAGATGCTCAAGCCGCTCGGGTATGCAACCGCCTGCTATGGCAAGTGGCATCTCGGCCACCATCGGCAGTTCCTGCCGACGCGCCACGGCTTCGACGAATACTTCGGCCTGCCCTACTCGAACGACATGTGGCCGAAGCATCCGGAGAACCCGAAGGCCTATCCCGATCTGCCGCTGGTCGAGGGCGAGCGGGTCGTCGCCTACGACCCCGACCAGACGCAACTGACGACGTGGTACACCGAGCGGGCCGTGCGCTTCATCGAGAAGAACAAAGACCGGCCGTTCTTCCTTTACCTGCCGCACTCGATGTGCCACGTGCCGCTGTTCGTCTCGGACAAGTTCAAAGGCAAGTCGAAACGCGGCCTGTTCGGCGACGTCATCATGGAGCTCGACTGGTCCGTCGGCCAGGTGCGCTCCACGCTGGAGCGACTGGGCCTCGACAGGAACACGATGATTCTCTTCTGCTCCGACAACGGCCCCTGGCTCAGTTACGGCGATCACGCCGGCTCGGCCAGGCCGCTGCGCGAGGGCAAAGGCACATCGTTCGACGGCGGACAGCGCGAGCCGACCGTCATGTACTGGCCCGGCCGCATCCCCGGCGGTCGCGTCTGCCGCGAGCCCGCCTCGACGATGGACATTCTCCCGACCATCGCCCACCTCACCGGCGCGAAGCTGCCGGCGCACAAGATCGACGGCAAGGACATCTGGCCCGTCATATCGGGCGAAGCGAAGAGCCCGCACGAGGCGTTCTTCTACTACCGCGGCTGGAACCTCGAGGCGGTCCGCAGCGGCAGATGGAAGCTGCACTTCCCGCACGGCTACCGCACGCTCGCCGGCCGCCCCGGCGGCACCGGCGGCATCCCCGCCAAGTACGAGCAGGCCAGGACTGACCTGGCTCTGTACGATCTGGAGAACGATATCGGCGAGCAGAACAACGTAGCGGCTGATCATCCGGACGTCGTGGAGAAGTTGCAGCAACTCGCCGACGCCATGCGGGAAGACCTGGGCGACGCGGCGAAGAAGATGAATGGCAAGGGCAGACGACCGCCGGGGAAGATATCATAAGACGGTGTGCACGGCACACCCTACGCGCTCCCGCAACGAAATCAGGAGGACAAATATGGATGGGCAAGTGACACGACGTGAAATGATGCGATGGATCGGCATGGGGGCCGCGAGTCTGGCGCTCTCGAAGAGCACGCGACTCCTCGCAGCGGAACGCGCTGGCAAGAAGCCTAACTTCGTGATCCTCTTCTGCGACGATCTTGGCTATGGCGACCTGAGCTGCTACGGGCATCCGACGATTCGCACGCCCAACCTCGACCGCATGGCCGCCGAGGGACAAAGGTGGACGAACTTCTACGTGGGGGCATCGGTGTGCACGCCCAGCCGGGCCGCCCTGCTGACCGGCCGACTACCCATCCGCAGCGGCATGTGCAGCGACCAGCGCCGCGTCCTGTTCCCCGACTCGGCCGGCGGGCTGCCGCAAGGCGAAATCACCATCGCCGAGGCCCTCAAGCCGCAGGGCTATACCTCCGCGTGCATCGGCAAGTGGCACCTCGGCCATCTGCCGCAGTACCTGCCCACCAACAACGGCTTCGACTCCTACTTCGGCATCCCGTACAGCAACGACATGGATCGCGTCGGCGGGCCCAAGGGACGCGAGGCCTTCTGGGACCCGAAGTCGGAGTATTGGAACGTCCCGCTGATGCGGAATGAGGAGATCATCGAGCGCCCCGCCGACCAGAACACGATCACGAAGCGCTATACCGAAGAGGCCGTGCGCTTTATCCGGCAGAACAAGGCCAAGCCGTTCTTCCTGTACCTCGCCCACAATCTGCCGCACGTGCCGCTGTTCTGCTCGGACGATTTCCGAAAGACGAGCGCCCGCGGCCTGTACGGCGACGTCGTAGAGGAGATCGACGCCGGCATCGGCAAGATTCTCGCGACACTGAAACGCGAGGGACTCGTGGAAAACACGTTCGTCGTCTTCACGTCGGACAATGGCCCGTGGCTGACCTTCGACACGCACGGCGGCTCGGCCGGCCTGCTGCGCGAGGGCAAAGGCTGCACCTTCGAAGGCGGCATGCGCGAGCCGGCCATCATGTGGTGGCCGGGCACGATCGAGCCCGCCGTGATTCACGACATGGGTGCGACGATGGACCTGCTGCCCACCTTCGTGAAGCTGGCCGGCGGCCAGCTCCCCTCCGACCGCGTTCTCGATGGCTTCGACCTGCGTCCGGTCCTGTTCGGCAAAGGCCCGAGCCCGCGCGACGTGGTGTTCTATTATCGGGGCGTGCAACTCTACGCCGTCCGCAAAGGGCCCTACAAGGCGCACTTCATCACCCAGCCAGCCTACCGCCCGGGCAAAAAGGTCCGGCACGACCCGCCCGAACTCTACCACCTCGGCCACGACCCCTCGGAGAAGCACAACATCGCCAAGGACCACCCCGAGATCATCGCCGCGATCAACAAGGAGGTCGAGCGTCACCGCCACACGCTGAAACCCGCCGAAGACCAGCTCGCCAAACGCATCAAGAAGGAGTGATCGAAACCGCAGATGAACCGAGGCTGAAACTCGAACCACTCAACGACAGACTCGAAAACCTATGTCCCAGTAGTTGGCGTGCGGGATGCCGTCGGCCCTGATCGAGACATCGCAGTCGGCGTCAATGCTGCCCATACTGCCGCCGCGGAAAATACGATTGCCGTCCAGGCTACTGCTCGTCCACTCCCATACATTGCCCGCCATATCACTCATGCCGTAGCCATACAGGCCATAGCTGCCCACAGGGACAGTGCCATCGGGATGCTCTGAATTGCGATAGTTGGCAATGCCTGGATCGATGGTCTCACCGCAGCCGTAGATATACGTGCCGTCATAGTCGGCAACCGCCTGCCACTGCTCTTCCGTGGGAAGGCAATAGCCATAGTAGTCGGCAAAGGCCACAGCCCCATACCAGCTCACGTAGGTCACGGGATGGTTGCCGAAGCCTTCATCAACGCTGAACGCGCCTTCGCTGTAGTGGATCCGAGCGGCCCCGCCGTTGGTTGCTCCATAGCCGGTATAGCCCGAACCATCGCTACGATAATACCGCTGTCCGACATAATCTACCCCGCCATTTGAACCGCCGGCGCCTTCGACATCAGCGCCGTTCAACGTGATGTCGCCGGAGGCCAGGGCTGCGTTCAGGAAATCGCAGTACTGAGTGTTGGTGACCTCGTACCTGCTCATTTGGCCGCGAAAGCCCGGGTCATTGATGTCCACAAACACCAGCGGCGTGTTCGGCCCAGGCTCGCATGTAAGACGAGGGTAGTCGTATCTATCCCACATCTTCCAGACGTCGTTGGGACCATTCGCCGTCTCGCCCACGAAGTCCCAAGCGGCATCGATGAAAGTGTTGGCGCGTTGCATTTCGACGGTTGTCAGGCCCGTGCCGCCATCACTCTTGGTTTGGCCCGACGTTTGAATGTCCCAGAAGCTCAAAGTGATGGCGCCGTGCTGCCGGTTCATGCCCACGAGGCCGCCGACATAACTACTTCCACTGACCGTGCCGGTGCTATAGCAGTTGGTGATGCCGCCGGTGTTCCCGCCCACGAGACCACCGACATACCATTTTCCACTGACCGTGCTCGTGCTGTAGCACTGGCTGATATTCGCACACCACAGGTAGGGGAGATCCGCGTTCCACCCCACCAGGCCGCCGACAAATAGCGAACCTCCCGCTACTGAACCGGTACTGTAGCACTGGCTGACGGTGCCACGGTAAACCTCTCCAACCAGCCCACCAATGCTGCTACCTGTTCCGATGATGTTGACATCTGCCACCCCAACGTCTCGGATGTCACCTCCGTGCAGCGAACCGACAAGTCCCAGGAAGTTGTGCCCCTCTATCGTCAGATTCGAAATCCTATGACCATCGCCGTCAAGGCGCCCCCTATACGGAAGTTCGCTATTTCCTATCGGATAGAAACAGACACCTGCGAGATCCACGTCATTGGCAAGCCGAAAGTGACACGCCATGAGTCTGGGATTGTGGCCAATGCGGTTGAGCTCCTCGCCGGAAGAAATCAAATAAGGATCGCCAGGCTGCCCCGTGCCCCCAGAAAACGAGAGCTCCGGCAATGGCGATTGCTGCCACCAGAGAATCGGGTAGCCGCCGCCTGTGGGCTCGGCCCAGATATCATGCGGACCGTCCGGCTGACCCACGAAGTCCCAACCTTCGGCCATGAATGTGGTTGGGTCCTGCATCTCGGATGTGGCCTTGCCTGTGACGCCATTTGGATTGGGGCCCCCGTCACCGGTGCCGTTCACCTTGCCCGATGCCTTGGTGTCCCAGAAGTTGGCCTCAAGCGATCCTTTGTTCGAACCCACTAGTCCTCCGATGCTAGTATTGCCTTCAACAGAGCCGCTGCTGTAGCACTGGGTCAAGGCGCCAAAGTCGAGGTTTCCCCCCACCGACCCCCCAACATGACGATAGCCCATGACCGAGGCGGTGCTGTAGCAGAAGCGAACAACATGCCTGTTCCTACCCACCAGCCCGCCAACGTAGTCACGGCCTTCAACGGAGCCGTTGCTGTAGCACTCGCTCACACTGCCGCCGTAATTGTTTAGCCCCACCAGCCCGCCAACGTAGTCACGACCCCGGACGGAGTTGTAACCTTCCTCGGAAGTGGTGCTGTAGCATCGGGCTATGGCCCCGCTGGTTTCATTGAAGGCAGTGGGCCACCACCCGGTGCTCCCTACCAGCGCACCAACGACTTGAGACCCAGAGATATTGGCATCCACCAGACCTACATCCACTATCTCGGCCGGAGCTTGCAGGATACCAAACAATCCCACACAAGAACCACCGGATATCATCAGATTTGAAATCGTATGGCCGTTTCCGTCAAACGTGCCTCCAAACGCCTCTTGGCTGGGCCAAATCTCAAAACTGAGACCGGCAACGACCCCACCTGGAGCAATGACAGCCGTCTGGAAGTGCTTTCGGCCAGGGAGGTTCGGGTCCAGATCGATGTCGGCCGTCATGATGAAGTGCTTGCCGTAGTCGGCGACTGTCTCGCCCAGGGTGATAAGATCAGCAGGCGTGGCGATCTGGTACGGATCGTCCGGAGTGCCGCTACCGCCGGAGTACTGGGCGGGAGCCGAAACGGTGAGAAGGCAGACAACCATCAGCACAGGGATCATTCGAGCGGTTCGGGCCGGTCTCATACCATCTTCCTCCTGTCCCCCAGGTTCCGTCAGGGCCGCGCAAGGGCGGCTCTGCTCGTTGCGGCGCTCCAGAGGGGTCGAACCTGAAGGGTCCTTCCTCCGTTTGCCTAAAACAGAGTATAGCAGATGGGAGAAGTCTTGGTCAATGACCTGGCGGGAAAAAAGAGGCAGAGAGCATCCTGCTGTTGGTGACTCGCTATGGGGCCGGCTCAGGCGTAGCTTGCGGAACAGTCCGGAGGCGGCTATGATGGCGACGATGGCGAAGAAAGATGACAAGAACAAGCAGGCGCCGATGGCCAAGAATAGGAAGGCGTACCGCGACTTCGAGCTCGTGGAGAAGTTCGAGGCCGGTCTGGCGTTGTGCGGCAGTGAGGTGAAATCGCTGCGCGGCTCGGCGGCGGACCTGTCGGGCTCGTACGCCCGGATTCAGGACGGCGAATGCTGGCTGGTCGGGGCGAAGATCGCCCCGTACGCGATGGCCCGGGACGGCGGCCACGACCCGACGCGCAAGCGCAAGTGCCTGCTGCACAAGGCTGAGCTGCACCGGATCTGGACCAAGCTGGAACAGCGGGGCTTTACGCTCGTGCCTTTGCGACTATACTTCAGTGCACGGGGTCTGGCCAAGGTCGAGTTGGCGCTGGCGCAGGGCAAGAGGCAGTACGACAAGCGGCAGACCATTACGGAACGCACCCAGAAACGGGATCTCGACCGGAGTATGAAGAAGTACAGGGGCAGGTAACCGGAGGTGGGCTCAGCGCCCATCCGGATAAATGTGGACATGAGTGGTGGGCATAGCCCACCCTACCAGACAAGGGGTGGTTCACAATGGCGGAAGAAGAAAAGCAGGAAAAGAAAATCATCGTCGACGAAGACTGGAAGAAAGAGGCGCAGCGGGAGAAAGAGGTCGTAGCCGCCCGGGAGGCGGAGGAAAAGAAGGAGAAGACCACCGAGAGCCAAAGGCCCGGAGGGCCGTTGCCCGAAGGGAGTCTGGCCGCGTTGATCAGCATGTTGGCGACGCAGGCCATGTTTTCTATGGGCCTGCTGCAGATCAGGGGCGAAGAGGAGAGAAAGCCGGACCTGGATCTGGCCCGCTACAACATCGATATGCTCCAAACGCTGCAAGAGAAGACCAAGGGGAACCTGACCCCGGAGGAGCAGCAGATTCTCACGAATACGCTCAGCGAGCTGCGCATGGGATACGTCCACGTGGCCAAGACGCTGGCATCGCAGTGACGGTCGCGAAGCCGGCATGAACGTGCGATGTGGGGGCAGAAGAATCGTTGCATGCAGGACCACAAACCGTGGCAAATATCCTCGACAACATCATCGCCGATAAGCGACAGGAGATCGCCCGGCGGAAGGCCCGGATTGCTCTGGAGCAGCTCCGCGAGCAGATCGCCGATCTGCCGAGATGTCGTAACTTCTACAAGGCGGTGACGAAGCCCAATCCGCGCGGCCTCAACGTCATCGCGGAAGTGAAGAAGGCGTCGCCCTCAGCGGGCCTGATTCGCGAGGATTTCGATCCGGTCGCGATCGCGCGGATCTACGAGAGATGCGGCGCCGATGCGATCAGCGTCCTGACCGATGAGAAGTACTTCCAGGGCCGGCTCGACTATGTGCAACAGGTCAAGCGGGCGGTTTCTCTGCCGGTCCTGCGGAAGGACTTCATCGTCGATCTGTGGCAGGTGTACGAGTCGCGTGCGGCCGGGGCCGATGCGATCCTGCTGATCGGCGACGCGCTCAAGCCGGGGGAATTGATGGACCTGATGATCGCCGCCGGCGAGCTGGGCCTGACGGTACTGTTGGAGGTGCACGAAGCGGACACTCTGCTGGCCGTGCGCAGCATGATCGGATTTCCGAAGAAAGGCTACAGCATCCTCGGCATCAACAATCGCGATCTGACCACGATGAAAGTGGATCTGGGCACGACGGCCCGGCTGGCCGGCTTTCTGGAGGAAGAGGGCGAGCTCGTTTCCGAAAGCGGCATCAAGACGCCCGAAGATGTCCGGCGGCTGATATCCTTCGGCGTTCGGGCTGTGCTCATCGGCCAGACCCTGTGCGAACATCCCGACATCGAAGAGAAATTCACCGAGCTGTTTGGCGGAAACGTCTGACCGTCCGAAATGGGTGTAATGCCATGAACGCAACCGTCTATATCGCTTCCTTCCTGCTCTTGGGTCTCCTCGCGGGGATTCTCAGCGGCCTGCTCGGCCTCGGCGGCGGGATCCTCCTCGTGCCGGCGCTGGTCCTGATCTTCGGGCTGACCCAACATGGCGCGCAGGGCACAACGCTTGCGCTGATGGTTCCGCCCATCGGATTGCTCGCCGCCTGGACGTACTACAAGCAGGGCTATGTCGACGTGAAGATCGCGGCCCTGATTTGCGTGGGCTTCTTCTTCGGCGGCCTGCTCGGCGCCAAGTTCGCCACCGCGATCAACGCCACACTGCTCAAGAAACTCTTCGGCGTGGCCCTTCTGATCACCGCGGTGAAGATGATTCTGTCCCGATAGCCGCGACGACGGCCAATGGAGCCTGCCGGCGCAATCAGGCACTCCATGCCGCGAGAGCGAACAAGAAAGTTCCGTGGCTCGCGAGGCGGGGAAAGAGTAGAATTGTGCCTGCGTGAATTGGACGGTTTCTTTTCGGTTTGCAGACATATGGCCAGGGCAATCCTGAGGATTATCGCAGCGGGCCTGATCGTTGGCATGTTCTGTGTGTCGATGGCATGCGGCGTGTTTGCCTATCGCCTGTGGGACCGCTCGGCGGTGAAGGTGCATCGCGGCCTTGCCACCGCCCAAACCAAACGCACGCCGTTGAGCACCGAAGACGAAGACACGATTTACCTGCTCGCTACCTGCACCATTCTGAGCAGCTTGGGAGCTGTGGGCCTGATGGTGATGCTCTTCGCCGGACCTGGCCGTCGGAGCGGGCGAAACCCTTCCGGGGCTCTCCGTAGTCCGCATGGCCGACGGTCGCCCGGGCATCGCTTGTGACCAGTTGCGCGTCTTCGCTGTCGGCTCAGCGAACAAAGTGATCGTCCTGTTCAGAACAGTCCCGCAGGGATGCAAGCACGTGCAGAATCAGTTCGAGCCGATTGGACACGCCGAACTCGCGATACAGCCGACTCATTTCTTCACCGACGACATGCGGCTGAATCGCGAGCTTGCGGGCAATCTCCTCATGCGGGTCTCCGTAAAAGAGCCCCTTCACGATTTCGCTTTGTCGAAGGGACAATCCGAGATGCTGCCTCAAGGCAATCCAGTCTTCCTGGGAGAGAATGTCGTGGCGTACGGTCACGGTCATCGCCTCCGATGAGATTGAAAGGAAGCCGGCCCTGGAACTTGTCTTCAGAATGGCTCGTGTTCTCAGGGCTCTCCTGAATTTGCTGCAGGGAAGTATACGATTTCGGGCAGATGGTTCAATGGTGTTCGGTGTGGTCAATTTCCATGAACCGGCAACTTTAAGCCACTCCGACGCATCCGAACGCGAAGTAGAAGAAGTAGCTGTTGCCGAATTCGAGGATCAGACGCTTGAGCACGGTCTGGCGGTTCTGAGGCTGCACGCTGTTTCGGAGCTGTACGAATCTCTGGTAGCGCTCCACGGTTTGGCGTCTGACCTTGAGTTTGCTCAAGTCGATCTTCTGTTCGGGAGAATTCGCGTAGATGAGGATGGCCTCTTCGTACAGGACCGGAATCGCCTCGTAGCCAAGCTCGCCCAGCCGTGCGACGTTCGCCGCGATCATGTCCACTCGACCCGTCAGCAGGTAGCAGGCCATCAGATACTCGAACGCCATCTTGTTATGGGGATTCTCGTCGAGCAATCCCGTCAACAACTTCTCGATCGAGTCTTTGCCCGTCCCGGGATACCCCTCGTGGTGCATGCAGGAGCGGATCCTGTCGATGGCGGCCGTCTCGTCGGGCGTGAAGCCCCTGTCCAGTGCGCCGAGCAGCGATTGGGCCGTCCGATGATAGACGAGGTCTTTCTTCAGGGCGTTGAGGTAAATCCGGGCGGTGTCGTGCTGTCCCTTGATGATGTTGATCCAGGCCAGTTTCTCGGTGGCCATCGCGGAATGGTTTCGGGTAGCCAGGATTTCCGACGCCAACTTCTCCGCCAGGTTGACCTGCCCGAGTTCCAGGAAGGTATCGCACAATTTCAATTGAGTCAGATACGACACCTTCTTCTCGTGCGTGAGCAAAAGGCCGTGAGGCGTCTGCGGGAAGTCGAACATGTCGTAAGGCAGCCGGCCGGTATGATACAGCGCCCGAATGACGTCATGATTGAAGTAAGGGTTGGTCGTGCCCTTGGGCAAGCTGCGACTGAATTCGAGAATATCGTCCCATTGCTTCCGAAGGGAATAGTCGTGCGCGAGGACATACGGCTTGCCCATGGGGTCATGGCTGAAGTAGAGTCCGACCGCCAGCATGGCGACGGGAAGGGCTGTCACTGCCGATTTCCTCAGAAAGGCCGGAGACCACTGTTTTTTCGCAGCCGCAGCCCGCGCCTTCTTGCGCTTGGCCGGCTTGGATCGTGTCTTAGGCTGCCCGAACCTATGAAACACCT
>Ga0207752_1000751_pt1 | contig 15194 bp, 10 predicted proteins | sample Pon2CUnioCityCA_6_FD_187272 | JGI IMG/M metagenome (GOLD analysis project Ga0207752, IMG submission 187272) | Marine sediment microbial community from Union City, CA, USA - Pond 2C Sediment 2 (SPAdes) | ecosystem: Environmental > Aquatic > Marine > Intertidal zone > Salt pond sediment ...
GCCAGGCTGCCCACTTTGCGGCCTTTGTATTCTGCGCCGGTGGCGTGAGCCGCGTCGGCAATCAGTACCAGGTCGTGCTTTTTGGCGATCTGCTGCAGCGCATCGTAATCTGCCGGAAGCCCATGCATATCCACCGCCATGATGGCGCGGGTGCGCGGGCTGATCTGGGCTTCGACGCTGGCGGGGTCGAGGTTGAAGGTCTGCGGGTCGATGTCGGCGAAGACCGGGATGCTCACGTGGTGCAGCACGGCCGAGGCTGAGGCCAGGAAAGTTAGCGCAGGCACGATCACCTCGTCGCCCGGCTTGCATCCGGCCGCCGCGACCGCAGCGTGCAAAGAGGCTGTGCCGCTGCCCAGCGCCAATGCATATGGGGCGCCCACGTAGCGGGCATATTCCTCTTCGAAGGCGTCTACGACCGGGTGGTGCAGCCCGGTGAATTGCCCGCTTTCGAACACCCGCTTGACAGCCTCTAGATCCTGCGGCAACGTTTCCGGCCACGGATCCTCTAGCGGTCCTCTTGCATCCCGTAGCGCCTTGCCTCCCGAGAGCGCCAGTTTGGACATTCTGCCTCCTGCTAAATTATAGTGATTTTAGACGAATAGAGCCTAATCCTGGGCCGGTTCGCACCAGTCCAGGATGAACTTGGCGATGATTTGGGCGGTCTGCATGACCGAATCTACTTCGACATATTCGTCCGTGCTGTGAATCGAGCCGCCTGCTGGCCCAAAAAGCACGCTGGGGCTGCCAGCGTAGAGCACCGGCAGGCGCAGATCGCTGCCACCGCCGCCCAGCACGGCTGGCTGGTTCCCAGTGATGGCCTGGGCGGCTGCTGATAACTGGGTGACCAGCGGGTCGTCCGTCGCCGTTTCTCCGGCTTCGAAGCGCAGGCCGAACCACTCGATCGTGGGGGGATTCTCGCGCAGCCACTCGTCCTGTCTGGCGGCTTCCAGCAAGTAAGCCCGGAACTGATGTTTAATCAGCTCGATATCTTCTCCCGGCAGGCACTCGAGGCTGCCTTCCATAACACACTGTGCCGGCAGAGTCGAAGGCCAGTTACCGGCCTGGATCTTGCAGATCGCACTGGGGATTTTAGTGGGGTCGTAGTCGTATAGGGGATGGTTCGCCTGGGCGGCTCGCCATAGGGCATAGGACTGTACAGCCTCGAACAGCTTCAAGCCTTTTTCGATGGCGTTCGGTTGCGTAAATTGGTATTCGATTCCGCCTTCGATGCCCGGGACGATGATGCGGAAAAACTGGGCGCCGCGCGACGAAACCACCACGAAATTCGGGCTGGTCCCTTCCAGGAAGATGGTTCCATCACTGCGGTAACCGCGCAAGATGGCCGCCAGCGTGCCGTTGCCGCCGTTTTCCTCGTCGACCACGAACTGCATGTGCAGGTCGCCTTTCAGCGGCATGCCGGAGTCCTGCAGCGCATCCATGACGATCATGGCGACTGCCAGGCCGGCTTTCATATCTACAGCCCCCCGCCCGTAGATGCGCCCATCCACGTGTTCGCCGCTCCACGGCCCGCCGTGGGTCCAGACGCCGCGCGGATCGGCCGGCACCACGTCCATATGCCCGTTAAGAGACAAGGATTTGCCGCCTCCGGACCCTTTGAACATGACCACCACGTTGCTGCGGTGGCTGTAATCGTAATCCACGTCCACGAATCCCGGATGTTGGCGCAGCGCTTCGATGTCCGGCTCCCAAACGTCGGGTTCGATATCCCGTTCGCGCCACCAATTCGTGATGAAGGCCTGAACGCCGCCTTCTCCTTCGTCCGAAGGGATGCGCACCATTTTTTGAATTAAATCGATCGCCATTGCGCGGCGAGCTGCGATCGCTGCGGATAACTCAGACCAGTGATCCATTCTCAGAAATTCTCCTTTCAATTAGGTCTCGGATGAGTTTGTGCTGACGAGTTCGAGCAGATCCTCGAACACCTCCAGCACTTGCGCAACCTGCCCTTCCGTGATGACCAGCGGCGGTTTGATTTTGACCACATTTCCCAACCCGAGATATTTGGATTCCCCAAAAATAACGCCGCGTTTCAAGCCCTCCTGGACGAAACGCTCCGCCTCGGCGCGCGCCGGCTCTTTGCTCTCCCGGTCTTTGACCAGCTCGACCCCAATCATCAGTCCAGGCCCACGGATATCGCCGATGATTTCGAATTTTTCTTGCAATTCCTCCAGCCCGGCGGTAATCAATTCGCCCATGGCGCGCGAGCGTTCCAGCAGATGTTCCTCTTCAATGACTTCAATGGACGCCAGCGCGGCCGCCATGGAGACCGGGAAGTGGGCGAAGGTGAAGGAGTGATCGCCCGGCTCGAAACCGTTGATTTCGGTGCTGAAAAGATTCCCAAACAGCGGGAAACCGCCGCCCAAAGCTTTGCCGATCACCATCACGTCCGGCACCGTTTCGTACAGCTCGGTCGCAAACCAGGCCCCCATGCGTCCAAAACCGGTCTGGATTTCGTCGTAGATTAGCAGCATGCCCAGTTCGTCACACATTTTACGTATGGCGGGAAAGTAATCGTCAGGGAATCCGATCATGCCGCCGTTGCCCTGGAAGGGCTCCATGATCAGCGCCACCGGCGGTTCGCTGGCCCCTTTTTGGATGATGGTTTTGGCCAGGTCCACGCAGGCCAGGTTGCAGTCGGGGTAGTTGAGCGCCAACGGGCAGCGGTAGCAATAGGCCTGGGGAATACGCACGACCGGCGCGCTCCAGGCTAGGAAGCGGTTGTTGGGATGCGGCCAACTCAGGTTCAAGGTCGCCAGCGTGCGCCCGTGGTAGCCGTCGAACAGGCTGACGAAGGTGTCCCCCGGCCGGTTGCGCATGGCCAATTTTAGGGCGCCTTCGTTGGCATCGGAGCCCGAAAGCGCGTACGCCACCTGGTCGAGGTTGCCCGGAGCCAGCTCGACCAATTTTTTGGAAAGCAGTAGCTTGGGCAGCGTTTCAAAACTGGTGCGGATATGACTGTAGTTTTTTATCAGTTCGCTGACCGCAGCAATCACCTTGGGGTGGGAGTAGCCGATGTTCAGACTCCAGGCCTGGGCGGTGCAGTCGATATACTCGTTTCCCTGCGTGTCGTATAGGAGCGCCCCTTCCCCACGTGCGACGGTCAGGTCCAGCCGCGTGCCGACTCCCCCGCCACCTAAGGCTCGCCGGCCGGCTTCTAGATCACTTTCGGTGACATGCTCATACATGTTTGAATTCTCCGACAGATTGGTTGGCGTCTTTGTGCGCCTGGAAAACAGGCTCCAGTGCTTCGTGTAGCTGGCAGTAGATGGGGTAAAACTGGTCGTAGATTTCCTTGGCCTTGAGATTGGGCTCGGCGACGTCGCCCGCTTTTACCCACTCTTTATGCAGCACGTCGAAATCCTCGAACCAGCCGATCGCCAGGCCGGCCATATAGGCTGCGCCCAGCGGCCCATCCGCTTCCGGCACGTATTCCTGGCGGATACCAGTGATGTCGCTGACGATCTGCCGCCAGAGTTTGCTGCGTGCTCCCCCGCCGGTAGCGACCAGGCGTTTGAGCGGGTGCCCTTGTGGGTAGAAGAATTCCAGGCCGTGGCGCAAACTGTATCCGAACGATTCGAGCACGGCTCGAAATAAATGCCCACGCGTGTGGGCTTTCTTGAGCCCAAAAAAGACCCCACTGGCCCAGGGGTTGAAGACCGGGCTGCGCTGTCCTTGCAGGTGGGGCAGCAGGATCAGGCCATCCGACCCCGGCGGCGCCTGCATCGCCAACCTGTCCAGGCGGGCATAGGCGCTATCACCCCCCTCTTCAAGCGCCGCGATCATTTCTGGCTGTCCAAATTGGTCCCGGAACCAGCGCACGCCATCCCCAACGGTCAGGCTGTAAGCGGGATAGTCGAATATGTAACCGTCCTGGGGAGTGACACCTCGTTCTTCGATGGGGTAGGGTTCCCAGGCTGCGTGGATCAGGTCATCCTTCATCACCGGAACCAGCCCGGCAGTGCCGTAGTAAGCGGCCGACTCATGGGTCCGGACGGCGCCAACGCTAATTAAGGAAGCCACCAGGTCGGGCATGCCCGGCAGCACGGGTGTGCCTGCTTTCAGACCCGTAGCTTGTGCCGCTGCGGCGTGCACCCGTCCGGCAATTTTGGCCGGAGGATAGACTTGCGGCAGGCACGCCACCGGGATGCCAAAGCGCTGGCAGACCGCCTGGCGCCAGGTGGCGCTGGGGGATTGGTAAATTGCGCCGTACAACCCGGTAGTGATGGTATCGGTGACATAGGCGCCAGTGAGCTTATACACCAGGTAATGGGGCGCGTCGAAGAACATCTTCATCCGTGCGGCTAGCTCGGGCTCGTTGCGCAGGAACCAGATTAATTTGGGGGTCAGCTCCTCGCTGGAAAGCTGCAAGCCCAAGGCCCGGTTGACTTCCTCGACTTCGGCCACCGAGCGGTTATCCGAGTAAAGGATGGCTCCATACAAGGGGTTGCCTTCAGCGTCGGTGGGACCCATGGCTGGGTAGAGACCGCTGATTCCGATGGCTTTTATCCGGGCTGAATCGACGCTGCTGCCAGCCAGCAGATCCTTGAGGACTCGGACCGGATTGTGCCACCAGTTTTGCAGCATATCGTGCTCGCACCAATCCGGGCGCGGGTATGTGCAGCCGTGCTCCAGACTTTGTTGGGCTACCACCCGGCCGTTGGGCTCTACCAGCAAGGCTTTTACGCCCTGGGTGCCGATGTCAATTCCCAGGAGTAGTTCGGGATCTTTTGCCATAGGATTTTAGCTTATTTGTAAGGAAGGTTGTTAGATCAAACCTGCCTGGAAGAACACCAACGCCAGGATGGCCACCAAGAAGCCCCCGGTGGAAAAACCGATGATAGCTTTGTCCAGAGGCTCCAAGGTCAGGTCCCGTAGTGGCGTCACATTGCCTGAGCCGAAACCGCGAATTTGCGTGGCGGTCGTCATTTGGTCCACGATCATGGCGGTGCGCCGGATCAGCGGGTTGGCCAGCGGCAGCGAACGGCGCACCAGCTTAACAATATTCCAGGTGCGCAAGTTCCAGCCGCGCAACTTTTGGGCGTCCGAGATTTGGTTCAGAATCGAAGCCATGTAGGGGATGAACTTGTAGGTAATCTGGAACACGAAGACCATTGAAGGCGGCACTTTCAAGGCATACAGCGTGTTGGCGATCTCGCTCATCGAGGTGGTATTGATGAACACCATTGCCCAAGTGACCACGGCTGCAAAACGGGTCAGCCGTCCGGCCAGCCAGTACAAACTGCCATAGGTCAATCCCAGCCGGTCGACGATCGGCAGATCGATGGTCAGGATGCTCGTGCCGGCCCAGGCCGGGTCCAGGACTTTAAAGTATTCCGGTTTGGCCTGAGCCACAGTGGTGCGCAGCGTAGGGAACCAGGTCAGCCCCATCGCCACCAGCATGACGATGAACCAGCGCTTAGGGGTCTTAGACAGATATGCTAGCACCAAGCCCAGTACCAAGACAAACGCCAGGTAGCGCACGTCCAACCATAAACCGGTAATGAAGACCACCGTCAGGAAAACAATAATTTTCGTTAATGGGTGCAGACGAGTGTGTAAAAAAGTATCTCGTTCCTGATACTCCATAAAACCACTGGTACTCGCCATGATCACACTCCTTGATTTTCGGGATTAAGGCTGTAAGCCAGAATTTCGACCATTTCATCAACGGTCAAAACGTCTTTTGGGCACCCGAATTCTTGCGCCAACAATTGGCCCAGGCGGGTGATTTGTGGGGGCCGGATATCGCCTTCCAGAAGTTCTTTGTCCTTGGCGAAGATCTCGCGCGGGGCGCCATCCAGGATCATATTGCCTTTGGACATCACCAGCACCCGATCGCAATGGTTGCCCACAGTTTTCATGTTATGGGTGATGATGACGATCGTCTTGCCCATCTCATCGCGCAGCCGGGTCAGGCTCTGCATCATGCGCGCTTCCCCGTGGGTGTCCAGCCCGGTGGTCGGCTCATCGATCAGCAGCACCTCAGGCTGGAGCGGCAGGATGCAACTGATCGCCAGGTAGGTTTTCAAATCTTCGTCCAGCCCGAACACGTAGCGGTCGGCGTGTTTGTCCAGTTCGAAGACTTTCAGCGCTTCCTCGGTGAGTCTGGCGATTTCATCTTCGTCCAGATCCATCATCTTGGGTGCGAAGGCGATTTCGTCCCAAATGGTCTCGGCAAACAACTGGTCGTCCGGGTTCTGAAATACGTAATTGATCTTTTTGATAATTTTGTCGATGCGCAGCTTGGTGATGTCCTCCCCCAAGACGCGCAGTTTTGCTTCCTCATTATTGGTGGGTTTTAAGAGGCCTACCAGGTGGCGAGCCAGGGTGGTTTTTCCCGAACCGTTCTGTCCAATGATCCCGACGATCTGGCCCTTGGGGATCGTGAACGAGACACCTTTCAGGGCGTGGACGCTGGGATTGTAGAAATGGTGCAAGTTCTCCACTTCTATGACCGTCTCTCCGAATTCTGGTTGCATGGCCTGCTCGGCTTCCATCCAGACCGGTCGCCGGATTTTCTTAACGCTCTCTTTCACCAAACGCGCCTTCAAAAACTGGTAGGCTTGCTCTAACGTGATGGGGATGTGCTCAAATTCGAACCCTTTACGTTTGAGTTTAATAAACAGCTCGGTGACCTGGGGACGTCCGACTCCAATCTCTTCCATCAGGTCAGTTTGCAGGACTTCTTCGGGAGTTCCTTCAAGTACCACCCGCCCGTCGTGGATCGCGACCAGGTGGTCGACGACTTCGGCGACGGCTTCAATGTCGGAGCCGGCTTCTGTGGTGATCGAGGTCGTGCCGTTCCTTTTGGTGACCTGGCGCATGACGTTCATCACCTGCTCTTTGCCGAGCGGGTCCAACATCGAGATCGGTTCGTCGAAGGCCATTACCTTGGGCTGCATAGCCAGCAAACCGGCGATCGCCAGGGACTGCTGCTCACCGCCCGATAGATCGTTTGGGTTGCGTTCTGCCAGATGTTCCAGTTCGGTCTCCCGTAAGGCGACTTCCACCCGCCGGAAGATCTCATCTTTTGGGACCCCTAGGTTAGCAGGGCCAAAGGCGACGTCATCCTTTACCCTCAATGAGAAGATTTGGATTTCCGGATTCTGCAACACCAGTCCGACGTGGTAGGCCATCTGGTTGACTTCATGCTCGCGCGTATTCTTGCCATCGACGATTACGTCCCCATCTTGAAGCCCTAATTCCACTTGAGGCACCAACCCATCCAGCGCTTTTACCAACGTGCTTTTTCCCGCTCCGGCGCGACCAATAATCCCGATGACCCGGCCCTCATCCAGCTCGAGGGTGATATTGGATAGAGCCTGTTCTTCCTGATGCAGATAGGTAAAGGAAAAATCTTTGAAAATGACGGATTTCATGGAATAACCTTCCGGTCAAATGATGAATATTCGAAAATCAGACAGGGATCTCTGGACGCGGTCATGCGGGAAAAAACGTGTCGTGGGGGTTTGGTGAGTGGAGCATAGCGCTTTCAGAGTGATCGTATTACATCCATGATCCACTCACCACCGGTCCGAAACTCTTCCTGGATCTTTTACAGCTACGTTATGCTTTGGATTGAGATGCGATCCAAAATGAGCGTCTGTCCATTATTCAGACGAGGCTGGGCGCCGCGTGCGTCGCCGTCCTTCCAACAATGCCCTGCGGGCGGATTCGCCTGCCAGGAAGCCAACTGGGACAAACAGCAAACCACTCAGCCACCAGTATGGCACCGGGATCAGATTGCTGCCCACGCCGGCAACCCAGTCGTTGACCACCGCTAGGATGGCGGCCTCGCGCGTGTTCATGATCCAGTAGGTGACGAACCACCACAACTGGTGGATGGGCTCGGAAAGCACCCACGCCAGCAAGAAGGCCGGCCAGAAGTTGCCCTTTCGCTGGTGTACGACCTTGAAATACACGTAGCCGATATAAGCCCAGATGGAGGCGTCGATGAGCGTGTAGGGCAGCAGAGTCGCCACACCGGTGGAAGTGCCGCCGGACCAGACCGGGTTGATGATGATGCGGGCGATAATCTGCCCGACGAACAAACCGAAGAACGAGACGATGCTGCCAAACAGAGATGCGGAAGCCGCGATGACCATAGCCTGGATGTCGAGACCGCCCAAGTCACCTAGGCCGGCCGCAGCAAACAGGGCGCCGATCACGCCGATGGCTACCAGCGCGTAGGGTGAGAAGATTCTCGTCTTGAGTCCTTCCAGGTAGCGGCCCGGCATGGCCAGCCATTCCGGATTCTGGGCGAAGCGGTACATGAAGTACACTGCAAAAGGCAGACAAAAAGCGAATGCGAAGATATACAGTAAGACAATCCGTCCGGCCGATTCTGAGACCCCCAAACCGGTGCCGAGTGGGTTCATGATGACGAAGGCCAGTGCAAAGATCACCAGACCGACAACCATCAAGATTAGCCCGGTTCTTGCGTTGTAGAAACCCTTATTCATGGCGTCACAATCTCCTTTATGAAATAATCACTGCTTCTGTTTAGGGCCGATTGGGGGAAAATGAATTCCGCGATAAAACCTCCTTTCCCGTTAGGGTTTTAAACCTGTGGGGAGTCGATCTAAACCATGGATTGCGGCGATTGCCAGCCTGGTTCCCGGTGAACGAGTTATGCATGGCAATCTAGTCCTCGAAACGGAGCTGAGCGGTGACCGACTGGATGAACGCTTCGTCGATCTTGCGCTCATCCAGAATGGAATATCTGCGTCCGAAATTCTTCTGGTACCAGTTCAAGGTTTCCAGCGTGGTGATGAATTCGTCGCGCCGCAAACCGATATCCACGGGCTGCCAAAGGATTCCGCTGTTTTCATAAATGTCCAGCAAGCGCTGCGGGTTGTTGTTCTGCAGGCGGGCCATGACGAAAGATCCAAGCGAGACCAGTTCGCCGTGCAGAAAGTTTTTCCCGGTTTGGAATTCGGCGTTATAGGCAAAGGTATGGTCGGAAGCTTCCTGCGGCCGGCTGCTGCCGAACCGGCGGCAGATCAGGCTGATGTCCTCGAAGGCCTCCATCACCGTGCGAATGCCTTTTTCCGTCACCTGGCGGATTTCATGGGCATCCTCGGCCACACAATCGATCCAGGCTTGCACGCCGGCGGCTGCCTGTGGGTCGTAGGCCTCGCCTTTGTGTTTGTGGGCCAGGTTCCAATCCCATAGAGCGACGTGAGCGCAGACGATGTCTCCGATCCCTGAGCGGTTCAGCCGCGCTGGCGCGCTTTGGATCAACTTGTAGTCCACGTACACGTTGCGCGGCACGATGTAGCCGATATAGGTGACGTGACCACCGGCCCGGGCGGCGATGCTTTTGGTCACCGAAGCGTCCACCGAGGTGATCGAGGCGATGGCGTCCACCGGCAAGTGGCGACGCCAGGCCACATATTTGGCCGCGTCGATGGCCGTGCCGCCGCCCATGGCGACTACAGACTCTACGTCGGGTATGGCGCGCTCCAGTGCCTCCAATGCGTACCAATCCAGCGCCTGCACGAAGATGACCTGGTTTGGCTGGCGGGTAAAGCGCGCCTGGGCAGCTTCCCAGGGCTCCCGCATGGTGACCAGCACGTAGGATTCTTCGTGGGGATCCAGACTTTCGATCAGGTCTGAACCGTAATATAGAGACGGCTTCTTTAACGCTGCCTGTTCTTCCTTGTGCTCGTTTCGCTCCTGCTGTGGGGAGGCGCTCTCAAATTGGTGCGTTTTCTCTCCCGGCCAGATCAGGCTGAGGATGCCGCGCACCTGGTTGAAATTGCTGACCATCAGGTTGGATAGCAGGGCACGCATGGCCTTATCCCGGTCCTCCTCGGCGATGGCCTGTGCAGCCAGCATCTCGTAGGCGCAATTTTGGGCCAGCATGCTTTGCACGTCCTGGGGCAGGCTGGCGGGGCGCGGCTGCTGCAATTCCCCGTCCCGGATCGGCACGGGCACTTCAACGATGGCTTCCTCCGGCAGCCAAGGCAGGCTGCCCTCATTGTCCACGCTCAGCACCAGCTCAGTGGTTCCTTTTTCGGCCAGGGCCAGCAGGGTCGGCCCGACGATCTTGTCGTACCAGACGGCGCCGCGCTGGTTCAGCGTTTGAGGCGGCGGTCCCGGCTCCCAACGGCGGAAGTCCTCCAGCATCTGGCCGGCCAACACCATCAATTGGTGGGCGCGGATGGGGCGCCCTTCGGTGGCTGCCAAGATGCGGTCGGGGTGCAAGTAATACTTCAGATAGGTGGCCGGTATGGCCCCAATGGCCCGCACGATCTCCGCATCGGCGCCCAATTTCGGCATTTCCTCCAGCCGGTCGAGCACCTCAGGCAGGCGTTCCCGGCCATCCTGTTTCACAGCCGCGATCCAGCCGAAGTGGTGCATGCCCGCCAGTTCGAATTGCAACGCCTCCCGCGGCTCACCCAACAACCTGGCGATGCTTTCCATCAGTGAGACCGGGGAGTCGCACGTTCCGATGACGTCCACGGTTGTGTAGCGCCGGATGGCATACTGGATGATGCTGCTGGGGTTGGTCAGGTTGAGCAGTTTGACCGCTGGCGCCAGCCTCTCCATCTGGCGGCAGATGTCCAGCACCACGGGGATGCCGCGCAATGAATTGTTGAACCCGCCCGGTCCAACGGTTTCCTCACCCGGGATGCCGAACTGGCGCGGGAAAGTTTCATCCATCGCCCGGCCTTTAAGTCCGCCGACCCGAATCTGGTTGAGACAGTAGTCGGCGCCCTCCAGCGCCGGTTCCAAAGCGGTGCTTGTGGAGATTTGCACATCGAGCGAGGGCGTTAGGGCCAGGATACTTTCCGAAACGCTCTTCACCAATCCCAGCCGCTCTTGATTGCGCCCGTAAAGTACGAAATCATAAGCGGCCTGGGCGCCTGCTTTACCCATGAACTCGAACAGTTTTGGCGTCGCCAGGGCGCTGCCGCCCAGGATGGTTACCTTGACGCGCTCACTCATTGCGCTTGCTCCTCGAAGAATTGGCGAATTACCTGCGAAACGCGTTCGATTTCATCGTCCCTCAATTCTGGAAACATGGGTAGACAAAGAAGCTGGCGGGCGAATTGGGAAGAGATAGGGATATCCGACTCTTGATATTCCAAATAGCGGTAGCACGGCTGCATTGGGACCGGCGTGGCATAAATCTTTTGCGTGCCGATGCCGCAGCCTTGCAGGTACTCGCTTAACGCGTCCCGCTGGGGCGTGCGGATGGTGTACATATAGTAGACGTGTTCGGCCCAATTGGCCTGCTCCGGCAATTCGATTGGCAGGCCCGCCAGCAACCGGTTGTAGCGCGCCGCAATCTCACGCCGGCGCTCGATCCAACCATCCAAGTGCTTCAGCCTGACGCTCAGCACAGCCGCTTGTATGGGGTCGAGCCGCTGTTGGAACCCGATCACCAAGTGGGTGTGTTTTTCTTCCTGGCCCATATAACGTAAGACGCGCAGCTTGTGGCTCAGATCATCGTCGTCCGTAACCACGCATCCGGCATCTCCGTAAGCCCCCAGCACTTTGGAGGGGTAGAAGCTAAAGGCGGCTGCGTGTCCCAGCGCGCCGGTGGTTTGGCCTTTGTAGCGTGCGCCGTGGGCGTGGGAAGCATCCTCGAGCACTTTCAGGCCATACTGGCCGGCCAGTTCCATAACCGGATCCATGTCCACCGGATGCCCGTAAATATGCACCGGAATGATGGCTTTGGTGCGTGGAGTGATGTTCTCTTCCAGCTTGCCGGGATCCATATTAGCATGGGTGGGCTCGATGTCTACGAAGACCGGCTTGGCGCCTACGTAATTGATGGCGAAAGCCGTTGCCACGTACGTGTTAGCCTGGGTGATCACCTCGTCGCCGGGACCCACACCCATGGCAGCCAGTGCCAGGTGAAGCGCTTCGGTGCCGTTGCTGATACCGATGCAGTGCTTGACGCCGCAGTAATCGGCAAATTCTCGCTCGAAAGCCTCCAATACCGGCCCCAAAGTGTACTTTCCGCTTGGCAGCACCTGTTTAATAGCCGCATCGATCTCGGCATGAATCTGCTGGTATTGTCGGGTAAGGTCTTCGGCGGGTATTTCCGTGAGGGTAGAAGTCATGCTGGCTTTCCTTGTTTAAGATCTGATTTGCGATCTTCGTCTGATGTCCAAACCGGTGTATGAATGATCTTTTTTCTGCTTGAATGGGCTGTCTGCTTCGCGGCCGGTTGCTTAGCGACTATAGCGGGTGATGTGGAATTTAAATTGGTCCGCCCGGTGGTAATCCTTGGAAAAAATGATCGGCTCATAGTTTTGGCCGCAGTTGGTTTGCTCGAAGAGAATCCAAGGGACGAAGGGATTTACACCGATGCGCGCAGCCAGAGAGTCTTCCAGCAGCAGGGCGCTGATTGTTGACCGGGAATGGTCCAAGAGAATTCCGTATTGGGTTTCCAGGTAGTTCAACAAAGATCCTGAAAAATCATTCTGCGACCATGCATTCTTCAAAATCCGTTTGGGGAGCATATCGATCGAATAAATTACGGGCACTTGCTCTACATAACGGATACGTTCAATGGACACCACCGGGTCGCCCTGCTCCAGGTTTAGATGGGAGGCGATGGTTTCATCGGCAGGAATCTCATTTACATCCAGAACCTTGATGGCGCCTGAAATCCCGTAGCCTTCTAACATATGGGTGACGCTTTGCAGCTCAGTCAGATCGACGTTGATATCCTGAATAGGAGTCAGCAGATAGCGTCCGGCGCCGTGTTTGGTGCGCAGGACGCGTTCTTCTTCCAACAAGTGCAGACCTTCACGTAGTGTCGAGCGGCTGACATTGAACTCCTCGATAAGTTCCTGTTCGGTAGGGATCTTATCGCCGGGTTGGTAGTCGTTGCGCGATAGAAGGTCCAGAATGCCCTTGCGGATCCGGTATCGTAGTGGCTGCGATCTGCGTCTTTTTTTCATCATGCTTCCCCTCGTAAGGAATACTGGGATTGGGAATCGGCGGTCAGCAGGTAAGCTCCCTATCAAAGAAAGATCGATAATTTGGAAAACAGACCGCTTTGCTTTTGTTAAGTTGTTGGTCATCAGACAAATTTTGGGAAACTTGTATTCATCTTATAGAAAAAATAAGGACTTGTCAACAGATTTTTAAGCTTTGACACGAATCTGTTTTACTTTTGACATAAAAGTCTGGGCTCGTTGCGGATCGACGGGATTCCAGGTATACCCGTCCACTTTCAAGCTCGATCCGACAATGGCGGCGTCAGCGTAAGCCAGGAAGCGCACGATATTATCTACGTTGGCGCCTGTATTCAGAACCAGGGGTGTGCAGTCATTCAACGCTTCTTTGGCTTGTATCAGCAGGGATAAATCCGGCTCTGCGCCTGCCATAGGGCCGGCGATCAAGATCGCATCCACCAGGGAGGAGACCGCCGCGCTGCGGGCGCGCTCGTAGACGCTGCGCGTGCCCAGGGGGCTGGCGAACTCGGGGGAAATATTGGCGAAAACCTTTACATTTTCTGCATCGATCATTTTGCGATAGCGATACAGTTCGGCGGCGTCCGGCGCCCATAGACCCATGTCGCTTTCATACACACCGGTCACCACCTCGCGGATGAAAGCGGCTCCGGTAGCTTTGGCTACTGCCAGTGCAGCTTTGGCATCCCACAGGAAATCCACGCCAAACGGCAGGTCAGGCGGGCGCACCTCCGTGATTACTCTGGTCATCACCGCCACCGCTTCGAAGCCCACATTGAAGGAGTACGGCCGGTCATCTTCATTGCAGAATAGGACAGCGTCCACGCCTGCCTCCAGCAGATGGCCAATGTCCCGGCGTACATTTTCAACAATTCCGTCAATATTTAAGATGGGGTCGTAATTGGGCATGCCCGGCATTGCGGGAAGATGCGCCATGGCAATGATCGGTTTATCCACGCCGAACATTTCTTTGAGCAACGGGTTCATGTCGCCTCCCCTTTCTCAGGAGCCATTTTTGTTTAAAGAGTTTTCTTCCTGGAAGTAATCCGCGACCTTCTTGACTGCCCGGGCAATATCTTCCAGGTCGCCGGGTTGTAAGTTGGGAGCCATACGGACCATCACCAGGTCTTCCGGCAGTTGTTCCGCGTAGGGAAGCCCGGAGCCGTAATGCGGGCTGCCTTGATAAAGCGGAGCGCTGAACTGCACGTTGCTGTCGCCCAGGCCGCGCTGGTTGACGAAGACCGGCTGCTGGTGCAGCGGAGTGGGATAGCGACGCGAGCAGCGAATGCCTTCCGCTCGCAAAGCTTCCACGAACTCGCTTGCCGGCGTGTGTAGATGGTTGCGATCTAAGCGCAGGATGTATTTATAAAAGGCGTGCTCTGCATATTCAGGCTCGTAAGGCGCCTGAACGCCGCGTACATCTGCCAGCAGACCGCTCAAGCGGTGTGCGTTGGCCTGCCGACCCGCCACGTACGCCTCCAATTTTTCCAGTTGTGCCAGTCCGATGGCGCCCTGGATTTCGGTCATGCGAAAGTTGTAGCCCAGGAATGGGTGGTGATAAAGCCGCTCTCCCTGATAGTAGTCGCCGTCCTCCCGCAGTTCCCCGTGGTGATGGATCATGCGTGCCAGACGTGCAACCCGCTCATCGTTGGTGATGAGCATGCCCCCTTCACCGGCGGTGGTCAGGATTTTGTCTTCCCAGAAACTGAAACAGCCTACGTCTCCCAATGTGCCCACTAATTCTCCGCGGTAACGCGCGCCGTGAGCCTGGGCGGCGTCTTCCACCACGTACAGGTCATATGCTTGTGCGATCTTGCGGATGGCATCCATGTCGGCCGGGCAGCCGTTTAAATGCACCGGAACGATGGCTTTGGTGTAAGGAGTTATTTTCTGCTTGATCGATTGAGGGTCGATGTTAAAAGTGCGTGGATCGATGTCAGCAAAGACCGGTACGGCCCCGGCGTGCAGCACCGGTGTGGCGGTGCCGATGAAACAGTGCGAAGTGTTGATTACTTCGTCTCCAAAACCGATGCCGAGCGCTGCCAGGGCAACGTGGATGGCAGCCGTCCCTGAACTCACCGCGATGGCATACCGTACCCCGAATTTCTGTGCAAAGGCGGCTTCGAACTCTTGAACTCTCGAGCCGCTTTGCCGGGCCAAGTTTCCCGAACGCAGCACTTCTATAGCGGTGGCGATTTCTTCTTCACCGTATTCCGGCCACGGTGGGAACGGCTC
>Ga0207752_1000752_pt1 | contig 15194 bp, 12 predicted proteins | sample Pon2CUnioCityCA_6_FD_187272 | JGI IMG/M metagenome (GOLD analysis project Ga0207752, IMG submission 187272) | Marine sediment microbial community from Union City, CA, USA - Pond 2C Sediment 2 (SPAdes) | ecosystem: Environmental > Aquatic > Marine > Intertidal zone > Salt pond sediment ...
CGCCCACAGTGTGGCATTCTGGTAGTCACCTTTCTTGGCATAAGCATCAGCTTTCTTCTTCGCTTCTGCTGCAAAACCCAGCTGGTCGGTCGCATCTTCAACCAGTGCAACAACAGTTGGGAAGTCCTTGTAGTTATGACTTGTGATAAAACCTACCACTGAATCAATAACCGCCTGTGTATCAACATTGGTTTTCACCTGCTTGTCAAAGTCAGCCTTGGTATAAGCCTGCCCTTCTTTCATCTTGGCGGCTTTGGCTTTGTAACCTTTTGGTGTTACCAACATATAACCCTGCATTTCAAGGTGAAGCGCAGAACAGAACTCTGTGCAGTAGTAAGGGTATACACCTGCTTTATCAGCCTTGAATGTTGCTGAAACCGTCTTACCTGGTTCGATAGATAACTGCACGTTTTCGTTATAAACCGCGAAACCGTGTGTTTCATCTTCTGCACGTTCAAGGTTAGTCAGATGGATAGAAACCGTTTCACCTTCTTCAACCTGGATAATTTCCGGGGTGATGTGTGAACGAATCACTGTTCCATAAACATGGACTACACCATCTTTACGTACAATCTTTTCACGACCCGCACGTGTTTTATATTTAGAACGACTGTCTGTACGACTGTTCCAACCTGACTTGTAACGGACACCAGGTTTCAACTTATCGGCCTTAATTGCAACAGAGTAATGCGGTTCACCTAATGGAAGCGGCATATCGTACAACAGCTCCATCTTGTCACCACTGATATCGATCAACTGGTGATTCTGTGGATGTAATGGTCCAACAGGATTGAAGCGGTCAATCGCCAGCTTGTTTAATGCAACCAGGTACTTACCATCAGGAGAAACTGAGTCACCTTCCATAGTCATCAGGTGACCTACGTTATAGTGGATATGAATTTGATCAAGCACCTTACCTTTACAGTAGTCCCACTTGGTAATCATTGAATCTACATAGATAGAGGTATAAACAGTACATGCTTTTGAATCGTACTGAGTATGCAGTGGTCCTAAACCAACCTGCACCTGTTTATGTAAAGCTGTTTTCAAAGCGATGATAGGAATTCCGTAGTCATCTTTACCTGCGAAATTTTTACTGTCGATAGCTTTTTTAATCTTATCCCAGCTATAAACCCAGGCATGGCTATCAAGCTTACCGGAAATGATGATATGCGAGCCGTCTGGGCTAACATCAACACCATGAGGACTCTTAGGCTCAGGAATCAGGTATAACAGACCTTCTTTAACCGCCTGCTTCATTGTGATCAGGTAAGAACCATTCACTTTTTTCACTTTACCGGCAGCAACCAGTTCAGCGGCTTTTTTCCAGTTAGTGACATGCAGGAAGTCAGTATCTTTTGCAGAACAACCCGCTTCAAATGGAGGACGGCCTTCACCACCTACATAACGTTCAGAACAGAAGGAGTTAGTGAAACCCCAGCCATAACTGGCTTTTTTACCCGCATCCGAGAGATCCTGGCTATAAGGAGGTAACTCGAAAGTAAAAGATTTATCTTCGTTGATACGGCCTTTCTTGGTATCAAATTTCCAGTAAGTCACACCACCACGATATTTGTCATTGAACTCTTCAAGAGGGACGAAATCGTTACTTAAGGGTGCTGCGTACTGAGCCGCAGACATTACGTATTCTGAATTAGGCGTTACAAATGCACCACCATGTGATGACTTGTAGAAAGGGCTCGATACGATCTGCTTGGTTTCAAAATCATGGAGATCGACGACAGCGATACGTGGGTTTGCCTTATCGTTGATGAAAAGGTACTTACCATTGTATTCGCCATTTGTTTCTGTAAATGCAGGATGGTGGGTATCACCAAACTTGATTTCACCATCAAGTTTACCCTGGTATAAAACTCTTTTTGATTCATCATCAAAACCGTAAGCCTGCCACGGTTCCGGGGTAAAGACCGCGATATATTTCAAGATACGCATTGACGGAATGCCATATACGATGACATGACCACTTTGACCACCCGAACTGAATGCCAGGTATTCATCACGACCACCCGTAGGTGTGTAGGTTTTTGCCGCCGCCAGGATATCTTTTTGCGTCAGGCCGCGATCTTTCATTACTTGATCCAGTGACTTGGCCGACCATGCTGATGTCGATGCTGTCAGACCTAGCAATAAGCCGGTGCAGACTGATAATGTACGTTTAGTAAAGGAATTCATAACATCCTCCAGATAGATGTGCAGAAACTTTTTGTTAATTTTTTTTGTGCTGTGGAAACTTTCTACTAATTCGTGACGATACGCCGCCTAAGTAATGACTAACTTGACCTATATCAAGAATCATAATAAAAGTGTCCAATATCAGACACTTTTATTATCACTCGCTTACTGATAGATAATAGCTGAGTGTATATATAAGGTATATTGAAATAAATATGTACACTAAATCCAGAAAACCTGTCTTACGAAAATGACATAGCTATATTTAGCCTACTTATAGGCTCCCTGCCATAATTTACACTGTATGATTTTGACTTTTCCGCAGATAGAAGCCGGGCTAAAAGTGTGAAAGCAACCGGATATAACTGACCAGCGCCTCAACATCGTTCTGACTAAGAATTCCACGCCATGCCGGCATAAAGCGCTTCTTACCATCAAGGATACTATTGCTTATTTCTTTATTACTTAAGCTCTCAGTCTCGTTAGGGTTAGTGAAGTCCATCGGCGTAATCCCCATCAGGTTGGTCATAATGCCCTCTCCATCACCCTCAACACCGTGGCAGACCTGGCAATACTTCTGATAGAGCGATGCACCAAACTCAGGATCACCCATAAGTTGGTACTTACTACGGCCCAGAAAACGTAAATAGGCAATCAAGGATTTGACCTGTGATTTAGTGAACACATCCTTCCACTCCGGCATGGCTTCACTGAGCAGGTTATGACGATCACGACCTGTTATAGTCTGCCGACCTTCACCGGTAATGATCTTGGTGAGGATGGTGTCGCTCCTGGATCGCACCGTGGTATTCAGGTTTGCTGGACTGATTTTCATCGCTTTTGCCAGCGGCCCATCGCCCTTGCCTTCAACTCCGTGACATAACTGGCAATAGGAAACGTACAACCTTCTTCCCTCATAGGCTGATGATGGATTAGCCGCTGCTGCTGGAAGACTCATTCCGATTAAAGCCAGTACTACCATTGTGTGAATGATATTTTTCATGAGCATCTCCCCCCAAGCATAATCATCGTTGCCTTAAACATTAGTTCCTATATGACCGGATAGTCAATAAAACTGGGGCTTTCATAATTTCAATTAGACATCTGATAATAAGTCATTCATTCCGAAAAAGATTAATTAACTTTTTGTAACATTTCGCTAATTATACTTTTATATATTCTGCCGATAACACGTGTACATAACGATAAAACACAAGGCTATATCCTGCAGGTTTAAATAATGCCACTATTAAGAACATTTGAAAAAATTCAATCGAAGTATACCTTAAATCAAAAAGTATCCTTCGTGATTCTGGCAACAGCTATTTTCCTGGCCATTGTTGTTACACACCTTGTAACGCTTCAATTTAAAACTCAGTCCTCGGTGACCCAGGTCATATCGGTTTACCAACCCGCTTTACAGCTGCTGCACAAGATTGACAAAAACTTACGAACCCTTATTACCGAATTTTCTTTTCACATTGTTACAGGTGAAGATATTACTGAGAAAATGTTCAGGGAAAGTCAACAGGAAATCATTAATAGCATTCAGCAAGCAAAAGAACTGGAAATCTATTTAGTCGATGAAGAATTTTCTTCTTCAATAAAAAAAATAACCGCGTTATTTAATGAATTAAATACTCTTACAAAAACCATTCTAAAATTGCAGGTCAATGTTGATGAAAATTACCCGGCTCTAAAATATGCAAAGATAAATGTAAATCCTATAGCCAGGGAAATTTATCAGCAACTTACTGTTATGCTTCATGCAGATAAAAGCGCTGCATACAGTCTAAACCGAAAAGAATTATTACTGGAAATAGCGCAGCTACAACAAGACTGGCTTAACATAACAAACGGAGTAAGAGAATTTCTTGCTTACAGAAACAAACGTTCCACAGCTGAAATAGACAGGTACTTCAACCAGTTTAACTCACGGGCTAACTCACTGTACTCCAGCAAGAGAAAACTGTTAACCGGGGAAGAAAAAACTGCTGTTGAATTGATTGTTGAGTTATTGCCTGAATATAAAAAACACCTTCAACAAACTATCAAAATCCACCAGGGAAAAAGCTGGCGGAAAGATTCAGAGTTTATATCCGTACAGTTAGACCCCCTGCATGACCAGTTAAATGAGCAGTTAAATAAAATACAGCAGCACCTGGACCAGCATATTATCCAGGCAAACTCTGATGCCATATATTTTACTGAACACTCACGGGAAGATACCATAATAGTTTCACTTCTAAGTATACTGATTCTTATTCTTTCTTTTTTCATCAGTAAACTCATTTTATTTAAGCCACTCGTCCGTACAGTTGATGCTATGACGGCAATATCACAAAAGGGTGAACTCACATATAAGCTACCAGTGAATGGTAAAGATGAGTTTGCCAACATTGCCGAAGCATTTAACCACTTTACAGATAAAATACGAGGTGTTGTAGAGCTGGTAATTGATTCATCCAAGAACCTGGTTAGTGAATCAACACGACTATCAGAAGTGACTAATAACAGTAAACAGCGCGTTGAGGCCCAAAAACATGAAATTGATGATGTCACGGGAGGTTTTGATGAAATGTCTGAAATGCTGGATGAGATATCAGCTCATTCCAGCCTTGCAGTCAATGCTGCAGACCAGGCACAACAAGCTGCCAATAATGGCTCCCAGGATGTCGATAAGAGTATTAAAGCAATTGAAAGCCTGGTAAATAAAATTAACCAGTCTGCAAGTAATATTACCCAGCTGGATAACATTAGTCAGAATATTAATGAAATCGTTAATGTTATCAGTAACATTGCCGAGCAAACTAACCTGTTAGCACTCAATGCAGCAATTGAGGCAGCCCGTGCCGGCGAACAGGGCCGGGGCTTTGCAGTTGTTGCTGATGAAGTAAGAAGCCTGTCTCTTAATGTTAGCGAACAGACAACTAATATCCAGCAACAAATATCTGAACTGCAATCATGCGTCAAGGATGTTGTTAATACAATGAATGAAAGTTCTGATCAAGCTAACTCAAGTAGAGAGTTATGGAAACAGACAGGCGAAACGCTTTCACTCATCATGGATTCTATCAGTACTATTAACAACAGGAATAGCCAGGTTTCAGCTTCTGTTGAAAAACATAAGGAGTGTGCAATCAAAATGCATCAAAAACTAAGCAATATTAGTACGATTGCAGAAGAAACCGCTGTTTCAGCCACCCAGTCATCACAGGTGGGCATTGAGTTTAAATCTTTGGCAGAACAACTTGAGAGCCTGGTTATGCAATTCCTGCTTACAGAACAAAAGAAAAATAATCTCGGCAACAGCCATGCAAACACGGAGGCTCAAAATAAAACTATAACGACTGAAGAAAATATTGAATTATTTTAAACATTTTTCTTTTTTATAACATGAAAGGAACTGGTTTTATTAACGGGTATTATGATATCGCGGTAAAACATACTTTAGTAAACCCTCAGTCTCATATCTTGTACATAGAGAAAATACCCGCAGTACAAATTTATAGCTAACAAACTTTTTCAGGCCGATTCATTTCCAGTGCCCTAAGACAAAAATAGTTTGAATGCTAGCCATTACGATGAGCCCAACATAGGTTAAGCCAACTTGTAACAGCACAACAGCTAATTAATAAGAGAAAAAAGAACGTCAGGATACTTAACTTTGCATCAATTGCTGCGAATATTTAATTAACGTTTATCTATGGGGACATATTTCCTGACTGGTTCACCCGTGTAAACCTGTGTTGGACGGAAGATACGGTTATCTTTTAACTGTTCACGCCAGTGTGCCAGCCAGCCAGCAGTACGCGAGATGGCAAAAATGGCGGTAAATTGATCGGCTGCAATACCCATTTCCTGGTAAAGAATGCCTGAATAGAAATCGACATTCGGGTAGACGCCTTTAGAAGCCAGGCGATCTTCACAAACACGTTCAACGGCTTTTGCCGTTTCAAACATAGGATTGATATCACCACCGCGGGCTTCAATAAATTCATCAACCAGCTTTTCTAAAATCTTTGCACGTGGATCTTTTGTTTTATATTCACGGTGACCCATGCCCCAGATCACTTCTTTATTTTTTAGTTTTCCATCAATATACGCTTCAACCTTATCGGGTGAACCAATCTCTTCTAACATTTCTAAAACTTTCTGGTTGGCACCGCCATGTAACGGACCTGACAAGGCACCAATTGCAGCGGCAATAACGTTAAACGGGCTGGCCAGGGTCGAGGCATTTACCAGTACTGAGAAAGTCGAAGCATTAATGGTATGTTCGGCATGTAAAATTAAACATACATCCATAATACGCGCCAACATGGGATCAGGTTCTTTACGCGTTAACATGTAAAGAAAGTTTTCGGCATAGGATAAGTCATCACGCGGCTCAACAGGATCATAACCATTTCGTATGTGTTGCCACATCGCCACCAGTGTTGCCATGCGTGAAAGCATCTTAACGGTCATGTTATGAATATAGTTTAAGTCACGACATTCATCGCCACCGGTCAGGCATTCATTACCGGAGTAAAACATACCCAGGCTGGCAACGGCAGTTTGAAGCATATCCATGGGGTGACCACTTTCTGGCAGGGTCTTCATCAGGTCGCGAATATGGTACTTAACGTGGCGATTTTCTTTTAGCTGTTGTTCAAAGTCTGAGAGTTCAGTTGCAGTGGGTAAGCGGCCATCCAGCAATAAAAGCGATGTTTCTTCAAAACTACTTTCCTTAGCTAACTGTTCTATCGGGTAACCACGGTATGCAAGAATTCCTTTCTCACCATCAATGTCAGAAATATTCGATTTCGTAGCGGGTACACCTGCCAGGCCAGGAAGATATTCACTCATTGTTGACTCCATTGAACAACATTAACGATAGCGAAAACTATTTGAACCTGCCTGAATAAACAAGTTCAACAGATTTTGCTTAATAATTGTAATAAGAAAAAAGGTGGTTTAGCTCGGGCTTTACCACCTTAAGAATTAACAGTATAGGAGATTGTTATATAGAAAAGGAAGAACCGCAACCACAGGTTGTAGCGGCATTGGGATTATTGATCACAAACATAGAGCCTTCGAGGCTGTCTTTGAAATCAACTTCTGCGCCTTCAAGGTATTGATAACTCATCGGATCTACCACAACCGTGACACCATCATTTTCAACCGTGGTATCACCGTCCTGAATTTCTTCATCAAAAGTAAAGCCATATTGAAAACCTGAGCAACCACCACCAGTAACAAAAACCCGTAATTTCAGGTTTGGGTTGCCTTCTTCTTCGATTAACTGTTTTACCTTGTTAGCTGCGCTATCGGTAAAAACCATGCCATTATCTGATACTGCTGCTGAACTACCCATGGTTTGTTACTCCGCTTATCTAAAAAATTGCCTAAAAATCTAAAATAACCAATAGTCCCGCTTACAGGGGACATTAATTATAGTATAGCCGGGTGATGAATTATCCAATACCCCAGTAAATTAATCAAGATTAAGCACTTGCTTCCTCGATATTTTCCTCTTCAACGACAGTACGGCCATTACCCTCGTCCTGGTGCATTAATTTACCATTGACCTCGGCCCCCATCGCCATTTCAATCAGGCTGTAATAAACATTTCCGTGTACACGTGCCTGTGCAGCCAGTTCAACATGCCCAGTTGCATGCACATCACCGATAACCGAACCATTTACAACCACGTTCGGTACTTTTACCTCACCTTCGATAGTGCCACGCTCACTCAGCGTTAAAACAGAATCTTCGCCACTTTCTGCAATCACGCTGCCTTTTACTGTACCGTCAACGTGCAAGCCACCACTAAATATGACATCACCATGAATTTCAGTATTTTGCCCGATTAATGAATCGATATGTGCGGTTTGTTTAGGTTTCTTGTTCGGTCCCCACATGGGTTTTATTCTCCTCAATATTCCACTCAATGGTTTTTTCAATCATGTCGCGCTCGCTGCCGCGCGGTAATATTTGTATTTTTACACGTAATAATGAGAATCCTTGCGGAAAGCTCACCACCCCTTCAACATTTTGAAAATATTTAAAACGGTAATTTAAATCTCTAACTTTTTTTGCCGTGACGTCTTTTAGCTCAAGCATTTTCGACTCGCCATCAAGCAAGCCATCAAACTGCAATTTTACCTTGCCACTGATTAATCTGCTATTTTTAAGTACCTGTGTTAAAACTACTTTATAACGATAGTTATTCGTATCCCCATTTTGGGTTAAAAAGAAATTTTGTAAATATAAGCCAGAACTAGAATCTTTTGGCGAAACAATACCCCGATAAAAAGCCAGTTCGGCTTTATGCTCAAGAATTTCCGCTTGTAGAATTTTTAGTGTGGTATCAAGCTCATTGTAGGCCTTGCGTTCAATCTGCGCGGCCCGCTCAAGCACTGCTTTATCTTCACGTAAACCCGCAATGGTTTTTTCCAGCTCGACCTGGGTTTGCTTTAAACCCTGGATTTCATTATCAGCTTCTCGACTATCATAGCCTGCGAGATAGCGACCATAATCAAACAGGGTCCAGCCACTAATTACCAATACTAAAAAAAGCAGTCCCCAGATAAATTTACTTTTCCAGGGGCGGTGTGTTTTTACAACTAAATTCATTTAAGGTACCAACGCAATCGCCGCAATACCGGCATCCTCTTTCAAGCCAAACATTATATTCATATTTTGTACGGCTTGCCCGGCTGCACCTTTGACCAAGTTATCAATTACAGAAAGAATCACCACGGTATCGCCTTGTTGCGGTACATGTACCGCCATCCGGCAGTTATTTGCCCCTTTGACCGAGCGTGTCTCGGGGAAACTTCCTTCCGGCATGACGTCAACAAAGACTTCATCGGCATAGTGTTTTTCATACAGGGACTGCAGTTGTGATGCACTTGCCTTATCTTTTAAGGTGGCATAACAGGTAGCATGAATTCCCCTGATCATTGGTACCAGGTGAGGGACAAAGGTCAGCCCCACCTCGGCCTTGTTGGCAATGGCCAGACCCTGTTTAATTTCAGGCAAATGACGATGCCCACCGACACCATAGGCTTTAAAGCTTTCACTGCTTTCAGCCTGCAAGGTGGCCACTGCTGCACCCCGACCTGCACCACTAACACCTGATTTTGCATCAGCAATCAGGTTACCGGTTTCAATCAGACCGTTTTCAATCAGCGGCAGCAGCCCTAACTGCACCGCTGTTGGGTAGCAACCAGGGTTCGCAATAAGCTGGGCATTTTTAATTTCTTCGCGGTTTACTTCAGGTAAGCCATACACCGCTTTTTCCACCAGTTCCGGACAGGCGTGTTCCATGCCGTACCACTTCGACCACTCCTCGATATCTTTAATCCTAAAGTCCGCCGCCAGGTCGATCACTTTAACACCGGCAGCCACCAGCTCCCGCGCCATGGTCATGGCAATACCATTCGGTGTCGCAAAAAAGACCACGTCACACGCAGATAACACCGACATATCCGGTTCAGAGAAAGCTAAATCAAGGTGCCCACGTAGATTAGGGTACATATCTGCAACGGGTAAGCCTTTTTCAGAGCGCGAAGTGATAGCCTGAATTTCAACTTCAGGATGTGCCGCTAACAAACGTAATAACTCAACGCCTGTATAACCTGTTCCACCTACGATACCGACCTTAATCATTTTTCCATGCCTTACTCTAATTATTAATAAACAGGCGTAATGATAAAGGATAAAAGCATAAGACTAAAGAAAAAGCCTATATATAATAAACGCTTAGTGTTATTCGAGGCTGGCTCAGCGCTTAAATGCTGCAACTACATTTAGAACGGTTCATGATAAGACATGATAAGATAAGCATCATTATGTATAAGCGACACTATCACCGCACAAAAAGACGTTTACTTTCACTCAAAAAATGGAAGGTCCGTATCGTCTTATGGAGTAGCGCAATCTTTCTTGGTCTGACCGCGGCCTTTTTTGCCCTGGCTAGCCATCAATCTGATGCGTTTTATCACCAGTTATACCGTGACCATCCCCTTATCGCTTATTGCTTACCTCCTGTTGGCTTAACCCTTATTGCCTGGTTAACCCGCACCTTTTTTAAAGGCAGTGAAGGCAGTGGTATCCCCCAGGCGATTGCGGCCTTATCCATGTCGAGTCATCACATGCGTTCGAAAGTGCTTTCAATAAAAGTCGCCTTCGCTAAAATTTTCCTGACCTGTTTAGGCCTGCTTAGTGGCGCATCGATTGGGCGTGAAGGACCAACCGTTCATGTTGGTGCCTCAATTTTATATTCACTACGTAAGTTTATGCCTAACTTACGCAGCCGGGATATGACCCGGGTGCTGATCCTTGCCGGGGGCGCCGCGGGAATTTCTGCCGCCTTTAATACACCACTGGCAGGAATTATTTTTGCGATTGAAGAAATGAGCCGCTCGTTCGAAGAACGTAAAAGTGGAACATTATTAATCGCCGTTGTCCTCGCAGGTGTAACGGCTTTATCCGTACTCGGTGAGTACACCTACTTCGGCCACACTAATGAAACGATTCCATTATCTTCAGCATGGATCGCGGTAATTGTTTGCGGCGTAGCTGGTGGTTTACTCGGCGGCTTATTCAGCAGTAGCTTGATATACGGGACCCGCCAGATTGCCGCTTACTTAAGTGCTTACCCAATACGCATTGCATTTTTCTGTGGACTGATTTTGAGCCTGCTGGGCTTCTTATCAGGTGGACAAACTTTTGGTACCGGTTACCTTGAAGCAAAGAATTTAGTTGATGGTGGCGAAGTCTCCACCGCGTTTCCTTTTTATAAGTTACTTGCCACCGTTGCTTCGTATTTAAGTGGTATACCCGGTGGTATTTTTGCCCCGTCTCTTTCTGTGGGTGCGGGCCTCGGTGCCGACCTTGCGCAGTTTATGCCGGGAATTTCGTTCTCGGCTATTGTGATGCTCGGCATGGTTGGCTATTTTACAGGTGTAGTACAAACACCGATTACGGCTTTTGTTATCGTTATGGAAATGACCGGCAGCTCGTCCATGCTGATGCCGTTAATGGCCACCGCGCTGATTGCAAAAGCCATTTCACACCTTGTTTGTCCTACACCCATATACCAGGCGCTGGCCGAAGCTTATTTATATAAAACGGTTCATGCAGAAAAAGAGAACAAGTAAATTATTATTTTTTAATTAAGTTGATATGACCTTATGAAAACCAAAGACATTCTCATTTCCCTTTTTGCCATTCTTATTATTGCCAGCATTGCTTACCTGTGGATGGCACCCTCCGGTGCGCAAAAAGCACCGGATATAACATTACAGCTACTTGATGGTAAAAAACTCGAGCTCTCAAGTTTAAAAGGTAAACCGGTACTCATTACATTCTGGGCCACATCATGTCCCGGTTGTATTAAAGAAATGCCGCACCTGGTTGAGCTTTATCACGAATTACAGAAAGAGGGACTTGAAATCATTGGCATCGCGATGCCTTATGATCGTCCCGACTATGTCATGGAAATGATTAAACGTAAGAACGTGCCTTACCATATTGCGCTCGATTTAAAAGGTGAAGCGGTCAAGGAGTTTGGCAATGTCAGCTTAACCCCTACCACCTTCCTGCTTGATGACAAGGGTGCAATTGTGAAAAAGAAAATCGGTGAAATGGATATGACTGTATGGAAAAAACGCATCGTTTCAATACTCAATAAAACATAAACGTCATTGCGAGAAAATAAAGTGACCGCGGCAATCTATTGATAAGCACCTTTTTTATGAGATTGCTTCGCCAATAAAGAGCTGGCTCGCAATGACAACTTTCATTTAGGAACTCTACTATGTGGTTAAAAGCCTTTCATTTAATTTTTATGGTGACCTGGTTTGCCGGTTTATTTTACTTACCGCGCCTGTTTGTTTACCACGCCATGTCGGATGATCAAATCAGTAACGATCGTTTTAAAATCATGGAACGTAAACTCTTTTACGGCATTATGACACCCGGTGCTGTGTTAACAATTATTTTTGGCACCGCAATGTTAATCGATTATGCCTGGGCAACTTTTGGCCAGGACTTGTGGTTGCATATTAAGCTGGCATTAATCCTTGTTCTGATTATTTACCATGTAATGTGTGGTAAGTATGTTAAAGATTTTAAAAACGATAATAACCAGCACTCCCATGTTTTTTATCGCTGGTTCAATGAAGCACCCGTCTTAATCCTGGTTGCGATTATCATCCTCGCCTCGGTTAAACCTTTTTAATAATTAAAAACTTTTCATCGCAAAAACGCATTGAAATACGAAGGATCATTATTTGAAAGGGTGCTGGCTACGGCTGTTTAACGGGTTCAAACGGCACAAAAATGGAAAAGGTCGAGCCCTCACCCTCTTCACTTTCAACATCGATATAACCATTAATAATTTTCACAATTTTTTCAACAATGGTCAGGCCCAGGCCCAGCCCTTCAAATGAACGGGTTAAAGATGAATCGGCCTGATGAAAAGCCGTAAAGATCTGTTGCATGGTGGTTTCGCTCATGCCGCAGCCGGTGTCTTTTATTTCAAAGCAGAGCCATTCAAGACCGTCTTTATTCTGTAGTGATATGTTTAAAGTAATCTCACCATTTTCAGTAAATTTATTCGCATTGGTCAAAAGCTCAAAAAGCACTTTCATCAGTAAGGCAAGGTCTTGCTCAAATGCAGGGATGTCCTCGTAATGGCAGCTCAGGGTATTACCGTGTTTTTCTAAATCCTGCTCCATGCGGTATTCCAGTTGCGTCACGATCATCTGTAGCTCAATAGGAATGTTATCGGCCTTAACTTTACCTGCCGTTAAATCAGATAATTCAAGCAGGTTATTGACCAGCCGAAGCAAGATCTCACCTGAATGCTGAATATTTTCAATATACATCGCAATATCATCAGTTTTATTCTCGCCGATCTCGACATCAAGCAAAGAACTATAACCCTGTATCACGTTGAGCGGGGTACGCAGTTCGTGACTGATCATCCCCAGGAATTCATCCTTGGTTTTATTAGTATTAATCAGTTCCTGTTCAGCCTCTTTTATTTCTGAGATGTCGATAAATGTTTCAACGATAATTTTCTCACTGCCTTCATCACTGACAAAAGCACTGTGCATAACGTGCTTGCTATCTTTAACACATTCGATTTGTTCCAGTGTTATTGCATCATTTTCAAAATCGAGTTTACATTTATTATGTTTGTCATAACATTTAAAGTAATTGCTACAGGGCTGCCCGGTCATTTCAAACTCGGCCGCAGAAAATATTTTTCGAGCAGCTGCATTGCTATGGATGATGTTATGACTCTCATCAAGCAACATCACACCGAAGGGAACCTTATCAATAAGATTGTTAATGAGAGAAATCTGGCCGGTATTGATTAAAGAGTGTGCTCTTAATCGCTCTTCAAGATCTGAATTTTTCTTACGAAGTCGCTCTACTTCTTTCTGCAAGCTAAGTAATTGTTGCTCAACTTTATGACTGTCATTATCAGAAACAGACAATGTGTTAATCCTTGTTTTATTCAGCTTATTACTATTCAGGTACTGTTTTAAGTCTACATTAGATTATAATAGCCTGCTATATAATTACGGTAACTCCATTAGACAATTAACATTATGAAACCTTCTCCCATTTTATGTTTATCTGGCTTTGATCCCAGTGGCGGTGCCGGTATCCAGGCAGATATTGAAAGTATTGTCAGTATGGGTGGTCATGCCGTACCTGTTATTACTGCCCTCACCGTTCAAAACACGCAAAATGTCAGTGACTTTCAGCCTGTTGATTTACAATTGTTTACCAACCAGGTTAATACCCTGCTTGATGACGTTAAAATCAAGGCCATCAAGATTGGCATGATAGGTTCACTTAATATTGTTGAGGCCATCGCCGAAGTGCTAAAGCAATACCCGGAACTGCCGGTCATTTATGATCCTGTCCTGGCTGCAGGTGGCGGTGCGGATTTAACTCAGTCCGGGATGATTAACGCCATCCAGGAACACATCTTACCGCATGTCACAATTTTAACGCCAAATTCCCCGGAAGCCCGCCTGTTAACAAATGAAACAGAGTTAGAGACATGTGCCAAAAAATTAATGCAGTTGGGCTGTGAAGCCGTGTTGATCACAGGCACACATGAAGACAGTGAACATGTAAATAATATTTTATTTAGCGACGGCAACTATATTGAAACATTCAGCTGGGAGCGGTTACCCGGTGAATATCATGGTTCAGGTTGTACCCTTGCCTCAGCCATCACCGCACTGGTTGCCCAGGGACTGGATCTCTTTAACGCGGTTAACGAAGCCCAGGACTATAGCTGGAACACCTTAAAACACGCGTTTAAAATTAGTGAGAAAGGCCAGCTCATTCCTAACCGTTTTTACTGGCAACAGGGCGAATGAAGAACCGAACAAAATTATTATCCGGCCTTTATGCCATTACCGATCCCAACCTGATGGGTGAAGATATTATGACTAAAGCCGGGCAAGCCATTTCCGGAGGCATTAATATCCTGCAATACAGAAATAAGGCCGCCTCCTACACTCAACAAAAAAAAGAAGCTCATCAACTGGCCAGTCTTTGTTACGAGCAAGACGTGCTGTTTATTATCAATGACAACGTTGAGCTTGCGCTTGAAGTCAATGCCGATGGTGTGCACATTGGTCAGCAAGACGGTGATATTGATGCGGCTCGCAAGCAACTTGGAGCAGGCAAAATCATTGGTGTGACCTGTAATAATAAAATTGAAAATGCCATCATCGCGCAACAACAAGGTGCGGATTACGTTGCCTTTGGTCGTTTTTTTAAATCTTCCACCAAGCCAACAGCACCGCAGGCAGATGTGTCTATGTTAGAAGAGATCCGAGCATCGATTACCCTGCCTGTTGTCGCCATTGGTGGTGTCACCCATGCAAATGCAAGCGAGTTATTAAAATACGATATTGATATGCTCGCGGTGATAGAAAGCCTGTTCGGGCAAAAGGATATTACCCAATCTGCCC
>Ga0207752_1000753_pt1 | contig 15192 bp, 14 predicted proteins | sample Pon2CUnioCityCA_6_FD_187272 | JGI IMG/M metagenome (GOLD analysis project Ga0207752, IMG submission 187272) | Marine sediment microbial community from Union City, CA, USA - Pond 2C Sediment 2 (SPAdes) | ecosystem: Environmental > Aquatic > Marine > Intertidal zone > Salt pond sediment ...
CAATCGACCATTCAACCAAACAACCAGTCAACCCAGCAACCGCTGCCTTTCCTTGAACCGCATCGGAGCCGTTGGCCAAGATTTCAACGGCAACCGTCGGGAGATCACCCATGGCCGATCCTCAAAAAAAAGGCGCGACAGACCCCTCCTTCCACCATATCCCGCCCCAGAACCTGGAGGCGGAAGAATCGTTGCTGAGCGCGATTCTGGTAGACAACAGCACCCTTTTGGACATCATCGAGATCCTGACCCCGGAGGACTTTTATAAAACCGCCCACCGCCGGATCTTTTCCGCCATTACCGAACTGTTCACCCGAAACGAGCCGGTCGACCTGGTCACCCTGGCCAACATTCTCAAGGAAAAGGGGAAACTCGAGGAGATCGGCGGCGCCGGCTATCTCGCCCGCCTGGTCGATACCGTCCCTTTGGCCATCAATGCCCAATACTACGCCCGGATCGTCCACGACAAGGCCGCCCTGCGGCGGTTGATCGAACAGGCCAACCAGATCGCCCGCCGGTGCTTCGAGGACCGCGGCGAAGTGGACGACATCATCGATTTTGCCGAAACGGCCATATTCGAGGTATCGGAGCGAAAGCACCGCCAGTCGTTTCATCCCATCAGCCGGATCATCGAAAAAAATATTGATGCGTTGGAGGAGCGTCAGGGCAACAAGGCGCTGATCACCGGTGTTTCCACCGGCTTTTCCGACCTGGACAGCCTGACCTCCGGGCTGCAGCCTTCGGACCTGCTGATTCTCGCGGCCCGGCCGAGCATGGGAAAAACCGCCTTTGCCCTGAACATCGCGCGCAATGCCGCCGTAGACCACGGAACGCCGGTGGCGGTCTTTTCTTTGGAAATGTCCAAAGAACAGCTTTCGATGCGGATGCTGTGCTCCGAAGCCAGGGTGGACTCCTCCCGTTTGCGAAGCGGCTTTTTCAGCCAGGAGGATTGGGTGCGCCTCACCGATGCGGCCGGAACCTTGTCCGACGCCCCGGTCTTCATCGATGACTCACCGAACATTTCGGCCACCGAGATCCGCGCCAAATCCCGCCGGTTGAAGCTCGACAAGGGGCTCGGGCTGGTGATCATCGACTACCTGCAGTTGATGAAGGCGCCGATATCGGCCGAACGCCGGGATCTGGAGATTTCAGAAATCTCCCGGTCTTTGAAGGCGCTGGCAAAAGAGCTGAGCCTTCCCGTGCTGGCCTTGTCGCAGCTCAATCGAAAGCTCGAGGAAAGAAGCGACAAACGCCCCCAACTCTCGGACCTGCGCGAATCCGGTGCACTGGAGCAGGATGCCGACGTGGTGGCCTTCATCTATCGGGACGAAGTCTACAACAAGGACGAAAACAATCCCAACAGGGGCACCGCGGAAATCCTGCTCAAAAAGCAGCGAAACGGACCCACCGGAGAGATCAAGCTGAAATTCTTCAACTCTTTTACGCGGTTTGACAACCTGAGCAGCCGGGAGTCGTGAAAAAAATATTCGGCAATACCAAAGGCCTGAAGGCCGACCCGCTGCGGCGGCTGCAAAACCTGTACCGCCGCCGAATCCCGCCCCGATTTCCGATCACTTTCGAATTGACCCGTGAAATCAGCCGTCTTTCGGCTGACATCCGCCGACAGATCGGGCTGCTGATCGACCGGCGGGGTCGGATCGATTATGTCCTGGTGGGAGACCGCCACGGGCTTGTGATCCCGGATCTCAGCCAATACCGTCTGGCGCCCGGCCGGCTTCGGGGCCTGCGCTGCATCCACACGCACCTGGGCGCCGAGGGGCTCACCGAAGACGACCTGGCGGATCTCTCGCTGCTGCGGCTGGACATGATGGGCGCAGTGGAGGTCGGCGACGACGGCGATCCGGTCCAAGTCCATATCGGACACCTGATGCCGGGCGATGAGTTTGAAACCGGCCTGCAGATCATCGATCCGCTGCCCCCCCATCGGCTGGATATCGGATGCCTGGACCTGATCCAATCCCTGGAGCAGGAGCTTTCCCATGCCCGCGAGGGCTACCGGGCCGAGGATGGAAAAGAGCGCGCGCTTTTGGTGAGCGTATCGACCGAGTCCCGGAAGCAGGCAAGAGACTCTCTGGCCGAACTCAGGGAATTGGCCCGTTCTTCCGGAATCCAGGTCATCGGAACGGTCCTGCAGCAGCGCCAGAAGGCCGATCCCCGTTACCTGATGGGCTCCGGCAAACTGAGGGAGCTCACGATTCAGGCCCTCCAGAAGGGGGCCACCCTGATCGTCTTCGACCGGGAGCTGAATCCATCCCAGATCCGGTCCATCACGGACCAGGTCGAGCTGAAGGTCATCGACCGCACCCAGCTCATCCTCGATATCTTCGCCCAGCGGGCACAAAGCCGGGAGGGAAAGCTGCAGGTGGAGCTGGCCCAGCTCCAGTATCTTCTTCCGAGGCTGGTGACCAAAAACACCGCCATGTCCCGGCTGACCGGCGGCATCGGCGGACGGGGCCCTGGTGAAACCAAACTGGAAATCAACCGCCGCCGGGTGCGGGAGCGGATCGCCCAGCTGGAAAAATCCCTGACAAACGTGAGCCGCCACCGGCACCGGCAGCGAAGCCGGAGAGACAAGCGGGGGCTGCCGATCATATCGATTATCGGCTATACCAACGCCGGCAAATCGACCCTGCTCAACACGCTCACCCACAGCAGCGTACTGGCCGAAAGCCGCCTGTTCGCCACCCTGGATCCTTCCAGCCGAAGGCTTCGATTTCCCAGAGACATCGAAGTGATCATCACCGACACCGTCGGATTCATTCGCGACCTTCCCAAAGAATTGATGGCGGCCTTCGGCGCCACATTGGAAGAGCTGGAAAGTGCGGATCTTCTCCTTCACGTGATCGATGTCCACAACCCCCGCCTGGAAGACCAGATCGAGTCGGTGGAGCGGATCCTCTCCGAGCTGGGGTTGGATGCCGTTCCCTGCCTTCGGGTGCTCAACAAACAGGACCTGCTCGATCCGGAGCAAGTCGCCGGTCTTGCCGCAAGCCTGGGGGGAATCCCCATTTCGGCCATCGATTCGAAGACCCTTGCGCTCTTGATCGAAGAAATGGCGAAAATCATCGGCCGGATCAACGACGCTGAAACCGCGGCGTCCGGGGGCGAAGGCCCATGCGCTTCCGGACCCGGCCGGAGGGATTAGCGGTTGACTTGGCAAGGAAAAGAGTTGTAAAGGGGATGCCGTATGGACCTTGACGAGGTAAAGCGGACCGGCGTTGCCGCGGCTTTCAAGGGAGCCGGGGTGCTTCTTTCCCGGTTTGGAAGGATCGAAAAAATCCGGCACAAGGGGACCAACGATCTGGTCACCGAAGCAGACACCGGGGCCGAGCAGGCCATCATCGACTCGATCCGAAGCAGATTTCCGGAGCATGGTTTCCTGGCCGAAGAAAGCGGACTGGACCATGGAAGCAGCGGCGACCGCTGGATCATCGATCCCCTCGACGGCACCACCAACTACGCCCACCGCCTTGAAATCTTTTCCATATCCGTGGCCTTTGCCCGGGATGAGAAAATTCTCGTCGGTGTGGTTCTGGATCCGATCGGAGAGGAGCTGTTTACCGCGGTCCACGATCGGGGTGCGTTTTTAAACGGCCGCCCCATATCGGTTTCTGAGGCCGGGCCGGTTTCTGAAAGCCTGCTGGTCACCGGATTTCCTTACGATATCCGCTCCTGCTCCGATCCGATCATCGTCCGATTTATCCGATGCTTGGAGGCGGCCCAGGGCATGCGGCGGCTGGGCAGCGCAGCGCTGGACCTGTGCTACGTCGCCTGCGGGCGCTTCGAGGGGTTCTGGGAGTCCCGGCTCAAACCTTGGGACACCGCCGCCGGCATACTGATCGCCCGCGAGGCCGGCGGGCGGGTGACCGACTTCAGCAATCAGGATTACCGGCTCCAATCCGGGCAGCTGCTGGCCACCAACGGACGGATCCACGAGGAAATGGTTTCACTGCTCTCGGAAGAAAGATCAGAATGAAAAAAGAGGAGAGGATGACCAACTGCTTTGACGATCGGTTCGGATGCTTCGGCAATTTCGATATTCAAGACGCCGTCTGTAAATCACACTGTGCTCTTCGGCTGCGCTGCTGTATCGAAAAAGAGCAAAATGCCCGCCTCGAAATCCTGGAAGACCTTGTGGCTTCTGAGGACATGCTTTCCAACAACAATTAACCTGACGATCAGAGTTTCCCGGATTCCAATTTCTGGCAGAGAAACCCGACGGTGTTCCGCATCCGGGGATCCTGTTTCAATCCGCGCTCAACACAGGCAATGGCATGAAGGGCCGTGGCATGGTAGCGGTTGAAACTTCGTCCGATGGACTGCAGCGACTGGTCCGTGTACTTTCTGGAAAGATAGATGGCGATCTGCCGCGGCCGGAGCACGGTCTGCTTGCGGGATCGCGAGACCAGATCTTCTTCTGAAATCCGGGTATGCCGGCAGACCAGCTTTTTGATGGCATTTACCGTGATGGCCTTCCGGCATTGGACGATGTTCTTCACCACGCTCTCGGCAAGGGGCACGTCGACTCTGGAACCCAGCAGCGATGCTTTGGCGGCGACGCCGAAAAGACCGCTTTCCAACTGCCGGACATTTTCGGTCAATTCACTGGCCAGAAAATGCAGGACCTCTTCGGGAATCGGGCAACCGTTGTTTTCCGTCTTTTTTTTCAGGATCCGGAGCCTCATCCGGAAATCCGGGGCCTCGATATTGGAAATGAGTCCCGACGTCAGGCGGGACCGCAGTTCCTCGCTGATCTTGGGAATGTCTGTTGGAAGGTAGCTGCTTGAAAAAATGATTTTCTTTCCGGCATCGGCCAAGGCGTCGAGGGTCAGGGCCAACTCCAACTGCGTCCGCTCCTTGCCGCTGAGAAATTGGATGTCCTCCAGCAGCAAAACATCGCAGCGAGTCCGGTATTTTTCCTTGAAACGGTCGATGCTGTCGTGGCGAAGGGCATGGACCATTTCATTGGTAAAATCCTCTGCCGTGATATAGTAGACCCTTTCCGAGGGCCGCTCGGTGAGGATGTGATGACCGACGGCTTGAGTCAGATGGCTTTTGCCCATCCCGGTCGCGGACAGGAGAAACAGCGTGCTTTGCTGGCAATTTTTCCGGGAGGCCAACGACAGGGAGGCGCTGTAGGCAAAATCGTTGTTGCCGCCCACCACGAACTGGTCGAAGGTGAAGTTTTTGCGAAGGAGCCTTCCGCTGTGGGGCCGGCCGTTGAGATTCGGCAGCGGCAACTGATGATGTTCTTTTTGGCCGTTGCCGTTGCCGCCGTTGCCTTCGGAGATCTCGATCTTCAGGGAAAGGCTGCGACCGATCTTTTCGCTGACTTCAGACTCGAGTTGTTTGCCGTATTGGTCCAGAATTCGTCGCCGGGAAAAACTGTTGGGACAGCAAAGGACCAATTCCTGCTCCCGAAGTTCCATGAACTCGATCGGATCGATCCACATCCGGTAGCTGTGGGCCGGCACAAGCTGCTGCATCTTCGCCTTTACTGCGCTCCAGACCTGTTCCATGGCCTTTTGGACTCCAATATCCTCAAAAAAGTATCCCTCGGCAATGAGGGATCGAAGACAGCTACCGGTCAACTGTTTGAAATCAACCGATTTGGAAGAATTATGAAAGATTACATGCTGCGGAAAAAATGTTAGTCGGTTTGTAAAGAATTTGTCTGAAGGTGTCAAACCGGATCAGTGGGAGTTTAGATTTACTTTTCTAACGTCAGCCTAACAAAAATCAACCACCCGAATTCACTTTATTTATCGGCAGTTTCTTTTCAATTGTCCTGAAATACTGGGTTTTTTAAATTCAGGGTTTTGTGAGAAATTTTCGGTATCTTCGGCGTTATGAACAGGATATCGACAAAACCGTTTTCGCCCAAAATCTTTTTATTTCTAAAAAATGCTTCGAATTTCTAAAATATGAAAACAAACGAAATCATCATCCGCGGAGCGCGCCAGCACAATCTGAAAAACGTCGATGTCAGTTTCCCCCGCAACCGGCTGATTGTGGTCACCGGGCTTTCCGGCTCCGGAAAATCGACCCTCGCCTTCGACACCCTCTATGCCGAAGGTCAGCGCCGGTACGTGGAGTCGCTCTCGGCCTACGCCCGCCAGTTCCTGGAGCGGATGGAAAAGCCCGACGTCGACCTGATCGAGGGCCTGTCTCCGGCCATCGCCATCGAACAGCGGACCGCCAGCCACAATCCCCGATCTACGGTCGGAACCGTGACCGAAATCCACGACTACCTGAGACTGCTCTACGCCCGAGTCGGGATCGCCCACTGCTGGAAATGCGGCCGTCCGATCGTTTCCCAGAGCCTGGACGAGGTGATCGACCGGGTCATGGGCCTTCGGCAAGGCTCCCGGCTGCTGATTCTGTCTCCTCTTTCCACCGCATCGGCGGGTTCTCTTCGCAAAACAATGCGGCGGCTGAAGCGGGAAGGCTTTGCCCGGATCAAGATCGGCGACGAGATCTACGAACTGGAAGAAACCGACTTGCCCCCCGGCACGAATCCGGACCGCATCGAAGTCGTCGTGGACCGCCTGGTGGTCAAACCGGCCATGCGCAATCGCCTGGCCGATTCGTTGGAATTGGCCGCCGCCCAGGCCGAAGGCCGGGTCGTTATCGACGTGCTCGGCGGAGAACCGATTCGGTTCAGCGAGGAGGCGGTCTGCCCCGACTGCGGGGTCCGGCTGCCGGAGTTGTCCCCGTCTTCGTTTTCGTTCAATTCCCCCCACGGGGCGTGTTCCCGCTGTGACGGGCTCGGCGTGACCTCGGCATTCGACCCGGCGCTGATCATCCCCAACCCCGAGCTTTCTCTACGGGAAGGGGCGGTGGCGGAGTGGGCGAACCGAAACTCCATGCAGTTCATCGAATATATCGATGCGCTGACCCGCCACTACGGAACCGACATCTACACCCCTTACAAGGCCCTTCCCCCGTCCTTTCAGCAGGTGCTCTTATATGGATCGGGAGACGAAAAGATCGCCTTCTACTTTGAACAGGGCCAGCGGAGAATCACTTTCCAGAGGCCCTTCGAGGGATTGATTCCCCGGCTGCAGCGGCGCTATGTCGAAACCGATTCGGCGCAGGTAAGGGAGGAAATCCGGCAGTACATGAACTTTACCCCCTGCCCGGCCTGCGGCGGCGCCCGGCTCAATGAAATCGCCCGTGCGGTGACGATCGGCCAGCGGGCCATCCACTCGGTTCTGGCCATGACCGTGGCCGCCGCCCGCCGATTTTTCACCGACCTGACGCTGCCGGAGAAGGCATCGGCCATCGCCTCCCGGATCGTCCGGGAAATCGGCGAACGCCTCCGGTTCCTGGAAGACGTGGGCCTCGACTACCTGACCCTCGACCGTTCGGCCGAGACCCTCTCCGGCGGAGAGAGCCAGCGCATCCGCCTGGCGACCCAGATCGGCTCCAAGCTTACGGGCGTTCTCTACGTGCTGGACGAGCCGAGCATCGGTCTGCACCCCCGGGACAACCGCCGCCTGTTGGAGACGCTTCTGCAGATGAGAGACCTGGGAAACACCGTGCTGGTGGTCGAACACGATGAAGAGACCATCCGGGCCGCAGACCACGTGGTCGACATGGGGCCCGGTGCCGGCATCAACGGCGGTCGGGTAATTTACTCCGGTCCCCCGGACTTGCTGGTGCAGTGCCAGGAGTCTCTCACCGGCCAGTATCTTTCCGGACGGTGCCGGATCGCCGTTCCCCCGCAAAGAAGAACCGGCCGGAAAGAGGCGCTGCTGATCAAGCAGGCCTCGGCCAACAACCTCAAAAAAATCGACGTCTCCTTTCCTCTTGGCTGCCTGGTCTGCGTAACAGGGGTTTCCGGCTCCGGCAAATCGACCCTTGTTCTGGAGACCCTGTACAAGGCACTGTCCCGGCGGCTGACTTACGCCCGCATACCGGCCGGCGCTCACGAGGCGCTTTCAGGAAGCGAACACGTAGACAAGACCGTCAACATCGATCAGTCGCCGATCGGCCGCACCCCCCGCTCCAATCCCGGCACCTACACCGGCGCTTTTACCCATATCCGGGAGCTGTTCTCCCGCACCGCCGACGCCAGGGCCCGGGGATACCGACCCGGCCGATTCAGCTTCAACGTCAAGGGCGGCCGCTGTGAAGCCTGCAAGGGGGACGGGATCGTCCGAATCGAGATGCATTTTCTGCCCGACGTCTACGTCCCCTGCGACGTGTGCCGGGGAAAACGCTACAACCGGGAAACCCTCGACGTCCGATACAAGGGCAAAAACATCGCCGAGGTGCTCGACATGACTGTTAACCAGGCGCTGGGGTTTTTCCGCAACATCGGCAAAATCCGCGAAAAGCTCCAGATGCTGGCAGACGTGGGCATCGGTTACATCCGCCTCGGCCAGCCGGCGGCGACCCTTTCCGGCGGCGAAGCCCAGCGGGTCAAGCTCGCCCGGGAGCTGAGCAAAAAAGGGACAGGGCGCACCGTCTACGTGCTGGATGAACCCACCACCGGCCTGCACCCCGACGACATCCGCAGGCTTCTCGACGTGCTCAACCGGCTGGTGGACAACGGCAACACGGTGGTGGTCATCGAACACAACATGGACGTCATCAAGTCGGCCGACCACATCATCGATCTGGGGCCGGAAGGAGGAGACAGGGGCGGGCAGGTCGTCGCCTGCGGCACGCCGGAGCAGATCGCTGCGAGTCCCGATTCGTACACCGGTCAATATCTGAGGGGAGTGCTAAAATAAATGCGCATACATGCGCTTCGCGCCTTAATAACTCAACTTTCGGGATTCATGATACCGCGAAATGGATAATTTGCTGCCTGTATACGAACTCGCACCAAAGGATGCCTAACATCAGCGCAGGCCAAAATATCATTAAAATCAATGTGGCGTTTGAATGGCAGCGGCAATTAAGAAACGCTCAGAGTGTGCTGATGTAAGGTATCCTAAGGTGCTCAGACAGCGTATACCGCCATCAAATCACCCATTTCGCTCCACTGGAGACGAAACCTGAAAGTTGACTTAATGGGGAGTAACTTACACTCCCGACATGATTTGGTAGCCGAGTCAGAGATCAAAAGGTTTTTTTACGAGCTGAACTCTCCGGTGCCTTGCCGGCGCTGATGGCGGGTGCGTAAAGTACCCATTAGTATATTGATCTTCCCAACAAAAAAAAACGGGGCATGCCGCAGGCGGCATGCCCCGTTTTTTTTTGGAGGTGTTTTCGAACTATTAGCCGCCGGTGAACAAGCCGGCGATCGCCGCTGCCTGGGGATGCGCGTAGATCAGGATCAGCGCGACGACCAGAGCGTAAATACACAGCGACTCGATCATGGCCAGACCGATGAGCAGGGTCACGGTGACCTTTCCGGAAGACTCGGGATTTCGCGCGATGCCTTCCACGGCCGACCGCAGACCAAGGCCCTGTCCGATGCCGCAACCGAAGGCCGCAATGGCGATTCCAAAACCGGCCGCCGTGACCGCGGCGATGAAAAACTGCAGTGCTTGTGCTTCCATACGCTACTCTACCTCCTTGTTAGAATTTTTATAGACTTCTTCCAAAACCCCGCACCGGGCGGGGATCCCCCCAATGTCATGAATTCAACGGTTCACGGCACACGACACGTTGATACAACCGCGGCGGCGATGTGATCAGTGCGCGTGCTCCATGGCGCCTGCAAAGTACATGATCGACAGCAGGAAAAAGACAAAAGCCTGCACCAGGGCGACGAAAATGCCCAGGGCCATAATCGGCAGCGGAGCAAAAAAGGCACCGGCCAGCGCGAAAAGAATCGTCAGCACCAGTTCGTGACCCATCATGTTCCCGAAAAGCCGGAACGAGAGAGACAGGATCCGGGCCAGGTGTCCGATGAGTTCGATGGGCAAGATGATCGGGACCATCCACCAGACAGGCCCCAAAAAATGCTTGATGTATCCGGCCCCGTGGTACTTGATGCCGATCACATGGGTGAAGATGACCACCACCAGCGCACAGGACAGCGTGGTATTGAGGCTGGCCGTCGGCGGGAAAAACCCGGGCACCAGTCCGATCAGGTTGCAGATGAAGATGTAGATGAAGATCGTGGCTACAAGGGGAAAGAGCCATCTGCCTTCGTCACCGGTGATTTCGACCATGAATTCCTCGATGCCCGACACGATGATTTCGAAAAAGTTCTGCCCCTTGCTCGGAATCATGCTGATCCCCTTGACGGCGAAGGCGCCGCCGATAATCAGCAGGGCCATGACCAGCCAGGAATAGATCACGTGGGGGTAGGCATGGGCAAAATGCCCCAACCCGATCGCCTCGAAAAACTTGACCAGGAAGAGATACGGATGTTCCACCTCAGAATGCCTCCTTGAAAATAAGTTTTTTGACCTCGAGCAGGGTGGCCAGAAGGATACTGGCGACCACGACCGAAAGACCGAGGAACAGCCCCAGCGGATCGACGATGTGCCGGGAGATTAAAAAAAATATGATGATCCCGCTGACGGTAAAGCGGATGTAGTATTTGGCCAACACCTTGTGATGGGAGGCAATATGGGGCGGGGTCAGGGACCGTTTCAGGGTTCGATACAGTAGATGGAAGTTGACCGTGACGATCAGCCCGCCGGCGACCACGCCCAGGGTAAAGGAAATCGAGGCCAGGCCTAGACACAGGAGACTGGCTGCGATCAGTACGATCCAGTTGGCGCGGGTGATGAATATCAGCAGGCGCTGCTCAATGTTCAACGGAACCCCTTTTTCCGCCTCAAAATTTACGGGTTTTGCGAATCGCCAAGGCGATGTTGCGGTAGCCGGCGGCGATGCCGAGCCCTAAAAAAAGAAACATAAATATCGGGGCTGTGTCGAAACGCCGGTCCAGGTAAAGGCCGATGAACAGCCCAATAAAGATCGAAAGGGCCACCGACAGCCCCACACTGGCGAAATAAGCGTACTCCCGAAGCTGTCGTCGACTTTCTCTTTTCATATAAATTCAGGCCCTTATAAAAAACCAAAGGCCCGATCGAATACCCGGTGAAAACCAAGTGGGCTCTACCATACGATCCCGGCCAAGTCAATTAAAAATGGATTCCCCGCGGGTAACCGCTCCCGCGGAATCCATTTTTCGTTGAACCGAACAGCGATGGGGGAACCGCAAAGTTGGACCGTGAGCCGCAATCCCCACCTGTTTTTCTACATCAAGGTCCTGTTCGGTTTTACGGCCGCTTGGCTCCGAGTTTTTCCCGGTTGTAGGGGAAATTTCCAGCGGCCCAATTCAGCTCCTTCGTTTGGGTTACAATTCCGAAATTTTAAGATTTTGCTGCCCTGAAAATCCCGGCCGGGATTTTCAGGGCAGCAAAATCTCGCGGGCGTCGAACACCGGACCGTGAAGACAGGCGTGGCGGTATCGTTGAGAATCGCGCCGGTCGGCAACGGCGCAGGCCAGGCAGGCCCCCAGGCCGCAGGCCATGAGGGTTTCAATGGACACTTCTACCCGGATCCCGTAAGTGTCGGCAAACCCGGCGATACAGCTGAGCATGCCCGGAGGGCCGCAGGCGTATATCATCCCGGGGGGGGTGAGGCGAATCTGCGCTTCTATGGGATGGGTCACCAGGCACTGATCGCCGTCGCTCCCGTCGTCGGTGGTCAGCGCCACCGGAAGGCCGAGCTCTTCGAACCGGTCCCGACAAAGGAGTTCTTCCGCGGTTCGGCCGCCGAGAAACACCCGGATGTCCCGCTGTCGATTTTCGTCCCGGCAAAGCCGGTCTGCCAGAAACACCATGGGAGCGACTCCCATCCCGCCGGCTGCCAGAAACAGCGGTCCGGAAGGCGGCGGGGCGGAAAATCCGCGCCCCAGGGGGCCGAGCACGTCCAGCCGGTCTCCGGGCCTGCAGCCCGCCAGCCGCCGGGTGCCCTTACCCACCACCCGGTACAGGATCTCCAGGGCGGCTTGCGAAGCAGAAAGGCGCCTGCTCCGGTGAATGGAAAAAGGCCTTCTCAACAAGGGGGTCACCCCGTCCGGAATCCGAACCATCACAAACTGGCCGGGGCAGGCGTCGGCATAGCCGATGTGGGCCTGCAGCGTCATTCGATAGCAGTCGGTGCTCACCGGTTCTGCGCCGATGATTTCCATGCGCTCATCGATCATCTTTGCCCGCCTTTGCCGGCGAGTCCGGCGACTGCGGCAAACCGGCCCGTGGTCTTTTCGGCCCGGTATGAGTAGAACAGATCCGTCCGGCATCGGGTGCACAGGCCGGCGGCGTCGATGTTTCGTTCGACGAGGCCGGCACCTTTGAGCTGATCGATGCTCATGGACCAGAAATCAAAATTAAAGCCGTCGACACGGTAGCGCCACAGCGACGGCGGAATTTCATCCCGGTAATGGACGAACTCGGCGCAGCACGGGCCCAGGGAGGGGCCGATTCCGGCCGTCAGGTTTTCCGGCCGGCAGCCGAAGGTATGCTGCATCTTTTCCACGGTCTTTCCCACGATATTGCCGACGCTTCCCCGCCAACCGCTGTGAACATTGGCCACCACCTGTTCGACCGGATCGTAAATGATCACCGCCTGGCAGTCGGCGACTTGGATCACCAGCAGAAGGCCGGGCCGGTTGGTGATCACCGCGTCGGCGTACAGCGGCGCCTCGGCGGACCGCTCCCCTTGCTTTTCGCCCCCCATACAGACCACCCGGGTGCCGTGGTGCTGGCGGAGAAACACCGGGGTCATGCCGCCCATCTCGCCTTGGATCCGGCGCCGGTTTTCTTCGACAGCGGAAAGGTCGTCTCCGATCCCGAAAGCGATGTTGAGGCTGGAAAATGCACCGCTGCTGACGCCTCCCAGACGGGTGTAGACGCCGTGCCTCAGCCCCGGAGAAGATCCCAGCAAAGGGAACTCCAGCCGGGGCAGATCACCGTTGCGACTTTCCCTCATACTGGATAAGCCGGTGGCGCCGGCGGTTTCCTGCAAAGTTTTGCCCATGAATCTCATTCGCATTTCTCATGTTTCTAAAATCGCGTCAGCGATTTTAGAAACTTTCAGCAGAACCGTTCGGTGATCCGGCGAATGAGGGCCGATGTGGACACCTCCGGAACAAGCGGCACGCGCACCACCTTTCCGCCGCGGGCCGTTACCGTGTCGGCTCCGACGATGCGGTCTTCGGACCAGTCCGCGCCCTTGACCAGTACGTCCGGGGCAATCTGCCGGATCAAGTTGCCCGGGTCCGGCTCGTCGAAGAGGATGACATAATCGACGCAGGCCAGCGCCGAGAGCACTTCCGCACGCTGATTTTCAGGCACCACCGGCCGGCCCGGCGCCTTGATCCGCTTTACCGACGCATCCGAGTTGAGCCCCACCACCAGAAGATCCCCTTCGGCCCGCGCCGCGGAAAGGTATCGGACATGTCCGGCATGGAGCAGGTCAAAGCAGCCGTTGGTGAACACGATGCAATCTCCCGCAGCGCGATGGGCTTCGGCCGCCTCGACCATCGATTCGATGGACAGCCATTTTTTCGATTCGCTCACGTCCGATTCCCCGCCAGCCATGTCTTTCCAATTCGCCGTAAAATGCCGCACCCAAGCGCCGTCGGCTACAGCGCCCGGGCCAGGGTGAGCACCTCGATCCTTATGGCGCCGGCCTCGGCCAGCACCCGAGCGCATTCGCCGACGGTCGCCCCGGTGGTGTAGACATCGTCTACCAGAAGCACGCGCATCCCGCAAACCTCGTCCTTCGGCCCTGCCGAAAATGCGCCGCGCAGGTTGACCATGCGCTCCTTTCGCCCCAAACCGGCCTGGGCGGGGGTATGCCGTCTGCGGATCAGCGCCCCGGGCAACAGGATGCCGTCAGCCTGGCCGCGCGGATGAAGCGCCTGCCAGCGGCGAACCATCAGTTCGGCCTGGTTGAACCCGCGGCTGCGAAGACGCTTTGCATGCAGCGGAACCGGAACGATCGCATCGATGCCGCCGCCGGGAAAATGACGCCGGAATGCCGCTTGCAAGAGCGCCGCCAGCGGGCCTGCCAGATCCACACATCCCCCGTACTTGAAGCGGTGCAAAAGCGCCAGCACAACTCCTTGGCAAACACACGCGGCCCGGGCCCGGACGAAATCCGCCGGCCCATCGAGGCAGTCCTGGCAAAGATGATCGTCGCCGGATCGGCCGGCCAGCGGAAGCCCGCAGCGGCTGCAGACCGGTGAACGGACCGGAACGATCCCCAGACGGCATTCCGGGCAAAGCTGGCCCGAAAATACCGTCTCGACAAGGCCTGCCATCGATTCATCGCCGGCCGGCCGCCCTTTTACCCGCTGCCGGTCCCCCGGGGGGGCAAAAAAGGCCCCGCAAACCCGACATCGGGGCGGAAAGATGGCGTCGGCCGAGGCATGCAGGATCCGGGTCCATATCGAGGCCATGGCAAATTCCACGAAGGACATAGTGCCTAAAGTGCATAGAGTGCCTAAAGTGCCTAGAGTGACTACAGTTGCAGCGCCGCTTCGCTCCATCTATTTTATATAACAATGACTTTAAATTACAGAAAGTTACATACTTTAGGCACTCTAGGCACTTTCTTTTTTCATTCTCTGCCGGAACGCTTCGTAGACCGCCACCGCGCCGGCGGCCGAGGCGTTGAGAGAGCCCACCGGCCCGCGCTGCGGGATCCGCACCAGAAAATCGCAGCACTTTTTCACCAGTGAGCGCAGCCCTCTTCCTTCTCCGCCCACCACAAGCCCTAGCGGGCCGGACAGGTCCGCGGCAAATAGGCTCTGCTCCGCACCGGCGTCGAGCCCGGCAATCCAGCAGCCGTCTTTTTTCATGGCTTCGATGGTGCGGGCCAGGTTCGTCACCCGCACCAGCCGCACGTGCTCCAGCGCACCGGCCGAGGCGCGGGAAACCGCCGGGGTGGCCGGCGCCGCACGGTCCTTGGGCACCACCACCCCCTCGACCCCCGCACAAAGAGCCGTGCGAAGCATGGCCCCTAGGTTTCGCGGGTCGACCACGCCGTCGAGAAGGACCCACAGCGGCGGCGAAACCGAATCAGCCCGGGGGGCATAGCTGTCCGGCTCCGGTGCGTATGGATACCGCCCGACTTGGGCGGCAACCCCTTGGTGGGCGGCGTCGCCGGCCATTTGCCGAATCTTTCCGGCGGGAAGCTCGTGCACCGGGATTTTCTTCTTTTGCGCCGCCGACAGAATCGACGCCA
>Ga0207752_1000755_pt1 | contig 15183 bp, 13 predicted proteins | sample Pon2CUnioCityCA_6_FD_187272 | JGI IMG/M metagenome (GOLD analysis project Ga0207752, IMG submission 187272) | Marine sediment microbial community from Union City, CA, USA - Pond 2C Sediment 2 (SPAdes) | ecosystem: Environmental > Aquatic > Marine > Intertidal zone > Salt pond sediment ...
AATGAGGTGCAGGGTCCGGGGCCATAACCGCTGAAACCGTTCCGGCGCGCTTTCGTAGCCGGCTGCCGTGACGTAATTGAGCAAAGCATCGAACCAGACGTAGGTCACGAATTCCCGGTCAAAGGGCAAGGGAATGCCCCAATCTAGGCGGCTGGCCGGCCGCGAGATGCAAAGATCACCCAGTGGTTGCTGGAGGAAACCGAGCACTTCGTTGCGCCGGGATTCCGGCCGGATGAACTGGGGATGCCGGTCAATATAGTCAAGTAGCCAATCCTGGTAGTTGCTCATGCGGAAAAAGTAGTTCGTCTCGGCCAGGTGCTGCAGCGGGCGCCCGCATTCCGGGCACACCCCGTCGCCGGCATCTTTTTCCGTCCAGAAACGCTCGTCGGGCACACAGTACCAGCCCTCATATTCGTCGCGATAGATCTGGCCCTCCTCCCATAATCGCTGCAACATCTCCTGCACCACCCGCACGTGCCGTGACTCAGTCGTGCGGATGAAGTCGTCGTAGGCAATATGCAAATCATCCCAGGTAGCCTGCCATTGGGCGGCGAGACGGTCGACGTAGGCCTGGGGCGCTTCGCCATGTTGCCGGGCCGCTTCCTGCACTTTCTGCCCGTGTTCGTCGGTGCCGGTGAGGAAGAAAGTGGGCTGTTCTTGCAGGCGGTGGTAACGGGCCAGCACGTCGGCCAGAATCGTCGTATACGCGTGCCCCAGATGCGGGGCATCGTTGACATAATAGATTGGTGTCGTTATGTAAAATGGTTGAACTGCCATCTCAATTCCTTCCCTATAACAAAAAAGCCTCCCTGCGGGGAGGCTCTTCACATCCAGAATGTGGACAACGCTCAAGTTGTTTAATCCACCTCAGCCATCCGCAATACACAACAGCCGGGGACGATCAACGCCCCGGCGCCGGGCATCAACATCGAGCGGAGGGAAACAACAGTCGTTCTCATATAGGATATGGTAATAGTTCTGGTGGTAGCGCGCAACCCCGATTATTCCGGCAGGGGGGCTGCGCCGGCAAACTCAGCGTAACCATAACCGGCTGCATATGCTCTCAAGCAGGGGCAGCGAGGTTAAGTGAACGACAGCGGCGCAGCCTCACCCGGCCGGCCACGCCGGATCGAGAAACTGCTGGATCTCGATCAGGTAGCCGTTGGGATCCCGCAGGAAGCAGTGGTAGATATTGTACGTCTCGTTATGCTGTGGCAGCTTGTCGAAGGCTATGCCCCTGGCCCGCAACTCCTCGTACCAGCGATCGACCTCGTCGGTGACCAGCGTGACGATAATCCCCTGCGGCTGCTCAGGTGTCTCTTCCCGCTGGCAAAAGCCCAGAAAGGCGTCGCCGGCTACACGATAGATGCGACAACTGCCCTGATCCAGGGCCAGAGGCAAACCCAGGATCTCTTCATAGAAAGTGGCCGTGCCGGCCAGATCGCGAGTGTAAAGAAACGTTACCTGTTGGCTAAAGTGCGGTTTCATCTGCTTCTCCTGGTAACAAAGCGCTCATGGTACCAGCGCTATCTCAACTTTATGTCTACTTATTGTTCTCGAGCATCTGGCTGGGGTCGATTGCCTTCGGTACTCGAGAAGATAGTCTCTACATTGGATGTTTTGAACAATCATTCAATTCTTTGTTCAGTTTGTCTGATTGGGTTTTGGGAACGCACTGGTGTAATAGGCCCCTACTCACCGGCAGGGATAGTCGGAGGACTGCCCGACGTGGCCGGCACAACAGGCTGGCGCCAGCGCGGCTCCTCTACTCCCCAATGGAGCAAGCCGAAAGCAACCAGCGCAGCCACGGCACTGAGGGCAAAAAGCCAACCATACTCAATTCCGGCCAATCCGGCTCCCAGCAACGGCGCCAGGGTTCCTACCAGGCCCACGCCCGTATTCGCCAGGCCGACGTAGGTCGGGCCGCGGGCCGGGGCGGCAAACTCCAGCACCACCAGGATCCCGGAGACCAGGATCCCGCCCAGTTGCAGGCCTAACAGGGCAAATACGCCGTAATACCAGCTCGGGGCCGGCGCCAGCCAGGCAAGGGCATAAGCCAGCAAACCCGCCAGGGCTGCCAGCTCCAGCGAGAGTTTATGGCCCCTCCGGTCGGCCAGAAAACCAAAAACGAGGGTGCCGGCCGTCTGTCCCAGGAGCATCGCCGCCGTGTAGCCTCCCACCATCCGGTCGGGTACCGCCCAGCGGCTGACGGCAGCTACGGTGATGAAGCCCTGGCCCATCCCTGCCAGGGCGAGTAACCCTCGGCCCAGGAGGAAGCGGCGAAAATTGTCATCCCGGCGCACGATGCCGCCCAATTCAGACCAGAACTGGCGCGTGCTTTGGCGCGGCTTTTGCACCGGCTGGACCGGTTCCCGGGTCAGGGCCAGGAAAAACCAGCTGATGGTGATCCCTGTCGCCGCCACGGCGAAGGTATAGGCGAAGTTCAGGGGAAAAGGGAAGGTGGCCAGGAGCCAGCCACTGAAGAGCCCGCCGATAGCCCCGGTACCGGTGCCGATGAAGGTGGTCAGCCCCAGAAAACGCCCGCGCCGCTCCACGGGGAAACAGCGGGCGATCAGATCCTGCCAGGCAGTGGCGATCACCCCGGCGCCCAGGCTGTGCCAGGCGTAGGCGAGGAGGAAGAGGGCCAGGGCCAGCGGCGCCGAACGGGCGGCGAGGAGGGCGGCCAGGAGCAGGCCCCACATCGGCAAACGTTCCAGGAAGAAACCGAGGTTGATCACCACCGGCTTCTTGCGCGCCAGGCGTTCGACGGCGTTGGCGGTGAAGAGCTGGGGCAAGAACCAGCCCCCCTGGGCAATGACAGCCACCAATCCCACCGGCCAGGGGCTATCGGTCAATTTGCTGATGAAGAGAGGCATGATGGTGCTGGAAGAGGCGAAGCTGAGACCGAACCAGAAGCTGGCGCCGTCCAGGAGGTTGACGGTGAAGTTCCAACGATAGTGTTCGTCCCGGTAAGCGTCCAGGCCGGCATCATCCAGCGGCGGCACCGGCCGGTCCAGTTGCAGCATATGGCGCAGGGTGCGCCGGTAAAGGGATGGGGTTGGCATACGGTTTCCTTACACCAGGGGCGGCGACTCCTGAGAAGCGGGGACGTCAGCAGTGACGCGTAACGGCCGGCGCAGAGTGTAGAGGTGAAAGATCGTCCACAACAGGCCCACGGCCAGCCCGGCAACCCCGCTGCTGGCGGTGACCGCACGAATCGTCCAGCCCAGATTGTCCTGGGCGAATCCGGCCCAAAAGATCGAGATCGATTGGGTCAGCGTGAGCAACGCAAACTCGAAGGCGAAGACCCGGCCGCGCACCCGGTCGGGTACCACCATCTGCAAAAGGGCGGCGGAAAAAACCCAGATGGTGCCCGAGCCCACGGTGCGAATCAGGGTGGCCAGGCCAAACCAGGGGAGCGTGGGGGCCGCGCTCAGCCCGAGGATCCCCAGGGCCAGCACCCAGAAGCCAACGGTGATCGCCCAACGGAGACGGCCGGAGGCATCTCCCAGCCAGCGGCGCAGGAGGAGCGGCCCGAAACCGGTGCCCAGCCCGGTAATCGCGTAAATAATCCCCAGGGTTGTTTCCCCCCCACCCCCCAGGGGAAAGATCTGCTCGGCGTAATTGACCTCCAGGACGTTGATGGCGCCCCACACCAGGGAGCCCCCGGCTTTCACCAGGCTGAGGACCAGAATGTAGGGTTGGCCGCGCAAGTAGTCAAGGCCATCCAGGAAATCGAGCCAGCCGCCCCGGCTGACGGCAGCCCGATCTTCGGCGAGGACGGCCGGGATCTGGATCCGGGACGTGAACCACGCTGCCAGCAAGAAGGTGAGGGCGTCGATGGCAAAAGCCACGGCAATACCAAAGAGAGAGGCAGCCACCCCCCCGAGCAGCGAGCCGACGGCCAGCATCGTACTCCAGGTAAAGCTATCGAGGGCGTTGGCCGTGACCAGGTCCTCGCGAGGAACGATGTTGGCGATCACGGCCGTGCGCGCCGGGGTAAAGGCGGCGCTGAGCGCGAACTGGGTGATGGTCAGCAGGTAGAAGAGCCAGATCTGGGAGGGGTCGTCGATTAGCAGAAATCCAAGCACGGTCAGGGCCCGGAGCAAGTTCGTCCCGACCAGAATCAGGCGCCGGTCAAAGCGGTCGGCCAGAACGCCGGCGAAGGGGCTGAAGACAAAGAGGGGCAAAAAGCGGGCCAGAAAGAGGTAGCTGATGGCCGTGCCGGTGTCGGTGAGATCGGCAATCAGGGAAGCGGAAGCGATCAGGTTAAACCAATCTCCAAGCTGGCTGATGACGGCTCCCAACCACAGGTTACGATAATTTCGGTTTTCACGCAGTAAGATCAGATAAGTTTGCATACCGGTTCCTTGTGAGCCGCGTTGCCGATTGCCGCGGTAAGACAATGGAGAATTATGCCATAGGGTGCCACCCGCTACCACTGCTCTTGCCTACTCTCCCCCTTTTCTCAGGAGAGCGCGTGGGGCCGCCTTACCCGGGCCAACATATGCTTCTGTCGCCTCTGTATAGCGGCTGAATACCAGTTCAATTCTTTGTTCCACGTGCAACGCGAGAATATTGCTGTAAGATGGCAATAGCATGTACAATGCATTGGTCTGCTGGCAACGGGGGGTGTTGTTAACAACACCCCTTGAGGAAACAGGAGTAAAGGAGTGTTGTTAAGAACACTCCCTGGAAAAAAGGAGTGTCTGTGAGCGAAGAGCAAGCACTGGTACCGGTGGAGCAGAAGCAGGTGTTGTTCTACGAGGATGAGATCGTCGCCGTGCTGGTGGCCCGGGGAGCGGAACGCGAGGTTTTTGTGCCGCTGAGGCCACTGGCGGAATTGCTGGGGTTGGCCTGGAGTTCCCAGTTGCAGCGCGCGCGCAAAGATGCGGTTCTGGGGGAAGAAGTGCAGGAGATCAGGGTAGAGACGGCCGGGGGACCGCAGACGATGGCCTCCATCCCTCTTGACTTCCTCCAGGGCTGGCTCTTCGGGATCAATGCCAACCGGGTCAAAGAAGAAGTGCGGGAGCGGCTGATTCGCTACCAGCGGGAGTGTTACCGGGTGCTGGCCGATGCCTTCCATGAAGGGGAACTGACCACCGAACCGCTGGATATCGACCTGGTAAGAGACGTCAGCCCGGCCACCAGAGAAGCGTACGAAATCGCCCGGGCGGTGGTCCGGCTGGCACGAAGCCAGATGCTGCTGGAAGCGCGGCTCACCCACCGGCTGGACGACGTGGAGGAAAGGCTGGACAACGTCGAGATGCGGATGGACAGCAGTGACGTGATCACCGAAGAGCAGGCATCGCAGATAAGCCAGGCAGTGAAGGCGATCGCCCTCACCCTTTCCCGGCGCACCGGCCGGAACGAATTTGGCGGGGTCTATGGCGAATTCTACCGGCGCTTCAGCATCACCTCTTATAAGCTGTTACCGGCCAAACGATTTCGCGAAGCAATGGATTTTCTAACCGAATGGCACCAGAGCCTGGAAGGAGATAGTCCTTTTTAGAGATTGGAGATTGGAGGTTAGGGATTGTTTTGTGAAGATAGGGGCCAATCTCTGATCTCCCTTTTCGGAGGAACTGTGACACGGATTATTGCAATTGCGAACCAGAAAGGGGGAACGGGGAAGACGACCACGGCGATCAACCTGGCCGCCGGGCTGGCGCGGGCACACCCGGAAGAGCGGGTATTGCTGGTGGATGTCGATCCCCAGGCCAACACCACGGCCGTATTTCTGGGGGTGCCGGCCGCGGCCGGCCCGCGCCAGGAAGACGCCTACACCATTTACGAAGTGCTCCTGGGCCAGGTTCCGGCGGCAGCAGCGCGGCAGAAGATTGAGCTGGCAGATGGCTCGGACCGCCCCCCTGTCATCCTGGAAATTGTACCCTCGCACCTGGATCTGGCATCCGCCGAGCTGGAACTGGTCAACGTCTTTGAACGGGAGCGGCAATTGCAGCAGGCGTTGGCCCCGTTGCGCGGCGATTACTGCTTTATCATCATCGACTGTCCGCCCAGCCTGGGCCTGCTCACGGTGAATGCCCTGATGGCCGCCACCGAGGTGCTGATCCCGGTCGATCCCGGCCTCTTCCCCCTGATCGGGCTAAATCTGCTGCAAAAGACGATCTCCATGGTGCGCCAGGCGAATCCCGGCCTGGAGATCGTGGGGGTTGTGCCCACGCTGCTGGATCGCACCGCCCTGGCCCGGGACACCAGGGAAGAGCTGGAAGCCGCTTTCGGTACTCGCCTGCTGACCCCCATTCCCCGGCGGGTAGCCATCGGCGAGGCTCACGCGGCCGGGCAGGATATCTTTACCTATGATGCAGGCAGCGACGGCGCAAAAGCGTACGCGGCGTTGTTGCAGGAGATAATGGACCGTGGCCAAGAAAAAGACAGGCCTGAGTAGCACGCTATTCCGCGGGATTGACCCCTACAACCGGGATGAAGAAGATAGAGGGCCAGAAGCCGCACGGCTGGCACTGGCCGCCCTTCGCCCCGATCCCAACCAACCGCGCCGTATTTTGCCGCCGGGCCTGGCCCAGGAATTGCAGGCCGGCACGCTCACGCCGCGCGAGGCCCTGGCGGCCTGGCTGGAGCGGGAATCGCCGGAGGAAGGTGCCGTTCTGCGGGAATTGCGCCGGCTGGCGGAGAGCATTGCCCGCCACGGCTTGATCAATCCGGTCACGGTCCGCCCGCCCCGGCCGGAAGAGAAGGTGCCGGGTAATGGGGAATATTTCATCGTCACCGGCGAGCGCCGTTACTGGGCCCACGTGCTGCTGGCACTGGAGGGGCGCACCATCAGGGAAGGGGAAGCGGAACGGACACCGCACCAGATCCGGGCGGCAGTGGTCGCCGAAGGGATCACCGTGCGCGCCCACCAGTTGATTGAAAACATCATGCGCGAGGACATTAACGCCGTGGAGAAGGCCCAGGGTTTGTGGGCATTGCGCTACGAATTGTCCGGGGTGAACGATAGTTCACCTCCCGGCGCCAGCGTGGGAGACGAGGACGAGGTGAACGATAGTTCACCCCCGTTGGTGCCCTGGCGCCGGGTCAGCGAGGAGCTGGGCATCTCGAAACGGTACCGGATCTTCCTGACCTCCGTCCTTTCCCTTTCGGCAGAGGCCCAGGAGATCGTGCAGGCGGCCAACCTGGCAGAGACCACCATCCGGCCCATCGTCCAAAAGCTCCGCGACTACCCCGAGCTGCAGGTGGAAGCCCTACAACAATTGGTGCGCTGGCAGGAAGAAAACGAGAATGAGGACGGTAGCCAACGGGCGATTACGCGGGCGGTCAAGGAGCTGGTAGAACAATTGCTGGCCCGCCGGCAAACGGAGGCCACGGCGGCCGAGATTGTGGAACGGGCGGCCCAGGCCGTTGACGCAGAAGCCCAGACCCAGACCTTCCGCCGGCGCCTGCGCAGCACGGCGCGCTTTCTGCACCGGCTGCCGGAGGCCGACAGGACGTTGCTGGCCCGCGATCTGGCCCGGGACAAGCGCTACGCGGCCCTGGTGGACGAGATGAAGGATTTGCGCCGCCAACTGGATAACCTGCTGGCGGAAGTCGAAGAATTCCCGGTGGATGGTTAGCCGTTGGTTGGCTGATAGTTGATAGCTGGTGGTTGGTGAGCGGATTCTTCGACCAACGCCCGCTCAGGCCAAAAATAACGCATCTAGAAGCCGCGTGGGGGAAATAGAGGCTATAAACCGCATTAAACTGGCCCAAAGCGACTCCGGGTAGAATTTTTCGCCAATCTGGGCCTGCTCAGCCCTCCACATACCGGGGATAAAGTTGCTTGGCCCCGTCTGCCAGGGCCAGATCGATTTCCACACTCTGGAAAGGGGCGTTGTCCTCCGTGCGGACCAGCACTTCTCCGTCCGGAGCTACTACCCAGCCCTGCCCGCCTAACATTGGTGGGTGTTCCGTCCCCTCCCACTGGTTGGCCGAAAGCGTGTATGCGCCACTGATGATCGCCGCCGCACGCCCACCCACCAGCCAGCGCTCGCGGGTTTGTCGCTCGGTGGCGCGGGGATTCAGCAACAACTGTACGCCAGCCTGCCCATAGGCGCGGGCATGCTCCATAAACCACAGCTCTGTGCAGACCAGAAAACCAAGCCTGACCTCTTTGCCACTGGCCAGGGATACGGTTGCCGGGTCAAATACGGGGTCTCCCCGATGATACCAGGAAGCTTCCCAGAAGCCGGGTTCGTCCGGCAGATAATGTTTGTGGTGGAGTGCCCGGTAGCCACCGTCCATCTCCCAGATGAAAGCCTCATTCAGCCGCTTCCCTGCTACCGTCACCGGCCGGGAAGTGGCGACCACGGCCGGGGCCAATTCGGCCAGCCGGGGCAACCAGGTCTCGTGGACGGCAACGGCCGTCTCCCAGGCCAGGGGACTGACAGGCAATTCGCGGAACAGCCAGGGATAAAAGGGCATCTCTGGCAGCAACACCAGCTCACTCTCTTGCTGCCGGACGTGCGCCACCAGCGCCTGCCAGCCCGCTTCCAGGTTAGCCGCGTCTTGCGGCAGTTGAGTAACGGTAACCTTTATTCGTTCTCTCATCGCTATTTGCTCTCAAACATTGGCGCTTTATGAGTGTTTCACGTGAAATACGGTGCAGAATCCGCTTTGCCCATTCTCTCACCCATATCCCGTATCTTTCCACCTGCCCGCGGGCGAATATCTTTTGATAGACAGGGTGGGTTGTCTTTTGGTAAAAAAATGAGGTGGCCGGTTTCGCGGGCGCGATCCGTGCCACCTCTGGGGGGGGAGCCACAAATAGTCTACTCTATCCCCCGGTATCTGTCAAGGGCAATTTTCAGATCAATTTGAGATTGGTTCTCATACAAGTCTCTCCCCCAAGTTGACAGCCATCCTATCCCTGTTATAATAGCTTTAACCCACCCCCCTAGGGGGGGGATAAAAGAGAAAATCTGAGGATAGCAATGGATGCACAAACACGGAACGACCTGACACGACGCTTGGCCAGTGCGGCCGGCCACATCAAAGGAATCGAACGAATGGTGGCGGAGGATGCCTACTGCATTGACATAATCAAGCAAATCCAGGCGGTTCAGTCCGCGTTGCATAAGGTCAACACGTTGATGCTGGAGAATCATCTGCGCACCTGTGTAACCACAGCTATCCGTGGAGACGACGCCGACGAGCGGGAGCAGATGTTGCGCGAAGTGACCAGTGTCTTTGCGATGACCAACAAGAAGTAGGTAGTATGAGGCAAGTCGTTGCAAGTCGTCAGGAAATACTCTGGATGCAGATGTGTTTTAATGTATATGTACGTTTTTGTGGAGGTTTAGCCGATGCCGAGTAAGACAGTTGTTGTGCCCAATATCAGTTGTAACCATTGTACCCACACCATCGAGGTGGAAGTGGGCGAGATGAAAGGGATCAAGAGCGTGGCTGCAGACCTGGATAGCAAACGGGTCACGGTGACGTGGGAAGACCCGGCCGATTGGGATCAGATCGAATCTTTGTTGGAAGAGATCAACTACCCGCCGGCCCAGACCCTGCAGGTAGAGTAAGGAGTGCGCCGGGTGGGGAAAGCCCCACCCGGTGCCAGGAAGATATGAGTAAAGAAAAGCAGATAACGCTGCCGGTAACCGGCATGACCTGCGCTAACTGCGTGGCGTCAGTGGAGCGCAATAGCAAGAAAGTGGCCGGAGTCAACGATGCGGTCGTCAATTTTGCCAGCGAAAAGGTGACCATCAACTTCGACCCGGACGTGCTGAAGAACCCCCAGGCCGTGATCGAGCGGATCCAGCGGGCCGGTTATAACGTGCCTACGGCAACGGTCGAGTTGCCGATCACGGGCATGACCACTGCCAACTGCGCCGCCACCGTCCAGCGCGCGCTGAACAAGGTGGACGGTGTGCTGGAGGCGAACGTCAACTACGCCAACGAGAAGGCGCTGGTGACAGTGGCAGCCGGGGTCGTCACCCGGCCGGAGCTGGTCGCGGCCGTGCGCAAAGCCGGCTACGACGTCGTCGAGGTTGAAGGGGATGAAGCGCTGGAAGACGCGGAAGCCGCCGCCCGCGAAGCGGAAATCCGCCACCAGTGGAAGCGGCTAATCGTCGGCGCCCTCTTTACCCTGCCCCTGTTTATCTTAAGTATGAGCAGGGATTTTGGCCTGCTGGGACCATGGGCGCACAACATCGTCATGGATTGGTTCTTCCTCCTGCTGGCAACCCCGGTCCAATTCTACGTCGGCTGGGATTACTACGTGGGCGGGTATAAGAGCCTGCAGAACGGTAGCGCCAACATGGATGTGCTGGTCGCCATGGGCTCCTCGGTCGCCTACATCTACAGCGTCGCCGTACTCATCGCCAAAACGGCCGGTACGACCGCCCTGGGTGACCATGTTTATTTTGAAACCTCGGCGATGATCATCACCCTGATCGTGCTGGGGAAATTGCTGGAGGCCCGGGCCAAAGGGCGGACCAGCGAGGCGATCAAGAAGTTGATGAGCCTCCAGGCCAAGACCGCGCGCGTGGTGCGCGACGGGACAGAGATGGATATTCCTATCGCCGAAGTGGTGCAGGGCGACGTGGTGATGGTCCGGCCGGGCGAAAAGATCCCGGTAGACGGCATCGTCGTGTCTGGCCGCTCGGCCGTGGACGAGAGCATGATCACCGGCGAGAGCCTGCCGGTCGAAAAAACGGAAGGGGACGAGGTGATTGGGGCCACCATCAACAAACAGGGGTTACTGCGCTTTGAAGCGACCAGGGTGGGAAGAGAGACTGCCCTGGCCCAGATTATCCGGCTGGTGGAGCAGGCCCAGGGCAGCCGGGCACCGATCCAGCGGTTGGCCGACCAGGTGGCCGCCTACTTCGTCCCGGCCGTGATCGCCATTGCCCTGGCGACCTTCGCCATCTGGCTCTTGAGCGGGGCCGGTTTCACCCCGGCGCTGATCCGGCTTACGGCCGTGCTGGTCATCGCCTGCCCCTGCGCCATGGGTCTGGCCACGCCGACCTCGATCATGGTCGGGGTGGGGAAGGGGGCCGAGAAAGGAATCCTCTTCAAGAACAGCGCTGCCCTGGAGCAGGCGCATAAGATCGACGCAGTTGTGCTGGATAAAACAGGCACCATTACGGTGGGACAGCCGGCGGTGACCGATGTGGTGGTCAGCGAACAGTGGTCAATGGAGCGCGAGCAGCGCGTAGCTGTAGCTGCCGGTCCCGCGGCGATTGCCGGCGCGCCAGCGGCAGCACGCTCCTCCACGGATGAACTGCTGCGGTTAGCGGCATCTGCTGAACGAGGTTCCGAACACCCGCTCGGCGAAGCGATTATCGAGGCGGCTCGAGAGCAAGATCTGCCCCTGAGCGAGCCGGCCCAGTTCGAGGGCATCCCCGGATACGGGATTACGGCCCAGGTAGACGGGCAACAGGTGCTGCTGGGGAACCGGCGGTTGATGGAACGGGAACAGGTAAGCCTCAATGGCCTGGAAGTGCAGGCTGAAAAGCTGCAGAATGAAGCCAAAACGGCAATGTGGATGGCCGTAGATGGCGAAGCGGTCGGCATCATCGGCGTCGCCGACACCATCAAGGAAGGCTCGCGCGAGGCCATCGCCGAGATGCACCGGCTCGGGTTGACCGTGGTGATGATGACGGGCGACAACGAGGCTACGGCCCAGGCCATCGCCGCCGAGGCGGGCATTGACCGGGTCTTCGCCGAAGTATTGCCCGGTGACAAAGCAGAGAACGTGCGCCGCCTCCAGGAAGAAGGGCTGGTCGTGGCCATGGTTGGCGACGGGATCAACGACGCTCCGGCCCTGGCTCAGGCCGACGTCGGCCTGGCCATCGGTACGGGAACCGACGTCGCCATGGAGACCGCCGACGTGACCCTGATGCGTGGTGACCTGCGCAGTGTGCCCCAGGCGATCCACCTGTCTCAGGCGACGATGCGCAATATCAAGCAGAATCTGGGCTGGGCCTTCGGCTACAATATCGCCCTGATTCCGATTGCGGCCGGGATTCTGGCCCCGTTTGCCTGGGCGCCCGACTTCCTGCGCCAGCTACATCCGATTCTGGCTGCCGGGGCGATGGCCTTTTCCAGCATCAGCGTCGTCTCTAACGCGCTCCGGCTGCGAATGGTGAAACTTTAACGCCAACCTGGTAAAGGGTCGATTATGGCCCTTTGCCAGATCAGAAATTATCCGGCACAATGTGGAGCCCTCCGGCGAATCCCACCGCCGGAGGGCAAAATTTTTAGCCACGGAGGTGCGTATGGATCAATTGCCTGATTGGGTCCTGATTTTGCGCTCATTAAGTTGGAGCACGGCAGGACGCGTGACCCTGGCAGCCGCCCTGGGCGGTATCATCGGCATCGAGCGTGAGTGGCGGGGCCGGCCGGCCGGATTCCGAACCAATATCCTCATCGCCATTGGCGCCTGCCTCTTCACCATCATGTCCATCGAAGGCTTCCCCCTGGCAGAGTCGACCGCGCGCGATACGGGCCGGGTAGCGGCCCAGATCGTCAGCGGCGTCAGCTTCCTCGGGGCCGGCGCGCTCCTGCAAACGCGCAATAAGACAAAAGGAATGACCACCGCTGCTACCATCTGGCTGGTGGCCGCCATCGGCATGACGGTCGGGGCGGGCGCTTACTTCCTGGCGATCTTTACTACGCTACTCACCGCGGCCGTCCTCCAACTGCTCCTGCCTGTCAGCAAGATGGTCGAACAGGAAGCGAAAGAACATAAGCACAACGGCAAAGGGAACGAAGACGATGATTGACCGGGACACATCCTTAACTTTGCGCCACTACCAGCAATTGGTCGACGAATGGATCCGGACCATCGGCGTGCGCTACTATTCCGAGCTGACCAACACGGCCGTGTTGATGGAAGAAGTGGGAGAGGTGGCCCGGATTATGGCCCGCGAGTATGGGGAGCAAAGCTTCAAGGAAGGGCAAGAGAAGCCGGATCTCGCCGACGAGTTTGCCGACGTTCTCTTTGTCCTGGTCTGCCTGGCGAACCAGACAGGTGTCGACCTGACGGAAGCGGTCCGGCGCAACATGGAGAAAAAGACGCGCCGGGACCGGCAGCGCCACCAGAACAACGAGAAGTTGCGCTCCTGAAATACAGCAGGAGGGTAACAGCCTGACATAATCGCGCCACTGGCACCAGCAAACGGCAGCGATACCGGCCGGCACACGGGATCAGGGCGTTGTCTGCGTCACAGGCGTGGTCGCCGTAATCGACTGGGTTCCGGTCAGAGGCAGCGTCACTTCCACCTCCTCGATGCCGATCAGGGAAACCAGCATCTGATCCAGGCCCTCCCAGGCGGTCTGCAAATCACGCCCGGCCGTGTTTGGATCGTCCGGGAGGTTCTGTAGCGCCAGCTCTAGCCGTTGTTGCAATGCGACCAGGGCCGGATCGACATCCACTTCCTCCTCTTCATCCAGGGCCATCATGCCGTTCACCGTCGCCAGGGCCGCGGCGGCATCCACCTGGGCCAGTCCGGCATTCCCTTCGACCAGATGCAGGCGCGCCCGCGAGATCAATTCCCAGACCCGGAAGAGGGTGAGCGACCGCTGCATTTGTGCCAATTCGCCGGCATCCTCACGTACCGCCTCGAACTCAGCATCCAGGGCAGCCATCTCCGCCTCAACCTGGTCGACCTCTCCCCCTAACTCGTCCACCAGGGCGCTATTGGCATTGAGATCGGTCTGCAAGGCAGCCAGGCCGCTTTGTAGCGTCTCGATCTCCTCGCTATACGCGATCGTGTTGGTGACCAATCTGGCCACCTCCAACTGGAGACCGGCCAGCACCTCCTGCTGGTCGCGTAGATCGGCGTCCAGCGCTGCCTGGTTCGCTTCAACCTGGGCTTCGAGCGTGGCAACCTCGGCTTCCAGGGTAGCGATTGCATCCGCATCAGCCGTATCGGCCATCAGGTTATCCACGTCACTGCGCAGCAACTCAATCCGCTGGCTGTTCGCGTCCGCCCGCAGGGTAGTGGGCGCAATCAGCTGGCGGTAACCATACCAGCCACCAAAGACGATGGCCACCAGGAACAACACCAGCAACAGAAACTTCAGAAAATTGACAAAAGCACGGCCCAGACGGGACCAGAAACCGGGGCGGGGGGATGTATTGCTCATCTTACTCTCTCCGTAGTTCATGGGATGTTAGCAGCGGTTGGGCTGGCGGAAACAAATGGGGTCGCCGTTGGCCGCGGGGTGCGCGTCGTCACCGGCGTCGGAGTCGGAGTCCCGATCGGAGTTGACGTTCCCTCTGGGGCAACGGTCGCCGTGATGGTCGTGGTCGGAATCGGCGTGGCCGTTGGCAGGGGGGGCAGCCCGCGCAACTCAATCAGGAGATTGCGCATCCCATCCAGAAAAAGGTCGAAGTTTTCGGCAGCCTCGGACAGTCCCCCGACGCGGGTTGCCAGGGCTTCTGTCTCCGTTTCCAGGGAGGTAACGTCACCGGCCAACTCTCTCTCCAGCTCGGCCATTTCGCCGGCCATTTCCGCCAATCCCGCCGCGGTGGTTGCCTCGGCAGCCGCTGCTCTGCTGACCTCGGTAGAAAGGGCAGAGAGGGTCTCACTCAAGCCACTCTGTCCCTCAGCCTGCGCGGCAACCTCGCTTTGAACCCGGGCCACCTGGGCCGGGCTGGCAAAATCGAGGGTGCCGTTAAGCGCGTAGAGTAACAGTAGTGTCAGGCCGGCACCCAACAACGCACCGAAGAAAACGGCCAGCAGTTGCCCCAGGCAAGAGGTGCGCGCGCGGGGTGGGGGAGGGGGCGCTTGCTCCCGCTCTGCTTCCGGCGGGCGTTCCCCGGCCGGCTCCGCTGCCCGTACCTCTGTTTCGGCGGGCGGCAGCTCGTCAGGACGTTCTTCCACCAGGGGGAAGGGAGGTTCTTCTTCCTCCAGTTTTTCTTCCTCCGGTTCTTCCTCTCCGGCCGGTACTTCAGCCAGGAGCACGATCTCCTCTTCCGGCGGGATTTCTTTTACGGGTTCCGCCTCTGCCACTGCTTCTGGCGCCGCTTCTTCTGGCGCCGCTTCTTCTGGCGCCGCTTCTTCTGGCGCCGCTTCTTCTGGCGCCGCTGCTACTGCAGTCGTCGTCGCACTCTCCGCTTCTTCTGGCGCCTGCGCCGTCCCGGTCACCGGCGAGAGTGTATCCGTCACCTCGCTCTCGGGCTCCGGCTCTCCCTCGGCGATGACGGCAGCC
>Ga0207752_1000756_pt1 | contig 15151 bp, 11 predicted proteins | sample Pon2CUnioCityCA_6_FD_187272 | JGI IMG/M metagenome (GOLD analysis project Ga0207752, IMG submission 187272) | Marine sediment microbial community from Union City, CA, USA - Pond 2C Sediment 2 (SPAdes) | ecosystem: Environmental > Aquatic > Marine > Intertidal zone > Salt pond sediment ...
GCCACCGGAATCTCGGCGGCGCTCAGCATGTTGCAGAGTATTATGGTTACCAACTTGCTGGGGCCCGGTGGATTCGGCATCCTGGGCACGATTACCAACTTCACCACGGTGGTCAACAAACTGGCATCCTTCCGCATGAACGAGTTGGTGATCAAGTACGTCGGTCAATACAGCGAAGCTGGCGACAAGCCGCGCGCCGCGGCCGTCTTCAAGTCCGCCGCCATCGTGGAGATGCTGGCTTCGTTGGTCGCCTTCGGTTTGATCTGGTTGCTGGCGCCGGTCGGGGCGCGCTTTTTCGCCAAGGACACGGCCCTGGCCAATTATTTTCTCCTTTATGGGTTGATCATTCTGGCCAACCTGATCGCCGAGAGTTCCACCGGCCTGCTGCAAATATTCGACCGCTTCCGCCCGATCGCCGTTCTCAGCGTGGTGCAGAGCGTTTTTACGCTGGGGATTATCCTGGCAGCCTATCTAACCCAAGGCGGTCTGGTACAGGTCTTGCTGGCCTACATCGCCGGGAAAGTGATCGGCGCAGTTGGCCTGACGGGGCTGGCCATCCTCGAGGCCGGCCGTCGCTGGGGTCGCAACTGGTGGGAGACTCCCGTTAGCCTGCTGCGCCCCGAAGCCCCCGAAATGGTCAAGTTCGCTTTCAGCACCAATATCAGCGCTTCGTTGAGCCTGATCAACAAGGACAGCGAACTGCTGTGGGTGGCTTTCTTCACCACCCCGGTCCAGGCCGGTTATTACAAGCTGGCTTTAAGCCTGGCGAACCTGGTGCAGTTGCCCATCAACCCGCTGCCCCAGGCCACTTATCCCGAACTATCGCGCGAAGCCGCCCGCCGAAATTGGGCCAACTTCCGCTACGTTCTACGCCAGGGATCTGTGCTCGCCGGTGGGTATACACTGGCAGCTACGTTGGGGCTGCTGATTCTCGGCCGCCCGCTGATCCGCTACGTCTACACGCCCGAATTCCTGCCCTCCTATCCCGGTCTGCTGATTCTGCTGGCCGGTTTCCTGGTGGCGAATACCTTCTACTGGAACCGCACTGCTCTGCTAGCCTTGAACCGGCCCGACTTCCCCACCAAAGTCAACGCGGTTTTAGCGGTGCTTAAAATCATCGGCATCTTTCTATTGGTGCCCACCTACGGCTATTTGGCCAGTGCAGCGCTGTTGGCTGGGTCGTATATTCTGGGGGTGAGTGTGGCAGCGCTCAAGGTGCGCTCCTTGCTCAGCCACCAGCTCCAGGTCGAGGCGGTTTAAGCCGCGCAGCGCGAGGTTGGCCCCGCGCCCGGTGATCGACCATGAGGATCGCTTACGTGCTCCCCTTCTTACGCAACCCAGGCGGCTGGCGACGCCACGCCCGCGCGTTGCTGCAGGCCATCCAGCCCCAAGTCCAGCCGGTCCTATTCGTCGCAACCGGCGACTACCCGACTGCCAAATCGCTGTTTCCCGATCGGGAAATTTTTCCGCTGCCAGTCACCCAAATGGCTTCATTGGGCAACCCGCGCGGCGCGCTCAAGCTGGCTGCCAGCTACGCCGCCATCCGGCGCAAGAAGTTACCGCCCGTCGATCTGGTGCATTCACTGGAGGCATACCCTTCCGGACTGGTGGGGTTGTGGCTGGCGCGTAAACTACGCTGCCCACTGGTTTTAACCGCCCACGGCACCTATGGGGTCATCTGGCACGAACGCCGCCTGGACCGCGCGGCCTACCAACGCGTGTTAGCCTCCGCTCGCCTGGTTACGCCGGTCTCGACGGGCACCGCCGAGCTGATGCGGCGGTATTTTGGGGACTCCCTGGCGCAAACCCGCTTGCATCCCATACTCAACGGTAACCATTACTACCGGCGTGTGCCTCGCAGCCAGGCCTGGGAGCGCCAGTTCCCCGAAACGCCAACCTTGCTCTCGGTGGGCGATATCAAAGCTCGCAAAGGACAGTTGATCAGCCTGGCAGCCTTTGCCCGGCTCAAGGAACACTTTCCCCAGGCGCGCTACAAAATGGTAGGCAGATACAAATCGGACGCCTACTTTCAGTCCCTCCAGCGGCTGGTCAGAAAGCGCCAACTCAGCGGCGTCGAGTTCCTGGGCGCCGTCCCGGAGGAGACCCTGCGCCAGTGCTATCAACAGGCTTCTTTATTTATCCTGACCCCTCAACAGATTGGCCTGCGTTTCGAAGGCTTCGGGCTGGTTTACCTGGAGGCCGGCGCTTACGGACTGCCCGTGGTGGCCACCCGCAGCGGAGGCGTCGCCGATGCGATTAAAGATGGCCAGACCGGTTTGCTGGTCGATGATCCTCAAGACGTAGGTGGCATTCGCCAGGCGCTGGAGCGGTTGCTCTCCGACCCGGCCTTAGCCCGCCGCATGGGCCGCTCCAACCGCCAGTGGGCAGAGACCCTGACTTGGGAGCGCTGTGCGCAGGAACACCTGCAGGTCTACCGGGAAATTTTAGATATCTGAGCGTCTATGAAGATCGCCGTAATCGCCCCCACCCACCTGCCGGCCCAGCGGGCCAATACGATCCAGGTGATGAAAATGACTCAGGCGCTGGCCGAAACGGGCCAGCAAGTGCGCCTGGCCGTGCCCGGGCTGCCGCCCAACAAACAGCCTGTTCCCTGGGATGAATTGGCCCGGCAGTACGGCCTGCGGTTGGCTTTCCCGGTGGAATGGCTGCCGGCCAAGCCTGCCTGGCGCAGTTACGATTTTGGCTACCGGTCAATCGCCTGGGCGCGCCGCTGGCAGGCAGATCTGGTCTATACCCGTTTGCCCCAGGCGGCGGCTTTGAGTAGTTGGCTGGGAATACCTGCCATCTATGAAATCCACGATTTTCCCCAGGGCAGATTGGGCCCCTGGGCATTGCGCCTGTTTCTGAAAGGCCGCGGGGCCCGGCGACTGGTGGTGATCACGCGGGCACTGTTGAAAGACTTGCAGCAAACCTTCGCCCTGCCCGCCTCGCCTGCCTTCACACGGGTAGCACCGGATGGCGTGGACCTGGAGCGCTTCAGCGATTTGCCGGCGCCCGAACAGGCCCGGCAGGAGATCGCCCAAACCCCACCCAATGACATGGCAACAATTCTGAAACCGGCGGATCTTCAAACACTGAAGAGCGCCCGGTTCGTGGCTGGATACACCGGTCATCTATACCCCGGCCGGGGCGCCAGCTTGCTGCTGGAGTTAGCCGAAAAACTTCCCGAAATGGTTTTTATGCTGGTGGGCGGCGAAGCGCAGGACGTGCAGCGTTTTGGCGCAAAAATCCGCCAGGGGCGCCTGGACAACGTGATCCTGACCGGATTTGTCCCCAATTCCCAATTGCCGCGCTACCAGGCCGCCTGCGACGTCTTGCTGATGCCATACCAGCAGCGGGTGGCGGCTTCTTCCGGCGGCGATATCGCCCGCTATCTCAGCCCGATGAAAGCTTTCGAATACATGGCTGCAGGGCGTCCAATCCTGTCCAGCGACCTGCCGGTCTTGAGAGAGATTCTTTCGCCGCAAAACGCGCTACTCTTGCCCCCCCAGGACAAAGGAGCCTGGGCAGCGGCCTTGGAAACTTTACAAACGTACCCCGAACGCGGCCGCCGGCTAGCCGAACGGGCGCGCCAGGACGTCCGGCATTACAGTTGGAAACGCCGGGCAGAAAAAATCCTGGAAGGACTATAATAGTGCTCGCTTATGGCCTCGATTGAAAAATCCTCCTCTAAAAATATCCCTCCCCCGTTCTCCCGACCGTGGGGTTGGATGATTGCCGCCGCGACCTTGGCGCTGCTAGCGCCGTCCCTGGCCTGGATTTCGTCCTCCTTCCAAGGTATCGCCGGCTGGGGATCATTCCTGGCCGTACTGGTTCTGGCGGCGGGACTGCTGTGGGCCGGCTGGGCCTTCTTGCGCCGGGAGTCCCCGCCTGGCTGGCTGGCGCTGGTGCTGGTGGGCGCCGCCGTCCTGCGCCTGGCAATTGGCGCGCTGTGGCTGGTGGTTCTGCCGGTGGCCGGCTACCAATCCGAGGCCGAGCTGGGCGGCTACGTCATGGCGGATGCCTTCACGCGTGATCAGGCAGCCTGGGAGTTGTCGCAATCGAGCAAGCCGCTGGTCAAAGCCTTCGAGGGCTACCGCACCGCCGATCAGTACGGCGGCATGCTATATCTTAACGCACTGCTGTACCGCTACCTGGGCGGCGAAAACCACCAGCCCTTATTGATGGTCGTGATCACGGCTGCCTTCTCTGCCCTGGCGGTGATTTTTACCTGGGCATTCACCCGCCGCGCCTGGGACGAACGCACGGCTGGGCTGGCAGCCTGGGGATTGGCGCTCTATCCGGAGGCCGTTCTCTTGGGGAGCTCCCAGATGCGGGAGGCTTTCACCATCACCCTGGTCGTGGTGGCCTTCTTTGGCCTGCTCAGCTACTGGCAGGACCACAGTTGGAAGAGCCTGGCTCTGGTGGCCGGCGCGCTGGCCATCAGCCTGCCCTTTTCACCCCCGGCGGCAGCCTTGCTGATGGCCTTTCTCGCAGGCCTGGGGCTGGCCTTGGGCAATTGGCAGACCAGCGCCCGCCAACGCCTTCTGCTGCTGGCAGGCGTGGTCGTATTGGTGGCGGTGGTCGCCGCCGGCTTGTGGCTGACCTGGGGCCAGATTGCACCCGATAAGATCTCTAATCCATTAGAACTGGCCGGTTGGTGGCTAAGAAAATCAGCCGAGTGGCAGGCTCACCTCAGCGAAAGCGCTTCGGGCTGGATGCAGAAGGTATTCGACAGTACCCCTCAGAGGGCACACTTTCCACTGCTGATGGCCTACGGCGTCATCCGCCCGTTCTTGCCGGCGGCGATCGGCGATACCGCCGGAGCGGTTGTATGGCGCGCCATTGGTATCTGGCGCTCCCTGGGTTGGGCGCTGTTGCTGCCGCTGCTCGTTCTGGCGCCGCTGCAAGCCCTGCGGGACAAAACTTTCGGCGCATTCAACAAACGATCTGCGCTCATGTTGGCGCTGATCGTGTGGGCGGGCATTCTAATCGCTGCCTTCCGCGCCGGGGGCGATCCCTGGGACAACCCGCGCTACCGGGCCATCTTCGCCGGATTGCAAATCGGCCTGGCAGCCTGGGTCGTGATACAGCAGCGCCGTGCGCAGGCTCCCTGGCTGCGACGCGGTGTGGTCTCAATCGCCTTGATTATGGCCTGGTTCCTGCCGTGGTACCTGCGCCGTTACACCCCTTTGGATTGGCCGGTTGTGAATGTGTTTAAAACGCTTGGTCTGGGAGTGGCCAGCGCAGCTATATACGTGCTCTGGGATTGGGTGCGAGTTCAAAATCCCCTTCAACAACATGCAAAAACTCAGCAACCTTGACCCTCTGGCGCCTGAGGTTATAATTCAACGGTTGAATTTTACCTGCAGGAGGTGCACATGCCTACCGCGTTAATCACCGGAATCACGGGACAGGACGGCTCATACCTGGCTGAATTTTTGCTCGGGCAAGGCTATAAAGTCGTAGGTATGGTGCGCCGTTCCAGCACGATCACCTTCGAGCGCATCCACCACATCCAGGATGATATCACCCTCATCCAGGGCGACCTGCACGACCAAAGCTCCCTGGTCGACGTAATGGAGCAGTACTCACCGGCTGAGGTGTACAATCTGGCGGCGCAGTCCTTTGTCCCCACCTCCTGGAAACAGCCGGTTTTAACCGGAGAGGTCACTGCGCTGGGCGTTACACGACTGCTGGAGGCCATCCGGCTGGTAAATCCGGAGGCGCGCTTCTACCAGGCTTCTTCCAGCGAGATGTTCGGCAAAGTGCGTGAGGTGCCGCAATCCGAAGACACCCCGTTCTACCCGCGCAGCCCTTACGGCGTTGCCAAGGTCTACGCGCATTGGATCACGGTTAATTACCGTGAATCCTATGACATGTTCGCCTGTTCGGGGATCCTGTTCAACCACGAAAGCCCGCGCCGCGGGATTGAATTCGTCACCCGCAAGATCACCTACGGCGTGGCGCGCATCAAGCTGGGCCGCACCAAAGAACTGCGCCTGGGCAACCTGGACGCTCGCCGGGACTGGGGCTATGCCGGCGACTACGTCGAAGCCATGTGGCGTATGCTCCAGCAGGATCAGCCTGAAGACTACGTGGTCGGTACGGGAAAAACCCACGCCGTCCGGGATCTATGCCGGTTGGCCTTCAGCCACGTCGGTCTGGACTACCAGGATTACGTGGTACAAGACCCGCGCTTTTACCGGCCGGCCGAGGTTGACCTGCTGGTCGCCGATGCCAGCAAATCGAAAAATATATTGGGCTGGACTCCTCAAGTGAGCTTCGAAGAGCTGGTCTGCATGATGGTCGACGCCGATTTAAAACGCGTCGCCCAGGAATTGATGTAAGGAATCGAGTGAATCTCTCAATTGTCGTACCGGTTTATAACGAAGTCGAAAACCTCCAGCCCCTGCACAATAAGATTCACGCCGCCCTCCAGGACATGCCAGGCAAGCATTGGGAAATGATTCTGGTGGACGACGGCAGTACCGACGGCAGCTTGCAAGCCATCGAGCAACTGGCGAGTCTGGATCCCGAGCACGTGTGCGTGGTGGAGCTGCGCCGCAATTTCGGACAGACCGCGGCCATCGCCGCCGGGATCGACCATTCCCAAGGGGAGGTGATCGTCCTGCTGGACGCGGACCTGCAGAATGACCCTGAGGATATCCCCATGCTGGTCGAAAAGATCGACCAGGGTTACGACGTGGTATCCGGCTGGCGTAGGCAGCGTCAAGACAACTTTTTAACCCGGGTGCTGCCTTCGCGCATTGCCAACTGGCTGATCTCTACCGTCACCGGCGTGCACCTGCACGACTACGGCTGTACGCTCAAAGCTTACCGCCGAGAGGTGCTGAAAGGTTTCCGACTGTACGGCGAAATGCACCGCTTCATCCCCGCCTACGCCCACTCGGTGGGCGCCAAAATGGTGGAAGTGCCCGTCAGCCACCAGCCGCGCCAATTTGGGAAGACCAAGTACGGCCTGAACCGCACCTTGAAAGTGATCCTGGATCTGTTCACGGTCAAGTTCCTGATCAGTTACGCCAACAAGCCGATCTACCTGTTCGGCGGCGCCGGTGTTTTCCTGATCGCTCTCAGCGGCGCGGTGCTGTTCTTCCTGATGGTCAGGAAATTCACATTGGGCATCGACATCCTGCCCTCGCCCTTGTTACAAATGAGCGCCATGGTCATGATCCTTGGCTCTCAATCGATCCTGATGGGCTTGATCGCCGAACTTCTGGCGCGCACCTACCACGAATCGCAACAAAAACCCACTTATACGGTCCGCAAAGTGATTCGCGACCGGATGGAGTCCGAATGACCGAAATACCGATGAAAGCACGCAGCCGGCCTGCACTCTGGCGGACCTTCGGCACTTTGCTCGCCCTGGGCCTGCTGGTCTATCTGTTAAGCAAACAGGGTTGGGGGGAGATCTGGCAGGCCGTCCAGGAGATTGCCATTTGGCGAGTTGCACTGGCGATGACCATTATGATGATCTCGCGCCTGGCAGTTTCCGGTCGCTGGTACACGCTGCTGCGGTCATCGGGCGTGAAGATCACCCTGGGCCAGACACTGCAGATCACCTTTGCCGGGCTGTTTTCCTCGAACTTCCTGCCCACGACCATCGGCGGGGATGTCATCCGCCTGGCCGGCGCGCTGCAGCTCAAGCTGGACCCGGCGGTAAGCGCGGCCTCGCTGATCGTAGACCGCCTGGTCGGGATGGCCGGAATGGCGATGGCGCTTCCCTTTGGGCTGCCCAGCTTCCTGCAAGCCAATTTCCCCAGCCTGGTTTCCAACGGCGCCTCGCTGACCCTGGCGGTGGGGTCCGTCTCCGCTTTCCAACACCTGAGGCAGCAGGCCTGGTGGAAGAAAGGGATCCGAATCGTGAAGAAGCTGGTTGAGGCGGTGTCTCTATGGATCAAGCAGCCCGGCGCGCTGGCGCTGTCGCTGTTATTCACCTGGATTCATATGCTGTGCCTGTTTGGAGTTCTGGCCCTGCTTTTCGATGGCATGGGCGAACACGTCCCGCTCTGGTTGATCGGCGGGCTTTACAGCCTGGTTTATTTCGTCACCCTGATGCCCATCTCGATCAACGGCTATGGCTTGCAGGAAATCTCCATGACCTTTGTTTTCTCCAGCCTGGCCAACGTTTCAGTAAGCAGCGGGCTAACCGCGGCCCTGCTGTTCCGCACGCTGATGATGACCGCCAGTCTGCCCGGCGCCGTGTTCGTACCAGCCCTGCTGCCCGGCGCCAAATCCGAATCTGTAGAAAACCCGGAGTAAGCTTCGAGAATGGATCTACGCGAACAAGCCTCGTTTCCCCAGCTTCTGCTGGCTGGCGCGCTGCTGCTCACCGGCCTGACTTTTTTCATGCTGCTGCAGCCGGTTTTCGAGTCCGGCGCCCTATTCCTATCCACCAAATGGACCCTGGTCCTGAGTGTGGGTCTAGCGGTGGTGCTTGCCGAGCTGGGTTTGCTGGTGGCCTCCTGGACAAAAAGGCGGCAGTTAGCCCTACGGATATTTGAAGGCTCGATCGGCCTGCTCTCCCGGCTGGGGAAGCTGAACCTGGTGTTTTTTGCACTGGCGATAGGGCTGTTCTCCTACCTGGTGGTAGGCAAATATTACTACTACATGCAAAATATGACCCTGCGCCTGTCCTCGTTCGGGCTGGTGGTGCTGGCGGGCAGCATTTTCATCAAAGCCGCCGGGGTGGAACGCAGATGGCTGGAACTGCTGGGCGCCTCCCTGCTGTTTGCCGCCATGGGATACCGCATCGGCGCTTACGCCAGCGAAGTATCCACCTATCCCTTTTCCCTGGGTTGGTCCGAGACCAGCCGCTATTACTACGCCTCGCTGTTCTTCTCCAAAAGCATCTACGGCATTTCCGTGCCGCCTTCCGTGCTGCACCCCACCCGCTACTTGATGCAGTCGCTGCCTTTCTTGATCCCGGACAGCCCCTTGTGGTTGCACCGGCTCTGGCAGGTCGTTTTGTGGATCACCACCACTTTCGGAACGGCTTTTCTGTTGGCCCGGCGCTTTTCGATCGGAGACCGGTTGTGGCGCTGGATGTTGATCGCCTTGAGTTTCCTGTTCCTGTTGCTCGGGCCGGTGTACTATCACCTGCTGGCGCCGGTCATCCTGGTCTTGTGGGTCTTCGACAGCCGGGCCTCTAGCACGGGCGGCATGCTCAAGAATCTGGCGGTAATCCTGCTGGCCTCGGCCTGGGCCGGGATCAGCCGGGTCAACTGGTTCCCTGTACCTGGAATGCTGGCTGCCAGCCTGTATTTCCTCGAGCAGCCGCTCGGAAAGCGAAATTTCATCACCTACTTGTGGAAGCCGGCCGTTTGGACCCTGGCAGGCACCCTGGCAGCCTTTGGCTCCCAGGCGCTCTACGCCGTCGTGTCCGGGAATCCCGCCGGCCAGTTCACTTCCAGTCTGAGCTCGGATTTGCTTTGGTACCGCTTGCTGCCCAATCCCACCTATCCCATGGGCATCCTGGTGGGGAGCCTGGTGGTCTCTATACCGCTGCTGCTGCTGGTTTTCTTGCGCCTGAACGGCCGTTGGAAAGCCTACCACCCGATCCGCCTGTTAGGATTGGGGGCCGTAGTTGGCGTGCTGTACGCTGGCGGCCTGGTGGTGAGCACCAAGATCGGCGGCGGAAGCAACCTGCATAACCTGGACGCCTACTTCAGCCTTTTTCTGGTGGTCAGCGCAGCGATCTTCTTCCAGCGTTTCAATCCCGACCGCCAGCTTGAAAGGACCCGCTCCATACCACGCTGGACGCTGGTGGGCGCCATCGGTCTGGCGCTGCTCGTTCCAGTCTATTACATCGTCACGTTTGGAGGGCCTTATTCGATACCCAGCCCCGAAGAGACCCAAACCGACATGGCCAAGCTCAAGAAGACCATCCGCATGACCCAGGAAGAGAGTTCAGGGGACATCCTGTTCATCTCAGAACGCCATCTACTCACCTTCCACAGCATTGAAAATGTGTCACTGGTGGATGACTACGAAAAGGTCTTCTTAATGGAGATGGCCATGGCCGGCAACCCGAATTACCTGGCCCGCTTCCGCCAGGACCTCAAAAACAAGCGCTTCGCCCTGATCGTCACCGAGCCGCTGTTCACCCTGCAAAAGGACAGCCAGGAGATTTTCGGCGAGGAGAACAACGCCTGGGTTGCCAATGTATCCGAACCGATTTTGTGCTACTACACCACTCAGAAAAGACTGCGCGAAATCCCCTTGCAGCTACTCATTCCCAGATCGGACCCGCAGGACTGTCCCTGACGGCGCTCTGCAGGGAGAGGCCAGGTTGCTCAGCGCCTTGAGACAAGCGACCTCTTCCAAAGATTAAAACCGGCGGCCAGAATCGTCTGGCCCCTTGACCTGTGTCCGCCAAGAGTTATAATTCAACGACTGAATTTTAGAATGCTTATGGAAACTCATCCCGAATCCGACCGCGAACTCATCCTTCTGGAACACATCGAGCGTGATCCGGATATCACCCAGGCTTCATTGGCTGCGCAACTGGGTGTGGCTGTAGGCACAGTCAACTGGCACATCAAGCGCCTGATCTCCAAGGGGTATGTCAAAGTCAAGCGCGCCCAGCGCCGCAAACTGCGTTACATCATCACACCGGAGGGCATCGCCTTCCGGGCGCGCCTGACCGTCAATTATATTGAGACTTCCATGCGGCTGTACCGCAGAACCCGCATGCGCGTGCGTGAGTTGCTCGCCGAAGTCCAACAATGCGGCTACGATCGGGTGCAGCTCATCGGCGATGGTGATATCGCCGATATCTGCCGCCTGACCTGCCTGGAGCAGGGCATCAATTTGACCAACGACGAGGACCTGCCCATCCTGGAAGTCAACGGTATGAAGGTTCACTTACGATTCAAGGAGAAGGAATGAGTGACGAATTTCGTAACGGATTTCGTGGCGAAAATCGCAACGAACATCGCGGCCACATCATGATCACCGGTGGGGCCGGCTATATCGGCTCCATGCTGGCGGGCGAGCTGTTGCGCCAGGGTTACCAGGTCACCGTGATCGACGACCTGCTCTTTGGTGGGGAGGCGCTGCTGGCGTATTACCCTCACCCCCGGTTCCACTTCGTCAAATCCAACGTTTGGGAACCAAGAGCCATCCGGCACGCGGCGCGTGAAGATTGGCCCAAACCTCAGGCCATCGTCCACCTGGCTGCCATCGCCGGTTTCCCGGCCTGCCAGGCGGTTGGGCGCCAGGTTGCCTGGCGCTACAACGTGGAAGCCACGCAGCGCGTGTTCGAACAGGCGGTCGAGCTGGGAATGGAACGTTTTATTTACGCCTCCACCTACAGCAATTACGGCCTGGCGCCGGATGGCAAGCCCGTTACCGAAGAGACGCCGCTCAACCCGCAGTCGCTGTACGCCGAGACCAAGATCGCTTCCGAGCGCTTCTTAGAAGGCCAAAAGGAGGCCGCCTGCGCGCCGTTGATTTTCCGCTTCGCCACACTGTACGGTCTGTCTCCCCGCACCCGCTTTGACATGATCATCAACCAGTTTGTGCTGGAGGCCTACACCAAACGCGAACTGCTCATTTACCAGCGCAGCACCTCGCGCTCATTCGTCCATATTCGGGATGCGATGCGCGCTTTTATAATCGGCTTGCAGGCGCCGGAGCACAAGGTGCGCGGCCAGGTGTACAATGCCGGTTCGAATGAGGGCAATTGCACCAAGGATGAGATCGTCTCCCTGGTGTTGAAACGGCTACCGGAGACGGTGGTGCGCTATAAAGATATGACTTTCGGCGGCGACATGCGCGACATCAGCGTGTCTTTCGATAAGATAGAAAGCCAACTGGGTTTTAAAACTTACCTGACCCCGGATGATGGCGTGCGCGAGGTGCTGCATGCCCTGCGCGCCGGCATCTTCCACAATCCCTTGGACCAGACCTACCGCAACGCACGTTTCATCGTGGAATGAAAGATCAAACGCCGGATTACCGACTTAAAAATAATTCGTGGGAGCAGTTATGAGCAATCAAGCAAGCGATTTTTGGCAAGACAAGAAGGTATGCGTCACCGGTGGGGCCGGTTTTCTGGGCTCCTTCGTGACAGAAAAGCTGCGCCAGCGCGGCGCCAAAGAAATCTTCGTGCCGCGGGTCGAAAACTACGATCTGGTCAAGCTGGACGACATCCAACGTATGCTGGATGACTCCCAACCGGATTTGATCATCCATCTGGCAGCTCTGGCAGGCGGCATCGGCGCCAACCGCGCCCGCCCGGCAGATTTCTTTTACATCAATTTGATGATGGGCGTGCAGTTGATGCACCAGGCTTACCAGCGAGGGGTCGGCAAATTCGTCGCCATCGGAACCATCTGCGCTTACCCCAAATTCACTGCTTTGCCGTTCAAAGAGGAGAACCTGTGGGAAGGCTACCCCGAAGAGACCAATGCGCCCTACGGCCTGGCAAAAAAGATGTTGCTGGTTCAAGCTCAGGCTTACCGCGATCAGTACGATTTCAACGGCATCTACCTGCTGCCGGTTAATCTATACGGGCCGCGTGACAATTTCGACCTAAAAACCTCGCACGTGATCCCGGCCCTGATTCGCAAATGCCTCGAAGCGCAGGAACGCGGCGACGAGCAGGTGGTTCTGTGGGGCGACGGCTCCCCGACGCGCGAATTCCTGTACGTGGAGGACGCCGCCCAGGGCATCTTGCTGGCCTCGGAACGCTACAACGGCCGGGAACCGGTCAACCTGGGATCGGGGAATGAAATCGGTATCAAAGATTTGGCTGAGAAAATCGCTGCAATGACCGGTTTCGAAGGACAACTGGTGTGGGACACCAGCAAGCCCAACGGGCAGCCGCGCCGCGCCCTGGACGTCTCTCGGGCACAAGCATATTTCGGCTTTCGCGCCCAGACTCCCTTCGAGGAAGGCCTGCTGCGCACCATCGATTGGTACCGGGAAAACATGCACAAGCAAGCGGCCAGGTCAATCGGATAATCCGGATTATTAAATGCAGATGTCTGAAACTTCTATGCCGGCACAATCCCAAGATGAAGTGCTGATCCTGCGCCCCTCGCGCGGCTGGTCGGCGATCAATTTGCGCGATCTGTGGTTCTACCGCGAGCTGATCTACTTCCTGACCGTACGGGACATCAAAGTGCGCTACAAGCAAACCGCCCTGGGAGCTGCCTGGGCCATCATCCAGCCGTTCTTCACCATGGTCGTGTTTACCATTTTCTTCAAACAATTGGCCAAGGTGCCCACGGACGGATTGCCGGGGCCGATCTTCTACTACACGGGACTGCTACCGTGGGGGCTGTTCACCAAAGCCCTGTCCGACACCGGTCGCTCCATGGTCGCCAACCGCAATATGATCACCAAAGTGTATTTCCCCCGGCTGGTCATCCCCATCTCTTCCGTGCTGAGCGGCCTGGTCGACTTCGCCATCGCCTTCGTGGTGCTGATGGGCATGCTGGTGTATTACAACTATTTCTCCGGCGGCGTTTACCACGTCACCTTAACCAGCAAGGTCTGGACGCTGCCGCTGTTCCTGCTGCTGGCGATCGTCACCGCCCTGGGTGTGGGCTTGTGGCTGTCGGCGATGAACGTAATCTACCGGGATATCGGCTACGTGTTGCCTTTCTTGACCCAGTTCTGGCTGTTCGTCACCCCGGTGCCCTACCCTTCCAGCATGATCCCCGAGAAATGGCAGTTGCTGTTCGGTCTCAACCCGATGACCGGGGTGGTGGAGGGTTTCCGTTGGGCGCTGCTGGGGACCGGCACACCGCCCGGCCCAATGCTGGCGATCTCGACGGCCATCGCACTGGTCATCCTAATCAGCGGGCTGTTCTATTTCCGCCGCATGGAGCGCACCTTTGCGGATATGGTTTAAGGAGAATGTTAAGCTGGATGTCTTATGGGCTCACCGCAAGCGCCTGGAAATGATTTATGAGTGATATTGCGATTCGCGTTGAAAATCTAGGCAAGCAATACCGCATCGGAACCTCGCCGGAGCGCTACCGCACTCTGCGAGACAGCCTGGCGCGGGCAGCCAGCGCGCCGCTGCGTTTGCTGCGCTCCGCAGCCCAGGGAAACGGGCTGGGCTCCGAACAGGACACCATCTGGGCGCTGCGCGAGGTCTCATTCGAGCTCAAAAAAGGCAAGGTGCTGGGCGTGATCGGCCGCAACGGCGCCGGAAAGAGCACGCTCTTGAAGATTCTCTCCCGGGTGACCGAACCCACCAAAGGCTACGCCGAAATCCACGGGCGGGTGGGTTCGCTCCTGGAAGTGGGCACCGGGTTCCACCCTGAGCTAACCGGTAGAGAGAACATTTACCTGAACGGGGCCATCCTGGGCATGAAGCGCACTGAAATCGACCGCAAATTCGACGAGATCGTCGACTTTTCCGAGGTCGAGAAATTCATCGATACGCCGGTGAAACGCTATTCCAGCGGCATGTACCTGCGCCTGGCCTTTGCCGTGGCCGCCCACCTGGAGCCGGAAATCCTGGTAGTGGACGAGGTGCTGGCGGTGGGCGACGCTGAGTTCCAGCGCAAGTGCCTGGGCAAGATGAGCGACGTGGCCCAGGAGGGCCGCACGGTGCTCTTCGTCAGCCACAACATGTCCGCCATCCTGCGCTTGACGGAGGAAGCCATCGTTCTGGACCAAGGCCGCTTGACGCTGCGCGCCGATTCCCCGGCAGCGGTCGACCATTACCTGTCCTCCGGCTACGACCAGTTAGGCGAGCGGGTTTGGACGCGCCAGGAGCTGCCAGAGGAAGCGGCGCCTTTCCGGCCCATCGCACTGCGCATCCGCGATAGTCAGAAGCGCGCCGTGGACACGGTTCGTTCGGTAGAGCCGTTTTCCATCGAAATGGAATACTGCCTGGACGCCCCCATCACCGGACTGCGGGTAGGTTTATACCTGATGACCACCCGCGGCGAATACGTGTTCACCTCCTTTGACACCGACGATGCGCAAAAATTCGAGAACCACCCCGTACGCCCGGGCCGAGGACACCGTGCGTTCCAATACCTCCGTGCTCATCTCCCCCTCCCGGGGATGGAACCGGGAGTAGCATCCTTCGCAGGACAGGTTGCAGCGCATGGTCGGGCTGATCCCGATCCCGATGGGCGCGAGCAGCCCCTCCCTGCGCAGC
>Ga0207752_1000757_pt1 | contig 15130 bp, 12 predicted proteins | sample Pon2CUnioCityCA_6_FD_187272 | JGI IMG/M metagenome (GOLD analysis project Ga0207752, IMG submission 187272) | Marine sediment microbial community from Union City, CA, USA - Pond 2C Sediment 2 (SPAdes) | ecosystem: Environmental > Aquatic > Marine > Intertidal zone > Salt pond sediment ...
GAGCTGCCTGCAGCGGCGGTATCACCCGACGCTTAAGCGGGAGATCCCGGCTGCGGTCCAGTCGTATTACGTGGAGCAGGTCGCCCAGGCGCTGGACGGCGTGGACGTGATCGTCAGCGGCGTGAACTCCCTGGGCGTCCGCTGGATCGGGCGGACCATCGGTCCGTACCTGCAGCCGGGCCAGTTGATCATCGCCGTGACCAAGGGGCTGGATGTGGCTGAGAACGGCGATCTGCTCATTCTCCCCGACGTGCTGTACAGCGAGCTCCCTCCCGGCATCCGGGATCAGGTCAAGTTGGCTGCCATCGGGGGGCCGTGTATCGCCGGCGAACTGGCCGGACGGCGCCCCAGTTGCGTCATCTTTGGCTCACGGGACCTGGACGCTGCCCGGCGGCTGGCCGCGACCTTCCGCACGCCCTACTATCACGTGTGGCCGACGGAGGACCTGGTCGGACTGGAGGTCTGCGTGGCGCTGAAGAACGCCTGCACGTTGGGCGTGGGGATCGCGGCCGGGCTGCTGGAGCGGGCCGGGGGAGTCGACGCGGCGGGCGCCCACATGCACAACCTGGCGGCTGCCGCCTTTGCCCAGGGTTGCACCGAGATCGACCACGTGGTTCGCATCATGGGCGGGACGCGTGCGTTTGCCTACGGCCTGCCGGGCGCGGGCGACTTCTTCGTCACCGTCCAGGGAGGGCGCAGCATGCGGCTGGGGAAATTGCTGGGGTCCGGGCACACCTTCGCCCAGGCGCGGGAAATCATGGCCGGCGAGACGCTGGAGGCGGCCGAGGTCGTGCGCATCTTGGGGGATGCCCTGCCCAGGCTGGCGCAGCGCGGCGTCGTCGGCCCGCAGGATTTCCCCTACCTGCGTGCGCTGGTGGACGTCGTCGTCCGCGGCCAGCCGGCCGAACTGCCTGTGGACGCGTTCTTTCGAGACTCGGTGCCCCCGCTGTGATGCCCGCGCAGCAATTCCCGTTATGGGAGCGAAGGCTGGGTTGTAGCCGCGATTTCGCAATCGCGCTGCTCAGCCAGCCTGCTCAGCGCGGACCACAGTCCGCGCCGCAAGCGTTTGAACTGTGACGTGGCGCCAACGGGTCAGCCAAGAGACGCCGGACTGTGGTCCGGCGGGGGCAAGCTGAGTAATTACCCGCGCAGAATGTATTACGTAGCTCTGCGCACGCGATTCGGAAATCGCGGCTACAAAGTGGGAATTGCTGATGCCGGCGCGGTCCGGGTTGGGCGCTGAGATGGCGGTGTGGGCGATCAGATGTCGGCGACGGGTATCCGCTCTCGTACCAATGCTTGCACTGCTTCGGGGCTCGACAATCTCAGCGCCGCCTGGGCCACCTCGCGCGCTTCGTCCATTGTGAGGCTGCGGATGACCTGTTTGGCCAGCGGGATAGCAGGCGGGTTCATACTGAGTTCGTCGATCCCCAGGCCCAGCAGGATAGGTATCGCCAGTGGTTCCCCTGCCAGCTCACCGCATAGCCCGACCCACTTGTTCTGTTCGTGGGCGGCGGCGATGACGTCGCCCACCAGGCGCAACACGGCCGGCTGAAACCCGGTTGCCAGGTGGGCCACTCGGGCGTTGGTGCGGTCAGCCGCCATCGTGTATTGAGCCAGGTCGTTGGTGCCGATGGAGAAGAAGTCCACCTCGGCGGACAATCGCTCAGCTAACAACGCAGCAGTGGGGATTTCGACCATGATGCCGACTTCCATCTCCTCCGACGCAGGCTGACCTTCTGCCAGCAGTTCGGTGCGGCATTCATCTAATAGCGCTCTGGCCTTCTGCACCTCGTCGACCGTGGCCACCATCGGGAACATGATCTTCAGGTTGCGGTCAGCCCCGGCTCTCAAGGCTGCCCGCAGTTGTGGTTTGAACAAGTCCGGCTGTGCCAGACACAGCCGGATGGCCCTGACGCCCAGGAAGGGATTCATCTCCTGGGGAAGGTTCAGGTAGGGCAGCTCCTTATCACCACCGATGTCCAGCGTGCGCAAGATGACGGGCCGGTGGCCGAATGCATCTGCGATCGCCCGGTAGGCGTGGTACTGCTCTTCCTCGTCGGGCAGGTGGTTGCGCTCCAGGTAGAGGAATTCGGTGCGCAGGAGGCCCACGCCCTCCGCGCCGGCCTCCACCGCTTCTTGAGCTCCCTCCACGTTGCCTATGTTGGCGGCGACCTCGATGCGATGGCCATCGTGGGTGACGGCGGGCTCGTGGGTCCGCGAGCGGGCCTGCGCCACGACTGTCGCTGCAGTCGCTTGCTGCTTCTGGTAAGTCGCTACTGTTCTCTCGTCCGGTTCGATCAGCACCAGGCCTTCACCGCCGTCCAGTACCAGCGCCGTGCCGTCGCACACTCCCCGCACGGACGGACCGACGCCCACGACGGCCGGCAGGCCCAGCCCCCGAGCCAGGATAGCTGTGTGGGAGGTCGCCCCTCCCTCGGCGGTGCAAAAGCCCAACACCAGTGACTTGCCCAGCAGCACTGTGTCCGACGGCGTCAGATCCTGGGCCAGGATAATGGAGGGAGTCGTCAACCCAGCGGTGGGAGATCCACTTGCGTTTAGCAGAATGCGGAGGACGCGAGTCGCGACGTCGCGCACGTCGACAGCTCGGGCGCTCAGATATTGGTCATCAAGTGCTTCCAGCATCTGCGCGTACATCTCGGCGGTATCAGCCAGTGCTGTCTCGGCGTTGATGTGTTGCTCCTCAATGGCTGTCCGCACCGCCTCCAGCAGCTCGGGGTCATCGAGCATCAGCGCGTGGGCCTGAAAGATGGCGGCCTCCTCAGCCCCGGATTCGGCCTCCGCTGTGGCATACACCTCGCTCAGTTGTTGGCCGGCTACCTCCAACGCGGCCTCAAAGCGTGCCCATTCGGCGGCCGGGTCTTCCACGGTGCAGCGCTCGAACTCGAGCTTGGATTGCCTGAAGTGAAAGGCCGGCCCGATGGCGATCCCGCGGGAGGCTGGGATACCGCGTAGCGCGCTCACTGCGCCTCCTCGAAGTTACTCTCAACCAGTGTCTGCAATATCGCTAGTGCCTGGTCGGCGTCCTCTCCCTCGGCGTGCACAGTGATCACGGTTCCCTGGTTGGCTCCAAGTGCCAACACGCCCAGAATCCCCTTCGCGTTGGCTTCGCGCCCATCGTGTGCGACTTTGATGTCGCAGTCGAACCTCTTGGCCGTCTGAACGAACAACGCAGCAGGTCGGGCGTGCAGACCCACCTCGTTGTGGATGGTCATCCTGATTTCCGGCATCAATGTGCTCCTGCTCCGTAGATTCTGTACCTGGAGAAGCGGACCTTGACCTAGTACTCTGTCATAAGCGTTCAGGTGCCAGGCACTTCCTAGTCACCCTGGCCTGGAAAAGGCTGTGGAAGTGTTTCAAGCCCTAAATTCTTGGCAAGATAATCCGCCAGAAGTGCCTGGCACCTTGCGTAACTCAATTCGGAACCCTTCATCTGAACGCTTACCTCTGTCAATCACGTGTTGATGGGTTCGTAGTAACGACTTCAGTCGTTTCTGCCGATCCGTGAGCGACTGAGGCACGCCCTGAGCGGCTCAACGCAGTTGAGGGCTCAACGCGGTTGAGCTTGCCGAAGGGTCGCCACTACGCGCCGTCGATTTATCATTGGCAGAGCACTAGTTCTGATTCAAGACGTGCTTGATGTTCTCCAGGATATCTTCATTACTCGTGGCTGCAAGAATGGACTGTTGTCTATTCTCCACACTCAACAGTTTCATCGCTTCGTCCACTGCCCGTACGTGGGTCTTGTGATCGACCGAACAGAAGGCCAACGCCAGGTGCACCGGGTCGTGGAGTTCGTGGCCGAACGGGACAGGTTCCCGGAGTGTGACCAGGCTCATAGCCAGGCGCTTCGCGCCCATCTCTGGACCGGCGTGGAGCAGCGCTGCGCCTGGGGCGACCACCACGTAAGGGCCATACAGACGGATCATGTCCTTCATCGCTTCAACGTAACTGGGCCAGATAGCGCCGACCTTCAGGAGCAAGGCTCCGGTTCGATCCACTACCTCTTCCCAACTGCTCGCGACCGCGTTCCGTTCAATCGCATCGGGCGAGAGGATCTCTGCTATGGACAGCCCGTTCTCGGATGAAGGCCCAACACTGGCATCTCGTCCGCGAGGATCGAGCCCCAGGACGGTTCTTAGCCTCTCTACGTCCTGGGGTGTGAGCAGCGGGCTCACGTGGATCAACGGTATGTCGGCGATTGGGCCCAGGGGAATGGTAGAGATTACGGCGTCTGCGTTGGACACCAGTTGAGTGTCACGGGTCAACTCGAAGGCTGAGGCTACCCCCAGGATCTCCAGCTCCGGCAGGTGTAAGTTCAAGCGGTTGATCAGGTTCCGGGCTGTGGCCACTCCCGCGCCACAGATGACCCACACCCTTCGGCGCGAGCAACTCAGCTCCAGCCTCTCCAGTGCAGTCCCGAGGTGCATCGCGATGGAGGCGAGCAACCGGCTGGTGGGCGCGTGCCCGTGGCTTTGCAGCACGGGGCTGAGTGTCCGGCAGGTGAAACCATACAGAGGGTCCGTGGTGTTATCCACGTCCCGAGCCAGCCGATCTGCCAGGGATACACTGTTTGACCAACAGGAGGGCAGCGTAGATAGATCCAGGGCCACACAGTCGATGAGCTCCTGGTCGTGCAAAAGGCCGGCGTGAAGATACTTGGCTGCCTCTCTGACCAGCACGGTGGCCAGCTCGGCTGTGGTGCCGCCTGTCTCTCTCCCTATCGAGATAGGGTGTCCCTTCTCCGTAACACCTACCTCTACTGCTTCCGCAATCCTGTCGGCCAGGTGATGGATCTCACCCACCGATAGCTCTTGATCGATCTCGCCGTCGATCTCTTTCGCGATTTCTTGCGCCGCGTACGTCTCGGGAGAAACCGCCCCCAGTTCGCCGTCTTCCCCGTCGTCCGGGATCATCTTCCCCACCGGCACTCTGAGGAGGACCAAGCTCAGGTACAGTATCAGTCTGACCCGTGCCTCGTCGACGAAGACCTTCTGCAGGTGCCCTTCCAGAGAAGTCACCAGTTGCTCCGCCTGGCGCAGGTTGTGGCTACTCAACAGGGTGCAGGACTCGCGGAGAAACGGCCGGCCTACTTCCTCTCGTTCGCTGCGCTGGCGATCTGGATCGGCACATAGCGCCACGAGCGTGGCCTGGCTCAGATTGCTCGTCAGCATTTCGATCGCGGCCTTGCGCCAGAGTCCCTCGGGACCCTGCACCAGCGCCCCATGGTGTCGATGTGTGATGAGCTGCAGTCCCCGTGGCTCCAGCCATTCCCGTGCCGAGGCCAGGTCGCGGAAGATGCTGGTCCGGGATACGACCAGCCATTCGCATAACTCATCCAATGGCAGAGCGGTGGTGGCCATCAACAGCCGCAGGAGGAGCATCTCTCTGCGCTCGTCTGGGTCGAGCACGATCTCACGGCCCTCTAGCCGCTGCAGCTCGGCCAGCAACGCTTCCCTGTCGGTGTCTGACGCATCGATCTGGATCCCCACCCGGGGTCTCTTGAGGAGCGCCAGATCTCTTGCGTGTAGCCAGGGTTCAAGGTGACGCAGACGATACCTCACCTGAGATGACGACAGCTCGAAGTGAGACGCGATCTGCGCGGTGCTGATGGGCTCCTCCGTTCGCAGGAGGTAGTCCAGAATGCGTACCGTTCGGCTTGAGATACCGATTGCTGTTTGCCCCATCCACTTCCTCGCGTGCAGTAAGACGAAATCAATTATAGCACATTTTCGACTGCTCAGAAGACCAAGATTATAACATTATAACCGGTATGAGTGGATGCCACACGGGCAATGTCCTGTGCTATAATTTTCTCCAGATCAGGCGAACACGTGGCGAGCGCAGCTCCGTTGGTGCACGAGGTGAATATGTCCCGACCTGTGGTATCCGAAGATTTGATCCTCATCGAACCTGACCTGGACCCTCTGACTGCCGAAGGGGTGATCAAGGCACTCTGTGATCGCCTGATTGAACAAGGGTACGCGACTCCTTCGTACTGTCAGGCAGTGCTGGTTCGGGAGCAGAAGTTCCCCACGGGGCTGCCTACGCTGCCCTATGCCACAGCCATACCCCATGCCGATTCCGATGAAGTGAGGGAGACCGGCATCGCCGTTGCCATACTAGACCCCCCGGTGCCTTTCCGGGCCATGGATGATCCCGACAAGGTCCTGGACGTCAGGACGGTCCTGTTGCTGGCGGTAGCTGACTCCTCCAAAGTGATGTCGACGCTTCAAGGGGTCAGCACGCTTATGCAGGATCAAGCTGTGATCGAGGCGCTTGCATCCACCCACAGCTCTGTGGAAGTGGTGGATATTCTTAGGCCACTCATTGGTGAACAGATATGACATATAACTACACGAGGAGGGCAAAATAGGATGTCAGAGATTGGTAAAGCCGTTCGCATGAGCCAGATTCTTAACGCGGAGACCGGCAAGCTCGTGATCGTGGCCATGGACCATTGCCCGGCGATCGGTCCATGTAAGGGAATGATCGACCCGGTCGACACGGTCAGAAAAGTCTGCAGGGGACGACCGGATACCCTGTTTATGCACAAGGGCAACCTGAAGAAAGTGTATCCCATACTCACCGAGAACCGAATGCCTTTCCTGCTCTCAATCTCCACCGCTACGTTCACCGGGCCACAGCCCGACAGAGTCTACCTGGTGGACACCGTGGAGTACGCGGCGCGCATCGGTGCCAGCGGGGTCTCGATGCGCACCTTTTTTGGTGCCCAGTACGAGCACGAGATGATCCAGAATCTGGGGAAGGTGTCCGCTGAATGCGAGAAGTACGGCCTCTTGTTGATGGCCATGATGTATCCGACGGGCTTTGAGAACGACTTCGATCCAACGTACGTCAAGCACGCAGCCAGGATCGGCGCTGAGCTGGGAGCGGATTTCGTGAAGACGTACTACACCGGCAGCCCGGAGAGCTTCGCTCAGGTCACCGAATCGTGCCCGGTGCCGGTTGTCATGTCCGGCGGACCCAAGACAGATACCGCCGTGGATTTCCTCAAGATGGTCAAAGGAGCCATGGATGGCGGTGCAGTCGGCGTGGCAGTAGGACGCAACGTATGGCAGCACTCGGATCCGGCGGCGATGCTGGGGGCAACCAACAAGGTAGTGCACGAAGGTGCCTCGCCCGAACAGGCCGCTGAAGGGCTCCATGAATAGCTCTTGGATCTGCAGTATCTCCTGCCACACGCAGGAGTGAGTTCGCTCAGCACCGGGTGGGCCAGAGCTGCGTCCTGGTATCCTCGGTGCTGAGTTGGGTTCCACGGATGAGGACTTCGGAGGGGGAAGACGATGGCAAAGAACAAGAAATACAAGATTGCTTCGGTCTGTGGCGCGGGGCTCGCGACGTCGACCTGGATAGCGACCAAGCTGGGCCAAAGCCTGGCTGAACGCGGCATTGAGGCTGAGATAACAGAGATGAAGATCATGGACCTTGCCCTTTCGGCCGGCGATTTCGACCTGATCGTGTCTGCCTCCAACTTGGGCAACGTATACGATGTGCCTGTCGTCGTCAGTACTTCCATCCTCACTGGAATCGGGTTTGACGAGACGGTGGACCAGATCGCTGAGATCCTGGAGGGAAAGGAGGCCACAGGGACGTAACAGATTCAACGGTTTTGTATCGCCTGCCCGGCTCACTCGTTCAGGAGGTGATCGTATGTAGCTTGGTTTCTGGCTGCAATGGATATTCCTGCGTATTGTTTCCACAAGACTAAGGGAGGGGACAAAATGGACGTAGTTGGTACATTCATAACCGCCTTCTTCGGCTGGATCAACGACCTCGGGCCAACTGTGATGTTGCCCATCGCGTTGTTCTTGATCGGCTTGGCCTTCAAGGTGAAGGCCGGATCGGCGTTCGTCAACGCGCTCAAGGTGGGCATTGGCTTCTTCGGCTTGAACGTCATGATTGGAGTGGTCGCCGAAAACATCGGCCCGCTTGCCAATGCCATCGTCGAGCGCACGGGCCTGTCCCTGGCTATCCCGGATGTGGGCGTCGGCTTACACTTCGGGATTGCTTTCTCATTGCCTGCTGCAGCGTTTATGATTCCCCTGGGTTTGCTGCTCAATATAGTGATGCTGGCCTTGCGACTCACCAAGACGCTGGACATCGACGTGTGGAACTTCTGGCCGTGGATGTTCTCGTGGGCCCTGGTGCAAGGCCTGAGCGGCAGCGCGTTTCTCGGCTTCCTGGCCTTCGTCTTCACCGGCGTGGTGTCGCTGGTGCTGGGAGACCTTCAGGCCAAATACATCCAGGAGAACTATGACCTGCCAGGTATAACCTTTCCCCATCCATTCTCGTCGTTCTTCGGGTTGCTGGCCTGGCCGTTCATGTGGCTCTTCGACCGCATCCCCGGCTTCAAGGACTGGGATGCTGACATTGAGACGCTGCAGAAGAAGCTAGGACCTCTGGGGAACTCCACGGTCATCGGTCTGATCATTGGCGTTGCCCTGGCACTGGCGGCGGGCTATGACCTCATCACGGCGTTGCAGACCGGCGTCATCGTGGCCGCCATACTGCTCTTGATGCCGCAGATGATCAAGATCCTGGTTTCTGGCCTCTTCCCCATCTCCGAGGCCGCGAGGAAGCTGCTCACCGACAGGTTCCCGGATCGGGAGTTCTACATCGGACTGGACTGCGCGGTCGGAGTGGCGCAGCCCTCCGCCATCGTGGTCGGCGTTCTCTTGATCCCGATCACGCTCATCTTGGCGGCGATCTTGCCCGGCAACGAACTGCTGCCCCTGGCTGACCTCGCCTTCCTGGGGTTCTGGGTGGCTACCCCCATGGCCATGTTCAAGAACAACATCATCCGTGGCGTGATCTATGGAACGGTGGCTATGGCGATCAGCCTGTGGATGGCGACGACCATCGCACCGCTGGTCACGACGTTGGGCACGGCCGCTGGCGCGACGGTGCCTGAGGGTACCCAGTACATATCTATGCTGACCATCTACCCCTGGGGCTGGGTGACCGCCTTCATCACATCTCTCTTCACCGGCGGCTTCGGTGGCTGACGCGTTCGTTTTGGGGCCAGGTGTTTGACCTGGCTTGGGGAGGCCGGTATCTGAGACGGACCGGGTATGTCTCGTGCCGGCCTCCCGGGATGTGGGATCATTGCGTGGGGCTCACGTAGCATCGTGGACTTGGGGGTGGCCAAAACCGCACGATTCTCTCAGCAGCACTTCACCCCTATCGGGTTTCAGCCAGGCTCAACTCCATTATGCGAGGAGGTATATAGGATGAAAGCAGCGCTGTTGGTTCGGCCGGGAGAGATAATGGTCGCCCAGGTGCCTAGGCCAGAGGCTGGACCATCGGAAGTGGTAATCCAGGTTAGGTCGTGTGGCGTGTGTGCCACCGACGTCAAGAAGTTCACCGGTGCCAGCAAGGCCCCACATCTGCCGTTCATCTTGGGCCACGAGCCGGCCGGTGTGATCGTGGAAGCAGGGCCTGAGGTCAGTCCCCACCTGAAGCCCGGCACGCGCGTAGCGGTGGCACCGGTGTTCACCTGCGGCGAGTGCTACGGCTGTCGCAACGGCCTCGTCTACTCCCAGGGAATGGGCATGTGCGATAACTACCAGGTGCTGGGGTACTCCATCGATGGGGCGTTCGCCGAATACATCGCTGCACCGGCGCGGCAGACTCACGTGATCCCGGACGAGTTGTCGTTCCGGGAGGCGGCCCTCATCGAACCGGTGGCAGCGTGCGTCAACGGCGCCCTGCGCGCCACCCAGTTGCCACCGGGCACGGTCGCTGTGATAGGCGCCGGGTTTATGGGGCTGACGACGATACAGCTCCTGGCAGTGCTGGGTAACCGCGTCATCGCCTCCGATCTGCTGGAAGAAAGGCGTCAGTTGGCGCTCAAACTGGGGGCCGACGTGGCGCTGGATCCTGGTGCTGAGGATGTGGCAGCGCGAGTGCGGGCCCTCACCCATGGTCGAGGCGTTGACGGGGTGGTGTGTGCCGTCGGTGGAAAGGCAGTTACCGAGCAGGGCCTCGCGATGCTGGCCAAAGGCGGAATGCTCGTGCTGCTTGCCTCCGGCCCCAGCGGAATGAAGTTCGAGATTGACCTGAACAAAATACACTACGAGCAGTCAGTGATAACCGGGAGTGTCAGCTACACCGGTCCAGGATACCGATCCTCCATCGATATGCTGACCCGTGGACTCTTGGACACGGACACGCTGATCACCGCAGCGGGTCCGCTGGAGGATACCCAGCGTTTTCTCGAAATGACCAGGGATCTGCAAGGGCTTAAGAAAGTGGTCATGATCTGAACCGGGCACGTCTACAGGCTGAACCATGGTGCACGTCGAGGAGAGCATACGATGATAGAACAGCGATACGATCCAGAGTTATTTGCCCTGCCCGAGGCGGTGACCGCTGGTCAGCACGTAGTCGCCACCTACTTCCTGCAGACGCCCGCGGAAACGGACATCGTCAAGCGCTGTCTTGGGTTTGCCACTGAGCAGACCACCGGCACGTGGGTCGATGTGCCCGGCGAGACGTGCGAGCTGCGCTGCGAGCACGCGGCCAAGCTGGTCGGGCTGACTGAAATACCCGACTACGAGACAGGGCTGCCCGGCGCCGAGTGCACCCGCAGCTTCATCGTGCGCCTGGCTTTCCCCTGGGTCAATTTTGGCGATAGCTTCCCCATGCTGTTGTCGACGATTCCGGGCAACATCTCCTTTGGCTTCCCCGTGAAGCTGGTGGACGTCGAGTTCCCTGACGTCTTCCTGGCCAAGTTCCAAGGTCCCAAGTTCGGGATTCAGGGCATTCGACAGCTCCTGGGAGTACGTGACCGCCCACTGCTCAACAACATGATCAAGCCCTGTACCGGCTTCCCGCCCGAGGTAGGCGCGGAGCTGGTCTACCAGGCGGCTGCTGGCGGCGTGGACATCATCAAGGATGATGAGCTCCTGGGCGGAAGCCCGGAGTTCTCGCCCCTGGAGCGGCGCGTTGAGACCTATATGCAGGCCATCGCCAGGGCCGACGCTGAGAAAGGGGAGAAGACGCTCTACACCGTGAACATCACCGACCGCGTGGATAGACTGCGCGACAACGCGCTGCGGGCCATTCGCGCCGGTGCGAACGCGCTCATGGTGAACTACGTCGCCACCGGCCTCTCTGCCCTCCGTGCGCTGGCCGAGGACCCACAGCTCGATGTGCCCATCCTGGGCCACGCCACGGCCGGGGGCTCGATGATCGTCTCTCCCTACTCGGGGATCAGCGCCCACCTCGTCATGGCCAAGCTGCCGCGACTGGCTGGCGCGGACATCATCAACGATCTGGTGCCCTACGGCAAGCTGCCCATCCTCAAGAGCAAGTACCTGCGCATCGCTCACATCTGTCGCGGCCAACTTGGCCAGCTCAAGCCCACCTTCCCCAACGCGGTCGCCGGCGTCTACCCGGGTAACGTGCCGAACGTGGTCGCCGATCTTGGCGCCGAGTGCATCCTGGGTGCAGGTGGGGGGATCCACGCGCACCCCCTGGGACCGCGGGCTGGCGCCATCGCCATGCGCCAGGCGATTGACGCAGCCTTGCAAGGAGTGCCCCTGGAGGAAGCCGCAGTGGATCGGGCGGAACTGCGTGCCGCGGTCGAGACCTGGGGCGTCTGGCAAGAGGAGTCCCTGGGGCTGTTCGCGCGCCTGCGCTAGCTGCAGGCGCCGCATGTCTGCAGCCGCCCGCTGCAGGAAAGGATGGGCAGATGGAGTTGCAAGACCGCGTTGCCGTGGTGACCGGCTCTGGACGGGGCATCGGCCGGGCGATCGCCTTTGAGCTGGCCCGGCAGGGCGCACGTGTCGTGGTGGCCGAGTTCGCCGAGTACGGGCAGGAGGCGGCCGAGGAACTCCGGGCTTCAGGGGCCGATGCGCTGTACGTCCGGGTCGATGTGTCGGATGCGCGGAGTGTGAAGGCCATGGTTGAGCGCGTGCGGGATGTATATGGGGCGGTCGACATACTCGTCAACAACGCTGGGATTCGTCCCACCTGCCCCTTCCCGGCGATGACGCTTGTCGATTGGAATCGGGTCCTGGCGGTGAATCTGACCGGCACCTTCAACTGCTGCGCGGCCGCCACGCCGCTTATGGTCGAGCGAGGGTGGGGCCGCGTCGTGAACATCTCGTCGTTGGCTGCTCAAAGAGGATCTACCGGTGGTCATAGCCACTACGCCGCTGCCAAGGCGGGGATCGTAGGCCTTTCCAGGTCCCTGGCCCGTGAGCTTGCCCCCCACGGGATAACGGTCAATGTCGTGGCCCCCGGGTGGATTGACACTCAGGGGTGGGGTGGGCAACTGGACGGTCGCCGGGAGGAATACGCCTCCCAAGTCCCCGTGGGCCGGTTGGGACAGCCGGAGGACGTGGCTTTTGTGGTCGCCTTCCTGGTGTCTGACCGGGCCTCTTACCTGACCGGCCTCACGTTGCCCGTCAACGGCGGCTTGTTCATCTGCTGAGATCGGTCGGCCGGACAAACCACCCATCGCTTGCTGGGTTATTGGTCAAGAGGGGCTGGCTGACAGCCCCTCTGTGCTTATTGTACACAGGGAGTAACCGCTCAGCCAGCCTGCTCGGCGCGGATCACAGTCCGCGCCGTAAGCGTTTGAACTGTGATGTGGTGCCAACGGGTCAGCCAAGAGACGCCGGACTGTGGTCCGGCGGGAGCAAGCTGAGTAGCTAGGAAACTTCGGCGCGCGGAGGGCATCGCCGGTTTTTTACTTTATGCAAAGCATGCTATAATGAGCCGCGAAGTGGGGTGGGGTGAAAGGGATGGTTCATGCAGGAATGGATTGACGAGTTTCTCCACTACGTGTTGGTGGAGAAAGGATACTCAAACCACACCGCGGCTGCCTACCGCAACGATCTTTCCCAGTTGCGGAGGCACCTGGTGAGCAAGGATGTCCGCTCCTGGTACGACGTGGACCGGGCGCAGATACTGAACTACGTCCTGTATTTGAAGGGCCGCGAGTATGCCTCCTCCACGGTGGCCCGCAAGGTCGCGTCGGTCAAGTCATTCTTCCATTTCCTCGTCGGCGATGGCAAGCTGCGTGATGATCCCACGGCCTCGGTCGATTCACCGTCTGTGGACAGACACCTTCCCCATCCCTTGAGCCCCACGGACGTGGCTCGCCTGCTGGCAGAACCCGCCAAGTCCGACGGCCCGAGAGCGTTGCGCGATCAGGCCATGCTCGAGTTGATGTACGCGACCGGTATGCGCGCCAGCGAGGTCATTGAGCTTGAGGTGCAGGCCCTGGATCTGGAGGCCGAGACGGTGCGCTGCGTGGGGAAGGGGGACAAAGAGCGCGTTTTGCCGCTCTATGAGCGGGTCTGTGAGTTGCTCCGGGCCTACCTGGAGAACGGTCGCGCCAGGCTGTTGCACAGCCCGAACGAAAAGGCGTTGTTTGTCAATCACTATGGGCGACCGTTGACCCGGCAGGGACTCTGGCTGATCGTCAAGGAGTACGGCGAAGCCGCCGGCATCAAACGCAGGGTCACTCCGCACGTGCTCCGTCACTCGTTTGCCACCCATATGCTCGACGGCGGGGCTGGCCTGCGCGAGGTCCAGGAGCTGTTGGGGCATTCTAACATATCCAGCACGCAGATCTACACCGAAGTTTCTACCCGCCGTAAGCGCGAGGCGTACGACCAGGCGCATCCGCGGGCGTAGAAAGGGAAAGGAGACACTATGAGTTACGTCGACAGGCTGTTGGCGTGTAACGAGCGCATCGTGCGGGTAGCCCATGACCACTGGATCACCTTGCTGCCCAGTATTTTGATTGACGTCGCGATCGGCGTCGTCATCGTCGGGCTCGTGGTGCTGGGCAGCCTCCTCGCGCCTCCGTGGACGTGGCTTGGCCTCGTGTTGCTGCTTGTGCCCATCGGCCACCTTGCCTTCCGGCTCTGGGTGTGGTGGAACGATCAGTACATCGTCACCAATCGACGCCTCGTCCAGGTCACGGGCAACCTCAACAAGCGAGTGTCCGACACGGCGCTGGAGAAGATCAACGATATCTTGATGGAGCAGTCGTCGCTGGGACGTATGCTCGGCTTCGGCGACATCGAGATCATCAGCGGCTCCGAGAGCGGCATCGACGTCTTCCTGCGCATCGCGGACCCCATTGGGTTCAAGAACGAGCTGTTCGACCAGAAGGAGGCACTCGCCAGGTTGGATCTCTTCGAGGAGCGGGCCGGGCGCGTCTTGCGCGCGGAAGCGCCCGAGGCCGGCGACGTCCCCGAACTGATCGCCGGACTGGATGAATTATGCCAGAAAGGCGTGATCACCGATGCCGAGTTTGAGGAAAAGAAACAGCAGTTGCTGGGCAAGATGTAGGGCTGCGGAGAGGAGATGACCATGCCTGAGTTCTTCTCACGGGCGGACTTCGAGGATGCTGCTACGATCGTACGCGACCGGACCACGATTCAGCCCCGCGTTGGCCTGATTCTTGGCTCCGGCTTCAGCTCGCTGGCCGACGCTGTCGAGGATGGCGTCGTCATGCCGTACGACGAGATCCTTCACTTCCCCGTTTCAACCGTCGAGGGACACGCAGGGCGGCTGATTCTGGGACGGCTGGAGGACCAGGCGGTCGTGGTGATGCAGGGACGCGCCCACTACTACGAGGGCTACTCCATGGCGCAGATCACCTTCCCGGTGCGCGTGATGCAGGTACTGGGGATCGAGACCCTCATCGTCACCAACGCCGCCGGTGGGCTCAACCCGGACTTCCGGGCCGGCGATTGTATGCTCATCACCGATCACATCAACCTGGTCGGCATGAGCGGGCTCAACCCGCTGCGCGGCCCCAACCTCGACGGTTTTGGGCCGCGCTTCCCCGATATGTCGCGGGCCTACGATGCCCGCCTGCAGGGACTGGCCAGGCGGGTCGCCGCCGGTGCGGACGTGCCCTTGTGGGAGGGCGTGTACATCTGCCTCGCTGGTCCCAGCTTCGAGACGCCGGCCGACCTGCGGTTTCTGCGCCGGATAGGGGCTGATGCGGTGGGCATGTCCACCGTTCCCGAGGTCACCGTCGCCCGGCACGGCGGCACGCGTGTGCTGGGCCTTTCTGGCATCAGCAACGCGCTGCCGGCGGAGGGCGCGCCGCCGG
>Ga0207752_1000758_pt1 | contig 15126 bp, 11 predicted proteins | sample Pon2CUnioCityCA_6_FD_187272 | JGI IMG/M metagenome (GOLD analysis project Ga0207752, IMG submission 187272) | Marine sediment microbial community from Union City, CA, USA - Pond 2C Sediment 2 (SPAdes) | ecosystem: Environmental > Aquatic > Marine > Intertidal zone > Salt pond sediment ...
CGGCGCTGGAGGCTGCAGCTGACCTAGCCGCCACGCTGGGGGCCGAGTTGCTGGGGCTGTTTGTCGAGGACGCAAGCCTGCTGCGGCTGGCAGGGCTGCCGGTGGCGCGAGAGATGCGGTACCCGTTCATCGCCTCTGGGCGATTGAACCGGGCGGGGATGGAGCGGGCACTGCGGGCACAGGCCGAACAAGCGCGGCGAGCGATAGCGGCGGCGGGCAAGCGGCGTCACGTGGCGTGGTCTTTCCGCGTCGTGCGCGGGGAGGTCGCATCCGAGGTGTTGGAGGCGGCGATGGAGGCAGACCTGCTCACGCTGGGAAAGGCGAGCCGGCCAATTATCCGGAGCGTGCGGGTGGGCTCGACCGCACGGGCAGCGACCGAAGGGGCTCCATGCTGCGTGCTCATGCTCCAGCGCGACGTGGGCATCCAACCTCCGGTGGTCGTGATCTATGACGGCACATCTACTGGCCAGAAGGCGATTACTATGGCAGCCCGTCTAGCAGGCCAGCAGACCGGCGACCTCAGCGTGCTGATCCTGGCCGACACACTGGATGAGGCGCAGCAGCTGCGGGCCGGAGTTGCCGATTTACTGCGCAGGTGGGATCTGGATCTCAAGGTACGTTACCGGCATCTGACGGGTGCGAGCAGCACAACCCTGACTCGGGCAGTGCAGAGTGAGGGCGGTGGCGTGCTGGTGCTTGGTGGCACCATCCTGGATCAGGAGGCGCTCCAGCGGCTGTTGGACGCGGTGGACTGCCCGGTGATGGTCGTCCGGTAGTCGCAACCTACATCTCCCGGCTTCGTTGCCGCCGTGCAACGTGGACACTCCATACCAAAGCGGTTGTCGGTGGTCGACGTTGGGCGCGTTCGCCGCTCATCGTAGGGGGAGGAGGAAAGAATGGAACTGCCTGAAATGATTGAACTGAGCCGGACGGATTTTATCACCATCGACACGATTGGTCCTCCAGGCGAGCGGACCTTCTACCTGCAGGCAGCGCAGGACGACATGCTGGTCACACTGATCATTGAGAAAGAGCAAGCTGCCGCATTGTCCATCGCCATCAGCAGCATACTGGAGAAACTGGGAGAAGCTCAAGAGGTAATTGAGCCTGCGCCCCTGGATCTTGTCCAGCCAGTGGTCCCGCTGTTCCGCGTGGGACGACTGGGATTGGGTTATGACGAAGAGCAAAACATGCTGATCGTCATGGCCGAAGAACTGGCCGAAGAGGATCAACCACACAGGACCAAGGTGCACATCTGGATCAGCCATACTCAGATGGCCGCCCTGGCCCACCAAGCCGCCAGCGCCGTGCGGGCAGGCCGCCCGATCTGTCCCCTGTGCGGCGAGACCATTGAACTCGGCGAGGAGCACGTATGCGTGAGAGGCAATGGACGCAAACACCTTGACGAGATCAAGTAAGGCATGGGGTCGAGTTGGGTCGAGGTCCCGTTGGCACAGGCGACAAGCACCAAGGCTCACAGGCGCAATCGATTGGGCAGGATGAGGGGTTGTTCAGCGGGAACGTGTTGTTCGATGAGTCAGGTCGACACCCAGCCAGCTTACGAAGATCCTGCGACACCAGGGCGTATCGTGGAACTGCTCTCGCAGGGCGAGGTGACGTTGCTGGGCCAGATCCCGTGGAGCTCGAACGTCATCTTCCTGACCAACGTAGACGATGGGGATCTGAGTACGCTGGCGATCTACAAGCCACGTCGTGGAGAGACACCGCTGTGGGACTTCCCCCACGGCACACTTTGCCTGCGCGAGGTGGCCGCTTACGTGGTCAGCCGATCGCTCGGGTGGCCACTGATTCCGCCCACGGTTCTGCGCGATGGTCCCCACGGGCCTGGGGCCCTGCAACTCTACATCGATGCTGACCCGAGGGCCAGCTACTTCACCCTGCGCGAGGAGCGACTTCCGGATTTGCTGCCGCTGGCGTTGTTTGACCTGGTGGCAAACAACGCCGATCGGAAGGGCGGCCACCTGCTGCTGGATCAGGGGGGGCGCATGTGGGCCATCGACAACGCCCTGACCTTTCATCCGGCGCCCAAGCTTCGCACGGTAATCTGGGACTTTGCCGGCGATTCGATCCCCGACGAATACCAGGACGATCTACGCCAATTGTGGGATGGCTTGGCCTGCAAGAGTGCGCTGGGGCAGGCGTTGAACAAACTGCTGGCCAAGGACGAAATCGGCGCACTGCAGGTCCGCCTGAGGACGCTGCTGGAAAGCACGGTCTTTCCCCACCCCGACCCCAGTTGCCGCCAGGTCCCCTGGCCAATGCTGTGACATCTGTGGTCAGGCAAGGCCGGCATACAGGAAAACCCCGCCAGGACAAGCACGCGGCGGGGCTCTTCACACGATCCGGAAGGGCCCCCACCCCTCCGTCGAACCGAAGTGGGGCCCTGGGAACGGTCGCTCCGTTCGTATGTGGGCGCTACTCTTCGTCCGCCTGAGGCTTCGGCTCCACGTCGACGATTGTGGCGCTGGCGGGCTCTTCAGCAGCACGCGGCTTGGGAGGCTCGATCATTGGAGGTTCGATGTCGCCGTGCATCGTGGTCTGCCCACGCAGGTAGGCTCCTTCGTTGAGCAGCAGCGAATTGATCGTAAGATCGCCCCACACGCGGCCGGTCTCGAGTATCTCCACCCGGTTGCCACTGATGTTGCCCTTGACCGCACCAGAGATGGAGATGTTGTTAGCGTTAATCTCGGCGATGAGTTTCGCCCCTTCGCCGATCACCAGATTGCCAGTGAGGTCGATGTTCCCCTCAAGGATACCGTCAATGCGGACACCGCCGTCGGACTGAATGTCCCCTCGGACGTGCGCGTTGGGACCGATGACGGTCTCGATTTTGGAGACGGGTGCCATGGGAGCGGCTTTCTTGGTCTTCTCTCGTCCGAACACGGATGTTCCTCCTTATCAGTATAGTGATGATCCGCCCGCAAATGAAGCCAACTTGTTCAGATGATACACTACCGCCGGGCTTTTGTCAATCGTGACCAACGACGGCCTGCCGCGCCTGCGCCAATGCCTGATCTTCCTCCTCGCCTAACGGTTTGGAGGAGAGCCAACCCTTGATGGGCTTGGCATAGATACGCGTCGCGCCACGCCCGTAAAGGGCGGAGACGACGACGCCGTTCCCCTCACCGTCCACCAGCGCCAGTGCGAAACTCTGGTCTCCACCGGTATCCTGAAAAGCACGGAAACGCACCAAGCCGACACCCTGCACGGCGCGAGCCAAAGCCGTGTCAATCTGCTCGGTGCGGGCGACCAATCGCTCAGTCCGCGCTGTTGTCTCTGAGAGGCGAGAATCCAGGTTGTGCAGCGCCGCGGTCGTGCCAGCCTCCTCCTCCTCGCCGGCAAACAGCTTCTCATAGCGGTGCCGCAGCCGGCCAAGCCGGGCCTGCAGGTCGAGCACCCACACAATGCCGACGACCACCAGAATCGTCACAGCGACCGTCCAGATCAGAACAGCAACTTCCATTCACTGCACCTCCGTTTCTACCCGCACTGGCCCCAAGACGACCCGGTCACCAGCCAGATTGCCTCTCAAGTCTACCACAGGAAGGCGGCGAAGGGAAGTCATGCCATACATCCCCACTTCCAACCAGTAGTCGCCAGGGGGCAGATCGGCCGGCAGGATCAGCCGGTACGGATCAGTCAACGTCTGTCCTGGCAACCACTTGGGGAACCACAGGTAGGTGGGGCAGGATCCGCCCAGCGGGGTGTAGTCGTGCCCCACGACGGGACGGCCCACGCTGTCGATCAGATGGACGAATACGGTGTAACTATCACGGGGTGAACTCAGTGGGCGCCAGGTGAGGGTGAGATGCAGGGGATGCCCAGCGTGAGCGACCAAGGGCCTATCCCAGGGAGCCTGCCGCACCCGCCAGCCGGCGCGGGCCCTGGCTCCCATCAGGGCCACCTGGTTGTCCAGGTTGGCCAAGGCTCGCTGCAGTACGCCGGAAGGAGGAGCGTCGACAGGGGGGAGAACGGTCACCGTCGCCAGCCCCACCGAGATCCCGCCGCCGGAAAACTCCAGCTCTGCTCGCCCGCCGCTCAGGTCGGCGTAGCCCAATCGGAGTGGATACTCTCCCGGCGGCAGATTGAAAGGAACGGGCACCTCGTATCGCTCCACCACCACCTCTCCTGGCTGCCATTGAGGCGTCAGCAGGCGGCTGTCAGTCGTCCAGCGCGCTTCCACAGGGCCAAGTCGGGCGTAGGGCATCCAGATAGCTTCCAACGGTTCCGGTGTGCTCTGGTAGAGAACCAACTCCAACGACTTGCCAGCCTGGACGGTGTCGCTCGGCAGATCATAGCCCAGGATGTGCAGCCGGTCACCGACCCAGGCATCAACCGGGTGGGAGGGAACAACGTCGGAAACCGGGGGCGCGACGACGCGGTAGAAGCGTCCCTCGGGCACGAGCCGGAAGCCTGCATCGCGCACCGCAGGCCGATAATCGGGCAGGTAGATGGGCCCATTCTCGATGTGCGCCCAGACGGCCTCGGCCCATCTAGTGGCTGTGGAGACGTACACCTGTTTCAGGTCCGCCTCGTTCAGTTCCATCCCCTGGGTGTAGGTGTGAACCCGGACGGGCGTCAGGTGTTCCCAGTTGGTCAGAAGTACGGCGCCTTCGCCACGCCCAGCGAAGCGGTCACGGACGGCAGCGACGTACTCTTCGGCGGCGGTGAAGTCGCGCAGGGGAATGCCCCGCTGGAGGTTGAGCGTGGCCTGATAAACAGGCCAGGGGAAGAGGAGAATGAACAATGAAGAATGAACAATGAAGAATGAACAATGATTAGTGATCCAGGGGGAGAGGGGGTGATGCGCGGTGAGTCTTTGGGCCGGTGATGGAGCCCGGCGGTTTGTCGCATAGGCCAGGAGTTGGGCAAGCGCCAGCGCGCCAGCGCCAGCGACGACGGCCAGGGCGGTGAAGGGAATGAGCAAGTAGGCCATGACGTCCTGAACCGTGTTCAGGGTGAAGAGCAGATGGGCAGCGAGGAACAGCCCCAAAAGCAGGGCGGCCTTGGGGGCACGGCGGAACAGCCAGATCAGGCCTGTGGCGATGAAGACGATGATCGGGAGGCGAAACTGGAGCCGCAGCAGGGACCAGAAGACGAGCGCTCGGTCCGGCTGGTCGGCCAGTCCGAAGTGGAAGAGGTTGACGCGGAGTCCCTGAGCGGTGGTATGCCTCCAGAACCCCTGCCAGGTGTTCATATCGGTAGGGTCAAATGGTGCACTGGGGCTGCGAAGCGGGTAGTAGAGAAATGGAGCCAATCCAATCAGGAAACAACCCAGACATACCAGCAGCGTCCGCCACTGGCGCAGAATACGGGGGCGGACTACCAGAACGAACAGTCCATAGGCCGGGACCCCCATCAGGGTGATTGGATGATGGGTCGCGGCCCAGCCCAGAGTAAGCGCAAGAACAGCCAACCAGGAGTCACGCCCGGTGCGCCACCAGCGGACCAAGAGCCACAAGTGGGTGGTCGCCAGCGCGGCACTCAGGATGTGCGCGTTGGCGTGGATGGCGTGTTGCCACAGGTCGGGAGCGACAGCGAGGCTTACGGCTGCAAAGAGAGGAGGCAGAAACGAAGCACAGGCCACAGGCTGCGACTGGCAGACGATCGATTGCAGGTCGCGCACCATCAGATACACGGCCGTCACCACCCACGCCCCCACGGCCGCCGCCAGCAAGTTGGTGCGGAAGGCGACAGTGCCCAGTGGCACGAGCGCCTGCCACAGCCTGGCCAGCAGGGTGTAGAATGCATAGCCCGGCGGGTGTGCGATGCCGAGGACAGCCGGTATGAACTGATACTCGGCAGGATCACCGAAGAGCGTCCCAGGGGCAGCAGTGGAGGCGTAGAGCGTGAACGCCACAAGAAAGACGAGGACCGGCATAGATCGAAGGGCGAAATGGGCAGAACGTGCCGGGCGCTGAATGCTCACGGCGTGTCGCCGGTGACCGAAGTCCATCAGAAGCTTCCCCACAGTCCCGAGGGTCTCAGGACGGGCATGGTCCTGACCCACGCTACATCTCGCCGACGCCCACCCAAGATCCGCCCGCCGATCATCGCGGCCCCTGCAAAGGCAACCAGGACAACGTGGCCAACGCTCCCCGCCAACCCCGAGCAGGCCAGCGGAGAGCGTTGATCACGGAGTAAAATCGTGCCAGAGGGCCAGTTATCCGGAGCACCCCTGTTACGGCGCAGGGATGTATCCCTCCTGCTCCAGGTAGGCAATCACGTTCGCGGCGCTCTGTTCCGGCGTCTCCCCTGCCGTGTGGCACACAATCTCAGGATCCTCAGGATCTTCGTAGGGATCGGAAACACCTGTGAAGTTCTCGATCTCCCCAGCGAAGGCCTTGGCGTACAATCCTTTCACATCTCGGTCAGCACAGGTCTGCACCGGGCATTCGACGAACACCTCGAGGAATTCGCCGATCTCCTGGCGCGACTTGGCCCGTCGCTCCCGGTAGGGGGAAATGAACGAGCATAGGACAGCCACGCCGTTGCGGGTAAGCAATTTCGCCACGAACGTAACGCGCTCGATGTTCTTGTCCCGGTCCTCCTTGGTGAACCCCAGGTCACGGGTCAAGCTTTGGCGCACGATGTCGCCGTCCAGTCGCTCGACTTTGAGACCTTGGTCACGTAACTGCTGGGCGACCAGCTTCGCAATGGTGGTCTTGCCCGACCCGGAAAGACCGGTAAACCAAAGGGTGAAACCTTTATGATCACACATGTTTTGATGCTCCTTAGTCTGGAATATTGATTGGGCCAATGGCCGCGCGCAAGGCTGCTTCAGGGACGGCCCCACGCCGCAACAGTATAGGAGGGGAGACGGTACAATCCAGGATACTGGACGGAATGCCTCCCCGGCACGGACCGCCGTCGACGATCAGGTCTATCCGATCCCCCAACTGCTGTTCAACCTCCCGAGCGGTGATAGCACTCGGTTGCCCCGAGATATTGGCACTGGTGACCGCCAGCACACCGCCTGCACCTCGGATGAGATTTCGGACCAACGACAGGTCAGGTACGCGCAAGCCTACGGTAGGACAGGCGCTGACCGCATCAGGCACGACCTGGGCCTTGGGTAAGACCAGGGTCAGACCACCGGGCCAGAAGCGGGAAGCAAGCTGTTCGCACGCACGCCTGGAGCGCGGCTTCAGTATGGCAACGCGACCCAATTGGTTGGCATCGGAGAGCAGGAGCGGGATGGGCCTGTTCGGCGGGCGTCGCTTCGCCTCGTACAGACGGGCTACAGCTTCTACATCCCAAGGCCACGCCGCCAGGCCGTACACTGTGTCAGTAGGGAAGGCGACCAGCCCCCCTGCCTTCAGCACTTCCACGGCATGACGCTGCGCGCTCTCGCTACCTGCGTGGATGATCTCAGCTTGCATCAGCATAAACTCACATAAGAACACACGACCGCGGCCAATGCGGGGTCGCTGGCGACGCTCTTTTCCTGTATCTCGCATCCTGCGAGTACGGAGACGCCAAATCATTGGCGTCTTCGGTGGACGCGGAGCTAGCTAGATCTGCACGATTGGCGCAGACGTCAATCGCCCCGAAACGAGTTTCGGCTTCCATTCCGACCGAAGAAGTGCAAGAACCAAGCAAGGCACTATACTGCCCCTTTGTTGCGCTGCGCATCGGCGTCAGAGTATAACATGGCTCACAGGTGCAGTCAAATCATTCTGCCTCGCCGAGGAAGGACTTGTGAAGAAACCCACCAACCCATCGCATGCACAGGGCGATTGCATCTTAATTCAACTCCCTTGCCAACCGCCATTCTGAGGAGCGAAGCGACGAAGAATCTCGCCTGCTCAACGCGAAACGCAGGTTCTTCGCCCCGACTGTCTGCAGTCGGCACTGTCTACCGACAACGTCGGCGTCGGCCCCTCCGGTCGCTCAGAATGACAGGTTGGAATGAAGATCAGTTTAGATGCGATCGCCCTGATCGCATGCACGGCTCAGCTTGCCAATCTCCCCCCTTTCTGGTACGATTCTCAACACTATGCGAGAGGGAGTGTAGCATCGTGACACCAGTCCGTATCATACGTTACATCGCACTGCAGCGCCGCCAGCGCCGACGTGCCGCGGAGCGAACCGGCGTGCGTCAGTTGCTTCGGGTCGCGGGTATCCTGCTGCTTGTGGTATTACTCGTGACCGTTGGGACCTTCGTCAGCGGGGTGAGCGCCGCCGTCGGCAGCTACGCCTACTTCACCCGCGACCTGCCTGAGCCGGAAGAGATCGAGGCCGCTGAACAGAACTTCGAAACCACCAAAATCTACAATCGCACCGGCGAGACACTGCTCTACGAGGTGATCGACCCGTATGGCGGCGATCGCACGTGGATCACACTGGATCGGATTCCAGAAGACCTCATCTGCGCCACCGTCGCCATTGAGGATCGGAACTACTGGGAGAACCCTGGCGTCAACATGCGCGGTATCGCCCGCGCATTCTGGGCCGACGTCCGGGGCCAACAGATTCAGGGTGGTTCCTCGATCACCCAGCAGTTGATCAAGAATGTCGTCATTGAGCCTGAGCAACGTTACGTCAGCGCCGAGGGCCCCGAGTGGAAAGACTACGAACGCAAGATCACTGAAATCCTGCTGGCATATCGCATCTCGCAAAACTACGGCAAAGAGCGGATTCTGGAATGGTACCTGAACACCAACTTCTATGGGAACCTGGCCCACGGGATTGAGGCAGCCGCCCGGGTGTACTTCGGCAAGAGCGCCAGCGACCTGACGTTGGCCGAGTCCGCTACGCTGGCCGCCATCCCACAGTTCCCGCGCATGAACCCCTTCGACGACCCAGAGGCCGCCCGCAAACGTCAGCACATCGTGCTCGACGCGATGGTGCAGCAGGGGTGCATCGCGTCCGAAGAGGCTGTCGCGGCCAAGTACGAAGACTGGGACCTGGCTGCCTTCACAGAACGGTTCGACATTCTGGCCCCTCACTTCTCCGTCTACGTGCGCAAGCAACTGGAGGACATGTTTGGGCCGGAGGTCGTGTATCGGGGGGGGCTGCGGGTCTACACCACGATCGATCTGAACCTGCAGGCACAGGCTCAATGCGCGGCTCGGACTCAGATTCGCCGCCTATCGGGCGAGGACGAGGCCACTGTGATCCAGGAAGCCATCGACAGCGGCTGTATGGCGGCGCAGTTCCTGCCGCCGATGCGAGCTTCGCGCGTGGGGCGCGACCACAACGTGAGCAATGCGGCGGTCTCCGTGATTCGGCCTGCCACCGGCGAGATACTGGCTATGGTCGGCAGCCTGGACTACTGGAATCAAGACATAGACGGCCACTTCAACGTTGCTGCGGATGGGCTGCGGCAGCCAGGGTCGTCCTTCAAGCCTTTCACCTACGTCACCCTGTTGTCGCAGGGCTACAACGCGGCCCACATGTTCCTTGACGTGCGGCAGGCCTTTCAGCAATCCACGGGCTACCCATATGTGCCCGAGAACTACGACAGAGAATACCACGGTCCACAGCGGATGAGAACAGCACTGGCCCGATCGTACAACATACCCGCCGTTGAGGCACTGGAACTGGCCGGTGTGGATAACGTGATCCGCACCGCCCATCGTATGGGCATCAACACCCTCGACCGCGGGCTGGACTACTACGGCCTCAGCCTGACGTTGGGCGGTGGGGAAGTACACCTGCTTGACATGGTCTATGCCTTTAGCGTATTTGCTAACGGCGGCCAAATGCACGGCGCCCCCGTGCCCGAAGGCCAGGCAAGGTCGGGCTACCGCGAACTCGATCCCGTCGCCATCCTGCGCGTCGAGGATCGCAACGGCAACGTGCTCTACGAGTACAACCAGCCCGAAAGCCGCGACATTCTCCCGCCCCAACTGGCGTACCTGATGAACAGCATACTGTCCGACCGGCAGGCGCGTTGGGGTGCATTCAGTCGCCCTAACCCGTTGGAGCTTTCCAACGATCGACCGGCGGCAGCCAAGACCGGCACGACAAACAACTACAAGGACGCCTGGACCATCGGCTACACGCCCCAAATCGCCGCTGGTGTATGGGCGGGCAACTCCGATAACAGCGACATGAAGTACGTCGCCGGGGTGACAGGAGCCTCGCCCATCTGGCACGCGGTGATGGAGTATGCCCTCCAGGAGGAAGAAATCGTTTCCTTCTCTCGACCAGATGGATTGGTCGAGCGTGCGGTCTGCGCCGTCTCTGGCAAGCTACCCACCGAGCATTGCCCTACCGTAAACGAACTCTTCATCCCGGGCACCGAACCGACCGAGCGATGCGACATCCACCAGGTCTTCCGCGTCAACCGCGAGACCGGCAGGCTGTGCACCGTCCACACGCCACCGGAACTGTGCGAGGAGCGCGTGTATGAGGTTTATCCACCCGAGGCGGCTGACTGGATCGCCAGCCTGCCAGAGGATAGACGACCAGCCACGCCACCCACCGAATACGACACCATCTACGGCCCCTTGCGCAGCGACGCCGACGTGGCCATCATCAGCCCCGCACCCTATTCCTACATCCGGCATACTGTACCCATCAGCGGCAACGCCAAGGGCGGCGACTTCAACTTCTACCGGGTCGTGTTCGGCGAGGGACTAAATCCCGCCGAGTGGATCCAGATCGGGCCCGACCACGGTAACCAGGTGGATCACAATATCCTGGAGTTCTGGGACACCAGCGTACTAGATGGTCTGTACAGCCTGCGCCTTAGCGTCGTCGATCATTCTATGGCGCTACGCGAAGCGACCATCCAGGTGACCGTGGACAACATCTCCCCCACACTCAATCTGACCTACCCGGAGGAAGGAGCCGTGTACGAACTGGGTTACGATGAGTGGGCCAACGTCAACGCCGAGGTCAAGGACTACTCTATCGCAAGGGTCGAGTTCTATGAATACGCTGGGGATAAGGGGAGCGAACCAGCCGGAGAACTGGAGCCCATCGCCGTGCGCACCGTCGCCCCGTTCAACATCAATTGGACGATCGAGGAAGTCGGATTGCACACGTTCTACGTCATCGCTGTCGATGCGGCGGGCAACTGGACCAAGAGCGACAAGGTGACTATCAGAGTGGTCCCCTACCAAGAGGGACAGTGAGCATGGCATCCCAGAAACCCCACCTTCTCGTCACCAACGACGACGGGATCACCTCGCCTGGCCTGCTGGCCCTCAAGGACGCACTCGTCGAGGTCGGGCACGTCACCGTCCTGGCTCCCAACCACAACTGGTCCGCATCGGGGCACGTCAAGACGATGCACAAGCCCCTGCGCGTCGATGAGGTGACGCTGGTAGATGGGACGCCGGCTCTGACCACCGATGGCGCCCCCTCGGACGCCGTGGCATTGGCCTTTCTGGGGATCGTCGAGCGCCCCATCGATATGGTCGTGTCAGGTATCAACCGCGGGGCGAACCTGGGCCACGACGTCACATACTCCGGCACGGTTACCGCTGCGATGGAGGGCGCCATCGCCGGCGTACCGGCTGTCGCCGTCTCACTCAACTCCCGCACTCACGAAGACTTCAGCGTCGCCGGCCGTTTCGCGGCCCGGCTGGTACGCCAGGTACTGGCCCGGGGGTTACTCGAGGGGATCCTCCTCAACATCAACGTTCCGCCCCTCTCCGCTGATCAAATCGCTGGGGCACTCGTGACGCGGATGGGGCTGCGCATCTACCGCGACGAATTGGTGCGGCGTCTCGACCCCCGCGGCCGACCCTACTATTGGATTGGCGGCCCCCCACCCACCGGCGTTGAGGAAGAGGGGACCGACATCTGGGCTGTCGCCCACGGCTACATCTCCGTCACCCCCATTCAGCTGGATCTCACCGCCCACAATATGCTGAGTACGCTGCAGGGGTGGGACCTGGCACTCTAGCGGGTGCGTGAAGCCAAAACCTGTCAATGTAAAGAGAAGTCCGACCGCCGCGCGGTCGGCAGCAGCTCCTGCTTGAGCCCGACCAGGCCTTCAAGGAAACGGCACTTCGTAAGTACCTGGCACCTGACCTGAAGAGCTACCACGTGTTTAGAACTACGGCAGACGCTTTTCACCGGAAACTCTGAAACCTGAGATCTTGAAACCTTTTCAGGCCCGACATATGACATCAGCGACGAACTCTCTGACGCCAGTGTCCTCGTAACCAACCACATCGGCCAGTGCGATGCTGCGGTGATTGGCCTCGCCGACGACGTAGAGCGGCTGCCTTGCCGAACGAAGGACCCACCTGGTGCAAGCCGACAGCACCGCCCGGCCCCATCCCCGTCCTCGAGCGGCTGGCACAGTGCGGACGAAGATCTCGGCAAAGTGAGGGGAATGCCAGTTGATACCTGCCTCAGACGCGATCTCTCCCTTCGAGCGGATGACGAAGCGCGGCCGGTCACCCAGGCCTTGCTCCGCCACAACCAGCACATTGATGATGGGCTGGAAGCGGACCAGGTCAAGCCTGTACACGCGGTTGATCTCCGATTGCTCGATCTCCACCACTTCGGCGACATCTTCCCGCAGGTCAGGCGTCGTGATGAGATAGTAGGGTCGGCCAGGGCTAAGTGCTTGGCGCAACAGATCGACGGCAGCACGAGCGTCCGCCGTGCGCAGCACGACGGTGGGCTGGAACAGCCGCTGTCCCGTCTGGCACACGGTGACGAAACCATCCGCGCGCCCTGAAGCGCCCTCGTGCACATAGAGATGGGTGCGGACGGGATCATAGTGGAGCGCGTAATACACCGGCAATGCGTCGGCCGGCGCCGCCAGATCCAGCAAAGGGCGCACTTTCTGACGCATATTCTCCAGATCAGCCGCCGTCATCTTCCTGTACACCTCCCAACGTCCAGTTCTTGAAGACAGGGAACAAGAGATACCGCCAGGGAACCACCGACTCCAGTGGGTCACCACCGATGGGAGTGAGCAGTTCGCTGGCCCGCACCCCGTATGTGGCGTTGACCACGCGCGTTCCCGGCAACGGGTGCTCCAGCGTGACCGCCAGTGTTGTCATCACGCTCTCCTGCCCTCCCAGACTCTCAAACGTCCACGTGACCAGGTCGCCGACCTGGGTATAGCTTCCGCTCGCCCACGCAAAGGTCGTGCTCGACGGGATGGTATCCGTAAGGACGACGTCGGTGAGCGAGTAGTAAGAGGTATTGGTCACACTGAGGGTATAGACAAGCATCCGAGCCGGGAAACTCATCGGGAAGCTGGCTCGCTTGGCCAACTCCAGCCCCACCTGCGTCCCTCGTACGGCAGCCAACGCGTCGACGATGCCCCAGCCATAGACGTTGTTGGGACGCCCGCTGGGATCGCCAGCGCAACCGGTGTCAACGCGAGGCCGAGCCGTCTGTGCAATGACCTGCTCGGTAGTATCCACGTCGCCGACGAGATCTGGCGCGGCCGACCACAGCAATGCTACTGTGCCGACGACGTGGGGTCCGGCCATCGAGGTGCCGCTCTTCGAGCCATACCCCCCACCCGGGATGCTGGAGCGCACTCCGACCCCGGGCGCGACCACGTCCGGCTTCAGTCTTCCAGAGCCATCTACCGTAACAGGCCCACGGCTGCTGAAGGAGGCAATGACATCGCTGCTACTGCAAGCCCCTACGGAAAAAGCCGCCTCGTAGATGGCCGGTGGGTCGAGGACCGTGCTGCAACCGGAGCCGCTGTTTCCGGCTGAGGCGACGACCACGATCCCTGCTGCGCGCACGTTTTCGACGACCGCCTGCAGCGCGTCCCAATCGCACCCCTCGCTGGGCGGACAGGTCCAGGAATTGTTGATCACGTGGGGGGCCAGGCCAGGAACACCGTCGGCAAAAGGGTCGCCGCCAACGGGATACGGGGCCAGGAAGAACTCAAAGCACTCGGCGTAGGTCGCGGGAGTGCCCCACCCGTCCTCCATATTGCGACAGCCAATCCACCGCGCGCCTGGCGCGACCCCGATCTGGTTGTCAGATCCGTCATCGCCGACAATGGTACCCATGGTGTGGGTGCCGTGGCTTCGATCATCGCAGGGAGCCGGGGAATCGAAGCCGCACCGGTTCCCCGCTGGCGTATGGGAATCGTTTGCGTGGATTGCGTCGTGCCAGTTGTAATCGTGAGTGGCAGTGAAACCGTCATAGCCTCTGTACTGATTGACGAGCGCCGGGTGCTCCCAGTCGTAGCCGGTATCCTGCCCGGCGACGACGATGCCCTGACCGGTGTACCCCAGCGCCCAGACGTCATCGGCATTGACGCGCGCCACGCCCCATTCAATCCCCTCAAGCGCCAACGGCCGCACGCCGCTGGGCTCGGGCTCTGGCAGCACATGGCGGACGCGCGGGTTGGCGGCAATGCGAGCCACCTCGGGGCGAGCCGCCAGCCGCGTGACAAGCGCCCGGTCGCCCCTAACCGCCAGCATATTGACGACGTAGAATGGTCGGTAGTCCACGCTAGCTGCGTCCAGTTCCGCCCGTAGAGGACCCTGAGAACGGAGCGCCAGATCCCGCAGCGCATCGTACACATAACGCAGGCGCGCCTCGCGGGTGGGCCAGGTTGTTACTCCGTCGAGGTCTGCCTGCTCGGTGAAGACGACGAGGAACTCGGCCTCGTCACCGCTAGCAGTCGCCTGCCACACCTGGGGAGCTACGTTGGCAGGCACATATGCAGCCGCAGTCACGGCCTGTTCCCCAGGTCGGACGGACAACGCCAAACCCGCAAATAGGAAACTAGCGATGCCGAGTGCTAAACCCGCATTGAGAAAGCGCTTGTCCATTGACCGAGGATTATAACAGAAGTGCGCCCTTGACAAAAGCCCGGTGCTGTAGGATAATCTTCGCCATAGTGTCGAGGAGGGAAAAATGACAAAACCGTTCGAGGTAACTGACGCCACATTTGAGGAGGAAGTACTCCAAGCGGCAGACCCAACGCTTGTGGATTTCTGGGCCGAGTGGTGTGCACCGTGCAAGATGATCGCGTCAGCTGTTGAGGCAATCGCCGAGGAATACGATGGCAGGTTGCGCGTGGCCAAGATGGATGTGGACGCTAACCCTGACACGCCGCAGGGTCTGGGCATTATGGGCATTCCCACGCTGATTCTTTTCGAAAACGGTGAAGAGCAAACACGTATCGTGGGCTACCGTCCCAAAGAGGCGCTG
>Ga0207752_1000759_pt1 | contig 15118 bp, 13 predicted proteins | sample Pon2CUnioCityCA_6_FD_187272 | JGI IMG/M metagenome (GOLD analysis project Ga0207752, IMG submission 187272) | Marine sediment microbial community from Union City, CA, USA - Pond 2C Sediment 2 (SPAdes) | ecosystem: Environmental > Aquatic > Marine > Intertidal zone > Salt pond sediment ...
GACCTACATAGAAGGTGAGACACTGGCGTTTGCGTGGGAGCTGATCAACCGGAATCCCACGGCACCCGTCTACGTGTCTTATCAGGGAGGCACGTATCGGATTATGGTGCAGGTGCCGGGCGTGTCCTATTTCGAGCCGCCGCGGCGGTAGGACGGAGGTATAGATGATCGATCCAGGGTTGGAAGGGAAGGTTGCCATCGTCACCGGGGCGAACCACGGCATTGGGGCAGCGACAGCGCGGGCGCTGGCGTCCCAGGGGGCCCGCGTCTTCGTTACTTACTACCGGCCCGAGACGAGCTACAAGCCGTCCGAGCTCGAGAAGGCGCGGGAGCAGGCGGTGGGCGGGGAGGCTCTCTACACTGCTATGCAGCAGCAGTCTGGCAGGACGGTGGTCGAGACGATCAGGCGGGAGGGTGGGGAGGCGGTCGAGCACGAACTCGACCTGGGCCGGGACGAGAACATCGGACGACTCTTCACCCTCTGTGAGGAACAACTCGGGCCGGTCAACATCCTGATCAACAACCATACGCATTTTCAAGCGGATACATTCGATCCTGGTGCGGTGTCCGAAGGGTTTCCCGACGTGTCATTGACCAACACGGAGATGATCGATCGCCACTTCGCGGTGAACGCCCGCGCGTGCGCCCTCCTGATGCGGGAGTACCTGCGGAAACACGCCGAAATTGGGGCAGACTGGGGGCGCATCGTGAACCTGACGACGGTGCTGGGCCACCCGAGCGCCGTGAGCTACGCCGCCTCCAAGCGGGCACTTGTGTCGTATTCCATGTCTGCCGCGGAGGAGATGGGAAAGTACGGCGTCACGGTGAACGTCGTCTGCCCGGGGGCTACCCAGACCGGCTACATCACCCCGGAGAACGAGCCAGGGCTCGTGGAGCGGACGCCGCTGGGGCGGCTGGGGTTGCCGGAAGACGTCGCGGACGTGATCCTGTTCCTCGTTTCCGAGCAGGGCCACTGGCTGACGGGGCAGCTGATCTACGCGAGCGGTGGATTCCTGACGTACCTGAGTGAGCGGTAATGGAGGTCACCTTCCTCGGAACGGCTGCCGCGAATGCCTATCCGGAAGCCTTCTGTCGCTGCGTCAACTGCGAGCGGGCACGAGCCCTCGGCGGCCCAAGTCTGCGGAAACGTTCCGCACTACTGGTCAATGACGATCTGCTGATTGACCTCGGGCCGGATGTCATGACTGCATCCAATCTGCATCGGTGTCCTCTTACCGAGGTCCGTTACTGCCTGCAGACCCACCCACACGCTGATCATCTTGACACGTCGCATCTGCTGTCGCGCAGTCCGGGTTACGGAGTAGTCGGCGCGCCTCGCCTCCACTTCTATGGTTCTGCTGGGACGCTCCGCGTGGCCGCAGAGCGCCTTCGGCGCGACTGTGCTCCTCATACTCTGTTCGACCCCGAGATCGGGGAGCGCTTGAACCTAGAGATTCACCAGGTTGAGGCACTGCAATCCTTTCATATCGGTGAGTATCAGGTCACGGCGTTCCCGGCGAATCACGATCCGGCAGTGGACCCACTGCTCTACGCGGTTTCGGGACGGGGGTGGAGCATCTTCTACGGTGTAGACACGGCGAGCCTGCCGGAGGCGGCCTGGCAGGCGCTTTGGCGGCACAAAGGCGCGTTCGACGTGGTGGTTCTGGACCACACCTACGGACCTGAAGAGACAGAGAGTGATCACCTGAGTGCGCGGCAGGTCGTTGAACATATGAATCGCATGCGCGAAGAAGGCCTGCTCGAAGATCGGGCCCGGGTCTTCGCGACGCACATCGCCCACGAGGGGAATCCGCCCCATCCGGAGTTGGCGAGCTTCGCCGCGGACCACGGCTACGAAGTGGCGTATGACGGGCTCAGGGTGAAGCTCAGGGATTAGAGCTTGAAGCCACTTTGCGACGCGCGCCGACGCTGCACGGTTGCGGCCTGAACGAGACCCGCCGGTGACGCCGCAACCGGTCTGGATGGTGGGCCGATATGCTGGTGGTGGTCTCCGCTCAGCGTGCTCGTTTTCCGACGCGACCAAACCGAAGTATAATTGAGACGAGTAGGAGGTGCAAGGAAGTGACTATGAGATGGCAGGACTACATCGTCGTCGACCCTGCTGTTTGCCACGGTAGGGCTTGCATCAAGGGCACGCGCATCATGGTTTCTGTCGTACTGGACAATCTCGCTGCTGGCCTCTCTCCCGACGAGATTCTACGTAGTTATCCATCACTCAGCCGTGAGGCGATCCAGGCGGCTATCGCTTATGCAGCAGAACTCACCCGAGAGCGCGTTGTGCTCTTGCCGGCATAGGCTTCAGCAATGCGGTTCAAAATTGATGAGAATCTCTCCATTGAAGTAGCAGAACGCCTGCGGCAAGACGGTCACGATGCGCTCACTGTGCTGGGGCAAGAACTGAGCGGAGCATCTGATCGCGATGTGGCGTCTGTCTGCCAGCGGGAGAGACGCGTGTTGGTGACGCTTGATACGGACTTTGCCGATATCCGTGCCTATCCACCTGACGAGTTCTTTGGTCTCATCGTTCTGCGCTTGCGACGCCAGGATAGGGCCCACGTCTTGGAAGTCCTTGAGCACCTGGTGCCTCTGCTGCAGAGTGAGCCGCTCGAGCGTACCCTGTGGATCGTTGATGAGACGCGGGTGAGAATCAGAGGGTAGGTCCTCACACTCTTGCGGGGCACCGTGCGCAGCTACCGACACTCCAGCCAGAGCGGTGCGGATCCCAAGGATTGCGCGATTTGTGCGGTGTGTGTCTGAGCGATGGTGATCATCCTCGCGTACTCTCAGGCGCGGCGGAAGATGCCTTCGCTACTCGATCGGATGATTGAACAGCGGGAGGGAAGGATGAAGCGGAGGGATGGACAGAGCTTCGTGATTCGCCCAGAGCCGAGAGAGGGATCTCCTCTGGACGTGGAGGGAGTGGATCTGGGTATCACGACGGACGAGATCCTGGACTTCATCCAAGAAGGCAGAAGAACAGAATACGATTTCCCGCCGTCGTCTGAGCGAAGCAAGGACTAAGCCCCGCGAGGGTCGCGTTTCAGGGCAGGCTGACACGAGCCTGGGCAGCGGGGGTTCGATTGCGCAGCCGGCAGCCGGCGGAAGGAGGAGGCTGTGGAGCCGATACTGACGCGGTGTGGGTACCGATGTGACCTGTGCCTGGCGTTCAGACCGAACGTCGTCGGTCGTCCTGAAAGCAGGGAGGTGTTGAGCGACGGATGGCACTGCTACTACGGGTTCCGAATCCCGGCCTCTGAGATTTGCTGCGATGGCTGCATGACGGACGACCCCGAGTTGATCTATCAGAATTGCCCGGTCAGGCCCTGCGTCAGCGAGAAAGGCGTGGACAATTGCTCTCAGTGTGACCAGTATGCGTGCGAGAAACTGGCATCGCGCCTCGTGACGTTCGAAGCGGTTCAGCAGAGAGTGGGCACGGGAGTCTCTGAGGCGGATTATGAGCGTTTCATCAAGCCGTATGAGAACCGGAGGCGGCTTGATGCGCTGATGCGCTCCAAATCGATCGAAGAATAGATTGGCGCTCTCGAATCGCTTTCTGACCGTTTGAACTTGCGCCGTCTGAAATCACGTCGAACCCTCCGCGATGCGCGTATGCTCGCCTCCTGTCGGATCGCTTGCGGCTGAGCGTCGTCATTGTACACTAGGACTGGGGCGCCGCGTGCGATAGGCCGGCCTGACCGGCCGCCAGGTGGCTCCCTCGGACTGGCGTTGACCTACCAGGGAGTGAATGATGACATCCAGAATCGTCTCCGCATGTGCCCTCGCTGTGGGCCTGGCCATGTTTCTCACGCTCGGCCTGACCTTCAGCGCACGAGGGACGGAGGCGGAGTCCGCCGATCGTGTCCTCCTGCCAGACGAGGGGGTGACCGAGCCTTCGGGTAGTACCCGCTTCACCGCGAGCCTGGATCACACGTCTCAGGTCACCTTCACCCCGGTCGCCACGCTCCACTTTCCGCTCGTGTTCAATAAATGGGATCGCTGCGGTGTCAGTCCGACGCTGATCTCCCCTTTCGGCAGTCGCTATACCATCGCTCCCCTGTTCAAGTGGGACGGGGGTGATAACCCCTACGCCACCCAGCTCCGCCTGCGGATCTCGGAGGATCCCGAGTTCGATGATTGGGTGAAAGGACTGATCGACCCGTCACCTCAGGGGGAGCATTCATTCCGCTTTCTCGACAACTTCGAGCCCGACACCACGTACTACTGGCGGGCATGGCTCATGTGCGGTGAGCTGAAAGGGCCGTATTCGGAGGTGTTGTCCTTCCGGACCGGCGCCAGCGGCACGCTCCCGGCGACGCCTGCGTTGAGGGCTCCCGAAGACGGGGCGACGACGCCAGGCCGGTCCGTGACGCTGGACTGGGAGCCGGTCACCCAAGCTCAGACTTTCGACTATCTGGTGCGCTACCGGGAGGCTGGCGCCGATCAGTACTTCTGGGACTGGACGTCCGACACGGAGATCACACGCACCTTGAGCGGCGGTGCCACCTATGAATGGTGGGTCGCGGCGCGGAACGATTACGGCATCGGTCCGGACTCGGAGAACTGGCAGTTTACAACTCCTGCCGGGTCTTCTATCGCTGCGCAGGACACGCAGCGCAGGTTCCGGAGCGAAGACGGAGAGGGGATCGTCATAGAGACCCCATAGCGTCCACTCAATTTGAGCAGCTCGCCGGGCCACTGACCAGACATCCCCAGGGTGTAAGCGACGATACTCGTTCGGCTGCCCATCAACACAGGTGCCGGATACTCCAGACCGCGTTGCCGGAGGCTCCGGCTTTGACGACGTGGAGCGGGGGAGGACATTTCGTGGAGAAGAGACTACAGTTTCCGACCGATGCGCGCCCCTGGCTGTTTCTTGGGCTGACGCTCGGTGTGACCTGGGTGTTTGGGTTCCTGGCGGTGGCGATCCAGGGAGCCGCGCCCCGGGGTGTGGTTCTGGCTCTGGCCTACGGCGGCGGGCTATCGCCGCTGCTGGTGACCGGCGGGCTGGCCTATCTGAGGCACGACCGTGTGTACCGACGCGACTTCTGGCAACGGCTGACGGACGTGCGGCGCATCGGCGTGGGGTGGATCCTGGTGATCTTTCTCACCTTCCCCGTCAAATCGGGCCTGGGCGCGCTCCTCGACGTCGTGCAGGGGGGAGCGGGAATCGCCCTGGAGGGGGCGGCCCGCTTGATGAGCCAGCCCCTATTGATTGTCCCCACCTTCGTCTTCTGGCTCCTTTTCGGTCCGGTTCCGGAAGAGATCGGTTGGCGCGGGTACGCCACAGACGGCCTCCAGGCGCGCCGCAGCGCGGTGGTCGCCAGTCTGATCGTCGGCATGGTGTGGGCGGTCTGGCATCTGCCCCTCTTCCTCATCGAGGGTACCTGGCAGGCGGAGCACCTCGGCTTCGGCACCCAGCTGTTCTGGTTGTGGATGATGACTGTGGTGATCGAGTCAATTCTCTATACCTGGATCTTCAACAACACCCAGCGGAGCATCCTGTCTGCCATTCTTTTCCACTTCGTCGGCAATGCGTTTGGTCAGCTCTTTGCCCTGTCGTACCGGGCCGAGGTCTATACTCAATTGCTCTCCATCCCGGTGGTTCTCGTTGTGATGGTCGTCTGGGGCCCAGCGACGTTGACCCGTGGCGAGAAGGCGACCCAGCTGCGAGACCCCTCCTAGCGCGATCGGCGATGGCCCTTCGGACCCTTTCTGTCGGAGACTATCACCGACGGGCGGATGCACGTGATTCCTCTGCCACAAGGGTCACGAAGGTTCTGGTCATTCTCACGTCAGGGGCGCGAACGGTCCTGTCCATCGTCCCTCGCTGGGCTCCCGTTCGTCTCACGCAGACGACATTCCGTGGGGTCAGGCTTTTCCTGGATCCCGCGCCGTATTGTGGTAGGCGCGGGCGATCTCCTCGGGAGGAGCGTCGAGAGCGAGGTAGCGGAGGACCACGCAAACGTCGAGCCAGAGCTGGCGCAGCGGTCCCCGCTCCAGGAATCGGCGGCTTGAGGAGGTAACGCGGAGGGGGATGCGCACCAGCCGGCCCCGTCGATGGAGGCTGCGCATCATCTCCAGGTCTTCCATAATCGGAATCTCGGGAAATCCGCCGACCTGTCGAAACGTCCGACGGGTCATGAACTGGGCCTGGTCGCCGTACATCAGCCGCCAGTCGGCCGGGTAGCGGGGCAGATTGAGCAGGTGGAGGATGCCGCGGGCGGGCCGCAGGCGGACGGCGAAGGCGCCGCCGCTCACGCCGGGGCGGCTCAGGGCGTCGATCACGGGCTGGCGCCAGCCCGTCGGGAGGCGGGAGTCGGCGTGGCAGAAAACGAGGATCCGACCGCGGGCCACAGCAGCCCCCCGATTCATCTGTACGGCGCGTCCTTGAGGTGCATGGATGAGGATCTCGTCACCCGGGACGAGGTCGGGCGTCCCATCCGTGCTGCCTCCATCGGCGACGATGATCTCCACCTCGTCGGAGGTGTAGTCCCGCCTCGCGGCTGCGATAGCTCTTTCGATGTTTCCGGCCTCGTTAAGGGCCGGAATGACGATGGAAACGAGCAGCAACTCCCTCCTCGCACGATGGCAGTCGAAGTACTGCGACTATCAGATCGCCATGATTATACCGTAACTCCTGCTGGCTATCCACCGGAAGCGCGCGGCATGTGTCAACCCGGCTTACATCCGGCTTTGACGCCCTGAGCAGCGCGAACCTCTCACGCGACTTTTCCCCAGGGCTCCGTACCCACTCCAGCGAAGATGAACTGTCTTCGGAATCGTCCTTTCTGCGTATGACGGCTCCTCATTTCCTCTGACGACAACCGAGGGCGTCTCTGGTAGAATGTGAACGTGCACCAGGGCGATCGCCGTAGGGCGTTGCCTCCTGTCTCCGGCACGGCGGGCCAGTTGAACGCAAGCCTGATGAGAGGTGTATATATGGCGATGGGACGATAGCGGTTCCGAAACGTCCGCGTAGGGAGGCCATCGGACTTGGCACCGCGCTGGCGATGGACGCGGGCTCGACCCGCGGGGGTAGAGAGGAAGGCGTGCTGCAACGACACACAGGGCGGGTCCTGATGACCGGAATGCTGGCTGCGGTGACGTGGCTGATGTGCGGCAGCCGGGAACCGACCGCCCCCTTCTCAGCCTGGAGCCCTGACTCCTACGCCTTTGACACGCCGAGCACGGCAGAGCCTCGGGGGGATGGAGGGGACACGTTGTCCCGCCGTTCGAGCCAAACTATTCACCGCGGCGCTCAGAACGGCTACCCGGGTGCGATCGGTCAGGTCGCGTTTGAGCAAATCTCGGTTGAAGATGGTCTGTCACAAAGCTCGGTGAACGCTGTTCTGCAGGACAGCCGGGGATTCATGTGGTTTGGCACGGACGACGGACTGAACCGGTACGATGGGTACAACTTCGTCGTCTACCAGGCCGACCGGGACGGTGACCGCGGCCTGAGCCACGAGACGGTCACCGCGCTGATTGAGGACGGTTCGGGAGGGCTGTGGATCGGGACACCCGGGGGACTCGACCGGCTCGACCTCGAAACAGCGCGTTTCACGCATTATCGGCACGACGAGGAGGATCCGCACAGCCTGATCGACGACGAGGTCCTCGTTCTCCATCAGGATAGGGCAGGCTGGCTCTGGGCGGGCACCTCCGGCGGTCTCGAACGGTTCGATCCGGACACCGAGCAGTTCGTCCATTATCGTGCCAACCTGCGTGATCCCCGGAGCCTCCCGGACAATCGAGTCACGTCGATCTACGAGGATGGCTCGGGAACCCTGTGGATTGGGACCTGGCGCGGCCTCTCCCGCTGGCATCCGGACGAGAATCGTTTTACGCGTCATCGGCTGGCTCCAGAGGACAGGACGGAGCTGGGACACAATGCTGTCCAGGCGATCGTCGATGACCGCCGCGGTACCCTCTGGATCGGCACTGGAGGCAGTGGATTCTACCGCTTCGACCGTCAGACGGGGGCGTTCAGCCAGCTCCTGGTCGATCCCCGGGACGTTGCCGGGCTGGCCCACAACGACGTCACGTCGATCTGGGAGGACCGGGCCGGGACGCTGTGGCTGGGGACGGATGGCGGCGGGCTCTACCAACTCGATGGCGACGGGAACCAGCTGATCCCATACCAGAATGACCCCCAGGATTCGGGAAGCCTGAGTAGCAACTACGTGAATGCGATCTACGAGAGCCGGCGCGGCATCCTGTGGATCGGTACGTCGGGAGGGGGCATCAGCAAGCTTGACCGAGACAAGCGCAAGTTTGCCCTCTACCAGGCCGACCCGTCGGCACCGGATAGTCTGAGCCACAATGGAGTCCTGGCGCTCGCCGAGGACGCGGAGCGAATCCTGTGGGTGGGGACGGACGGCGGGGGACTCGACAGGTTCGACCCGGCGAGCGGGGCCTTCGCCCACCACACCCACGACCCGGGCGATCCTTCGACGTTGAGCAACAACCGGGTGACGGCGATTCATCCGGGGCGGGACGGCCATCTGTGGGTCGGCACCTGGGGCGGCGGCATCGCGAAGTTCGATCGCCGGACGGGCCGGTTCACACACTATCAGGCCGACCCCTTCGACCCGCACAGCTTGAGCAGCAACATGGTCTACGCGGTCATTCAGGATCACGAGGGGCTGGTGTGGGTGGGGACGGACGCCGGCCTGGAACGGTTCGACCCGGCGGTGGGCCGATTCTCCATCTACGTCGGCCCGGGAGAAGGCGTGCGAGCGATTCACGAAGATCCGGAGCACGACCTCTGGTTCGCCACCGATGACGGGCTGGGCCGGTTCGATCGAGGGCGCGGGCGCGTGACTCGGTATGGTGCCGATTCCAGACCTTACACAGACCTCAATCGATACGAGGTGAACGCCATCTATGGGGATCGCGCCGGCACGCTGTGGATCGGGACGCCCCATGGACTCTCGCGTTTCGATTCCGGCGTGGAGGTCTTCGCCCACTATGGCGAAGAGGATGGTCTGGCTGACGACGCGGTTCAGGCCATCCTGGAGGATGAGCGAGGCTATCTATGGATCAGCACGGCCGGTGGCCTGTCCCGCTTCGATCCGGCATCCGGTGTGTTCCGGAACTACGACGTGAGCGACGGCCTTCATGGCTATGAATTCACACAGGCGCGGTGCAGAACTAGCGATGGGACGATGTACTTCGGGGGCATCAACGGCCTCAACGCTTTTGCCCCCAAAGCCGTCAAGGACAATCCCTATCCGCCGCCGGTGGTCTTGACTGCCCTGACCCGGGGAGGGAGGGACGTGACCGGCAAGCGGGCGGTTGAGACTCTGTCGGATCTCCGATTGACGTGGCCCAACAACTTCTTTGAGTTCGGCTTCGTGGCTCTGAACTACCATCAGTCGGAAAAGAACCAGTATGCCTACAAGCTGGAGGGGTTCGACAGGGACTGGAACGTCGTCGGGACGCGGCGCTTCGGCCGGTATACCAATCTTCCCGGGGGCACGTACACCCTGAGGATGAAGGCTTCGAACAACGACGGGATCTGGAACGAGGAGGGCATCTCGTTGTCGGTCACCGTCGTACCGCCGTTCTGGGCGACCTGGTGGTTCAGAGGGGGCATTCTGCTGGTGCTCGTGGTCGGGGCAGCCGCGGGTTATCGACTCCGTGTGAGAGGTGTCGAGGCGAGAAGCCGTGAGCTCGAGACGTTAGCTGCAAACAGGACGGTGGCTCTGTCGAGAGCCAATGAACGGCTGAGGCAGGAGATAGCCGAGCGGGAGCGGGCGGAGGAGGCCCTGGCCCAACGGGCTGCGGAGGTTGCCGTGGCCGCCGAGCGCAGCCGCCTGGCGCGGGATCTCCACGACGCTGTGACGCAGCTTCTTTTCTCGGCGAGCCTCATTGCCGAGGCACTCCCGGAAATCTGGGAGAACAATCAGGATGAAGGAAGGGGCCTCCTGGCGGAGATGCGACGGTTGAGTCGCGGTGCGCTGGCGGAGATGCGCACCCTCCTTCTGGAGTTGCGCCCCGGGACCCTGATCGAGACCTCCCTCGGGGACCTGCTCCATCAACTGGCAGAGGCTGCTGCTGGACGAACGGACGTTTCGATCGCAGTTAGAGCGGACGGGGAGGTTGTGCTGCCGGACGAGGTCCACGTGGCGCTATACCGGATTGCGCAGGAAGCGCTGAATAATATCATCAAGCACGCCCGGGCTAGCCGGGCGACGATCAGCATCTGCTGTGTTCGATCTGGAGATCTCGGCGACGACCAGCAACAAGTCACTCTATCGGTGGGCGACGACGGGTGTGGATTCGACCCTGGCTGTGTACTGCCGGATCACATGGGACTGGGCATCATCCGTGAGCGCGCGGAGCGTATCGGGGCGGAGCTGGACATTCAGAGCGAGCTGGGACGAGGAACGGAGGTGAGGGTCATATGGAGAGGAGAGCGTCCACAATCGACCAGGAATCCATTCGTGTCATGATCGTTGACGACCACACGATGGTGCGCAAGGGACTTGCGGCTATGCTCAAAGTCAGGCCGGGTCTGGAGCTGGTTGGTGAAGCCCGGAACGGCCAGGAGGCCCTGCGCGTTTGCAAGACCGTTGAGCCTGACGTCATCCTGATGGACCTGGTGATGCCGCGGATGGATGGGCCGACGGCGATCCGGGCGGTGCGTACACGGTGGCCGGGGGTACGGGTGATTGCGCTGACCAGCTTCCAGGAGAAGGATCTTGTCCAGCAGGCGCTCCAGGCCGGGGCTATCAGCTATCTCCTGAAGAACGTCTCCATTGACGACCTGGCTCATGCCATTCGGGCGGCCTGCGTGGGTCAGTCGACGCTGGCTCCCGAGGCCACCCATGCGCTCGTTCAGGCCGCTGGTCAGGGTCCGCGACCGGGGGACGATCTGACCCCCCGTGAGCGCGAAGTTCTGGCGTTGATGGTCGAAGGGTTGACCAACCCCGAGATCGCCAAGCGCCTGATGGTCAGCGTCTCCACGGCGAGGGCCCACGTCAGCAACATTCTCTCCAAGCTCAGCGTCTCCAACCGTGCCGAGGCGGTCGCCCGAGCGTTTCGCCTCAAATTGGTCAGCTGATCCATTCGGCCATTGGACATCTGTCCAATATCGAGATTGGACAGCCGTCCAGTGGCAAAATCCTACGAATGCCTGATGCGCCAGCGGGAATCATGACGTATAGTTAGAGCATCCAACCAAGCACAGAAGGCGACGGCTCGGGTGGCCTGAAGGCGGTTGGTAGACCACTTCTTGCTAACAGGGGCAGTCCAGTTGCGTTGGGCTGCCCCTGTTTCGTTTTCCGATAGCCCGCTGCGCGGGACGTCGGCGGCGACCAATCCGGGATGTAGAGGGAAGAAGACTTGGGGACAGGTGCGCGATGGAGAGGGATATACTCGCCGGGTCGATCAGCTTCGCACTGAGCGGTGTCTATGGGGCCAAGGAGCCTCCGGAGCGAGCCTGGGAACGGATCACCGGTCGCGCCGTCAGGCCAGGCAGGAGGGCAGATCGGGGGCGGTACCGGAGGTTCGAGCCTTGCGATCCTATGGTCGGACTGGAGCCGCAAATGGGCCTGCCTCGAGCACGACCGACGAGGAGGTGAAACGCTGCGATAGGATAAGGATGGGACCCGCCGCTACCGGAAGTACTCACGTGTTTTCAATCGTAAATCACCTTTAGGAGGAGATCATGACGGGTAGGAAATGGTCGATAGCTCTAGCCCTGCTGACGATAGGCAGTGTGTTGTTGGGCGCCTGCGCGGCGCCGACGCCGGAGGCTGTAGAGGTCACCAGGATTGTGGCGCAGGAGGGCGAGACGGTGGTTGAGGAGGTGGTCGTCACCGCCACGCCGCAGCCGGAGTCCACCGAGGTGCCACTCCAGGCGATCTCGCCTGACTTCAAGAACCCCGATACGTACGTGGTCATCACCGGGGCTGGCTGGCCCGAAACAATGGATCCCGCCTGGGCGTACGACACGGCCAGCTCTGCCGTGCAGAACAACATCTACGAGGGGATGATCTGGTTCAAGCGGGAACGGACCGACGAGTTCGTGCCCGTCCTGGCCACAGACTGGGAGGTCAACGAGGCCGGGGACGTGTGGACCTTCCAGGTCCGTGACGGCGTCACATTCCACGAGGGCGGCACGCTCGAGCCGCACGACGTAGCCTACTCGGTGCACCGTGCTCTGCTCCAGGACCGCATCGACGGCCCGCATTGGATGACGCTGGAGGCCTTTTTCGGCCTGTACTCGATCGAGGGGATGGCGACGGAGATCGCCGGCGTCGAGGACTTCCAGGACGTGCCCGAGGCGGCACTGATTGAGACCTGCGAGCTGGTGAAGCAGGCCGTCATGGCCGACGACGAAGCGGGCACGGTCACGTACAACCTGAACAGACCTACCCCCTGGTTCCTGGCGATGCTGGCCAACGCCTTCCTGGGTGCCACGGTGGACCAGGAGTGGATGGTGGAGAACGGGGCCTGGGACGGATCCTGTGAGACGTGGGTCGACTATCACGACCCGGCGGTGCAGGACACCATCCTTTTCAATCAGGCCAACGGTACCGGGCCCTACAAACTGGACCACTGGACGGCGGGCGAGGAGATCGTGCTGGAAGCCAACGAGGACTACTGGCGTACCGAGCCCATGTGGGAGGGCGGCCCCAGCGGCTCGCCGAGCATCAATCGCGTGGTGCTCAAGAACATCTCGGAGTGGGGCACGCGACGGGCCATGTTCGAGGCGGGGGACGCCGACTTCATCTACGCCCCATCCCAGTATCGTCCGCAGCTGGAGCCCTACTACAGCACGATCTGCTACTCCGACGAGCATTGCGAGGAAGGGAGCCCGGAGGGGTACATCCAGGTCCATCGGGATATGCCCGTCCCACAGATGACGCCGGCCCAGTTCAACTGGCAGATCAACGTCGAGGGCGGCAATCCCTTCGTGGGGAGTGGTCAGTTGGACGGAAATGGCATCCCGCCCGATTTCCTCAGCGACATCCACGTGCGGCGGGCCTTCAACTACTGCTTCGACTTCCAGGCTATGATCGACGAGGCCCTGGCGGGGGAGGGGATCCAGGCCCAGGGGCCCATCATCCAGGGGATGATGGGGTACCGGGAGAGCGAGGACCCGCTGTTCAGCTACGATCCGGATAAGTGCGTCGAGGAGTTCAAGAAAGCCCACGACGGCGAGGTGTGGGAGAACGGCTTCTATATGCAGCTGGCTTACAACGAAGGGAACGATACTCGGCGTCTGGCCTCGGAGATCCTTAAGGCCGGCGTCGAAGCGGTCAATCCCAAGTTCACCCTCTCACTGGTGAATATGCCGTGGCCGGTGCTGCTCAACAGCCGCCGCCAGGGCGTGCTTCCCATCTACGTTGGGGGATGGTTGGAGGACTTCCACGACCCGCACAACTGGGTGCACCCCTTCCTCCACTCTGAGGGCGGCTACGGGCGGGTGATCAACCTGCCGGAAGACATGGCCGCGGAGTTCGATGCGATGATCGAGGAAGCCGCCAGCTACACGGCGGTGGAGGATCGTCGACCCATCTACGAGGAGATCCAACTCAAGTCGCAGGAAGAAGCGGTCGTCATCTGGATGTACCAGCCCGTGGGCCGGTACCATCTGCAGGATTCGATCAAGGGCTTCTACTTCAACCCGGCCTATTCAGGCAAGGCCTACTCCTACATCTACGCCCTGTCGAAGGAGGCCCCGTAGGATTGCGACGTCACTGAAGCAAGGGGAGCGACGCACGCTGAACGTGCGTCGCTCCTCGAACGTATGAGGCTCGTCGACCGGGTGCGACACGTTCGGGAAGGAGACCGTCTATGACTACCTACATCATCCGCCGCCTGTTGATTCTACCGGTCATCGTCGTTGGCGTGACCATGTTGATCTTCGCTCTGCTCTCAATGCTGACGCCTTACGAGCGGGCGTCCCTCTACGTGTCGGATGTTCCCAAACGTCAGGGATCTATCGAGGCGATTATCGAGAAGTATGGATTGAACGACCCGGTCTACGTCCAGTACTGGCACTGGATGGTGGGTCGCAAAGACCCCGACACGGGAGAGATTCGCGGGGGGATCCTGCGCGGCGAGCTGGGGTTCTCCCAGACCCTGGGGGGGCCGGTGTTCGAGGTTCTGCGCCGCCGCCTGCCTGCTACGGCGGAGCTGGCTGTGTGGGCCGCCGTACCGATGATCAGCATGGGGGTCCTGCTCGGGGTGCTCTCAGCGGTCCACCACAACCGCATCGTCGACCAGATCCTGCGGGTCTTCAGTATCGTCGGATGGTCGATCCCGACCTTCGTGTTCGGGTTGGTCGTGCTGATGGTGTTCTACGCCAAGCTGGGCTGGTTTCCTCCAGGGAGACTTTCGAACTGGGCCTCGCAGGTCGTCCAGGCCGATGGGTTCCGCCAGTACACCCACCTGCACACCCTCGACGCGCTGCTCAACGTACGCTTCGACGTCTTCCTCGATGCCCTGAGGCACCTGGTGCTGCCGATCACCACGCTGGCCTACCTGAACTGGGCCTACTTGCTTCGCGTGACGCGCTCGTCGATGCTGGACGTGTTGCGGCAGGAGTATCTGGTTACGGCCCGCTCCAAGGGGCTGCTTGAGAGAATCGTGATCATGCGGCACGCCCTGCCGAACGCGCTTATCCCGATCATCACCGTGGGCGGTCTGATTCTGGTCGGTCTGATGAACGGAGTGGTGATCACCGAGACGATCTTTAACTACCCTGGCATGGGCTCTTTCCTGGCTCAAGCGGCCCTGAGTCTGGACGCCATCTCGGTCCTCGGCGTGACCCTCTTCAGCAGCCTGATCCTGGTGCTCGGCAATCTGGTCGTGGACGTCCTCTACGGCTTTGTCGACCCGCGGATACGATTGGAATGAGACGCGGTCTGAGAAGGGGAGGACAGGGGGGCAACCGAGGGACGATCGACAGGCTCACCCACGACGCTACGGCTTTCGGGAGGAATCACGATGAAGAAGACGATGAAGAGGCTGCTGACGAACCCTACGTCACTGACGGGCATTCTGTTGTTGTTGAGCTTCACGTTCGTTGCAATCGCCGCCCCGTGGCTGGCGCCGCCTCCGGAAAACGCGCGAGATCCGT
>Ga0207752_1000760_pt1 | contig 15107 bp, 14 predicted proteins | sample Pon2CUnioCityCA_6_FD_187272 | JGI IMG/M metagenome (GOLD analysis project Ga0207752, IMG submission 187272) | Marine sediment microbial community from Union City, CA, USA - Pond 2C Sediment 2 (SPAdes) | ecosystem: Environmental > Aquatic > Marine > Intertidal zone > Salt pond sediment ...
CAGATCGCGGGCCGCGTCGAGGCGTTCGCGGGCGCGCGCCAGCAGTGCCGCGAGATCGGCGTCGGCGATGCGCTCGACGCGCCCGGGCAGCGCCGCGCCGGGCGCCAGCAGCGACTCCAGCAGGTTGATCCGCGGCGCCAGACCGGCGGCGTCGCCCAACACCGCGGCCGGCGGCAACAGGCTGGCGAGCAGCAGAGCCAGCGGCGCGGCACGCTGTCGAGCGCACATCGCCTCAGCTCACTGGCCGGCCGCCGCATCGGCGGTCTTGGCCCTGGAGTGGCAGCGGCGGCACTCGGACACCGGGAAGGCCACCTTGCCGTGGCACGCGCCGCACTTCTCGCCGAGGATGATCTCCGCCATGCTGATCTGGTTGGCCCCCTTGAGCGGAATGAAGATCGCCGGGTGGCAGTTGGAGCAGTCCAGCCACTCGGTGTGCTGCTTGTGCGGGTAGACCACGTCGGGCATCGAGCCCTTCACCTCGCGGACGATGTTGAGGTCCATCAGCACCGGCTTGGCGTCCGCGTCGAGGCGGTCGTAGCGCGGCGCGATGTGGCTTTCTTCGAGCGCCTTTACCCAGTCGACGTAGTTGCCGGAGCTGCTGTCGGGCAGATCGCCAAAGGCGGCGCGCGGCGCTTGCAGCAGATCGGTGCCGGGGTTGTCGGGGTCGTGGATGCCGTCCTCGGCCGGCGGCGGATTGCGCATCGACGGCGGCTTCATCAGGCGATTGAAGCTGTTCGGGTCGCCGGCCGACCAGACCGCGCCGGCGAGTAGCCCCGCGGCGGCGACGAGCAGCAGCCTGCGCCAATTGCTGTGGGTCATCGTCACTCCCTCCTCACTGGCTCGCGGCCGGCCGCGACGCCGGTGAGAGCAGCTTCTGCAGGGTGCTCTCGTGGACCTGGGTCGGCGTGCCCGGCAGCGCCGAGTGGCACAGGTCGCAGTTCTCCACCGACCAGGCCACCTCGCCGTTGTGGCAGGCGCCGCAATACTGGCCGTCGATGATCTTCAGCATGTCGATCTGGTTGCCACCGGCCTGGAACTGGAAGCCGAGATCGGCGTGGCAGACCTTGCAGCGAAAGCGCACGCGGTGGAACCAGTGGGGGAAGATCACCGGGCGCATGCCGGCGTCGTCGGAGTAGTTGTTGATCACCACGTCGCCGTACTCGGCGCGCGCCACTGGCGTCCCGGTCAGCGCCGCCAGCCACAGCGCGACGACGGCCAGCGTGCAGGCGGCCGATGCGCAGGTGGCGCCGGCACGCCGCCGGGCCGCGGTGCGGATCTGTCGCTTCATCTTCACTCTCGCTCCTCGCGCGCGCCTTCGCGGGCCGCGCGCATCAGTTGCCGAAGCGGCGCGTGGCGCGGAACAGCAGCAGATTGCTGGCCACGTCGTTCTCCCGCGTGTGGTTGAAAAGCAGCACCAGGTCGAGCAGGCCGATGGTGTAGTCGAAACGGTTCAGCCAGCTCAGCGACTCGCGCCCACCGACCTCCGCCGGCTCATCGAGCAGCGGCAGCAGGGCGTCACTGATCAGTGTCAGCCGCGAGTGGAAGCGCAGCCCGCGCACGCCCAGCGCGCGCAGGTGGCGATAGCTGGCGGCGGCGCTGGAAGCGGTCTTCCAGCGACCGTCGGCGACGCCGCCAAACTGGCGGTTGCGCTGCACCGTAAGGTTGCCGCTGAAGCTCGCGGCGCGGCTCAGGCGCAGGTTTTCGTTGGCCTGCAGGTTGACCAGCTGAAAGCCCTCGTCGCCGCCGGCGACGCGCCGCGAATCGGCCAGCGACAGACGCAGCAGCGAGGAGGCTCCGGCGGCCTGGCGCGACCAGCCGAGTGCCGCGCTGTGGCTGAGGCTGGCACTGCCGCCGCTCTCGCTGTCCTGGCTGCCGCCGAGGCTCTGCCCGGCGTCGAAGGTCAGCCGCGATGCGGGTTCGCCGGCCAGCGGCAGGACGCGCGACAGGCCGTGTCCGAGGCGCGCCGAGAGGGTCTGCCCGGCGCCGTCGTCGCCACCGCGGTTGCTCAGGCTGCTGCCGGCGAACCAGTCGTAATCGAATTCTCCCAACGGGCGCGATGTCGGGCGGTAGTTGATGCCGGCGCTCTGGCTGTGGTTGACGCGCGCCTCACCGTTGCCGGCGTAGGCCAGCGCGGCGTTGGCGAACACGTCGCTGTGCGGTGTCCACTGGTAGTCGATGCCGGCGTTGGCATTGAAGGTCTCGCTGCGCTGCGTGCCCAGAGCGTCGCGACGCGCCAGCTGCACGGCGCGCGCGCTGGCGGTGAACAGCAGGTCGCGGGCGTCACCGGGGCGCCAGAACAGCGTCGTGCTGAGCTGGTTGAAGTCGAAGCGCTGTTCGCCATCGTCCAGCTGGCTGGCGCTGCGGCTGTGGCTGAGCACGTCCTCGACGCTCAGCGATGCCGCCGGGCGGTAGCTGTGGCGCAGGAGCAGCGTGTCATTGCGTTCCTCGCCGCCATCGTCGCGACGCAGCTCGCGGCCGCCGGCGTCGAGGCTCAGCTCGTGCTCCTCGAAGCTGCGCTGGGCGGTGAATTGGGCGCTGTCGAGGCGATCGCGACCGCGGTCGCCGCTGTGCCGGTTGCGCTCGGCGCGTAGCGACATGCGCGTGCCATCGCGCGTGGTGTAGTGCTGCAGCAGACCGGCGCGCTCGCCGCGGAACCCTTCACCGCCGAGTTCGCCGCGCAGACGGCTGTCGGTCTTGTCGTAGTAGATCTCCAGCGGGAAGCGGCTGATGGGGAACAGCGACAGGCGCAAGCTGCCGGTGGTGAAATCGCTGCCGCTCTCGCCGGCGGCGTCGTCGCGACGCTCCTCGGTGAGGCCGAGGCTGGCGTTGAACAGCGCGAACCAGGGCTCCCAGAGATAACCGGCGGCGTCGAGGCGCAGGCTGGCCAGACGGCTGTCGCTGTCCGCGCCGCGCTCGAAGCGCCGCGAGCGCAACTCGTAACCGACCTCGCCGCCGAGGGAGAAGGGTGCGACGGCCGCACCAGCGGCGGTGCGCGGGCCGAGCGACAGGCTGGCGAGCAGGATGGCGAGCACCTCCAAGGGTATGCGCGGCGACGCGAGGCCGCCGAGCGCTACACCGCCGGCCTGCCGCGGCGACATCGGCTCTCGCGGGCCTCAGCCTGAAGCGGCGGAGGACTCCGCGGATTGTTCGGCCGCGCCCAGCGGCAGTAGCAGATCCTCGCGCACGCTCACCGGGGTCTCCGCGCGCAGCCGCTCCAGCAGGGCGCTCCAGCGCTGTTCGCGGCTGTCGCGCAGCCACAGGCCGCGGGCGCGCTCGGCGACCTCGGCCAGCGGCAGCAGGCGCGCGGCGCGGCGATCATCGAGGCGCAGGATGGCGATGCCCTGCAGCGTGGTCACCGGCTCGGTGATCTCTCCGGGGGCGAGTTCGGCGGCAGCCTGCTCCGCCTCGGCGGCGATCATGCCGCTGTGCAGATAGCCCATGTCGCCGCCCTGCTCTGCGGAGCCATCGCTGGAATGCAGCCGCGCCAGGGCGGCGAAGTCGGCGCCGTCGCGCAGCCGCTCGACCAGCCCGGCGGCTTCTTCGCGTGCCGCCTGCCAGGCGGGGGCGCCGGCGCCGGGATCGACGCCGAGCAGGATCAGTGACACGCGCAGGCGTTCCGGCTCGGTGAACTTGTCCGGATGCGCCGCGTAGTAATCGGCGATGGCCGCGTCGGCGCCGCCCTCGGGATTGCCCGCGGCCTTGGCTACGGCGTGCTGCAGCTGCATCACCAGATCGCGGCGCTGCAGCTCGGCGCGAATGCGCTCGCGGTTGTCAACCCAGTCTTCGCGCTCGCCGTAGCGCTCGCGAAAACGCGCCAGCTCGGCGTCGACGCGCGCCGCGTCGGCCTCGAAGCCACGCCGCGCCGCCTCGATCTCCAGCAGCACGCGGTCGATCAACTGCTGGCTGACCTCGTGCTGGAAGCGAGCGAACTCATCCTCCGGCGGGCGGCCGTGGAAGAACTGGCCGCGCATGGCGTTGATCAGCCCGGTCTCGAATTCGCCGACGGTGATGACGCGCCCGTCGACGTGGGCGAAGGCCGCGTCGCGGCTGATGCCAGCGACCTCGCCCTCGGCTGCACCGGCCGGTGTGACGGCCGCTGTGGCGGCGACCCAGAGCAATGGCAGGGTGAGCGCTGCGCCGCGGAGCGTGAAAAGACCCCGCCGCCGGCGGACTGACCGCGACTTCCGGCGGGGGGGCAGGGGCAGTGATGGCAGCCTCGCAGTCACTGTTCGATCACTTGTCGTGGCAGGCTAGGCAGACCGCGCTGCCGGTGTTGGCGACGCGCAGGAAAGTGGCATTTTCGCTGTGCGGGTCGTGGCAGCTGGCGCACTCCACCGAGGGTTCCTGGGCGGCGCCGCTGAAGTCGCTGCGCGTGTACAGGATCATGTCGGTCTTTTCGCGCGCGGCGGTGCCGGCGCTGGTGTCCACCCACCACACCGTCTGTGCGCCGATCTGCGCGCAGCTGGTGGCGTTGAAATCGACATCCTGCAGGGTGCCGGTGCCACTGCCGGGCGTGGTGGTCGAGCTGCTGCAGCCGGTGACCCCGCCGCCGCCGTACTGGATGCTGATCGGGTGATCGTTGCTCAGGTCGACGCCGAGGTTGGCGATGGTGGCGTCGAGACGACCGAAGCCACCCGCGTCGATGGTGCCGCCGCTGGCCCAGGTGTAGGACAGGCCGTCGGCACCGCCACCATCGGCGGTCAGCCCGCCGGAGCCGGGAGCATTGATGATGTTGTCCATCGCCTGGGTGCCGTCATGGCAGGACAGGCAGGCCAGCGACACCGAGCCGGGCTGGTTGGTCTCGCCGTCGATGGTCGTCGAGGCGTAGGTGGTGTAGGTGTTGCTGGGCGTGTTTTTGTTCCACAGCGGCGCGGCAACGCTGGTGTTGGCGGCGTGCGGCGTGTGGCAGAAAACACACAGTTCGTCGGTGCCGCTGGTCACGTGGTTGGCGCCGGTACCGGTGGTGCCAAGGTTGTGCTTGGTATTGGATATCGCCGCCAAGGCGCTGCCGCCGCCGGCGACCGCGAGTGCCAGTACCCAGAGTATTCCGCCTTTCATGGTCTGAACTCCCCATGGCCCTTGCGGCCATTTCCGGTGCACCATGCGCACGGTGCGATTTTGGGTCGAAATTATTTTCGCCCCGTCTCCGAACGGTGACTTTGTCACTAAATACCGTTTCAGCCTAACGTGACAAGATCACATACCTCACCACGATCTTTAGTTATGGCTCGGAATTTCTCGTGAATTTTCGCCATCGACGAAAATCTTTTTATTCGGTGTTTGCAATTATTCACGCGGCGCCGAATCCCACTGTGACTAAATCACCCAGCAGGGTTTTCAGGCAATGCAAAAAAATACGCCCCGGTAATTGCCCGGGCATCGCCGGGCCCGGGCATCGCGGGGAGGATATGCAGGCTGTTTCATCGACCGCTACGCGGGGCAAATCCCGCTGCGCCGGTCAGCCTGCGTCGGGTGGGGCGGCGCCGCTCAGCCAGGGACCAAGGCTGCCACCTTCGGCGGGCAGCGTGGCGGGGCGGTAGATATCCACTTTGCGGAAGAACTGGTCGATCAGCAACACGCGACCATCGGCATCCACATCCAGCCCCGCCGGCAACATGTAGGTGGCGCGCCCGTCGCGGGTGCCGCGATTGCCGATGAACAGCAGCAGTTCGCCACGCGGGGTGAAGATCTGGAAGTTGCCGAAGGCCGCATCGCTGACGTACAGATTGCCCTGCGGATCTATGCCCAGCCCCTTGGGGCGGGCGAACTGGCCGAGCTGGCGACCGACGCTACCGAAGCCGCGCACGAAGCGCCCCTCGGCATCGAAGACCTGGACGCGGAAATTGCCGCCATCGACCACGTAGAGCAGGCCGTCGGGGCCGACTTCGGCGTCGCGCGGCAGATTGAGCTGGCCGTCGCCGTCACCGCGCGTACCGATGTCGAAGAGGTGCTCGCCACTTTGCCCGGCGTACGCGCGCACGCGGTGCTCCTCGACATCAACCCCTCCAGTATCAACAACATACACCACTTCCCCATCGGCGCTCGGGGCCACGTGCGAGGGTCGCTGGAAGTCCTCCGGGCGGCCGATGCTGCGCAGGTATTGGCCATCAGCGGTGTACACCAGCACCTGTCGCGCGGTGGCATCGACCACGTACAGGCGGCAGGCAGCGTCGGTGTTCAGGCCGAGCGGCTTGGTCAGCCCGCCGGGCTCCTGCTCGCCGATGCGGAAAAAGCGCCGGCCGATCGCGTCGAAGGCCAGCACCGTGCGGCTCACCGAATCACTGACGTAGATGGTACCGCCGCAGGCGGCGACGTCGAAGGGCTTGGCGAACCCGTCACCGCTGCGCTGCTCGCCGGTAAGCAGCATGCGCAGGCGCGACTTGCCATCGGCGACCTCCAGCTGTGCGCTGCTGCGCAGCGAGCCCTCGAACCAGAAGCGCGGCTGTTCGGGCGGCGACGGAAAAGCCAGCGGCGGGGGAAGTTCGGCGCGCTCCGGGGCACCGGCGCAGGCAGCCAGCAGAAGTAGCGGGGCAAGGTTCGCCACCCTTCGGAAAACACGCCTGAGGGCGAATTGTTGAACAGCGAGAAACGCTCCATTTACCATTTGGAATTCAGAACCTGCCTTGCTCATCAATCGACTCCAGTGCAAGATTGACGCAGATCATGACGGCGCCCCGGTGGTCAGCGCAATTCGTTTTTTTCCGCGCCAGTGCGGATATACTATTTTCGCCACACGAGGACGGCAAGAGCGTCAGTTAATGTTTCCAATTCCCGCCAGAGGCAATTACATGCGCGGCCGATCATGGGTTTTACCGTTCGCCTTATTGTCGATTATTCAATTGCCTGGTGGCGAACTCGGTGCGCATCAGGGGTCGCCGGCCGAGGTCTATCACGAATACTGCTCGGTGTGCCACGGCGATCGCGGCGACGGCCAGTCGCGGGCGCGCGGCGGGCTGCAACCACCACCGCGCGATTTCACCACGACGCAGGCGGCCGCCGAGCTGAGTCGCGAGCGCATCGTCACCGCGATCCGCCACGGCCGCCCGGACACGGCGATGGTCGGCTGGGCAGAGCGTCTCGATGACGAGCAGATCCTGGCCCTCGCCGACTATCTGCGCAGCGAATTCATGGGCCTCGACGGAGATGCCGCTGCAGCCACTGGCGATGACCACGGCCACGCCGGCGACGCCCACCACGACCACCCCGAGCACCAGCACGGCACGGTGCCGGATCTGGTCGGCGACGCGACCCGCGGGCGGCGCCTGTACCGCGACAACTGCGTCGCCTGCCACGGCAGCGACGGCGACGGCGAGGGACCGCGGGCCTATTTCATCTACCCCCGGCCGCGCAATCTGGCGCACCCCGCCAGCCGCGGCGATTTCAACCGCGAGGTTCTGTTCCGCGCCATCAAGTACGGCGTGCGCGGCCGCGAGATGCCGGCCTGGGGCAAGGTGCTGGACGACCGGCAGATCCTCGACATCACCGCTTACCTGCTCGACAGCCTGATGGCCTCCGCGGCAGGGGCCGTCGAGCAGACACACGAGGCGCGCGACGGCCACGCACACTGAGAGGAGGAGGCTGCGCGACGCGGAGCAATCTGCCGGCAGCCGGCCTCGATGAATTGACGGGAGGATGCAACGCCACGGAGAGCACCACACGGTACTACCGCCCCGGGCAGAGGACGGACGCTACCGCCATAGCCGAGGAGATTATCCCGAGGAGAAAAAACCATGAACGCACCCACCGACCAGCTGCGCGAGCAGACCACCGGCGAGCCGACCCAGTCGGCGCACTGGCTGGAAGCGTTCCCTCAACTGAAGGTCGTCGATGACCCGGTGTGGCGCGATACCCTGTCGCGCGCCCAGCCCATCGAGGTGCCGGCGAATACGGTGATGTTCCGCGCCGGCGACGAGCCGGCCTGTTTCCTGTTTCTGCTCGACGGCTCGGTGCGCATCTTCAAGACCTCCGAGGACGGCCACGAGATCGTTCTCTACCGGGTGCTGCCGGGGCAGACCTGCATCCTCACCACCTCCTGCCTGATCACCGGCGGCGCCTACCCGGCCACCGGGATGGTCGAGGTGCCCAGCCGCGGCATCAAGATCACCGCCGCGCAGTACCTGCGCTGCCTGAACGAGTCATCCGGCTTCCGCCAATTCGCCATGGTCGAGTACGCCAGCCGCATCAACGAGATGATCCAGCTGCTGGAGTCGGTGGCCTTCCGGCGCATCGACGACCGCCTCGCCGAGTGGCTGCTGCGCCACGTCAACGGCGGCAACAGCATCGAGGCCACCCACAGCGCCATCGCCGTGGAACTGGGCACCGCGCGCGAGGTGATCAGCCGTCAGCTCAGCGACTTTCGCCGCCGCGGTCTGATCGAGATGGGGCGCGGCTGGGTCGAGGTGCTCAACCGGGCCGAACTCGGCGCCATCAACACCCGCTGAGCCCCCTCGCCTCGCCATCCGGCCACCGCCTGCCCGTCGCCCGCGCGACGGGCTTATTTGTCGTGGCAGGTCAGGCAGACGCCGCTGCCGCTCTGCGCGACGCGCAGGAAGGACGGATTGTGCTGACTGCCGGTGCCGGCGGAGGGCACACCGTGCGGGTCGTGGCAGGAGGCGCACTCCACCTCCGGACCCTCGCCGCTGTCGTAGAGGCGGATCTCATCGACGTCGGCGCGACCATTGCCGTTGGCGTCGTAGAAGTCCATCTGCCCGGCGATCTGCCCGCTGGTGGGATTGAAGTCGACCCCCGGGCCGGGGCTCGGAAAAGCCACGCCGACCGGGTGGTCATTGCGCAGATCGGTACCGATGGCGAAAGCGCGGAAGTCGGTGGCAGTGGGGAAGGCGGCGCCGGCGCCATCCGGGCTATGGCAGACCAGACAGCCCTGATCCGGGGCGGTCAGGCCGACGTGGGTGGCACCGGCGTTGTCCGGATTCACCGTGGCCCACTGGTCGAGCAGGCTGTTGTCCTGGCTGGTCTGCTGGCTGGGAAAGTAAAAGCCGGAGCCGGGCATGTTGATGATCGAATCCACCCCCAGCGTGCCGTCGTGGCAGGACAGGCAGGTCAGCGAGTTGACCCCCGGCGCGCTCACCGGGCCGCTCAGGGTGGTCGAGTTCAGGCCGTCGTAGGTGGTGTAGGCGGCGCTGCTGCGGGTGCGGTTCCACAGCGGCGCATCAACCACACCGCTGGCGCCGTGCGGGGTGTGGCAGTAGACGCAAACCTCGCCGTAATCGTTGCGCTGCGAATCCATCAGCCCGGCATTGATGGTGCCGCCGGGGGCGCGCTGGGAGAGGTTGTGACGGGTGTTGATGATGCCGTCGCGATTGGAAAACTCGGTGGGCACGTCCTCGCCAGCGCTGGCCGCCGCCAGCAGCACCGCGGCCAGCGTGGTGACCAGGGCCGCGACCATGACCACGGCGCCGGCCACCGCGGCGCGGTGCGCGTGGCGCCGGGCTTGCCTGGCTGGCGGTGCCACGGTCGGCGGATGGTACATGCTGGGCCTCGCTGCGCAATGGCTCGACTGGCCATGCTCCGCCGCTCGCGGCGCGACGTCGGTGACTAAGTTACCCGCCGCCCAGCGCATCCGATGGGGCGCGACTCACTGCTGCGCCGCCGGATGCGGGCGGAACACGCTCAGCTTGCGGAACAGCTGATCGACCAGATAGACGCGCCCGGTTTCATCCACCGCCACCCCGGCGGCGAGTACGAAGCGCCCCGGGGCATCGCCGCGCGCCAGATCGCCGAGAGCCATCAGCAGGCGGCCCTCGGCGGTGAAGATCTGCACCTTGCCGAAGGCGGCGTCGCTGACGTAGACCCGCCCGTGGTGATCCACGGCGATGCCGCGCGGGCGCGCGAACTGGCCCGGCCGCCGACCCACCGTACCCCACTGGCGCAGGAAGCGGCCGTCCGGAGCCAGCACCTGGACGCGGAAGTTGCCGGCGTCGAGCAGGTACAGATTGCCGTCCGGGCCGCGGGCGATATCCACCGGCAGGTTGAACTCGCCCGGCCCGTCGCCGCGCGCGATCCAGCGCGCCAGCGGCGCGCCGTCGGCGCCGAACACCACCACCCCGTGGCGGGCGCTGTCGACGCCGCCGTTATCGACCACGTACAGCCGCTCGCCGTCGGCCGCGGCGGCCACCGCCAGTGGACGCTGCAATTCGCCGCCGGCGCCGATGCGCCGCAGCAGCAGCCCCAGCGGATCGAATTCGAGCACCGCGCCGCGGCTGGCGTCGGCGACGTACAGCCGCCCGCGTCGGTCCAGCGCCATGCCCAGCGGCTTGCCCAGGGCAACTTCCTCGCGATGGCCGAAGGTAAAGTAGCGGCGGCGCGGGATATCGAACACGTGCACCGCGCGCGCCAGGGTATCGGAGACGTACAGCCGCCCACCGCGCGCGGCCACCGCGTAGGGTTTCTGCAGCACCGGCTCGGCGCTCTGTCGACCGGCCAGCAGGCCGCGCAGCGCGCCACTGGCGCCAGCGCCGATATCTTCCGGCGCGCGCAGCGCAGCCTCCCACTGGAAGCGCGGCGCCGCTGGCGGCGGCGGATAAACCGGCGGCCCGTCGCGCGGCGGCGCGCCGCCGGCGCAGGCGCCGAGCAGCAGCGCGAGCAGCAGCGCAGGCAACAATTCTGGCGCCAACAGGCGCGCAGCGTACGGCCGGACGGCGCGCACCGCGGGCGGTCGCGCGCCGCTCACGGCCCGCTGCGGGTCGCGCGCCGCCACACCGGCGGCGGGCGCCGCGCGTGCTCGGCGTGTTCGTGGCCGCTGCCAGCGTGGCCATTGCGTTCGCGACCGGCGCCATCTGCCGCTTCGTCCGCTGGCGACGCGTCGCCCTGCAGCGCGCCCCAGGCGGCGTCGAGAAAGGCGATCAGATCATTGATCTGCGCCGCGTCGAGCACCGCCCCCCAAGCCGGCATCGAACTGCCCGGCAGGCCGTCGCGGATCGCCGTGCGCAGCTCCGCGGCCGGCGCGCGGTGGCGGCGCAGATCGCGCGGATGTGGTTCGAGAAAGCTGCCGATCCAGTTGCGCCCGCTGCCGTCGCGGCCGTGGCAGAAGGCGCAGTTGTCGAGGAACAGTTTGCGGCCGCGGCGGGCGACGGCATCGAGATCATCGGCCGGCACGGCGCGCTCGTGCCGCGCGTAGGGCGAGGCGCCGGTGTAGGCATCGACCGCGAGCGCGGGGTTGCCGTCGTAGCGAAAGCCGCCGCGCGGGAAGGACAGCGGGCGCGCCTCCCAGATCGGTTCGCGGTCGTCGCCGGCATCGGCCGCACCGAGGTTGTCGTGACAGCTCACACAGGCGCGCATGAACAGTCGGCGGCCGGCGCGCTGCGCCGCGTCCAGCTCGCCCCAGGGGCGGTCCAGCGGAATCTCGCCAGAGACGAAGGGAAAGGCCGCGGCGTAGCGCTGGTGATCCGGCCAGCCGTTGGCGGCGCTGTGGTAGCGCAGCCGGTGGTCGTCGCCGCGGCCGAGCAGCTCGGCGCGCACGTAATCCACCACGCGCGCGATCGCGGCCGCATCGAGCACTTCGCCGAAGCCGGCCATGGCGGTGCCGGGGCGGCCCTCGGCGACCGAGCGCAGCATGCGCGCGCGATCCAGCCGGGCGGGGTCGCTGCGGCGGAAATTGCGCGGTGGCGGGTCGAGATAGCCGGCGGCCAGGGTGCGCGCGTCGCCGCCGTAGCCGTGGCACTGGTAGCAGTAGTAGTCGTAGAGCTCGCGGCCGGATCGGCTGTCGTCGGCCGCGGCAACACCAGCCAGCGCCAGCGGGGCGAGGCAGAGCAGCGCCACCAGCCGCGCCGCGCTCGCCGCGCTCATCGCTCGGCCGGGAAGCGCGCCACCCCGCCGAAACTGCCGATCCAGCGGCTGCCGTCGCTGGCGGTGGCCATCGAGAACACCGCGTCCGCGAACAGCCCGTCGGCCTGGGTGTAGATCTTGAAGCCGTCCTCCAGCCTGCGCGCCAGCCCCTGGCTGGTGCCGATCCACAGGCTGCCGTCGGCATCCTGGTGGAGCATGAAGATGTGGTTCGCCGGCAGGCCGTCGGCGACCGTGTAGTTATGCCACGTCTCGCCGTCGAAGTGCGCCAGTCCGCCGCCCCAGGTGCCGGCCCAGACGCTGCCGTCGTCGGCCACCAGCAGGGCGACCACGTAGTTCGGGTTGTAGGCCACGTCGACGCCCTCCAGCCCCATCTCGACCTTCTGCCGGGCGTGGTGCGAGGAGGACTGCGCCGGATCGCGGGTGGCCCGCAGCTGCGACTCGACCAGCGCGTAGGGCGCGCCGAGGCCGTCGGCGTGGTCCCAGTTGCGCCACTCGCCGTCGCGCAGCAGCGCCAGACCACCCTCGGTGGCAATCCACAGATCGCCGTCGCGCCCGGCGGCGAGGCCGTAGACCCAATCGTTGGGCAGGCCGCCGGCGGTGTTCTCGACGGTGTAGGTTTGCCACTGCTCGGCGCGGTCGACATCGCCGCCGCGCACCCGGTTGAGCCCGGACCAGGTGGCGATCCACAGGTCGCCGTCGGCGTCGACCAGGCTGTCGTAGACGAAGGCGTCGGCCAGCCCCTCGGGGATGTTGACGATCTGGAACTCCTCGCTGGCCTCGTCGAGCAGCGCCAGCCCGCCGCCGTAGGTGCCGATGGCGATGCGCCCGTCGAGCTCGCCGATGTGGAACACACCGTTGGCGAGCAGGCCGTTGCGGTTGTTGTACAGGCGGTAGCGATCCTCGCCGAGGTCGTAGCGGATCACCCCGCCGGAGGTACCCACCCAGACCCGCTCGCCGCGCGGCAGGATGCTCTTCACGTTGCGGCTGCCGACGCGGAAGTGAACGAAGGGCCGGTGGCCGCCGGGCTCGGCGAGGATGGCCTCATCGGCCGCCACGCCACGCGGGGCGACGCCGAGCAGTGCGCCCAACACCAGCGGCGCGACGATCGCCAGCAAACCGGCCTGCGACCTGGCCCACAAACCGGCCTGCGCCGGTCGCGGCCGGCGGAGATCCCTGAGCTGTGTGCCGATCACTGTGCGCCCTCCCCGTCTGCAGCGCCCGCCGGCGCCGCTTGGCCGATGCGCACCACCGCGCCGCGGGTGCCGGCCCACAGGTCGCCACCCGGCGCCACCGCCAGCGCGTAGACATTGCCGTCGGGCAGGCCCTCGTGGAAGGAATAGCTGCTGAAGCGGCCGTCGGCGTAGCGGCTGATACCGGCGTCGGTGCCGAACCACAGCGCGCCGTCGGCGGTCTCGGCGATGCTGTAGACGACATTGCCGGCGAGGCCGTCGGCGCGCGTCAGGTTGTGCCACTGCTCGCCGTCGAACCAGCTGATCCCGCCGCCCCAGGTGCCGGCCCAGATGCGCCCGTCGCTGGCCGCGTGCACGGCGAACACGTAGCTCGGGTTGTAGCTCTCGCCGGACTGCACGGAGACGCTCAGATCGTGGCGGCTGCGCGTGCCGAGGCCGGTGTTCTCGCTCGGCGCCGCACCAGCGGCGTTGGCCGCGCCGAGGCCGTCGGCGTGAGTCCAGTGCCGCCAGCGCTCGCCGTCGTACATGCTGATGCCGCCCTCGGTGCCGAACCAGACGCGGTCGCCGGCGTCCACCGCGATGCCGTAGACCCACTCGTTGATCAACTCGGCGACGAAGGTCTCGAAGCTCACCTCATCGAGATCGCGCACCCGGTTGACCCCGGCCCAGGTGCCGATCCAGAAATCGCCGTTGGCCTGCTGGGCGAAGGCGTAGATCCAGTAGTCGGCGAGGCCGTGCATGGGGAAGAACACGTCCCACTCGCCATCGCGATAACGCGAGGCGCCGCCGGCATTGGTGCCGAACCAGATGTCGCCGGCGCGATCCTGGCCGAGGGCGAAAACGTACTCGTTGGCCAGACCGTCGTCGCGGGTGAAGCTGTGCAGCGGCTGCTGGCTGGCCAGATCCACCGCCAGCGCGCCGCTGGAGGTACCCACCCAGAGCTGCCCGCGACGCGCGTCGACCAGTAGCGAGCGCACGTAGACGTCGCGGCCGACATCGAAGCGATCGAGCAGTTGCGGCGGTGCGGCCGCGTCGCCTTCAGCGGCGTGTGCGGGTGGCGCCAGCAACAGCAGGCAGAGGGCGAGCAGGCTGCGCAGGCGCGCTGGGACTGGAATCATCTGAGGGTCCTGAGGTAGGCGATCAGGTCGAGAATCTCGGCACCGTCGAGCAGGCCGCGGAAGCCGGGCATGACGCCGCGGCCGTCGCGGATGTGCGCGGCCAGCGCCGGATCGGATTGCAGCAGGGCATCGTCGCGGCGGAAGTCCGGGGTGCCGGCGAGACGACCGCGGCCGTCAGCGCCGTGGCAGCTCTGGCAGTGGCTGGCGTAGAGCGCCGCGCCGGCGGCCGGGTCGGCGGCGTGGGCGGCGCCCGGGGACAGGAACAAGGCCATGAGCAAGGTCGGGGCCAGCGCGCGCCGCGCGCGGCGGCGGCCCGGCCTGGCCGGCTTGCGGCGCAAGCTCATTCTTCCCCCGCGCGGTTGACCGCATCCAGCGTCGCCGCGCGCTCGCGCCAGCGCTGCGCGGCACCCGCGTCGACGGGCAGACCGAGTTGGCCATCGGCGTGGGCGCGCGCCAGACGCCGCGCCGCCCAGGCGCTGCCGCCGTCGACGGCCGACTCCAGCAGCGCGCGGGCTCGCGCCGGGTCGGCGGTGAGGCCGAGCTGGCCGGCGGCGTGGGCAGAGACCAGCACGCTCAGCGCGCGGTCGCTGCCGCCGCGGCTGGCGCGCTCGAACCAGTCCAGCGCGGTCGCGGCGTCGCGCGCCACGCCCTCACCGCTGGCGTACATCTTGCCGACGCCGTAGGCGCCCTCGGCGTGCCCGGCGTCGGCGGCGCGGCGGTACCAGTCGAGCGCCGCGGCGTCGTCCTCGGCAGCGTCGAGAATCTCCGCCAGCTGCACCTGCGACGCCGCGTGGCCGCGCTGCGCCGGGCCGCGAAAGGCCTGCAGCGCGCCGACCACATCGCCGCGCAGCAACGCCTCCTCGCCGCGCGCGTAGGCGCCCTCGTCCGCCGCCGCACCGGCCGACTCCGCAGCGGCAAGAGGGGCGCCGAGCAGGGCACAGAGCAGTGCCGCGCAGCACACCACCGGCAGGCCGGCGCACCGGCCCCCGCGGGG
>Ga0207752_1000761_pt1 | contig 15092 bp, 17 predicted proteins | sample Pon2CUnioCityCA_6_FD_187272 | JGI IMG/M metagenome (GOLD analysis project Ga0207752, IMG submission 187272) | Marine sediment microbial community from Union City, CA, USA - Pond 2C Sediment 2 (SPAdes) | ecosystem: Environmental > Aquatic > Marine > Intertidal zone > Salt pond sediment ...
TATGCCGTCCTATTATGGCTACATTGATGGGGTCGATTCTGCGGATGCGTACATTTCGCTCTTGCAGATGAAAGATGAAATTAAAATTAAAAATATGAAAGTTGATGAGATAGAAAAATTTATTGCCAGTGTAGATATGAGAGCAAACCCAGGCTTTTCAGATGCAGCGGTATCACTGGACAAAAATAGCGGCACACTGACATTCGTTATGCCAGGTTATTCTGATAAAGGTATACCTTCACTTAAGGTGCTTAAATAGTTGAGTAGAAAAGGGGTAGGCTCGATTGATTGAAGATGTTTTGGGACTATATAATAAATGGAATAAATCGGCTCAGAGTACATATTTCTTTATATTACAAGTAAATGGTATCTGATCCTAATTACAAAATATGAGAAAGAGCACGAGTTACTCTTTCTACTTTAAGTAAGCTGGACTTGTGAGGGCGGTGAGCTTATTCTTCCTGTTCTTAATTATATGGACTGTGCACACCGACTTAACATGGTTATTCATTGATGCACTAAATAATCGATTTCCAATGGAGGGAAATAATGCCTACACCAACTGTATCCACAATTTTCAAAGTTAAAAAAGGTCAAATTACTTTCGATGCAGAGGGCAATGACATTGAGATGTCGCAGTATTTCAGCCGTGTCATACACTGGCCGGGTAATGCTCTATCAGGTGTCACAATCGGACGCGGCTATGATATGGGTAGCCGCTCGAAAGTTGCGGTTAACCAGGATATGACAAAAGCTGGTATTCCGGCTGCGAAGGCCAAGACTTTGTCTGAAGGAGCCGGGCTTAAAGGAAGCAAAGCTAAAGAATTTGTGACAAAAAATAAAAAAGCTATTGGAAAAATCACCCATGCACAGCAGGTTAAAATCTTCGATAACATATATCCTGGCTATGAAAGTCGTGCAAAACTAAATTACGAAAAGTGGACCTCTACCCAGAAGAAACGAATTGATTGGAATAAACTTGAACAAGCTATTCGGGATGTGCTTGTTGATTTTGTTTACCAGGGATTTACTAAGGGGCCCAACCCGATGAAGTCTGGTATGAACAATGATTTTGACGAGATGATTAAGTACATCAATGCCACACTAGCGATAAAGCAATACGAACCTGGACGTAATCGTATTAAGTATTTAAAAGATCGCAAACCAATAGCAAAGCCTGTAAGTGTAGGAGCCGTGAAATGAAATTGTTAACCGTTTTTTTACTTATAATTTCCTCGAGTGCCTGTATGGCTCAACCAAGTAATGTTACTTCCTCTACAGGTGATGTTGATTGCAGTGTCATTAGTATAAGTCCTCAGCTGGATGCGTGTGTACATAAACAGATGTTGAACTCTAATGTCCAACTTTTGACTGAGATGAAAAATTTTGAAAATCGCTCAAATGAGCTATATAAACCTGACCCAAAGCTAGGTAAGGCACTTATAGAAACAGTGCGTGAAGCCCAAGATGCCTGGTTAAAATTTCGTGAGAAGAATTGCAAAATGGAAGCTTTTGAGATCCAGAAAGGAACCTCTGCATATATCACCACAGTAAATAATTGCATTGTTCGTATGAATGAAGAACGTATCAATATTTTGAAAAAACTTCTGCAATAAAAATAATGATAATTAGAGAAGGTTGGGCACCAAATGTATTCTTATCGAGCTATCGCCTACACACTTACGGCATGGGCATTTGGTAAACAAATTCCTGCATCTTCTCAAAAAATATTGAGCAATCTTAGAGAAGGTAATCTTGTTGCGAAACAAAATATAGTGAGTGAATATAAACAGTTATGGCAAAAAACATCTCAATCTGTTTTAACAAAGCTTAATTCAGAACTAACATCTAAAAAAATACCTAAAGAAGCGGTGCAAATAATACTTCGTGCAATTTCAAATGATAATCCGAAAGTGTTATGTGAATTATTAGCAAAAGGTTTTGAAGATAAGATGTCTCATATTACTAAGTTAACATGGAAAAGTAATTATTCTATTAAATTTCCTAACTAATAATCTGGTGTGACTTTATGCTTTCTCGTTGGACAATTATTTTACATAGTGTTATTTCATTTGTTGTTTTATCACTCGGTTTATATGTGCTCATTGAAAAGAAGATGATTATATCGGGTAAGTTAACTGGTGATTTGTATGAGTATGAATATCCGGGGAATATTTTAGTTGCGCTGTCTTTTTTATTTGTATCTGCTTTTGTAATGTTAGTACTGGTCAAGGACAAAAGAATTAAAAGAATAAACGAGATTTTAATTTTATCTGCGATGATATTATTTTTTGTTGGTACTCTTATTTATACATAAATGGGGGTTAGATAGGACGCTGGCCGCGTTTTCAAATATTAAAAGTGCTATACTCCTTCCTCGTGTATTGCTGGCTATATGTTTCTAAATATAAGCCGCTTTGAATATAAGAAAGAAATTCTTTTCTGTCTTTTGATACAAAAAGTGTGGTCTAAAAATGTTGTGTTAGACAAACTCCGGGTCTAGACTGATATCTTAATTGGATATTCAGAGGGATGCGGATGGCAAAATTAAAAATAAACGGAAAGCTTGTCGATGTTGATGTCGACAACTCAACTCCTTTGCTCTGGGTGTTGCGAGAGCAACTCGGTCTTACCGGTACCAAGTACAGTTGTGGTATTGGTCTTTGCGGTTCCTGCACGGTACATATTAATGGTGAGGCGGTGCGATCCTGCATGGTATCCGTGTCCTCGCTTGATACTTCCAAAGATATTATAACCATCGAAGGCTTGTCTTCTGATAACAGTCACCCGTTGCAACAGGCATGGAAAGAACTGGATGTGCCGCAGTGTGGTTATTGCCAGTCGGGCATGCTCATGAGTGCCGCGGCGCTGCTGAATAAAAATGCTAATCCCAGTGATGCGGACATTGATGAGAACGTGACGAACATTTGCCGTTGCGGCACGTTCAACCGGGTCAGACGGGGTATCCACCTGGCGGCTGATATCAATAAGCGCGGGAGGTCATAATGAAAAAAGAAATCATTAATGTTTCTCGGCGTGAATTTTTGATCAGCTCGGGAAAAGTCGGTACCGGTTTTACCCTTGGACTTTATTTAACGGCATGCAGTGATGATAAGAACGATGTCACCGAGGTGGCGAGTGCTACTGCTAAAGAGCCGCAAGCCCCGGTTCCGGAAGTGAACGCCTGGGTCATGATCCAGCCGGATGATACCGTGATTATTCGCATTGCCCGATCTGAAATGGGCCAGGGGACCTTAACCGGGCTGGCGCAAATGGTGGCCGAAGAACTCGAATGTGACTGGTCAAAAGTCACGACCGAGTACCCGACCCCCGGGCAGAATGTTGCGCGCGATAATGTATGGAGAAGTTTTTCTACCGGTGGCAGCCAGGGGATACGTGGCAGTCATTTATATGTGCGCAAGGGCGGCGCGGTTGCCCGGCACATGTTGATTGAAGCCGCGGCAGAAAAATGGGGTGTAGCCATCGCTGAATGTACAGTGGCCAATGGTGTTATCACTCACCAGGCCAGTGGACGAACAACCACTTACGGCAAGGTTGCCAGGCAGGCGTCTGAGTTGTTTCCGCCTGAGCAAGTTGAACTCAAAGATCCGAAAGACTGGAAACTGATTGGGCAGCCGGTTAAACGGCTGGATACGGACGATAAACTTAACGGTAAACAAATTTTCGCGGCTGACTTCACCTTACCGGGTATGTTGAATGCCAGTATAAAAGCCAGCCCGGTTTTTGGTGGCAAGCTTAAATCGTTTGATGCCAGCAAGGTCAGCACCATGCCTGGTGTGCGTCATGTGCTTGCAGTGAATGATGATGCTGTCGCCGTGGTGGCCGATACCTGGTGGCAGGCGAATACCGCGTTGGAGAAGTTACCCATTAGCTGGGACGAAGGTGCCAACGTTAATGTCAGTAGTGCCTCCATCGATAAAATGCTGGATGAAGGTTTAACTTCAAATGATAACGTCTTTGTTGGTAACGAGAATGGTGATGTTAACAAGGCCCTCAAAGGCGCGGCGAAAGTGGTTGAAGCAACTTACCGTTACCCGTACCAGAACCATGCCACGATGGAACCGATGAATGCCACAGCGCTTTGGACTAAAGACAAGTGCGAAGTCTGGTGCCCGACACAAAATGGTACTGCCGCGTTGGAAGAGGCCGCCAGGGCGGCCGATTTACCGATCGAAAAGTGTGATGTTTACAAGCTGCATCTTGGCGGGGGATTTGGGCGACGGGGATTCCAGGATTACGTAGCACGGGCGGTGAGCCTGGCGAAACAGTTGCCTGGCACGCCGGTTAAACTATTGTGGTCACGCGAAGAAGATATGGCGCAAGGTCGTTACCACCCGATCACCAAGTGCAAAATGAGTGGAAGTTTAGATAAAGCGGGTAACCTGGCCGGGCTGAAAGTGCGTATTTCAGGCCAGTCTATCCTGGCCGCGGTGAATCCTGCATGGATGACAAACGGTGTGGACACGCTTGTTTTCCAGGGACTGTTACCGGAAGGCGATCACGAGATCAGTTACAGCGTACCGAATTTACTGGTGGAACATGCCATGCGTAACCCGCCGGTGCCACCGGGCTTCTGGCGCGGGGTGAACATTAACCAGAACGCGATTTACATGGAATCTTTTATTGATGAACTGGCACATGCGGCAGGCAAGGACCCACTGGAATTTCGGCGTAAGTTAATGACGAAGCACCCTAAGAATTTAGCGGTGTTAAACGCGGTGGCTGAAAAAGTGGGCTGGGACAAACCGGCCGCTAAGGGTGTCTACCGTGGTCTTTCGGTATGTAAAGCCTTTGCCAGTTATGTTGCGGCCTGTGCCGAAGTGTCGGTGAATGAAAACGGACAGCTTAAAATTCATCGCATTGTTGCCGCAACCGATCCGGGTTACGCGGTTAATCCACAACAGATCGAAGCGCAGGTCGAAGGGTCTTTTGTCTATGGCCTGTCGGCCTTGCTTTACGGTGAGTGCACGGTTAAAGGTGGCGCCATCGTGGAAAGTAATTTCCATAACTATCCTTCGATGTTGATCGGTGAAATGCCAAAGGTGGATGTTATCGTGATGCCTTCGGGTGGTTTCTGGGGCGGTGTTGGTGAACCCACCATTTCGGTTGCTGCCCCGGCGGTATTAAATGCCATCTTTGCCGCAACAGGTAAACGTATTCGCCAGTTCCCGTTAAAAGACGTTGAGCTTAGCGCGTAAACTTATGCAAAGCTTTGGAACAGACCAGGACGTTTTGCAAACCGCTTGTGACTGGTTGCAGCAAGGTCACAAGGTTGCGCTGGTCACGGTGTTAAAAACATGGGGTTCATCACCACGGCCACCGGGTTCACTTTTAATTATGCGAAGTGATGGTGTCTTAAGTGGTTCAGTCTCCGGTGGTTGTGTAGAAGAAGATTTATTGCAACGTTATAACAATAACGAGCTTAGTGACAGTTATCCCACGCGTATTGATTACGGAGTAAACCGTGAAGAGGCGACGCGCCTTGGTTTACCGTGTGGTGGACGGCTTGAATTATTACTTGAACAGTTAGTTGATAATGAACAACTTCAACCCTTACTCGATGCCATGTTGCAGCAACAGTTAGTCGCAAGGCATGTCGATTTACAAACGGGTAAGGTAAGCCTGGAAGAAGCCAGGGCGGAGCAGGACTTTGTTTATACCAATATATACGTGCGTAAAATCTTTGGCCCACAATGGAACATGTTACTCATCGGGGCAGGTCATCTTTCTCAATATGTTTCACAAATGGCTTTAATGCTAGGTTATAACGTTACTGTCTGTGATCCTCGTGAGGAATATGCAAATAGCTGGCAAGTTGAAGGAACGGCGCTAACGACCTTAATGCCGGATGATGCCGTACTCAAGTATGCACAACAAGCCAGGAGTATTGTTATCGCGTTAACCCATGATCCCAAGCTTGATGATATGGCGTTGCTTGACGCACTGCAGTCACCGGCTTTTTATGTCGGTGCGATCGGTTCACAACGCAATTGTGATTTACGCCGGCAACGACTTAAACAACTGGGTATCACCGCATCACAACTGCAACGTTTACATGCACCGGTTGGTTTATCGATTGGCAGTCACACCCCGCCTGAAATCGCGGTTTCAATCCTCGCTGAAATAACCCGGCAACGTAACATTGAAACTGTTGCGCAGAAGCAAGCCGTCAATCTTTTATGAGTAACATGCCAGTTGGGATCTTGCTGGCAGCAGGTAAAAGTCAGCGCTTTAACTCAAATAAACTTTTGTATCCTGTTATTGATGACACGCCGATGTTACTTGTGGTGGCAAAAAAATTATCAAGCGTGTTACCGGGCAGTGTGGTTGTTATTAGCCCGGCACTGAAAACGTTCACTGCAAAACTTGAACTACTGGGTTTACGTGTCGTGATAAACGAGCAGGCAGAACGGGGAATGGGCAGCAGTATTGCCTGTGGCATCCGTGCCAGCCAGGATGCCAGTGGCTGGTTAATCAACCTCGCCGATATGCCGTATCTTAAAACTGAAACGTTAACACTACTGGCCAATCGGTTAACTGAAGGTTCAGATATAGTTGCGCCCCAGTTTTATGAGCAACGTGGTCACCCGGTCGGGTTTAGTCGGGTTTATCTCAATCAACTTCTTGCCCTGGATGAAGATACCGGTGCAAGGAATATTATTAAAAACAACCCGGATAAAATTGAATTAGTGTTAACCAACGATAAAGGTGTCATACAGGATATCGACACTCCGGCAGATATTTAGATTTTAAATATAGGTGTCAGAGAACATTAGTCTCTAATTTTGGAATGATTGTTCTCTGACACCATTAGTATAAGTTGTGAACCAGTTATTTCTTTTTGTTTAAAACTCCTTACATAATCAAGCTTAGTATTACAGGATAAAAATCGGTGAATTAAAGTGAGTTTTAAATAGTACCGAGACAGGATGATAAATTGATTGGAGGATCAAATGATTGATATGAAACAGTTCAAGGAAAATGTCTCTAGCAAAATTAAACATTACCATGATGAGGATAAAACTGAGGTGGCTGAAACACCAGGCATGGTAAATACACAGCAAAGCAAGGCGATGGCGATTGGCGCATCAATTTGTATAAAGGGTGATGTCACAGGTGATGAAGACCTGGTTATCCAGGGCCATGTTGAAGGTTCTATTAATCTTAAGGGGCATAACGTAACAATAAGTAAAAGTGCAAAGGTTGAAGCGAATATTGAAGCTAGCCAGATTATTGTAGAAGGTGAGCTATCAGGTGATATGAATGGTGATGAAAAAGTTGTTATTCGTGAAACGGGTAATGTGCGTGGCAATATTATCGCACCACGTGTAAACCTTGAAGATGGTGCCATGTTTAAAGGCAGCATAGAAATGGAACCTCGACAAGCACATAATAATAGTAATAATAAAACGTCTAAAAAAGACGAAAAAAATAAGGATGGCATTGATCTCAAACTGGCGCAATAACTTGCTGCTCACGCATGTCTAATATTGCAGACTACAGTTATACGCCGATAACAAGGATAGATCACCAGGTTAGCTGGGAAGCTGGTTTTACCATGCGTAGTCCCATTCTGTCTGACCTGTTGAACAGTTTATCCAGTGAAGAGTATCTGGAGGTTCTTGATATCATACCTGCTAACCAGGGTGTGATTGATGCCTTTTCTGGATTGAATTGTAAGTTGCACTTGCCGGGTTGTTTGGCAGGTTTGTCCGAAATTACAACGCAAAAGTATGACACGCCTACCAAGTTACATCGAGCTTTCACCAGGCTATTTGGCTTTTATAAAAGACAGCGCGCATCATTGAACGTGATATTACTCTGGGACTTACCAAATTACCTTGAGAAGCCGGTGATGTCAGCGCTTATAAATTATTTATCAGAACACCTGCATGACAGTGCCAGGCTACACTTCTACATTCATACAAAACATCTAATACCTGCATCACCTGGGCGGTATACCATCGAACCAGGTGGTGAGGTTTTTTCACAAAACAGTGACGATAAGATGGTTGAAAGTCCTCTCTATTTTCAGGAAGCACTACAAACTCTAATGCAGCCATTTATGGTAAAACGCTCTATGCTGTTATCCGGCGGTTTGCAGGAGTATGTGCTGGAACAGAAATAATCATCCTCAGCTAAATATAATAATGGGGATTGTGGTTCATTTTATTGACGTCCTTTGTAAACGATTGGGTCACTGGTACAACATAAACGACGTCGTGATAAAAACCTTAAAGTAACAAGGGATAACTGTAATTATTTTTAACATTATATTTAAATAGTACGGTAGATATTCTATTCATATTCTTTAATATATGTTTATGCGTAGCGTCTATTTCTTAATTTTTTTTTCATATCTCGGACTTACAGGTTGTTCAACCACTTTTTCCGATGATCCTGCCTTGTGGGTCTATGATCGCGGTGCATTACCTAAACCCGATGTGAAATTAAACATCGCCGGGCTTGGCCCGTGCACAGATAACCCGGATCGCACACTACATCTTAAATCGAATGCCCCTGTCACTATTTTAGCGCATGGCTGTTTTGCCTCGGCGGGACGCTTTCGTGCCCTGGCAGAAGTATTTGCCTTTCATGGCCAACAAACCGCGTGTTTTAACTATGATGATCGTGACAGCCTGATGACAAGCTCTGAGCAACTGATCACTGCATTGAAGAAACTCAACGCGGCTATTCCTAATAAAAACTTTACTGTTATTGGCCACAGCCAGGGTGGCTTGATTAGTCGTAAGGCACTGATTCATAACAGGGATTCATCATTAGTGGGCGAAGACATTAATCTCAGTCTTGTTACGATTTCTGCTCCGCTTGCTGGGATCGCAGCAGCTGATCATTGCGGTTCACCCTTTATGAAAGTGGCAACCCTGGGGCTTATTATCCCGGTGTGTTATGCCATTAGCGGGGGCAAGTGGTATGAAATTACCGCGCAGTCGGATTTTATTCAAAAGCCGGGCAAACTGGTACCGCAAGTTAGCGATTACCTCAAGATAGTGACCGATGAGGCCAATACCTGTCGCCGCTTTGATAAGGATGGCGGTTGTGTTGAAGATGATTATGTTTTCAGCGTGGAAGAACAATATTTTAACGCGGTTGATCAGGATAAACGTTTAAACAACGTGGAGCTGCATGCCGGTCATGTTGAAATTGTTGGTGACCATCGCGTGGCCCCACGCAAGCTGATAAATATTTTGCAAAAGCAAGGCTATATGTCTATGACAACAGCAAAACGCAAGGACGAGTTTGAAAGATTGCTTGCAGTACTTTACGGCTTGAAGTAATCGCTTTATGAAAAAAAAGAAAGTCACCGTTGATGATAAAATGCAGTCAGGTTATAGCTATTACCTGACCGAGCCTGTTGGTAAAAACTTTCACCCGGATTTTGAGCCAGAATACACACCGAAAGAACTGCTTGAGTTAGGGGTGTTTGGTGGCAAGTATATGACCGATTGCCAGGATGAATTCCCTGCCTCCTGGTTTAAAAAGGCCAGGCTGAATCCTGTGTTTCATGATGCAAAAATTAATTACTTTGGTGTTAATGCCTCGCAATCACTTTCGGTATGGCGCAGTAAGGGCTGGATTTATCATGAAGATCCCCGCGGCTGGTTTCAATGGTACTGTCGTTATTACATGGGGCGTCGTTGTGAAGATGACGAGAGGCAAATTAAACGCTGGCGGAATATGCGCAGGCACCGCACCCAGGTAGTGAGAAACTGCATGGAAGGCGATACCTCTTGTCGACGTAAACAGCGGCAGGCATTACTGCACTGGGCTTACGATTCTATCTTTTTATAACATCAGATTTCCTGTGATGTTCTATTAGGAGCAACAAGTTTGAAAACTGAAAAAATATTGGTGGGTATTAGCAGTTGTTTGCTTGGTGAAAAAGTGCGTTTTGATTCAGGTCATAAACATCATTCCTATACCACGGGAACACTGGCTCAGTACTTTGAGTTCCGGTCTTTTTGTCCTGAAATGAGTATCGGGCTTGGTGTGCCAAGAGAAACTCTTCGCCTGGTTGATGATGGGGATGAGGTAATATGTGTTGGTACCAAAACCAAAGAACTGGATGTCACTGAAAAACTGATTCAGTCTGCAAACCAACAATCAAACTGGCTGGATGGGGTTTATGGTTATATTGTAAAGAAAGACTCACCGAGTTGTGGCATGGAACGCGTTAAGGTGTATAAAAATAATATGCCAGAGAAAAAAGGCAGTGGCCTGTTTACTTATACGATGATGCAAAACTATCCTGATTTACCCGTTGAAGAAGAAGGACGGTTGGGTGACCCGGTATTGCGTGAGAATTTTATTAAGCGTGTATTTATCTATAAACGCTGGCGTGATTTTTTAGAAAGTAAACCTGGGTGGTCTGAACTGCATAACTTTCATGCCCGGCATAAATATATATTCTATAGCCATCACCAGGATAAAGCGCGCCAGCTTGGGAAGGAACTTTCTGAAGCTGGTAAGGGAGAACTCTCAGAATATATGCTGGAATATGGACGGAAATTAATGGCAATCCTGAAAATCCCTGCGACGCGTAAGAATCATGTTAATACCTTGTTGCATATACAGGGTTACCTGAAAAGAGATCTGGATAAAGCTGATAAGCAGGAACTGACTAATCTTATTGAGTCCTACCGGATGGGGCATGTGCCATTAATTGTGCCGATCACGCTTTTACGTCATCACTTCCGCAAGACGCCTGATGACTATATCAATAATTCATACTATATGAATCCGCACCCATCTGAGCTAATGCTGTTAAACTCACTGTAATAATTAGACGTGATTAAACTATTCCCTGAATTAATGATTAAAAATAAATATTGGAGTTTTAAATGATAGACGAACAGGCCCAACAGATTGCGGAGCAGTGGTTAAATAATTCAGCCGAAACCGCGGCGCAAAAAGATCTTGCGGCTCATATGGGGATGATATCAAAACGTGTTAGCGTGCTCGGTGTGCCTGGGTTTGATAACATTGATTACGATACCTGGAATGAGCAATGCCGGCACCAGTTTGAAAATTCAATGATTAAAAGCATTGCTTATAAGGGTTTTAACCTGATCAGCAGCACGGACACCCAGGTTGTTTTCACTATTTTTGAAAGAGTAGTGGGTACGGATGGTAGCCTGAATGAACAGATCGTTGAGATGTCGCTTGATAAAGAGGAAGATGGTGCCTGGCGACTGGTGCAGGAGCGGGTGCTTATCGAGAACGATGCAATGCGAAATCACGAGGTCGCTAAATAAAGTGTTACTTTCCTTTGCCTTTATTAGGAATTTTATTAAGAAATAATATTTATGTCAGATAAACAAACTTCACTCCAGCAAAGCGTCTCCCATCAAAGAGAAGTGCTCATCACGATGCTGGCTGACCCCATGAAAAGGGCCGCAAAATCATGTGCAAAGATCTGGGGAGATCGTGAAAAACTCAATCATGCGCTTATAGAAATATTGCACACCATGTCTTATTGCAAGTTCCTTTATGCGTTAGATAAAGATGCGGTTCAAATTAGTGATAATGTTAGTCACGAAGGGTTAATCACAAAAGACTTTGGTCGTGATCGTTCAGAGCGTCCTTATATACAAGAGATGATAGCGGGTGCTGAATTTGAGTTATCGACTGCTTATATGAGTTTGCGTGCAAAACGCCCTTCATTAACTGCAATACAGTTAGTGCGCGATGAAGATAACAATATTATCGGTTTTATCGGTGCAGACTTTGATTTACGTGATTTACCTTTAACGCGTGATTTGTATGAAGAGCCGCGTGAGTGGACCCAGATTAAAGGCGATCCTTCGATACGTGGAAATGTGTTTGCACAAAAACGTAGTGATGGTGATATGGATCGCCAGATTGATACGGTGCTGGCTGTTATTGAAGAGCTGATCGTAGAGCATGGTGTCTTTCATGCAAAGTTTCATTTCTCAAGTAATCGCTCTGTTATATGGCACTTTGATGATCCTTTTCGTTATCGTTTACTAAGCCTGGATGCACTGGTTGATCCGAATATTTGCCTGGCTTATCCAAACAGGGAATACCCCAAGGATGCGGCTATTCCAGAGTCACAAATTCGCCCCATTCTTGATAGCCTACGCCAGTTAAGGTTTATGGATGACACCTTGTATTTACGCTCGGGTGCACTGAATATTTTTAACGGCATAATCAGTCTTAACTTCTCATGCGATGGTTCGCATTATCTACCTTATGATGAGTTTCTGAATAAAGAGCATGCTTTCTGGAGCGGTGGAAAAAACACTGATAATTAAACAATATGAGTAATACCTTTCGATAACTATGTACTGAGACAGTATGAAGTAGCAAAATAAAGGGGCTAACCTTAGTTAGCCCCATATTATTTCGAATTAAATCAATAAATAAAAATATATACCGTCATTACGGCAAAAGCCGGAATCCAGATACTGGCCTTCGCCAGTATAAGGAAGATGATAATTTTCTATTATTGCCAGTGGGCTATTTACTCTGGTACACCTTGCCAGAGCAAGTCATAACCAATTTCATAGGTTTCTTCACAGTACTCGGCAAGCTGGGTGAATTTACTGTTAAACGTTTCATCCGCATGCGAGGCTTCATGTTGCTCAAACGACTTCCAGTAGGTGACAATGGCGACGTGTTCTTCAGTCATCTTCTTTGAATCAAATGAACCTTCATTCGAGATAAAGCCGGCGAAATTAAATACCTGGCCGGCGATAAAGCCACCGTTATCATCACCATAGGTGTTTTTCACCACGTTACACATTTCACCGAGAAGCATTTCTATATCTTCAATCTTGTATTCTGGTTTAAGTTTAACGACATTGAATAGCATCTTTGAATCTGCCGGGATAGTGATTGGATGAAACATTTGTACCTCCTTATCGATACAATCGAAAATATCTTGCAAGTGTTTAAATTAATATGTCTTATGTTTTATAATTCAATGCCTGCTTTGAGTTTAAATGTTCGAAAAAAGTGTTATATTTTTTATATAATTAAGCGTTACGGGTTAAACTATTGTGATTAATAAGGTTAAAGCGCGTGATAATTTTAAAGCGTAATATTAATCTGAACATATGGTTTTTAACCGTGTCCAACTGGCTATAAAAATATGAGGTTGTGAGAAAAAGAAGTTAAATTTTTCCTGTTATGACAATTCCATCTATCAAAGATTTTTTACGTCTTGAGTCTGCAAGTGGCATCTTGCTGCTAATCGCGGCTGTGCTGGCGATGATTGCTGAAAACTCGCCGTTGCATTATTTATATGATGCCCTACTCGATATCCCCGTGGCGATTAAGTTTGGTGAGTTTGAAATCGCCAAGCCCTTATTACTCTGGATTAATGATGGGCTTATGGCGGTTTTCTTTTTCCTTGTTGGGCTCGAAGTCAAAAGGGAAGTGCTTGATGGCGAATTGTCAGAACCATCTCGCGTGGTCTTACCAGTTATAGCAGCAATTGGTGGCATGCTGGTACCTGCTTTAATTTATTCGTATATCAACTGGGGTGATGAAGTCGCAATGAAAGGTTGGGCCATTCCAACTGCAACAGATATTGCCTTTGCCCTGGGTGTATTGGCCTTGCTGGGTAAACGTGTGCCCTATACGCTCAAACTTTTTTTAATGACCCTGGCAATTGTAGATGACCTGGGTGCGATTATTATTATCGCCATTTTTTATACTTCAGATTTATCCCTGCTTTCATTAAGTATTGCCAGTGGCTCGATATTAGTTTTGTACTTATTAAAACGTAACGGTGTATTGTCGCTGGCACCTTACCTGATGGTGGGGATTGTGCTCTGGGCAGCGGTATTGAAATCAGGTGTACACGCAACACTGGCGGGTGTTATCACCGCGCTATTTATTCCTTACAAACGTGTACCGGGTGAAGAGAAAACCCAGTTAGAAATTTTAGAACATGATCTCCATCCGGTAGTGGCATTTGCAATATTGCCATTATTTGCGTTTGCTAATACCGGCATATCCTTCTCAGGATTGACCATGGATTCATTGACAAGTGGCGTCCCTGTTGGGATAGCAGCGGGTTTATTTATTGGTAACCCGGTTGGTATCTTTGGCTTGTCATGGTTGGCGATAAAAATGGGTATTGCCGAATTACCTAAAGGGGCAAGCTGGTTACAGTTATTTGGTGTATCCTTGTTGTGTGGTATTGGTTTTACCATGAGTTTATTTATCAGTTCACTGGCTTTTGAAATGGGTGGCCCGGATATCAAGGTAGATGACAGGCTGGGTATTTTGTTAGGCTCAGTGTTATCAGGTATCTTTGGTTATACATTACTGCGTTATACTTCAAGAGAAGAGAATTAAAAAAAATAACCTTTTAAACACGATAATAATATGAACACCTCACTCAAGCACATTTACAATACTTTCAAAAATTTGGTGGGTGGCCGTGATAAAAGGTTGGAGTCCAGCAATCTTTCGCACAAAAAAGTGCTTGAGGCGATTGAGTCCGTGGTTGATGGTACTGAACCTAAAATTCGATATGTCTCCACGTATAAAAAACAGTTAGAAGAATCTGTCATTACCTCACTTCTATATATCGATGAACTTGTCAACAATATCCCCGGCTCGATTGATATCAATCTCAAAAACTTTGCCATTGATCCACAGGTACATGCTTATTTTTCATCAACCGATGAAATAAAACAAATTTTCAGTATCAGCGATGAGCTGAAATCATTCTTTAATAGTACTGAAGATGAACAGGCGTATGCATTACTGTGCATGAACTGGAATGAAAAAACAGTTCTGGGCATGGAACTACAGAATGACGTTCTAATTCGCGATGTTATGCAAACAGCGGTTAACTTTTCAGAACACAAGGTCATGTCACCAACAGCCACAGAAGATGAAACCAGGGAGGGTATCAAAAAATGTATTTTTGATGGTTTGATTACCCATGCCCTGAAAAAACTGATCGGCCTCAAAGGTGAGTATCGAGAGTTGCAGGTACAACAGTGTTCACTTAAATCACGGCTTCGTTCACGCAAGGCAAAGGAAGGTGGGCTGAACCAACTCTTGATTAG
>Ga0207752_1000762_pt1 | contig 15070 bp, 14 predicted proteins | sample Pon2CUnioCityCA_6_FD_187272 | JGI IMG/M metagenome (GOLD analysis project Ga0207752, IMG submission 187272) | Marine sediment microbial community from Union City, CA, USA - Pond 2C Sediment 2 (SPAdes) | ecosystem: Environmental > Aquatic > Marine > Intertidal zone > Salt pond sediment ...
CGATATTGTCAGTGGCCTGATTTGCCACGCCCCCGCCCACGGTGGCGGAAGAGCCGCTGACCAGGTTAACCGCGCCCCCGCCGATCGTGGCGCCACCGCCCTGGGCGCTGTTGATCGTGCCCCCACCGACGGTGGCGGAATCGCCGCTGGCGGTGTTGCCCCGGCCCCCGCCGATGCTCGAGGCGTTGCCACTGGCCTCATTCCCCTGCATGAGCGTTCCATCATATCCACCCCCGCCGACGAACGCTCCTACGCCGCTGGCGACGTTCCCCACGCCTCCGCCGACGGTGCCGTAGTGATCGATCACCAAGTTAGCCTGGCCGCTCTCCCCGCCGCCGCCAATCGTGCCGCCGTATGCGCCAGCGTCCACGCTGTTGCCGCTGTAGCCGCCAACCACGTTGGGACTGGTCGTGCGAGGCTCCAAACGCAGGGCCCGCTCGCTGTTCACCTGCAGCTCCAGGGCCTGGTCGTCCGTCGTGCCCACGAAGTGACTCCCTGGTGTGGTACCGGCGTTGCCGGTCAGCGACCAGTCGTTGCCCGTGTCGTCATCGCCATCGGCGAGCTCGGGCGGCACGCCGGTCAGGCCGGACCAGGGCGCCTCCAGAGCGTGGAGCGCGTAGGGGGCGGCCGTCAGTGCCTGCCACGGCGACAGAGGGGTGAAATCACCATTGCTGTCCCCCGGCCGCACGCAGACCTCGAGGTAGCGCGCCTCGCCGTCGAAGATGCCACTGCCGAAGTCCAGTTGCACCGTGAACAGGCCATCGGTCACGGTCTTGTCATTTATGGTGACAGTGCTGCCCACCTGGGTGCTGACATCGTCGTAGAGCTTGAACTCAAAGTCGTACTCACCGTCGGCTGGATTGCCCCCGTCGGTCAGACGGCCCTGGTAGGTGAACGCGGTGCCCACAGCTGTCTGAGCAGTCACATTCCCATCCGGACTTTGGGCCTGGGTCAGTCCTGTCGCCACCGCCAGCGTGACCAGCACAGCCAGCACCACGCCCCCATTCCTAACCAGCCGTTCGCGCGCTCTCATGTCTCTTCTCCTTTCCGGGGTATCATTGAGCTCCTCTCGAATAGGGTAGCAGCACACGTCCGAGATTGTCCCTGGGCGCATAGACTTCTGTCAACAGTCCCCTCCGACCGTCATCAAACCTCCCACAATCGCATCAGCTCCGGAGTCAGGTCCTCCTTCGGCAGGAAGTCCTCGGCCCCAGCCTCTACCGCCGCTGCCCGTATGAGTTCAACGTGAGCTTGAATCACGCTGACCAGGATCACTCGCAGGTCCGGGGCCAGGGCCTTGAGACGCGCGACGCCCTCTATCCCGTCCACGCCGGGCAGGATCAAGTCTACCACGACCAGGTCGGGCTTTTGTGCCTGCAGCTCCGTCTCAGCCTCCGCGATGGTGCCGGCCTCACCGACCACTTTGAGCCCCGCAAAGGTGAGTAGCCGGCGCAGTTGGCGACGGAACACGGGCTGGTCATCAACGATCAAAACACGCATCACGCGGGCCCTCAGCCGAACAAAGAGCGGATTGCCAAAGATGGAGGGATGTGGGGAACCGGTGTTCCCTACCGATAGGATATCACCCGACGCACCGACTGTCATCGGGGCGAGGTACTGTTTCTGCAGGAGAAAATGCGGTACTGGGGTACCACGTTACGCGCGGCACCGGCTATCGCCTATCTGAGTGCGCGAAACGCCGAGTTGCGTGCCGGCCCTCTACTCGAGCGCGTGAGGCGGTAACTGGAGGATGACGCGGACCTCGGTCCCTTCGCCGGGCGCCGACGCCACCGCCCACGACCCACCGATGAGGTAGACGCGTTCCTCGATACCCGCCAGGCCGAAATGGCCCTGCGCGGTCACGTCACCAAAGTCATCCGGTACCACGAAGCCTCGCCCGTCATCCTGGATCGCAAGGATCAACGCATAGTCCTCCCGGGCCAACTCAATCGTGACCCGCTCCGCGGCGGCATGGCGGGCGACGTTGTTGAGCGCCTCCTGCACGATGCGGTAGAGATTTACCGCCACGTTGTCGTCCAACGCACGGAGCACGCCATCGGAAGGAAGTTCAAGCTCCACAGGCGTGCCCTGCTCGGCGGACCAGTCCCCCGCCAGGGCCTGGACGGCAACTCCCAAGCCCAGCGTGTCGAGCACAGGTGGGCGCAGCTGGGCGCACACGCGTCGCAACTCGGCCAGCAGCGCATCCACCTCACCGCGTATCTCCTCGAGTGCGAGCGCCACCCGGGAGCGCCGCCCAATATGCGAATCGAGGAGAAGACCGAGCTCGAGCTTCAGGCCCACCAGGACTTGGATGGGACCGTCGTGAAGCTCACGGGCCAGCCGGGTTCTTTCTTCCTCGCGAGAATAGAGCAGCCGCCGCTGGGCGCGAGTCAGAGTCTCCCGACTGGCGCGGATCTCCTCCAGTTGATCGTGCAATGTCTCGACGAGAAGCACGTTGCTCAGCGCGACCTCAGCCTGACGCGCCAGTGTCTCGAGGATACGCCGATCGGCCGCGGACAGCGGATCCCCATCCTCTCTCACCCCCACCGTCCACAGCCCACGGACGCAGCCCCGGAAGCGGAGCGGAAAGCGTCGCTGCAGTGGCTGGTCGTCCGCGGATGGAACTTCGTCCGGCTCCCCGATCCACAGCCTAGCTTCCTCCAGGTGCATTATGTCCGGCACACAACTTGTGAGCACGGCGGTCAGCTGGTCGCGCTGCAACGTGCCGGCCAAAGCATCGCTCACGGACTCCACGACCGCCGGGTAGTCGTACCACCCGCCATAGAAGAGACGATCCACCAGTCGCTGCACGTGCGTGCGGATCCAGTTGAACGAGAGTCCTACCAGGAGCGTCAGCGCGGCCATAACCACGGTTCGCGCGAGCAGGGTGCCATTGACAACCCGGTCGAAGAGGAGGAGCGACCCCAGATAGAGGGCAAAGAGTCCCAGCGAGAGCAGGACATGCACCAGCGCCCGGTTCAGCAACCGGTCGATGCCGAAAAGGTCCTCTTGCACCACCGCATACACATAGCTCAGCGGGGGTACCAGCAGGAATAGGCGGACGCTCCATTCCGGCGCTAGGCTCACCCCTCTTAGAGCCGCCGGCACGATGTACAGGGCCGTCGAGGCGAGGGACGCCAGGAAGACACCGGCGACCATAATGCGCAAGCGTCTTCGATGGTCGGCGCTGGCGCGGTGGAAATAGACGTAGATTGCAGCTGCGATAGCAGCGAGCAGTTCCAGGCCAAAGCAGGCCACAGCTAACCGCATCATCGCTAACGCCTCGAACAGCCACTCGTTTGCAACCGCGACATAGGTAGCCGCGGCCGCAATAACCGCGCCGTAGAAGGTGCCCAACACCCAGCGGCGCTGGCGCGGCGTGCCCAGGCTCACGGGAAAGGTGATGTGATAATGGAACAAGAGGGGAGCGGAAAGCCCGATGCCGACAATGCTCAGCGTGCATAGCAAATTGGAGCAGTGATACCAACTGAGAAAATCGAGCGGTGGCAGCAAGACGCCTATTGCCACCGTCTGGGCCAAGAAGAAGAGAAGACGAACTTCGGCACGGTAGATACGCCGCCAGAGGAGGACAGCACTGGCACCCCAGAAGCCGAGAGCCACGCCAGCGGCGCCTAGTATGTCCGGCGACGCAACCCGGGCCACCGGGACGAACGGTACGCGCACCGTGAAGAGCCGGTCATCGCGTTCGACCCTCAACCTGGCGGACTCTCCCGCCCCTACCCGTCTCTCACGGCGCGCAACATCGTACGATTCGAAGGGAATGCCGTTCACGGCGCGTAGGACGTCGCCGGAGCGAATCCCAACCTGTTCCGCTCCTCCTCCCTGGATCACCTCCCGTACCACTCCCCGTTCCAGCGCGTCGATGCGCAGCTCCGGCACAGCCGTGCTACCTTGGACGAAGACATAGGAGACGACAACCAGGGGAACTACCAGGGAGAGGGGAACAAAGGACCAGCGTAGAGATTCTTCTCGAAAGCGCTTCTTAGTGCTCGTCACCCTGACCGGCCTTCCACGAGACATCGGTCAGGCCGCGGCGGATGGCCCAAAGGGTGGCTTCTACGCGGCTCGCCGTGCCTAGCTTGGCGTAGATATTGCTGACGTGGTTCTGCACCGTGCGCTTCGTCACCATCAAGCAATCAGCGATGGCTGCGTTATCGAGACCCTGGGCCAGCAGCTGCAGCACCTGGGTCTCGCGGGGGGTGAGAGAGAAGCGGGAGGAGTCAGGCGACTGCGAGGACGGTTCGCCGAGAGCACGGCCGACCACCTGAGAGGCCACCGCCGCGCTAAGCCACGTCCCTCCGGCGGCGACGGCTCGCACGGCGCAGACCAGGATCGGCAGCGCCTCGTCTTTGAGAACGTAGCCACAGGCACCCCGCTCGAGCAGTCCGAACACGGTGTGCGGGTCGTCGTAAGCCGTCAGGATCAGCACAGCTGTTTCCACGGCCCGATGATGAAGTTGTTGACACACCTCCACACCGCTGAGATCTGGGAGACGGACGTCTAGCAGCAACACATCGGGACGGTGCCGGTCCACCAGGTGCAGAGCCTCCGCCCCGCTAGCCCCTTCCGCAACGACTGAGATATCGGGGGCAGACTCCAACACCCTCTGCATACCAGCGCGAACAACGGGGTGATCGTCCACGACGACGACCGTAATCATGCGATCGGACCTTACCCTAGCTCTTACCTGCGGCCGGCGGGACAGGCTAGTTCGAGGATCACCGGTGAATTATTCTTTTGGAGGAAACGGTGGCCTATGTCGGGTCAGCGGAAAGACTAGTTCGACTTGTCAATCGTCAGAATCGAGGCCGACCAGCGTCGAAATGACAATTCTGGTTGTGAGTGCAGGCCTGGCTCTATAGAATTCCCACCTGACTGTGGTCGGCCAGCGTCAACTTATAGGCCTTCGGCTTGATGGGTGAGCGACTCAAATTGACGTTCCGGCCAATGAGACTGTCCTGGATGCGGGCCGGGATGCCGCGAATGACGCTCTCCTCGAGAACGATGGCCCGCTCGATCTCGCTGTCCTCAATCTCCACGTCGTGATAGATGGACGTGAACGGACCGACGTACGAGTTCACGATGCGGGTGCGCTCCCCGATGATAGAGGGCCCGCGGACCACGCTATTGATGATCTCGGCGCCCTTCTCTATGGTGACCCGGCTGTCTACCTCCGAATCGCGGTCGACGTACCCCTCGACCTGAGGATTCAGGCCCTCCAACACCAGTCCGTTCGCCTTCAGGAGCTCGTTAGGCTCCCCAGTGTCGATCCACCAGCCCCGATGGACGTAGGGGTAGACCTTGAAGTCGTTCTCCACGAGCCACTGGATCGCGTCGGTGATCTCCAGCTCACCCCGCCAGGAGGGCGTGATGCTGTCCACCGCCTCGTGAACGTGGCGGTCGAACATGTAGATGCCCACGAGGGCCAGGTCAGAAAGGGGCTCGTCCGGTTTCTCCACCAGATGGACCACCCGCCCCTCTCCATTCAATTCGGCCACGCCGTACCGCTCCGGATGCTCAACACGGGTGAGGACGATCTGGGAGTTCCAGTCCGACTCTTTGAATTGACGAACGAGCTCGCCGATCCCTCCCTGAATCACGTTGTCGCCCAGGAACATGACAAAGGGCTCTTCCTCCAGAAAGTCCTGGCTCACCTTGACCGCGTGCGCAAGGCCCAGGGGGTTCTCCTGATGGATGTACGTCACGTCGACGCCCCAGCGGCCGCCACGCCCGACGGCGGTCTTGATCTCCTCGCCCGTGTCGCCGACGACGATGCCAATGTCGTCGATACCGGCGTCACAAATGGCCTCGATAACGCGGAAGAGAATGGGCTTGTTCGCCACGGGGATGAGCTGCTTGGCACTGGTAAACGTTAGCGGCCAGAGGCGCGTCCCCTTCCCGCCGCTGAGAATTAGAGCCTTCATATATAGCCCTCCTTTTCATACTCCAGATCAATACCCGCTCAGAGTCGCACCACGTGCAGCCGCGTTCAACACGGCGCCGAGGATGCGAACGTGGACGCGCTCCAGCAACTCCTTGGCACGCTCGGCGTGGTCCCGGCGCGTGCGGCCGGCGGAGACCACGAGCAGCACACCATCGACCTTCGTACCGAGCACAGCCGCGTCGGTCACAGCCATGACTGGTGGTGCATCGAAGAGGATGACGTCGGCCCGATCCTTGAGCGCGTCGATGACCCGCTCCATCTTTCTGGATCCAAGAATGTCCGCCGGATTCGGCGGCAGCGGTCCACTCGGCATCAAGGAGAGATTCTCCACGCCAACGTCTAGAAGCGGGGGATCATCGACTGCCCCCTCCTCCAGGATCAGCGTCATCAAGCCCCGATCGTTCGAAACATCGAAGATGTCGTGGAGTCCCGGGCGGCGGAGGTCGGCATCGACCAGGATCGTGCGTCGGTCCCCCTGGGCCATCGTCACGGCCAGGTTTGCCAGAACCTCCGATTTCCCCTCGTCCAGTCCCGCCGACGTCACCACCAGCGTCTCAATGGGCCGATCGAGGGCGGCAAAGAACGTGAGATTCGTGCGGAGCGTCCGATAGGCCTCGGCTGCCGGGCTGCGGGGATCAGTCAACGTGATCAGATCAGGTCGTTGAGCCATTCTACCTCCCTGTGGAAACGTTCAGTCGATGGGACGTCATCGGCTCGAGGGAATAGCGCCCACTACCGTCAGATCGAGCTGGCGCTCGATGTCTTGGGGGCTACGGATGACGCCGGCCTCGAGCCACTCCAGGAAGAAGATGATCACGCCCGCGATGACCAGCCCGAAGACGACACCGGCAGCCAGCATGATCTTGGCACTCGGCGGCCAGGACTGGCCGTAGCGCGGCTGGTCACGGAGAATGGCGTCAACGCGATCCTCCTTGCGCAGCTTGGCGTTCTCCGTATCCCGCCACTGGACAAGGAGATTCGCCCACGTGCGCGCGATGTCGTTGGCCTGGTCGCCGTCGTAGTCCTCGACCTCAATCTTGATCACCATACGATCGTCCTCGGCGGCGAAGTTCGTGTTGCCACGCAAGCGCTCCGGCGTCATCGGCAGCGCGAGCTCGTCGACGACGTCCTGCGCCCACTTGTAGGAGTCGGCGACGGTCATATAGGAGCGCAGGAGAATCTTGGCCGACTGCGTGAGACCGAAATCCGGTCGGGCCGGCGATACGATCACCTCCGCCGTCGACGTGTACTCAGGATGCTGCAACTCGCTGAAGGTGACGGCGCTTCCGGCGGTCAAGACAACGGCGACGGCGATGATCCACCAGCGCTTCCGCAGAATTCGAACGTAGTCATTAAGCTCCACAAGCGTACCTCCTCTCAAGAGCGGACAATTCTACCATGTGAACGGACAATGAACAATAACCAATAACCAAATCCCAAATTACAAATGACAAACTACCAGATGACAAAGCATCATTGGGGTCATTCGTTCAATGGTGATTGGGCTCTTGGTTTTGGGCATCTGCTCATTCAGTCAGCACCTCGGTATGCGGCCGATGACCTTCCACCCCAGCTCCTCAAGCTCGTCGATCTCACGGACCGTGGGATCAAGGTAATGCCAGAGGAACGCCAGGCCAACGCCGACGAAGACTGCCAGGCCGATCCTTATCGCCGGTCCAGTCAATTGGGCCCGCAAACTGGGCGGCAGCGGGGTGGGAACCGGGCTGTCCAGACGGCGAACGACGGGCTGGAGGTCCTCCAGCTGCGGGTAGTAGGCCGCACTGTTTGTGACCAGCTCATCCGTCACAGCTTCGGCCACGGGGGCAATCTGCTCAGGATCGGGCCAGGTGAGGTAAATGACCAGGATCGACTGGGCATTGTCGGTGATGATAGCACTCTGAATAGCGCCAGCCGGCACGTCGTGCCCCCGCTCTGCCAAGCGCGCCGCAACTCCCTGCGCGAAGGCCCCTGTCTCCGCGACGTCGGCCAGGCCATTAGCGATGTACTCTGAGGTGAGCCAGGGATAATACCGGTCGTAATCGAGACTCAGCCCGGCCGGCTCCGTCCCGGCCGAGAACCGCATCACCACCTGATAGGTGGTCGACGGCGGCGCGTAGGTCGCAGCGGTGTAGATGAGCACCACGGCAATCGGAGCTAGAACGAGCCACCAGCGCCGCAGCAGTATCTTCGCATACGCTCTCAATTCCATTCGACGTCCTCCCTCACTACCTACTCGGCCATTTCCGAAGAGACCTCACGCGCGACCGCCCCCGCCACCTGCTCACGAATGAAATGATCGAACTTCTCCCGGAAGACCTCTGCAGAAAATCGCTCCGCATTGACCCGACAGGCATCGGGATCGATCGCGCTCGGATCGAAGGCCCGCACCGCTTCCGCCAGCGCGTCCGGTGTCTGCTCGTCGAAGAACGTCCCGGTCTCCCCCGCGATTACGGTATCGAGCGCACCGCCAGCGCCATAGGCGATGACTGGCCGTCCCGCAGCCTGGGCCTGGACCGGCGCGATGCAGAAGTCCTCTTCTCCGGGCAAGACATAGGCACGACAGCGAGCGAATAGCTCTGGAAGCTCCTCATCGGGCACGTAGCCCAGGAAGCTCACATTTGGGCCGGCCAAGGCCTCCAGGGCATCGCGATCCCGCCCATCGCCGGCGATCAAGAGCGGGAGCCCCAGTCGATTGAAGGCTCGAACAGCAAGGTCGATCCGTTTGTACGGTATCAGCCGCGACACAATCAGGTAATAGTCATTCTGTTCGGTCGACGGATGGAAACGGCACGTCTCCACCGGCGGATGAATAATGGAGGACTCTCGCCGGTAGTAGCGGCGGATGCGGTCCTGGATCTCGCGGGAGATGGCGATGAAGTGGTCCACGCGTTGAGCAGCACGATAGTCCCACCGCCGCAGCGCAGCGATCACCGGACGCAGCGCAACCTTGAGCGGCCCGGGCAGCGCCTCGCGGGCGGCGTAGGCCTGGAAATCCCATACGTACCGGGTGGGGGCCAGGCAGTAACAGACGTGGACCGCATCTCCAGTGCTCACGCCGTGACAGAAGCCGGACTTGTTGCTCAACACCAGGTCAAAGTCGGAGAGATCGAGCCGGGAAAAGGCCACCGGATAGAGGGGCAGGTACGACTGATGATGACGATAGATGCCAGGCAGGCGGTCCATCCAGGTGGTTCGGACGTCCCAACCGCGATATGCCGAGGGCATTCCCTGGCGCCAGTAGATCGACGTATGGATGGGCGCGCCAGGGAACATCCCCACCAGCGTCTCTAGAACGTCCTCAGCGCCGCCAATCTGGTTGAGCCAGTCGTGGACGAGGGCTAGATTCATATCAGATCATCGTCTCGCGCATCGGCCGCCAGCTCATCCTATGAATTGCCGATGGCCCCAGGTCGGCCAAGGCCTCTCGATGCTCCGGCGTACCATACCCTTTGTGTCGAGCGAAGCCGTAACCAGGATACTCCTCGTCCAGCGCGACCATCAAACGATCGCGCTCCACCTTGGCCACGATGCTAGCGGCGGCTACGCTGAGACAGTGACAGTCCGCCTTGGGGAGTGAATGCTGGGGCAATCCGATGTTGGGGAGCCGCAAGTAATCCACCAACAAAGCATCGACCTGGTCATCCAGCTCATCGACCGCCCGAGCCATGGCCAGCCGCGTGGCGGAAACGATTCCCCACCGATCGACCTCTCCCGGGGCACCAAATCCCACGCCGACGGCGTCCGCTACCTTACGGATGGTCGCCAGCAGCACCTCCCGCCGTTCGGTGGTCAGTAATTTGGAATCGCGTACCCCATCCAGGAGATCAGCGAGACGGTCATCGTACAAGGGGAGGACAACCGCGGCGGCATAGACCGGTCCAGCCCATGCCCCCCGTCCAGCCTCGTCCAAGCCAGCTACGCGGTCGTAGCCGACAGCCTGCAGCGCGTGTTCCTCGGAGAGATCGGGGATTGGCGACGTACTCATCGGTTAGGGGTGAGTGAAAATGAGGAGTAACACTCGTGACAGCTCAGGCCAACAGAAAAGAGAGGATCGGGGACCTAGACATCATCGTACAGCCCTCTGAACTCATTGAGACGAACCCGGGCGACCTCCTTCGCCATCTCGAAAGACTCTCGAACATATCGAGCCACTTCGCCCGTCTGGTCCTTGGTGTCACTTTCGTCCCGGTTCCGCCATTCCACCTCCACCTCTTTTGACGAATAGCCGGCCTTTTCAAAAAGATGAAGGAGTTCGACGTCATAGGCCGAGACCTTCCATCCCTTCGGCCTGTCTTTCTGCCTGAAGAACTGGAGTTGGGGAAAGACCTCCAGCGCGGCCTCGCGACGACACGACTTGAAGCCACATTGGGTGTCGCTGACGTCACGCAGGAGAATCAGACGGCGAAGCGTACGGAACACGAAGCTGCCCGCGCGCCGAATGATCGAGAACCCCTCTCGCTCGGTGCCTCGAGAACCGATCACCACATCGTAGCCTTTCGCGTACCAGGGGAGGAGCGCCTCTACCTCGTGAAGAGGGGTCGACTGATCCATATCGGTGAAAAGAACCACCTCACCCCGGGCTCTCCGTATCCCTGCCCAAACCGCCGCTGGCTTCCCACCGTGGGGAATGTCGAAGAGGGAGACATTGGACTTGTCCACGACGAAGCGCTCAACCAGCTTCTTGCTGTCGTCCGTCGATTCATCATTGACGATGATCACTTCCCAGGGGTAGCTCTGGTGAGAAAGATAGCGGTATACTTCGTCCAGGACCCCCCTTCGGAGATTCTTCTCCTCGTTGTAGCAGGGGATGACTACGGAGAGGTAAGTCTCAGCCTGTTCATTTGGCATAGGGGAGTATGATACCTACACTAGGGTCTTTCGTCAATCCCGGTCAAAATGCTCTCCAGATACGCCCGATCCACCACTCGCGTGCGCTGCACAGCCCGACGCTTGGGCAACATCCGGGGAACTCCGAGCAGCAATCCGGTCAGCTGCCCTCGGAGCCGCGCCCGCGCTGCCGCCCCGCGCCACGCCTTAATGGCTTCCCCCGCAATATGGAACTGACGGGCGAGGACATCACGCCAATAGGCCCGCCAAAGATCTCCCGGATAGTCCTTGATCAGCAGGTAGATCGCATTGCGCCCGTCGTAGAAGCTGGCCGTTTTGCCGCCTCCGGTGGCGCTTAGCTTGTGGTAGACGACGGCCCGGGGGGCATAGACACATCGCCAGCCAGCCAGCTGCGCCCGCCATGCCAGGTCCACATCCTCACAGGAGTAGAAGAAGTCCTCATCCAGAAGCCCCACCTGCTCCAGCATCGAGCGGCGGTACGCCGCGCTCCCTCCGCAGGCACCGAAGACGTACTCTTCCTCATCAAACTGGCCTTCGTCACGCTCCCAGACACCCCGGTTGCCTGGAAGACCGTCGACGCGATAGAAGTCGCCAGCGGTGTGAATTCGATCCCGGCGGTCGAAGAGGAGCATCTTGGAGGCAAGCATCCCCGCCTCCGGGTGGCGTTCAAAGGCAGCCAGGACTTCTTCGAGCCAGTTCGCGTCAACCTCTGTGTCGTTATTGAGAAGAACGATAAACGCGCCGCGAGCAGCGCGGATGCCGGCATTGCAGGCGCCGGCAAAACCGCGGTTCTCGCCCAATGCCAGCACCTTCACCTCGGGGTAGCGACGCTCGAGCAATTGGAGGGACCCGTCGGTAGAGCCATTGTCAGCAACAATGACCTCGACCTCTTCAAGCGTCTGATGCCGCAGGCTGTCGAGGCAAGTAGGAAGATGCTCCACCCCGTTCCAGTTGGGGATAATGACCGAAATCCTCAATCCCTGCGCGTTGCCCTGGCGCCCGGCATTGATTTGGCCTTCCTGCAAGGCCAACGAGGCTTCTTCGTTCCAATTCATCGGCGGTCAATACGAAACTCTAATGTCGATCTAACGGCAGTCAGATGTATACTCCTCCCCTGTATGGTATAATCTACGTTGCACAGAAGACCGACGAAATCCATCGAATGTATAGAAGACATACTGGGAGGCTTATCACGTGACGAAAGTAACAACATATCTCAAGGAAGATTCACTCTTTCATACACAGCTGCGTGACCATGTCGTCACCACCGATCCAGATGGCGTCGAGGGCCCATCGCCGCCAGAGATTCTGGTGGCATCTCTTGGGGCCTGTGTCGGCATTCTCGTATCGAATTACTGCGAGCGGTCCGGCATAGACACCGCCGGGCTGACCGTGGACGTCGAGTATGACAAAGCATCCAATCCCTATCGGCTGGCCGATTTCAGGGTCGACATCAACATCCCGAACGGACAGATTGACGGTCGGGTCGGGGCTATCCTCCGAGTCGCCGAGCACTGCCCGGTTCACCAAACGATGTGCACGCTGCAGGGCGCCGACATCCGGGTGAACGGGAAATCTGCCTGACTCTCCTCGACCAGGCCATATTCACCGGAAGGACTCCCTGACGAGCGTGAGCAGGGAATCCTTCCGTTTGGCCGGGGCGGCGGCCATTCCCGTGCAATCGTGCTTGAACCAACCGTGGCCCAAGGGTATAATGGGGACGAAACGAGGCGTCACGTCGAGTGACACCTCGCAACCTCGACATACAGGGCAGCACCTAATGCCTGGAACATCTAAGGAGGTAGCCAATGGACGTCATCACAACTTACCACAAGGGCGATATGCTCTTCGAAACCCAACTCGGCAGCCACACGCTCGAGATTGACGTGCCCGAGAGCATGGGCGGCAAGGACCGCGGCCCGCAGCCCCCCGAAATCTTCGTGGCCTCGCTCGGCAGCTGTGTGGCTGCGCTGGTTGCGAACTACTGCAACAAGTCCGGCCTGAGCACCGAGGATCTGACCGTGGACGTTATGTACGAGAAAGCGTCCGATCCCACCCGCCTGGCTGACGTTAAGGTCAGGGTCGACCTTCCGCATGCCGACATCTCCAACCGAGAGGAGGCGATCCGGCGCGTCGCGGACCGCTGTCCTGTCCACCAGACGATCTGTACTTTGGAGGGCGTTGACATCGAGATCAGCGGCAAGGCCACCTAGACTCCCCCAGATTGAGGGCCTCACCAAGGGGACTCCCTTCCCAGTCTGATTTCGGTAAGGGAGTCCCTCCGTTTCAACTGGGTCGGACGCCGACCGTCTCCATAAGGGGGCGCCCCTTCGTTTCGCGACCCAAAAGGAGAACGGTTAGCCCCCCGATGACGAAAGAGACTGCATAGACACTTAGCGGAAGTACCAGGGAGACGGCGAGTAACTGACCGCCGAGAATGGGTGCGATCGCACCGGCAATTCTTGTCATGCCGCTGGCCCATCCCATACCGGTGGCACGGACCTCGGTCGGATAAAGCTCCGGCGTATAGGCGTAGAGGACGCCCCAGGCTCCCAGCGTGAAGAAGGACATCAACATGGCGGCCCCCACGATGAAGGGCAGTCCGCTCACCACGGCGAAGAGATACGTGAACACGCCGCTGAAGACCAGGTAAACCGCCAGGGTTGCCTTACGCCCCCAGTGCTCCACCAAATATGCCGCCGAGAAGTAGCCTGGGATCTGGGCCAGGGCGAGAAGGAACGTATTCTGATAGGTCCGCAGGAACTCGAAGCCTCGCTCGACGAAGATTCCGGGCAGCCAGATGAAGACCCCGTAGTACCCCAGAGAGATGGCGAACCACGCCACCCACAGCATCACCGTGGTACGTACAAAACGGCTTTTCCATAGCGCAGTTACGGTCACGGCCTCCGTCCGTTTCTCCACCTGCAACCGATCGAGGTCCAGCGTCTTGCCGTTCTCTCGCGCCACCTGCTGCAGTACCTGACGCGCCTCCTCCTCCCGGCCCTCAATGAGCAGGTAGCGGGGAGACTCCGGGATGTGGCGGCGGATGAAGTAGACGACGGCACCCGGCAGCGCCGACACTGCCAGTAAAACCCGCCATCCAACGTCCGGAGCGCGGGGGAGGATGAACCAGGCCAAGCCAGCCACGACGATGGTGCCCAGCGCCCAGAAACTCTCCAGCAGCACCAGGTAGCGCCCCCGGTTCCGCCGGGGGAGATACTCGGAGAAAACCGCGTAATCCACTGGAAGGGTGCCCCCCACGCCGAAGCCCGTCGCGGTCCGCAGGATGACCAGCCAGACATAGCTGGGAGACAGCGCAGACAGGAACCCGAAGACGGAATCGATGAGGACCGTGACCTGGAAGCCGATCTTGCGCCCCACGTAGTCCGTGATGGTACCCCAAAACCAGGCTCCGACGAGCATACCGAGGAAGATGGCGGTGCCGATGAAACCGGCTTGCCCGGACGTCAGCGACCATTGTCTCACGACAACCGGTATGACGTAGGCGATGATGATCACCTCCATCGCATCGGCGGCCCAGCTGGCGCCACAAATAAGCAGCAGCTTGCGCTGGAATCGCCCCACTCCGATCTCCTCGACGGCCTCACTGACGGTAAGGGTTCTCTCATCCATGCGGTTTCTCTCCTTGAGATATCAGTTATCGGGCTTGCAGATGATAAGAATTCCCGCACTGGGCGATAGAGCCGTGCCAGCAGGCGGGTGGACATACCGAGGTCATTCCTGGTCAGTTTCTCGGCCTTAGTTCCCCTCGCTCATAAGGCTGCAGGCCACTTTCCGGTCGACTCGCGACATGGGCAGCTTATCGAGATCCTGAGGGTTCATCCAGCGAAAAGCGGCACAGTCGAGACAACGGGGCTCCCCGGATCGGAGCCGGCACCAGAAGGCATGGAGCGTGATGCGAAAATGGGTGTAGGCGTGCGGAACTACCATAAGCCGGTCACCGACCTCGACCTCCACGCCCAGCTCTTCGCGCATCTCGCGAGCCAGGCACTCCGCCAGAGATTCTCCATCTTCGCACTTCCCTCCGGGAAACTCCCAGAGTCCACCCAGCATCGCGTCGATATTGCGCTGCGCAACCAGGACCGCGCCGTCATCGCGGACTGTAACAGCCGCCGCGACGTCGTAATGCGGGACCTGGCGACGCGGCCGGCGCACCGGCAGCGTCTCCTGCTCTCCCTCGGCGTAGGCCCAACAGAGTTCGTCGACCGGACAGCGACCACAGGACGGCCCTTGTGG
>Ga0207752_1000763_pt1 | contig 15046 bp, 15 predicted proteins | sample Pon2CUnioCityCA_6_FD_187272 | JGI IMG/M metagenome (GOLD analysis project Ga0207752, IMG submission 187272) | Marine sediment microbial community from Union City, CA, USA - Pond 2C Sediment 2 (SPAdes) | ecosystem: Environmental > Aquatic > Marine > Intertidal zone > Salt pond sediment ...
ACGAGACGTCGTAATTTCTAATAGGTGAAATTGTTGAACGGTGAAATAGAAACGGTGTCTAGCCAAGCCGAGGAATACCTTGAGGCAATCTACCGTTTAGAGCAGAAGGAAGGATTTGCCCGAACCATGGAGCTTGCTAGAAGCTTGAACGTTGTTCCAGGTTCGGTTACAAACACAATAGAGAACTTGAAGAAGAAAGGGCTAGTTACCCATAAACCGTACAAAGGAGTAAAACTAACTGCGAATGGACGAAAAATTGCTTCAAGTGTCCTGAGGAGACACCGCCTAGCAGAGCGGCTGCTTACAGACATTCTACATCTAGACTGGAGCGAAGTTCACGACCCAGCCTGCAAACTAGAACACGCTCTCTCTCCAGAAATTCTGAAGCCTCTAGAGAAAGCCTTAGGTCACCCGAAAAAGTGTCCTCACGGAAACCCGATACCGACAAGTTGTGGAGGAATCTTTGAAGAAGAAACCATGGTTCTCAGCGAACTCGGAGTCAACGTGAGTGGCGTAATCGTCAAGATAACTGAAGAAAAAACCGAGACGCTAAAGCAGCTTGCTAGCCTAAATCTTGTACCTGGAAAACTGGTGCACGTTGCAAATGAAGTTCCTAGCGGTTTTTTAACAATCATTGTTGAAGGCGAGAGCTGTACAGTTGACCATGACTTGGCGTCGGTAATCTATGTTAAGACTAACGGAGGAGAAGTGAGGAACTGATGAATTTGCCTTTAACTTCGTTGAGGAACGGTGAAAGTGGAGTCATAACTTCTACAGATTTCAGTTCAGAGCACGGGGGAATGTGCGGACATAGAGGGAGAAGAGGACATTGGAGAAAGCGTTTTAGGGTCGCTCGTTTTGGCAAAAGACTATGCGACTTAGGTCTAACTCCAGGCACCAAGGTAACCGTGGTAAAGTCAGCGCCTTTCAATGGGCCCCTAGAAGTTAGCGTTAGGGGTTCAAGGTTGGCTATAGGTAGAGGAATGGCCAGCAGAATTTTAGTGGATGTCGAACGATGAGCGAAAAGCATTTTAGAATTGCGTTGGCAGGAAATGCTAACGTAGGAAAATCAGTTATATTCAATCAGCTGACAGGCTTACACCAACATATTGGAAACTGGCCAGGAAAAACAGTTGAAAAAGCAGAGGGAACACTCCACTTCAAGGGTTACACTGTAGACATAATCGATCTGCCCGGAATCTACTCTTTGTCAACATTCTCCATTGAAGAGGTGGTCTCAAGGGATTACATCGCCACCGAAAAGCCTGATTTAGTGATAAACGTTGTTGACGCTTCTCTTCTGGAAAGAAACATGTTCTTCACGTTGCAGCTTCTCGAACTGGAAACGCCCCTGCTCATAGCCATAAATCAAGTGGACATGGCCAAGAAAAAGGGAATCGTGATCGATTACGAGAAGGCAGAGAAGCTTCTGGGAGTGCCGGTTGTTCCCACAGTTGCAGTGAGCGGAAAGGGCATCTACAGCATGCTGGAAACAGCCATCGAGGTCATTGAACAAAAGAGGAAAATAAGTCCTCTGAAGCCACGATACGGAAAAGAAATCGAAGAAAGAATCGAAGACCTCGTCATACTGCTTAGCAAAGTTCAGTTGAGGTACCCTGCTAGATGGGCTGCAATAAAGCTTCTAGAGGAAGATAGGGAAGTAGAGAAAAAGGTTCTTGAAGTGAGTCCTGAGATTGTGGCAACTGCAGAAAGGTTTAGGGACGAACTTGTACAGCTTCACGGCCACTCTTGCCCCACCGTTGTTAGTTGTGAGAGATACCAAGTTGCAAACAGCATTTCAGATGAAATCCAGCAGATAACGGAACCTTTGAAGGCTCCTTTGAGAGAAAGGTTGCACAGAGTGACAACTCACAGAATTTTTGGTTTTCCCATAATGTTAGCGTCGGTTCTCGCAGTTTTCATTGGGATATTCAGTTTCGGAGACTTCACATCTGCCCTTTTAGGGGACCTTCTGTTTGGTTTAAAGCCAGCTTTCGATAGTGTTCTAGGCACAGGAATCATCGGAGAACTTGTTTGGGGCGGAGTCATGGAGGGAATAATAGGCGGCATCACAGTGGCGCTGCCATACATTCTTCCGTTCTACTTCATCTTGTATCTGTTCGAAGACTCAGGGTACCTAAGCCGTGTTGCTTTTCTGATGGACAACATAATGCACAAAATGGGTTTACACGGAAAAGCCTTCATTCCGGTCATGCTCAGCCTCGGCTGCAACGTTCCAGGATGTCTAGGATGCAGAATAATGGAGACCAGTCGTGAAAGGCTGTTAACTGCCTTCGTTGTAACCCTTGTCCCCTGCGCCGCAACATCGGTCATCATTCTTGGATTGGTTGGAGCCCACGTAGGCATCGAGTGGGCGCTGGCTCTGTACATCATCAACCTAGCCATCATCTTTGTGCTGGGAAGGATAGCGTTCAAGGCGTTGCCCGGCGAGCCAACCGAGCTGATAATGGAGATGAGCGACTACAGAATACCCCACATGAGTACAGTTGCTAAGCAAACATGGTTCAGGCTGCGAGAATTCATAGTGATGGCGTTCCCCCTCATAATTGCAGGCAGCTTCGTAATCAAACTTGTAGAGGTCGCAAACTTGCTGGAGCCAATAATCGACGTATTCAGCCCAGTGACTGTTGCTTGGCTGGGATTGCCAGCAGTTACGGGAATAGCGCTGATTTTCGGTGTGCTGAGGAAGGAGTTAACGTTGATTATGCTGGCGACGCTCTTTGGAACCGCAAACTTTGCTCAGGTTATGACGCCGGTTCAGATGATTGTCTTCACCTTAGTGGCAATGCTCTACATTCCGTGCGTAGCCACCATAGGCGCATTGGTCAAGGAGTTCGGCTGGAAAAAAGCGTTGCTAATCACTGTTTTCGAAATCGTATTCGCCCTGTTTGTAGGCGGCATAGCCTTCAGGTTACTCACAATCTAAAAGTATACCCAAAACATAAATGATGTCAGGGCTCGTTTGTGTTGGTAAGCGATAGAATGGAAAAGCTTGAGGATTTGAAGCAGAAAATCAGAGGATGCAAGAAGTGCAGGTTGTGGGAAACCCGAATTAATGCCCTCCCCGGCGAAGGAAACTATGATGCCAGAGTGATGATGGTTGCTCAAGCACCGGGAGAGAACGAGGACAGAGACGGAAGAATGTTCATCGGCCCTTCTGGCAAGCAACTAGATGAGCTACTTCAGGAAGCAGATGTGAGCCGACAGGAAATATACGTTACCAACTTGGTCAAGTGCATGCTTCCGAAATACAGGAAACCCAAACAGGACGAAATCCAAGCATGTGCTCAGCATCTAGATGAGGAGATAAGGCTGATAAACCCGTTTGTGATAGTCACCTTGGGTTACTACGCAAAAAGGCACATTTTTGACAAATATCATATTCAGCCACCCAACGCCAAACAAGAATTCTCAAAAAAATATGGCACACTCCTTTTAGCTGACAACAGAAAGATACTGCCGCTACGGCACCCAGCCGCCCTCCTCTACAACGATTCCCTAAAAGAAGAGATGACAGAGAATTATCGAAAGCTGAAAACATTGATGGCTGAATGCAAATGGTTTTCCTGTTGTCCCATGAAAAGGTTCTACGAGGAAGGCAGGATACACAAAAGGTGGATTGAACTCTATTGCAAAGGAGACTGGAAAAGTTGCGTACGATACCACATGGAAGAGAAGGGAGAGCCACATCCCGACTGGATGCTGCCGGATGGTAGCCTCAACGAAAGCTTAACTGGTTAATGGAGGTATAAGAAAATGAAAGAATGTCAGTCAACAAAAATAACGACTTTAGTCGATAACGATGTTTGGATAAAAGGATTAGCGTCTTCTTGGGGGCTTTCCTTGTATGTGGAAACAGGTTCTGGAGAGGAACGGCACAGAATCTTGATGGACACAAGCGGCTCCTCTGATGTTCTGTCCAAGAATGTGAGGAAACTTGAAGTTGACCTTTCGGATGTTGAAGCCGTGTTTATTTCACACTGGCACATGGACCACTGCGGCTGCTTAAGCCATGTTCTCCCCTTGTTGAGGCCGCAGACTCCAGTTTATGTGCCCTCTGAACACCCTTCTGGGATTAAGACGATAAGGGAGGCTGAGGGAACTCCGGTTGTTTGCTCTGACCCTGTGTCTCTTATGGATGGGGTTATGTCGACAGGCGAGATGATGGGGGGATTAAGGGAGCATTCGCTGGTGATTAACCTGAAAGGCAAGGGTTTAGTGGTCTTAGCAGGTTGCGCTCATCCCGGAATTGTGAACATTGTTAAACGTGCGCAGCAGGTCAGCGGAGTATCAAAGGTGTATGCAGTTATGGACGGTTTTCACATTTCCAGTAAACGCGAAGGAGAATACGTAGCGGAATCTTTACAAAAAATGGGCGTCAGACTAGTTTCTCCTTGTCACTGCACTGGCGCTAACGCAAGAAACGCTATCGCAGACAGCATGAAGGACAAATGCCAAAAAAATGGCTCAGGAAAAGTTTGGACAATCAATTAAGGTTTCTAGAGACAGCTCGCCTCAGATATTAAGTTAAAAATTTCGGTGCCTTCTATGGGCGATTTGGTTTGCCTAGGAGCAATATTTATAACCTGACATTCTTATTGGAAAAGACGAACTGGGAATAACACAACAGAAGGACATCAAGCATGGGACATAGAAAAAAGCATGCTCCTAAACATGGTTCATTAGCATATTTACCTAGAGGACGCGCCAAACGAACGGCGGGAAGAATCCGCTTCTGGCCCAAAGTAGAAGAGGGACCAACTTTGCTCGGATTCATGGGCTACAAAGCCGGAATGACTCACATCCTCATGGTGGAGGACAAACCAAACTCCCTAGACTTCGGCAAAGAGGCATCACATCCAGCAACAGTGTTGGATGTTCCCCCAATAACCGTTTTTGCCATTCGCGCCTACACACGAGACCAGTATGGTTTACACACCTTCACCGAAGCATGGATGAAGAGTCCACCCAAAGATTTTGACCGCGCCCTTGTTTTACCTGAAAAATTCAACACTGAAGAAAAGTTGAAGAAGATTGAAGAGAACATAGAGGAAATAGCTGAGATACGCGTACTAGCTGCAACACAGCCGAGGCTCGCAGCTGTCCCTAAGAAAAAGCCAGACATCACAGAAATCAAGGTGGATGGAGGCTCAATCCAAGAACAATTCGAGTACGCAAAGGATCTGCTAGGAAAAACTGTTTCAATCACCGACGTTTTCAAGGAAGGACACTTCATGGATGTGGTGGCAGTAACAAAAGGAAAAGGCTTCCAAGGTCCAGTGAAACGGTGGGGAATCAAAATCTTGCCGCGCAAGTCCAGAAAGACCAAGCGGGGAGTAGCCGCAATCGGACCGTGGAAACCTGCAAGGGTCCTGTACACGGTTCCCAGAGCGGGGCAGATGGGTTACCACCAAAGAACCGAATATAATAAGCGCATCCTGAAAATCGGCATCGACGGAAAAACCGTTACTCCAAATGGCGGATTCCTGAACTATGGAGAAGTAAAAGGAACATACATACTCGTGGATGGAAGCCTTCCAGGTCCAACCAAACGTCTTGTGCGGCTGCGATATCCAGTTCGTCCTCCAAAAAAGATTGCTGAAAGCCCGCCAAACATCACTTACATCTCTTTGGAGTCTATGCAAAAATAAATGGTGACAAAATATGGGTAAGATTTCAGCTAAAGTTTTTGATCTGAAAGGCGAAGAAGTGTCCACAGTTAATCTTCCTCAGGTCTTCCATACGCCCAGCAGACCAGACGTAATAAAGCGGGCGGTGGTTACAATTCAGTCTCACCGTTTTCAGCCGCAAGGCAGAGACCCCATGGCAGGAAAACGAACAACAGCAGAATCACGAGGAACCGGTTTGGGAATATCACGCATGCCCCGAATGAAGGAAAGGGGACAACGAGCCGCATTCGCCCCAGGCACCGTAGGCGGCAGAATAGCTCATCCCCCTGTGGCTGAAAAGAAAATAAGAAAGAAGATTCCCAAAAAGGAGATGCGCTTAGCGTTGCGTTCAGCAATCGCCGCAACAGGGTCAAAAGAGATTGTGGCATCTAGAGGACACATGGTGGATGATGTTCCCGATTTTCCGCTGGTTGTTGTGGATGAGATTCAAACCTTGAAAAGAACCAAGGACATTGAGGAAGCCCTCATCAACATTGGAGTATGGTCAGACATCTTTCGGGTCAAAGAAAGCCGGAAGATTAGAGCGGGCAAAGGAAAGATGCGGGGACGAAAGATGAAACAGGCTATTGGTCCTCTGCTGGTCATAACCAAAAACGAGGGCGTGGCTGAGGCAGCTCGAAACCTTCCCGGAATAGAGGTTGCTTCAGTTGAGAACTTGAACGCTGAACTGTTAGCGCCTGGAACTCATTCGGGGAGATTGACGGTTTGGACGAATTCAGCTCTTGAGAAAGTAGAGAAGGTTTTTGGAGGAAAATAGTTTGGATCCCTACAAAACTATCCGATATCCGGTTATGACAGAGGTTACAAGCCGCATACTTGAGTCGGAAAACAAACTCGTGTTCATTGTCAACCAAAAGGCTACGAAAAGAGACATCAGAATGGCGGTGGAGGAGCTTTATGATGTGGTAGTGGACAAGGTCAACTCTGCCATAACTCCTGAAGGCGAAAAAAAGGCTTTTGTGAAACTTCACCCCGACTACAGAGCGGTGGATGTTGCCATCAAGCTAGGAATCCTCTAGAGCAGAGGAACTTCTGGTTTTTAGGATGTCAGCATCTTCCAAAATTTTTCCCGCCACAGTGTTTCTGTTAGTTGTTGTAACTTCTCTGATTCTTCTTCTCTATCCTGAACTCATATATGATATTCTAATATGGGTGATAGGGTCTTTCCAAGCTGGAGGGCTACCTCTCCTGTTTGGCATGATGATTATACAGGCCATAGCTATCCCTGTTCCCTCTGAGCTTGTTCTGATTGCTGGAGGATTAGCCTTCGAATTCCCGTTCGGATGGATTGTTGGCGCATTAGGATCAATAGTTGCTGCTATGTTAGGCTTCTACATCTCCCGAAAAGGCGGAAGGTCACTTGCCATCCGATTTGTTGGCGAGAAAGGAATCAAGTTTGCGGATAACTGGTTTAACAGGTGGGGTGTTTGGGCGGTTCTTCTGGGAAGGTTTGCGCCCTTCATACCCTTTGATGCCATATCCTACAGTGCAGGCTTAACTACAATGAAATTGAAGAATTTCATGATTCCCACAATAATAGGCACGTTGCCTCGAGCCCTTTTTTACACTTCTTTGGGGAACTTTTTTGGCGTAACATTCCAACAACTTCTAGACCACTATAGAGAATTTGGGGAAATACCTCCAGAACTTCAGAGCATGGTTACTCAGTTCAATTATGTTCTGCTGGGAGTGGTTGCAGTGATAGCTGTGATTTTTGTGGCATACACTGTTGTAACCAGAAGGTACACAGCGAAGAAAGAAACTAAAAGTATTTAAAACGGAGTTCCATCTGTAGAACCTGAATGTTCCAAAGGAAGATGTTACATATTGGGTAAACGAATTCGAGTTCAAAGACGCGGAAGAGGAACCTCAACGTTTAAGGCATCAACCCACAAGAGAGTGGCTCCTGCTCAGTATCCTCCAATGTCAACCAAACAACAAGAAGGATTCATCCACGGTCAAGTCAAAGACATAGTCCACGACCCTGGAAGAGGAGCTCCTATGGTCGCCGTGAAGCTTGAGACCGGCGAAACCTACTACTCGGTGGTTCCAGAAGGCGTATATGAGGGACAGCCTACCCAAATCGGCAGCAAAGCCGCTGTGGAGATAGGAAACGTTCTTCCTTTAGGTAAGATTCCTGAAGGCACCATGGTCTGCAGCATCGAGCTTTCCCCCGGAGATGGAGGCAAAATGGCGCGTTCCTCAGGAGCCTACGCAACCGTCGTAGCGCACACGCCTGAGGGAACAATTTTGAAGCTTCCATCCAAAAGAACCAAGTACGTGAATGATCTTTGCCGAGCAACAATCGGCGTAATCTCAGGAGCTGGACGTACCGAGAAGCCGTTCCTCAAGGCTGGAAGCAAGTTTCATCTTATGAAGGCTAAGGGGCACATGTATCCTCGCACCCGGGGCATCGCAATGATTGCCGCTTCGCATCCTTATGGTAGCAGCAAGAAGGGTGGACGTAAGGTTACAACCGTGTCTCGGAATGCTCCTCCAGGCAAAAAGGTTGGTTTAATCGCAGCAAGAAGTGCCGGTAGCAGAAGCAAAAGAAAACGAGAATAGTCTGTAAAGCAAAAATTGAACCATAGACTTAGAGCTTAAGTTGTAGGGTCTTCACTAGTTCTCTTTTTCTGTTTCTAATCGTGACTTCGGTTACGTTTGCGGCTTTGGCTAGCTGGCTCTGGGTTACCTTTTCTTTCAACAGTTTAGCGGCTATGTAAAGAATTGCGGCTGCTAATCCAGACGGGTCTTTACCAGCAGTGGCATATTTTTTCTTGGCCTCTATAAGGAGACGGAGAGCTAGACCCTCCACATCGCTGGAGACGCCAGCCTTCTCAGCTATTTTTGTAATATAATCTAAAGGCTTATCGATAGGCATCTTCATGTCTAATCTTCGCACGATCAAACGATAGTTCCGTGAAACTCCTTTAATGTCTTGGAAACTGGCTTCCGTGATTTCTTTTAATGTTCTGGGGTTTTTGGTAAAACGATAAGCTGAGTAGAGCGCAGCGGCCATCATGCCTTTGATGCTGCGTCCCCGTACTAGTCCTTCGTTCAGGGCTTTGCGGTAGACAACAGCTGCCATTTCTTGAATTGAGGAGGGCGTGTTAAGTACGTCAGAGAGGCGTTGCAGTTCGTTCATAGCTTTCATTAAGTTTCTGCTTTTGGAGGCATGGATTTTTGAGCGCATCTGCCATCTTTTAAGGCGCCACATTTCTCGTTTAACTTTTGGTGACAGAGGGCGACCGAATGCATCTTTTCCCACCCGGATAACTGTGGATAAGCCTTTGTCAAAATGTGAATATTTTATGGGTGTCCCTGCTCTTACCTTAGTTTTTCTTTCTTCAGGAGTGAAAGCCCGCCATTCTGCTCCTTGATCAGCGATATCCTCTCCAATAACAAGACCGCAGTTGCTGCAGACAAATTCGCCCATGCCCAAATCCTTGACTACTTTATCGCTCCCGCATTCTGGGCATCTGGTTTGAACAACTTTTTGGGTTGGCATTATGATGTCTCTCCTATTGGAGATGAACCGCAAAAACAAGAATAACATTCTTTGCTGTTTTGCTCTTCTATATATATGTTACGTATAATACCTTAAAAACCTTGGCTTATAACTGAGCAAAAAAAGCCTCCCTTATATATCCAGCTTGTCATAAAAACTCGAAATTTTGGTCGAAATTCCAGACCACTTTAGAGGCTGTGAAAATCGCCAACTAACACTTGAAGCTAACTGAAAGGCTATTGGAGTCAAGCTAGAATTCGAATGTTTTCAGCGATCTTCCGCATCTCCTCTTGGCTGATTCGGGGTCTACTCCCCATTATTGAATGTAAGGAACCTCCTTTGTCGTCTTTAAATCTTGGAACAATGTGCGCATGAACGTGAGGTATCTCCTGTCCGCTTTCTTTTCCATTGTTAATAGCTATGGTGGTAGCCTGCGCACCTACAGACTCCTGAATTGGTGCAATCATCTTGTGGATTGTGCAGAAAAAAGCTTCAGCTGTATCCTCGTCAAGTTTTTCCAACTTAGAGACGTGAGTTTTGGGAATAACCACGGTGTGCCCCTTTGCTAAGGGGTTAGCGTCCAGAAAAGCTAACGTTTTTTCATCCTCAAAGACTGTGTGCGGTTTAATGTCGCCTTTAACTATTTTGCAGAATACACAGTTGCTGCTCATTTCTATAATTCATCCCCACAATTGCGTTATTTCGAGCTTGTACATCGCCTAAACTGTCCACATATATAGTGGGTTGTCAGAACTTATTTTTTTGCCTTGAAACATATATAAGCCAACAAACGTTATTTATGAAATTGGGGCTTGCGACATCTTTTGAAGTTTTCTCATCTAGTTGAGGCGTTTAAAAATCTAGAGAAAACTTCGTCTCGAAACGGTATGATTGACATTCTGGCAAAACTGTTCAAGAAAGCTGCAGAAGAGAACATTGATAAAATCTGCTATTTTGTGCTCGGAAACATTGTTGCCGGCTACAAGAATGTCAAAATGGGGATGGGCGATGAGATGGTGAAGACCGCAATTGCCTTTGCAGCCGATGTGGACGAAGACAAAGTGGAGAAGGAGATGCAACAGGTGGGCGACTTTGGTGATATTGCCTACAAGCTGGTTGGCAAGAAGGGGAAACGTTTTGAGGATTTTCTGAAAACTGAAGACCAACCCAACATCCAAGATGTTCACAAGGGATTAATGAAGATTGCGAAGGCGGAAGGCTCCGGCTCTGTAGAGGTGAAAGAGAAGACCTTGGCTGCTTTGCTGTCCACCGCCTCTCCTGAGGAACGAATGTACATTGTCAGATTGGCTACCGGGGAGATGAGGCTGGGTGTGGGAGACATGACTGTGCTGGATGGGTTGGCTTCTGCGTTTCTGGGAACAAAGGAGAAAAGACCGCCCTTGGAGCATGCCTACAATGTTTGCTCAGACATTGGATATGTGGCTAAAATTCTGGTTAGAAGTGGACTCGAAGGAGTGAAACGTATAAGAATTGCTTTGAATAGGCCTATTCGACCTATGTTGGCTCAGCGAGTTTCGGAAATGTCCATGATTATGGAAAAAATTGGCTCTGATGTGGTGGCTGCTGAAGAAAAATATGATGGGGAACGGATTCAGGCTCACAAAAATGGGGACAAAGTGAAGCTGTTTTCCAGACGATTAAGTGATGTTACTGACCAGTTTCCAGAGGTGGTCAAAAGCGTTAGGGAGCATGTTAGTGTTGAAAAGGCGATATTGGATGGAGAAGTGGTTGCCTACGATTTTGACAAAAAGGAGTTTTATCCGTTTCAGAAGTTGATGCAGCGAAGAAGAAAATACGATGTGGAAGATTATGCTGAGAAGATTCCTGTCAGGTACATGCTTTTTGATTTGTTCTACGTAGATGGGCATTCGCACATGCGGCGGGGCTATCCTGAGCGGAGAGAAAAACTGGAGCAGATAGCTGAAACTGGAAAATACACAGAAATCACAAACAGAATTACAAGCTCTAAGTTAGATGACATAGATGATTTCTTTCAGGATTGTCTAAAAAGGGGGTTAGAGGGGGTGGTCTGCAAATCTTGTGCAGCCAGTTCATATTATCGGGCAGGAGCCAGAGAGTGGCTGTGGATAAAGTGGAAACAAAGTTACGCTTCGGAATTGTCTGATACATTCGATTTAGTGGTCATAGGAGCCTACGCGGGTAAAGGCAAAAGGGGCGGAACCTATGGCGCACTTTTATGTGCATCCTATAATCACCAAGAAGATGTGTATCAGACAGCCTGCAAACTGGGGTCAGGCTTCTCTGACGAACAGCTAGATAATCTGCCTGAAAAGCTGAAAGATGCAAAGGCGAATAAGAAGCCCGCACGGATAATGGTTACCAAAGAAATGGCCCCAGATTACTGGTTTAGTCCCAAATATGTGCTGGAAGTTTTGGCTTCAGAAATAACCAAAAGCCCAACCCATACCTGCAACTGGAATGAGGAGGAAAAACGTGGTTTGGCGTTGAGGTTTCCGCGGTTTGAAAGATGGAGACCTGAGAAGTCGCCAGAGCAAACCACAACTGTGCAGGAAATAGCGGACATGCTGGAGGATCAACTGCATAAATGAAGATGGAGAGTTGAGACTTTGAAAAATGTGTTGGTTGCCAAAATTCTGAATGAGATTGCTGACATCTTGGAGATGAAGGATGTAGAGTTTAAGCCTCGGGCTTATCGAAGAGCGGCGCGCAGTGTTGAGTCGCTTTCGAAGTCTATAGAAGAAGTTCATGAAAAGGGGGAACTTCAGGAACTGTCGGGTGTAGGTGAAAGTATAGCGGAAAAGATTACTGAGATAATCGAAACTGGCACTTCCCAATACTATGAGAATCTTAAAACCGAGTTGCCTGTTGACGTGGAGGAATTGACTTCCGTGGAGGGGATAGGACCAAAAACGGTTAAGAAACTGTATCAAAACCTTGAGGTGAAGACGCTTGAGGATTTGGAGCAGGCTGCAAAGCAACACAAAATTCGGGACATTAAGGGTTTAGGACCAAAAGTAGAGGAGAACATTCTTGAGCATATAGAGCTTGCTAAACGACAAAAAGAACGCACCTTGCTGGGGTATGCATTGCCCATTGCTGAAGAGCTGAAAAATCGGTTAAAAAAAGAGTTGGATGTTATCAACAGAATCGAGGTTGCAGGTTCACTTCGCCGAATGAAACCAACAATAGGCGACATAGACATTCTGGTTACCTCAGAGGACCCTGAAAAAGTGGCAGATTACTTCACCGCCATGAGTGATGTTCGGGAGATTCTGGGCAAAGGCAAAACAAAATGTTCTCTAATCTTGAAAAATGACTTGCAAGCTGATTTGCGCCTAATCGAGGAGAAGAGCTACGGTTCGGCGCTACTGTATTTCACGGGGTCAAAGGACCACAACATACAGCTCCGGAAGATAGCTATCAACAACGGCTACAAACTTAGCGAGTATGGCTTGTTCAAAGATGATGAACAGATTGCAGGGAAAACGGAAAACGAAGTTTACGACAAGTTGGGGATGCAGTTTATAGCTCCTGAACTCAGAGAGAACAGGGGAGAGATAGAGGCGGCACAAGAGGATAAGCTGCCTAAGCTCATAGGCTACGACGACATAAAGGGAGATTTACAGTCTCATAGCACATGGAGCGACGGCGCCCAATCAATCGAAGAGATGGCTAAGGCAGCGATAGAGTTGGATTATGAGTATTTTTGTGTAAGCGATCATTACGGCAAAATGAAGGTTGCAGGTGCCTTAAACGATAAGCAGCTTCGGAAACAACTGAAACAGGTAGAGAAAGTGAACAACAGCTTAAGCAGCCTTACACTTTTGACCGGTGCAGAAATAGACATACAGCCGGACGGCAGTTTCGAGGTGAACAAGAAGCTTTTGAAGGAACTGGACGTGGTTGTTGCCAGTGTACATTCCAAGTTTAGTCAATCAGAGCAGGAGATGACCCAAAGAATGGTGAAGGCGATGGAAAACGAGAATGTGGACATAATAGGTCACCCCACTGGAAAGAAGATAAACCAGAAAAAACCTGTCCAACTGGATATGGAAACAATCTTCGAAACTTCTAAACGAACAGGAACCTTCTTGGAAATCAACTCTTTCCCTGAACGGCTAGACTTGGATGACGCCAACGCAAAAGCGGCGATTGAAGCAGGCTGCAAACTAGTCATAAACACCGACGCACACAACAAGGAGCATTTACGTTACATGCGATTGGGAATATCCGTGGCTAGACGCGCTTGGCTGAAAAAAGAAGACGTCATCAACACTTTAAACTTGAAGGAACTAAGAAAACTGTTAAAATCGTGACTAATCTTAAAAAACTGTTCATATTAGAAGCCTAACAGAGGTACATTGTTGAAAACAGTACTTTTTCAGAAAATCACGTATAAACCATTACTTGTATTTGTAGAATCCTTGCCCCGCTTTTTTGCCTGTCCACCCTTTGTTCATGTAATCTTTGAGTAGAGGACATGGTTTGTACAATGCTGTTTTGTGTTGGCTGTATGCTGCTTCCAGTTTGTCCAGAATCGTATCTAATCCTTTTTTGTCGGCGTATTCGCAGGGACCTGAAGGCCATCCTGTCCCCAGCTTCATTCCCACGTCTATGCTCTTTGGCTCGGCAACATCCTCCAGAACCATCCACGCCGCCTCGTTCACGGCAACAGCCCAAGAACGTTCCACATCGTATTTTCCAGCCAATCCGGAGGGTATGTACGGTCTACCTTTGCTCCAGTCATAGAATCCCATTCCTGTCTTCTGACCCAGCTTCTCCTCTTTGACCAGAGGTTCTGTGAGTTCTAGGCAGGGCTGAAATCTTTCACCGTGAGCTTGATGTAATATTTTGCTGACATTATATTCGAGGTCTACCCCCACAAAGTCAACTAGCTCAAACCAGCCCATGGGAAAACCTCCAATGTATCTTGCGGATGCGTCTATTTCCTCCATTGATGCTTCTCCGCGACGGAAAGTCCAGAATGCCTCGTTGAAAACAGCTACAAGGATTCTGCTGACAATAAATCCCCGAGAGTCTTTCTTGCATAATATGGGCGTTTTCTCCAGTTCTCTGCTGACATCCATTATGGCGTTTATGGTTTCGCTGCTGGTGTCGTTGCCTTTGACCACTTCAATCAGCCTAGTCAGCTGCGGGGGGATGAACCAATGCATTCCAACAGTCTTATCAGGTCTTCCTGTTGCCTTGCCCATCTCGGTTACGCTCAATGTGGAAGTGTTAGTCGCTATTATGGCGTGAGATGGCGCCGTTTCATCAATTTTGGCGAAAACCTTCCTTTTCAGTTCCATGTTTTCGGAGACACATTCGACAGCTAAATCAATGTCAGCTGCCGCCTTCCCATATGATGTGGTTGTGGTAATTCTTGACAGCGCCGCCTCCGCCGCATCTCTGCTGATTTTGCCTTTCTCCACAAACTTGGTTATGCTCCACTCTATCTCCTGAAGCGCCTTCCTCAAACTCTCGTTGCGTCTGCTCAGAAGATTCACTTCATAACCTCTCATGGCGAAAGCCTGAGCTATTCCATGTCCCATCAATCCAGTTCCAATAACAGCCACACGCCGAATCTCTCTGCCTGTCGTTGACCTCACCCTTTTCTAGATTGGAATAAACTCGTAAATAGCTCGTCCATCAGAATTGACCTTAGCCTCAAGCTTAACCCTCATGCCCACTTCTACGTCTTCTCTTTCTACGCCAGTCAACCAAGCCAACGCTCTAACGCCCTCCTTGAGCCGAGCAATAGCAACAATGTAGTCGGATTCGTTTGAGAAGCTGGCTGGCTTCGCAACTATCTGCGTGAAGGTTT
>Ga0207752_1000764_pt1 | contig 15043 bp, 9 predicted proteins | sample Pon2CUnioCityCA_6_FD_187272 | JGI IMG/M metagenome (GOLD analysis project Ga0207752, IMG submission 187272) | Marine sediment microbial community from Union City, CA, USA - Pond 2C Sediment 2 (SPAdes) | ecosystem: Environmental > Aquatic > Marine > Intertidal zone > Salt pond sediment ...
GAACGCGTCGGCCATTGCCGGCGGATCGGCCAGCGGTGGCGTGCCGAAGATCAAGATCCCCGCCGCCTCAAGATCGTCGGCCGCTTCCAGCAAGAGGTGGCCGCCCAGACTCCAGCCGACGAAGACGGCGTCCGCCATCTCCAGAGCTTCCGCTGTCTCTACTACTACCCGGGCATAGCCCGGCAAGGTGTAGGTTTGGGGATCGGAGGCCATTGGCGAGTCGCCGTGTCCCGGCAAGTCCATCGCCACCAACCGGTACTGGCGACCGAGGTCACGCTCCAGTTGTTTCTGGAACGCCCGGCCGGATGCGGAATTCCCATGCACGAACAGAACAGGCGTGCCTTCTCCTTCGCTTTCATAATAGGCAATTTTCTGTGAAGGCACTTCTATGTATTTTACTTTCATAGGCAAAAACAATTGGAGATTGAGGAACGCCTCAATCTCCAATCTCTAATCTCCAGTTTCTACTCGCCAATGACCGTCTGGCTTTGCTCGTGCATGTACTGCTGCACGTAGTAACGACCGCCGCCGGCCTTGCCGGTGGAGCCACTGCCCTTCCACCCGCCAAACGGCTGGTAGCCCGGCCACGCACCGGTGGTGGCGCCCGCTTCGCGGTTGACGTAGACGACGCCGGCTTCGATGTTATCGAGGAACCACTCAATCTCGTCGTCATCTTCGCTGTAGAACCCGGCCGTGAGCCCGTAATCTACACCATTTGCCATCTCCATCGCCTCATCCAGGTCGTCGATTTCTTCGATGGTGACGATGGGCAGGAACATCTCGTGCTTCCACAGCCGGTGGTCGTGCGGTAGATTATCGACTATGGTTGGCTTGACATAATAGCCCTGCTTGCCATCTACCTGGTCCATTGTTTCGCCACCATAGATGATATCACCCGCGTCTTCCAGCTCCGAGACAAAGTTCTTGTAATCCTCGTAAACACCGGCATCGATGACCGGGCCCATGAAGTTCTCTTTCTCGGTCGGATCACCGACACTGATCTGCTCCGTCAGCGCCAGTAGCTTCTCCACGAATTCGCTTTTGACGTCTTCGTGGACGTAGACGCGGCTGTTTGCAGAACATTTCTGGCCCTGGAGGCCAAAGGCTGAGCGCATGACGCCCATTGCCGCCTTGTCCAGGTCCGCTTTTTTGCTGATAATCACCGGGTTCTTGCCGCCCATTTCGGCGATGCACGGACGCGGATATTTGCCCTGGGCAAATTTCTTGTAAATGCCCATACCGACATCGTAGCTGCCGGTGAAGGTAATACCCGCAATATCCGGATGGTCCACCAGTGGCGCGCCAACCTGGCGCCCGCTGCCGGTGACGAAGTTGAAGACACCGGCGGGTAACCCGGCATCCCGGAAGCATTCTGTGAGCAGCCAGCCGGTGTAGGGTGTTGCCGTTGCCGGCTTAAAGACGACCGTGTTGCCTGCCACCAGGGCGCCCCCGCTGGGACCGCCGGCCAGGGCCATGGGGAAGTTGTAGGGTGAGATCACGGCCCAGACGCCGTAGGGGCGCAGGACGCTGCGGTTATGATGCCGCTCGCTTTCACTTTCCATCTGCACGATAAAGCCGTTATTGGCTTCAATCTGGTCCGCATAGTAACGGATCAGGTCTGCCGTTTCTTCCACGTCGCCCAATGCTTCCAGCCGGTTCTTGCCGACTTCCAGGCTCATCACCGCGCCAATATCGAAGACCCGGTCGCTGATAATGTCCGCTGCCTTGCGCATTAAGTCAACCCGCTCTTGCCATGGTTTCCGGCGCCACGCTTTGAATGCCTCTTTAGCGGCAGCCACTGCGGCCTGCACGTGCTCTTCGTTGCCTTTCTGGAAGTGGCCCATTACCAGATCGGTGTCTACGGGACTGACCTTGGTGAAGGTCTCTTCTGCTGTTACTTCCTCGCCGTTGATATACATCGGGAACGTCTTCCCGAAGTTCGCTTTAGCTTGTTCCACAGCCTTGTTGAAGCTTTCGTCCAGGGCAGGGCTGGGGCTGGCCAGGGTTGCATATGTGATCTTGAAATCGCGTTTAGCCATTTGGTAAAACCTCCTGAGAATAAGTGGGATAGACACGAATCACCGGGCGGTTGCGCGTGTCATATCTTGTGAAAGGTTGCACGCACTTATTATACTGGGTTTTGGTGGATTTCATAATTTGACACTGGTCGGAACCTGTCCCAAAATAGATTGAGGTAAGCTTCGCGGCCACCGGCCGGCTGCCGGCCCCGGTTGCCGGTGTTTCCCGGAAGCGAGACCATAGATGATCTTGGACTCTCAACAGTTGCACGCTTCTTTTCAGGTCCACCAGGATGAGATCGCCTCTCACTGGGCAGAAGCTATCGCCCGCATATGTGATGGTAGCGAGACGCCGGCGCAACTGGAAAGGTTGTTGGCTCCGCAGGTAGGCCGATTGGCGGAGGCATTGTTCAGTAATCCGTTCCACCCGGCGAGGGCCCAGGGAGTCGGTGCCCGTCTCGTCGATCTGGGATGTGGCCAGTCCCGGACACTGGCTCAGACCCAGCGCGTTCTTACACGGCAGTTCGTTGCGCGGCTCCCTCCAGACAGCCACTCCCAGTTCTATCCCCGGGTGGGGGCGGTCCTGGCCGAGGTTGCGGCCGGTTTCACCGACCAGATGCGTCGTCACCTGCTCCAACACCAGGAAGAGTTGCGGGACGAGCTATTGGTGGCGCGGAAAGAGGCGGAAGACGCACTGCGGGCCGAGCGTGACTTTGTCAGCGCCGTCCTGGACACGGCCGACGTGCTGATTCTGGTCACGGACGCGGAGGGGCACATTTTGCGGTTCAATCGGGCCTGCGAACAGGTCAGCGGCTATCGCTCGGCCGAGGTCCAGGGTCAGTATGCGGGTTTCCTTCTTTCGGAACAGTCCCTGCCCGATCTCCAGGAGCTTTCCAACTCCCTGGCGCCTGATTCATATCCGTCCCTTCCAGTCCGTTATGACAACATGTGGCGGACCCGGGACGGAAGCCTGCGGGCGATTAGCTGGTCGGTAACCGCTCTTTACAGCGACGATGGCCAGATCGCCAACTACATCGGCACCGGTCTGGACGTTACAGAGCAGCAGGCGACGGAGGCGGAGCTGAAGCAGGCCCGGCGACAACTGGCACTGGCCGAAGAGGCGGAACGGTTGCGGCTGGCCCAGGATCTTCACGACGATGCCGTCCAGCAGCTTCTCGGACTCAGCTACCAGCTTGCCGACATGCAAGGCCGGGCAGCCGATGACAGCCGGTGGACGGCCGCCCAGCGCCTGGAGGAAGTGATCCCGGGGCTTGAGGTAATGCGCCAGGAAATGGTGGCGGTAGCTCAGGGTCTGCGGCGATTGATTGGCGAGTTGCGGCCCCCGGGGCTTCGCGACATCGGTTTGCGTGAAGCACTGGAAGGGTATCTGAACGGGCCGGAGTGGGCGCGCGGTGAGGAAGCCCCGGCCGTCCGGCTGGATCTACCCGGCCAGTTTGACTGTGAGTTGCCGGAATCAACGCGCAATTGTCTTCTTCGTGTAGCTCAGGAGGCGCTGTGGAATGCTCGCAAGCATGCTGCCGCCCGGCGGATTGTCGTTTCCGCCGCCTGCGGTGAAGAGGAGATCTGGCTGCGCGTTAAGGATGACGGGAGTGGTTTTGACGTACCCACCCACCTCCACCGTTTTGCCGTTCACCAGCGCTTTGGTCTCCTGGGGATGCAAGAACGGGTGGCCGCCGAAGGCGGGGAGCTGCGGGTGCGTTCGTTCATCGGCGAAGGAACTGAGGTCTACGTCCACGTACCTTTACGCCAGCGAGGAAGTAATGAATCAACCAATCACGGTGCTGCTGGCCGACGATCATCCGCTGATCCGTGAGGGAATAGGCAACACCCTAAGGAAGGAAGACGATCTGCACCTGGTAGGCGAAGCCGGTGATGGCGATGCCTGCCTCCAGTTGTGTCGCTCCCGCCGGCCGGATGTTCTGTTGCTGGATCTCGATATGCCGGGCCCACCTCCGCTGGAATTGATTGCCCTTTTGCGTGGAAGCTGTCCCGAGCTCAAGGTAGTCGTGCTCAGTGCTCATGACGACTACATCTCGGCGCATGCCTTGCTCGCGGCCGGCGTCCACGGTTACGTGCTCAAAGACGAACCGCCGGTGGCCGTCCTGCGGGCGATCCGCACCGTTGTCGAAGGGGGATCCTGGTTCAGCCAGACCATAACGCGGCAGCTGGCCCGGCCATCCCTCAACGGTCCCCAATTTACGTCGCGTGAAGAAGAGGTTCTGCACCTGCTCGCTAATGGCCGGAGTAACGACGAGATGGCCAGCGAGCTGTCGGTCACCGAAAGAACGGTGCGCTACCACTTGCACAACATCTATCGCAAGATCGAAGCCGAGACGCGCAACCAGGCTATCGTCTGGGCAGTGCGCCACAACTATGGCAAAGGATAACCCTGTCGCTAACGACAGGTTAGGCTCTGATCCTCGCGACAGGATAAACCTGTCGTTTCCATCGTGGCACAGGATCTGTTTCCGGGTAGAGTGGGGGAAAGGTGATAGCGTGAGTGCCGTCCCTTCACGGCTGTCGCCATCTAATCAACCTAAACAACGGGCGCAGTGGTAGGGAGCCGCATCTCTGGGAAAAGGGCAGCTGCTTTTCAGAGGACGGCACCAGCCAGGACGGGGAGCAACCTTCCTGCTGAGCTGTTGTTAGCAAAGGCCTTTGCCTCTATCTGGCGGCAAAGGCCTTTGCTGTAGGGCCTAAGTCAATTCTTCGCCGGCGTCGAATACCACTTCCAGCAGGCGCATCTCAGGCAGCGAAAAAACGACGAGGGCCGGTTGCTGCAACTGCTGCCAGAAAGGGAAGGGCTTCTGGTCACTGTGGGCGGCCACAAACAGGCTCAGGACAGTGCCGTGGGTTACCACTACCACATTGCCCTTCGTTTGTTCCTCAGCAATGCGGCCGATCGCGGATTCGAAACGGGCCAGCGCTTCCGCGCCGGTTTCATTGCCGAATACGTTTTTCTCTGGGTGAGTCAACAATGCTTCTACCAGCTTCAGAAACGTGTTCCGATCATGGAACGGTTCGTTGCTCCGATCGTGCTCGCCCAGATCGCCGACCGCTCGATACGGTTTCTCCAGTAGAGTGCCCACGCGCTGTGCGGTTTCGACGGCCTTCTGTTCGCCGCTGCTCAGGATGACCACCGGATCATACGCTGCCAGCCGTTCTGCCAGGGGCCGGCAACGCCGGCGCCCCGCCGCGCTCAACGCCCACTGGGCCGGTGGGGACGCTTCTGTCGGCTGCGACTCCGAGTGCCGGATCAGAACCAGTTTCCGCATCTTCTGTTATATTAGTAGCCGGGGGGCGGGGCAACCGGACCCTGGAATTCCATGGCCGTGAAGACGCCACCCTGAGGGTCCTGGATCACGGCGAATTTACCCAGTTCGCCGGCCGTTGTCGGCGGGACAATAATTGTACCCCCGAGTTGTTTCACCCGGTCTGCCGTTTCCTCGATGTCGTCTACCATGAAGTATACGGCCCAATTTGGGGGGATGTTCTCATCCCACTCGTCATCCATGGCCATCATCCCGGCGTGGGCTCGCCCCTCCTGGTAACAGGCGACGTAACCCTGAGCATCGACTCTGGGTTCCCAACCAAAAACATCGGTGTAAAACGCCTTTGCTGCTTCCAGGTCGCGGGTCTGGAGCTCATTCCAGACCAACGCCCCCGGCCGGTTAACGAGCTGCGCCCCAATGTGGTTGCGTGGCTGCCAGACGCCGAATATCGCCCCGGCCGGATCCTGGATCATCGTCATGCGCCCGTCCTCCAGTACATCCATCGGTGGGAAGAGGACCTGTCCGCCGGCACCGGCTGCCCGCCCGGCAATGGTATCAACGTCGGAGTGATTGATATAGGACGCCCAATGCGGTGGCACGCCCTGTGCCTTTCTCTCTGCATCCAGTTCGCCGGCTCCGGCGACATTATGCCCCTCGATTCGGAACATCACGTAAACGCTACCGTCGCCAACCGGTACGTCCTCCGCTTCCCAACCAAACAAGCTGCCATAAAACGCTTTCGCGCCGTCAAGGTCGGATGTTGCCAGGTCAACCCAGCTAAACAAACCGTCCGGATACGCCTTTACCACTTGCATATGCCATTCTCCTTTTGTAGGTGGTTGAATAAGAGAAATACAAGGGTAGCGGGAGAGGGTGATGGGATGTTACTGGAACGCTACCGGATTTAAGTATACCATGTTTAGAACATATGGTCTACACTCGTAGCGATTTTTTAAGGTCTGGAGCCCAGGCTGCAAACGGGGCTGTGCCCGCGCGGTAATCAACGATTCGCGTTCAGAAACTCCTGTCTACTGCTGCAACTCCGAGTTGACCCAGTTCAGGGAAATCTCCGCCGGGGAGAAGTTTTCATTAACCTCCAGCGCCTTCTCATATGCCTCTTTTGCCCCCAGGAGGTCGCCCGTTGCCGCCAGCCCGTGGCCCCGGTACCAGTAAATCTCTTCTACCCAGCGTCCACCAGGCGTTTCCAACATCGCCGCGGTCAGGTCCAGTACGTCCTGGATCCGGCCGGTGCGGTAATAGGCCATCAACGGCCGGTGCTCATAATAAAGGGTGCGGGGAGGGAGGCCGATTTCGCGCGCTCTATCGAATGCTTCGGTGGCTTCCTCGTAGTAACGGGCGTTATCCCCTTCCTGGAAATCAGGCGTCGTTTCCGCGCTGGCTACCTGGCCCATGCGGGTCAGCGCTACCCCCAGATTGAACCAGGTAAAGACGTTATTCGGATCCTCTTCCAACTCCTGGCGGGCAATCCCCGCTGTGTGCTGCCACATTGTGTATTCATTCTCCAGGATGTCCGGAATGAGCTGTCGAACCGTCTGTTCTTCATAGGACGGATAGATGACGTAGAAGGTATAGTAGAAATGCTGCCACCACTGCATGAACTCATCGTAACTGTCGACCCGCGGCCGCCCGTCAAAGGGGCCCAGATAGGTGTCACGACTGTAAATCTCTTGCTTCTCGTCGTCGTAGCCGTAAACGGTCAGGTAGTGCCCGTACCAGCCCTCGGCTCCCTGCTGCGGTTCATACCCCTTCTCGATCACCACGGGGAAGCCGGCAGCAACCAGTCGTTTGAGAAGGTCCATGGTACCGCTGGCATGGGCCGTGGATTTGAGCGTTGTGAAATCGTTGACATACTCGTTAATCTGCCACGGGCTGACGTTACGGTCTTCTTCGTTTGGTTTCAGGTAACTGGCGGCCTGCATCTGCGTTGTCTCATCTCCCCAATATTGGAGGGCAATGGCCATGTTAGCCGGGCCACAATTGTTGAAACCCTGCTGGATCGTTACCAGTCCCTCGAGCATTACGCTTTCTGGTAATGGTTCAGGGGTCGGAGATGGGGTAAAGGTTGGGGTGGGAGTGGGCGGTGCGGCAGTTGCCGTCGGTTCAGCATCCGCCGCCGGCAGGGTCGGCGTCGCCGGCGGTGGTGGCGTGGGGCTGGCAGTTGGTGCGGGGAGCGCGCCGCTGCCTTCACCGGCCGTATCTTCGGCCAGTCCGGGGATATCCGGAACTGCGGCTGCAGCCACGTCGCTGCTTCCGCTACCTTCCGCACTGGGTAGCGAGCGCGCGATGGGCGTCGTAACCAGCTCCATCACGCCACTGGTGAGCGGATGTGCCTGGAGCCGCACCAGGTAACGCCCTGGGAGTGCCTGAACCACGGGTGGCAGCGCAAGAAATCCTAGCGCGATGACAATCTGCAGCAAGGCAACGACCAGAATAATTCGTTTCGTCTTTGGTGTCATAGTAATCTCACTCGCTCCCGCGCAGACGCTCTAGCGCGGCCTGCGCCGGTTCAAAATTAGGATTAAAAGATACTGCCTTCTCCAGATTCTCGCGTGCTGCTCTTGTCTCGCCCAGCGCTGCCTGCGCCAACCCCTTATAGTAAAATGCTTCTTCGAAGTAGGGACGGTCCTGCAGGGTTACGTCCGCCAACTCGATCACTTCCTCGTAACGGCCTACCTCGTAATAGGCCTCATAGGGGCCGGACTGGTACCAGAGCATACGCCAGGGAAGTTGCAGACTCCGAGACTTGTCAAAAGCGGCAGCTGCCCGCTCGTAATCCCCCAACGCGTTGTAGATGGTGCCCAGGTTGAACCACAGGAACTTATTATCTGCGTCTTCCTGTAATTCGCTTCGAGTGCGGCCCAGCGCGTTCTGCCACATCACGCTGTCGTCCATATCTTCGCCGATGATGGCTGCCACCTGCTCGGCATCGTCCGGCGGGAACAAGATAATGTAATGCCGGCTAAAGTGTTGCCAGTAGCGGTCCAACTGCTGGTAGCTAATTTCGCGCCCCTCGTCGTCCGCATTCTCCTGGGGAACATCGCTGGTACCAAACCACGAATCATATACCCAGAAAGTTTCGCTTTCATCCTCATAGGCCACCGGAAGCAAATAATGCCCATACCATTCCATCCAGGCGTAATCGCCCGGCGGATCAATACCGACCTCTACGATCACCGGGTAGCCGTTGCTGAGCAGCCTGCGCAACGTGTAGAGATCGCCGTTGGTGCGATCCAGGGCTACATACTCGGTCTGTTCATTAACATAATCCGCCATTTCCCATGGGCTGACGTTCCGGTCCTCGGGATCCGGCTTGAGGATCGAAGCTGTTTGCGTCTGGGTGTGGTAGACGCCGAAATAGGTAAGAGCCATCGACAGGGTAGCCGGCCCACAATTATTCCAATCCTGGAAACGGTGTTGGATCCCCGTTAGCCGGGCCTCATCCGGGATGGGAATTGGCGTCGCCGTGGGCATTGGCGATGGTGCGGTCGTGCTCGTTGCTGTCGGCACTGACGCTGCCTGCGTATCGTTTGTGGCGGTGCTATCCCCACCAATGCCCACCGTAGGCGGAGGCGTGGGCGTGTCGGGCGCCTTCACCGGGCCGGCCACAACGTCTGCCTGGGGAACATCCGGCGTCTCTTCTGCTAACAGGTGGCTGACGTCACCGCTGAAAGCGGCTGTCGGTAAGATCTCGACATGGTCCCGCACGCCCAACGCCTGGACCGGTTCCGGCAGCCGGGCCACGTAACGGCTGGGAATCGCTTTCAGGATAGCCGGCAATTGCCAGGCGAAAATGCCCGCCAGGACCAGCAGGATTACCGGTACAATCAGCCACCGTCTATTCATAGCTTATACACTTCTTGCAGGTAGTAAGGGGCACCTGCGTCTGGGATATAGTCCACACAGCAGGAGAGTATAGCGTAGAGGGACAGGGGTGGTTAGCGCCAAATTGCCTATGGCGCCTGATTCTTATGGAAGTTTAAGCGCTGGCTGCTCCCCAATTCCCGGCATCAGTTGCCGTAAAAAAGGTGAATGGATGCCTACCGCACAAGCATCACCGGGCAATCGAGCTCGTCCAGCAGCCGCTGAAGTGCACCACCCTGAAGCAGCTCGCTTTCGCCTCCCAGAACAATCAATCCCTTTTCATTTTCCTGCAGAACTTTGACCAGGGCATCCCCATTACCGGTGGGTAAATAGCGGTAGTTGGCATGAGGCACGCGCTCTTTGAGCCAGGTGCTTGCTTCTTCCGCGAGCCGGGGGGCAGCATCTGCCTCCTCGGCCATGACCAGGACGACGAGATTGCTATCGTTCGTTTGCGCCATCCGCACGGCTGCGGCCAAAGCCCGCCATCCGGCCGGCGAGCCATCATAGGTGACGACGATCGGCCGCTGCAGATCCGCTCCTCGCTGGGCCAACAAGACAGAGCCGGGGGCCTGCTCGGCTGCGGCCCTGGCGGTAGAACCGAGACGCCGGTGGCCGAGAGAGCGGCTTGCCCGTCCCAGCGACAGCAGGTCTGCCTCCAAAGCTGCTTCCAGTACTTTGGCCGTGACCGTGCCGCGTACGACCTGGAAAGTCCATTCCGCTTCTGCTTCTTCGGCAGCGTAAGCCAGTGCCCGCCGGGCCTGCGATGCCCGCAACCGCAATTCCCGTTCCATCCGCTCTTCGTCCAGGGGCCGTCCTGAAGCGGTGGGCCAGCATACTTCGCGGGCAAACGGTAACTGCGCCAGGCGCAATAAGTTGACATCCTCCACGAATAACCCCATCAGCTTGGCTTCCATAATTGCGGCCAGGTTTGCCGCTGCCTGCAAGGCTGCGAGGCTATCGGTAGACGTATCCAGAGCAACCAGGATCCGGCGGATCATTAACTCTGCTTTCTCTTTCGCTACCTCCGCCTCTTGCGGCGGCTGTTCTATCTGTTTTTCAGCCTGTTCTCCGGCCCGTTCCTCGGCCAATTCCTCGGGTCGCTCTTCGTTGCTCATGTCTCTTCCTGCGGGAGCTAGGGATTCCCTTCCCTGCTACGCCATCCTGCTTTCGTCGCTCTCCCCATCTTCGTCGTCTTCACCCTCTCCGTCGTCAACCGGGTAACGTTCCGGAATGTCTTCCGGTACTTCCTCTTCATCTGCTTTCGGTTTCTCTTCCTCTTCAGTCGTTTCCCCATCGCGGGTGGTGCGCCCGTAGTTGCGCGCCTTTTTTGCCACCCTTTCGAGCCGTTCCACGATGCGGGCATTAATCGTTTCTTCAGGATAGCCGCCCTCTTCGTCTTGTTCACCGGCCGGCATACCGGTCAGGATCTCGATTCCCTCATCCACGTGGGAGACGGGATAGATGTGGAATTCTCCCTTCTCCACCGCGTCCCGAACGTCTTCGCGCAGCATCAGGTTCTTGACGTTTGATTCCGGAATGAGAACACCCTGGTTGCCGGTCAATCCGCGGGCCTGGACGATATCGAAGAACCCTTCGATCTTCTGGTTTACTCCGCCAATCGCCTGCACTTCTCCGTGCTGATTCACCGAACCGGTCACCGCCAGGCCCTGGCTAATTGGAACTTCCGCCAGCGCCGAAAGCAACGCGTACAATTCGGCCGATGAGGCGCTATCTCCGTCGACCCCGGCATAAGATTGCTCGAAGACGATGCTGGCGTTGAGGGAGAAGGGACGCTCTTCGGCAAACCTGCTCGACAGAAAACTGGAGAGGATCATCACCCCTTTGGAGTGAATCGGGCCACCCAGGTCAACCCGGCGCTCAATATCAATTACTTCCCCTTTGCCCATCCGCACCGTTGCCGTGATCCGGTTCGGACGGCCAAAGGCGTAATTGCCCAGGGAAAGGACCGCCAAACCATTGATCTGCCCAATCTCTTCACCGGTCGTGTCCATTAATACCGTATCGCGCAGGATCGCTTCCTGCATTTGCTCCTTGAGGCGGCTGGCACGGTAAATCATGGCATCAATCGCCTGCTGGATATCTTCCTGGCGGATCGTCTCTTGTTTCGCCTCGCCCGCCCAATAATTCGCCTCGTGCAGCAGGTCGGCAATTCGCTGCATGTGAGTCGACAGTCGCTCTTTGTCGCTGACCAGACGCGAACTATATTCGATGGTCCGGGCCACTGCGTCCCGGCTCAGCGGTCGCACGTCATTACGCCGGGCCAGCGAACCGATTAGCGTTGCATACGCCTGGTTATTTTCATCACTGCGAACCATGTCATCTTCAAAATCCACCATGACCTTGAACAGCTCCCCGAATTCAGGATCGTACTGGTAGAGCAGATAGTAGAGCATCCGCTCGCCCAAGAGCACGACCTTGATGTCCAGGGGGATCGGTTCAGGCTCCAGCGAGACGGTGCTGATCAGGCTGTACATCTGTCCCAATGACTCTATTTCAATCTCATGGGTGCGCAGGGCCCGCTTCAGCCCTTCGTAAGCATAGGGTTGCTGTAACAGCTTGCGCGCATCCAAGATGAGGTAGCCGCCGTTCGCCTCGTGCAAGGCTCCGGGTTTGATCAGGGTAAAGTTGGTGATCAATGCTCCCATCTGGGACATATGCTCCACCCGGCCGATCAGGTTCTGGTAGGTGGGCAACTCCAGGTGAACCACCGGCGCGCCTTCTGTCTCACTGTGGTCTACCAACAGGTTGACCTGGTACTCCGTCAGGCTCGCCTGCCGTTGCCCATCCCGGCGTCCACGCATCATCGCCGCCAGCGGATTCTCCTCTTCCTGCTGCTGGAGAAAACTGTCCACGTTGTCAATCACGTGCTCCTGCACATTGTCGAGGTAGTTGAGGACCTCCTCCAGATCCTTATACGCCTCGCGCAGTTCGCTGAAGACGGGCTCGACTGTAAAAGAAGCCACCTCCTGCTTCAACTCTTTAACCTTCTCACGCGTATCCTTCTGCCACTGTGGCACCTGGCGCATAATTTTTTGGAGCTGCTCTTGCAAGACCTCTACCTCTTCCTGCACATGCTTTTGCTCCTCTTCCGGCAGGCTGAGAAAATCCTTCGGTTGCACCACTTCCCCTTCCTTCATCGGGGCAAAGGCCAGCCCATTTGGCGTCTGTACCAGCGCAACTCCCCGTTCTTCCGCCCGTTCCTTCAGCTCTTCAAAGGCGCTCTCCTGCCGTTCGCGCAGCTCTTCTTCTACTGCCTGTCGTTGGGCATGGTACTCTTCGCTCTCAAAAGCGGCTGGAATAACTGCCCGGAGTTCGTCAACCAGCTTGCGCATATCGTCGCGGAGGGTTACACCCCGCCCGGCGGGCAATTCTAAGGCATCCGGGCGGTGGGACTGGTCGAAATTATAGACGTAAACCAGATCTGGCGGAACGGGTTCGTCTGCCGCTTTCTGCTCGATAAACTGGTGAACGGCATCGTATTTGCCCAATCCGTTTGGACCCAGAGCATATAGGTTATACCCCTTCTGGTTGATGCCGATGCCAAAACGGATCGCGTCCAGCGCCCGCTTCTGGCCCACCACTTCTACCATCTCCTCCAGGTCGGCGGTTGTCTCAAATGGGAATTGCTCGGGGTCGGCGTGATGGTAGAGTTGATCGAGGCTTAAGGGTTCAACGGGTGTCATTGTTAGCTCCTGCTTGCTTTGCTGCTGAAGATGCCAATCGGTGCAATTTGTCGGTAATGTGTCTGCCTATTTTAACGATCATTGTACCTTAGACCAAACCGGTTGGCGATGGGAATCTGCTCAGATTCCCATCGCCCTTTCCTAAAGCTCACCCAATCGCGCCTCCAGCTCCTCTTTCTCTGCCCGGTAATTGGCCAGCTTATCCCGTTCCTTCTGCACAACTTCTGCCGGGGCCTTCTCCGCAAAAGGCCCTGCCAGCAACTTCTCAAGTCGCTGGATCTGGCCTTCGACCTCGTCCAGTTCGCCGTTAAGCCGTTCTCGTTCCTGGGCCACGTCTACCATCCCTGCCAGGGGCAGGTAAGCGGCAATGTCACCCTGGGTCACCGTAATCGCATTTTCCGGAGCGTCTGCACTTGCTTCAATTGCGAGCTGCTCTTCATCCAGGCGCGCCAGGAAGACCAGAATCTCTCTTTGTGATTCCAGGAACGCGGCCATTTCTCCGGCAGCGATCGTTGCCGGAATAAATTTTCCCGGTTCTACGTTGTATTCGGAGCGGGCACCGCGAATGCTCCGGATCAGGGCCCGCAACTGCTCCCACTTCCCGGCCGTTTCCGGGAAGTGCGGTCCGGGCTCCGGCCACGGGGCAACAATCAAGGCCGGTGCCTGCGCCGCCTCATCCGGGCCAATCCCGATACCGGCCGCTTGCAGCGCCTGGTTGACCTGTTGCCACGTCTCCTCCGTCACGTAAGGGATGTATGGGTGGAGGAGGCGCAGGCTCTGGTCCAGGACCTTGTACAAAACGGAAAGCGTAACCCAGGCCGGCGTCCCTCCCGCTTCCAACTGAACTTTGCTCGCTTCCACGTACCAGTCTGCAAACTCACCCCAGAGAAACTCGTAAACCTGCCGTCCGGCCTCGCCGAACTGGTAACCGTCCATCAGCCGGTTCACATTATCGATCACCTCGCTCAGGCGGGTCAGAATCCACTCGTCTGCCGGGGTTAGCGGGATCGGCTCCCCCAATGCCGGCGCATCTTCCTTTGTGGCCTGGTCCAGGTTCTTCACAATGAACCGGGCCACATTCCAGATCTTGTTGCCGAAATTCCGGTTGCTGGCCACTTTGTCCAGGGAAAGGTTCAGGTCATTGCCCGGCGTGCCCCCGGTGAGCAGTGTAAAGCGCAGAGCGTCTGTCCCATAATCGGCGATCACCTCCAGCGGGTCCACGACGTTGCCCGTTGTCTTGCTCATCTTCCTTCCCTGCTCATCGCGGACCAGCCCGTGCAGGTAGACGGTGTGGAAGGGAATATCATTCAGATACATCAGGCTGCTCATCACCATCCGCGCTACCCAGAAGAAGAGGATGTCATAGCCGGTCTCCATCACGTCAGTGGGGAAGAACCGTCTTAGATCCGGCGTCTCCTCCGGCCAGCCAAGGGTGCTGAATGGCCAGAGAGCGCTGGAGAACCAGGTGTCCAACACGTCTGGATCCTGTTCCAGGGATACCTCTTGCCCATAGCGCTTGCGCGCGATAGCGTATGCCTCTTCCTCGCTGTGGGCCACCACATACCTTTGCTGGTCCCCGTCCACGTACCAGACGGGGATCCGGTGTCCCCACCATAGCTGGCGGCTGATACACCACGGCCGGATATTCTCCAGCCAGTTCGCCCATACCTTGGTGAACCGCTCGGGCACAATCTCAATCCGTCCGCTGCGTACCGCTTCCAGGGCCATCTTGGCCATCGGCTCGGCATCGACAAACCACTGGCGGCTCACCAACGGTTCGACAATCTCTCCCCCGCGCTGGCTTCGTGGCACGTTTAGCGTGTAATCTTCGGTGCGCAAGGTTAGCCCTTCTGCATCCATGTCTGCCCACAACTGCTTCCGCCCCTCGAAGCGATCCATGCCCGCGTACGGTCCCGCATTCTGGTTCAGGGTCGCGTCCCGGTTCATGATATTGACGATTTCCAGCTCGTGCTTCTTGCCGATCTCGAAGTCATTGGGATCGTGTCCCGGCGTGATCTTGAGAGCGCCCGTACCAAATTCAATATCGACGTACTCGTCGGCAATGATTGGGATCTCCCGGCCGGTGATGGGCACGACCGCCGTCTTGCCGATATGTGCCTGGTATCGTTCATCATCAGGGTGGACG
>Ga0207752_1000765_pt1 | contig 15041 bp, 10 predicted proteins | sample Pon2CUnioCityCA_6_FD_187272 | JGI IMG/M metagenome (GOLD analysis project Ga0207752, IMG submission 187272) | Marine sediment microbial community from Union City, CA, USA - Pond 2C Sediment 2 (SPAdes) | ecosystem: Environmental > Aquatic > Marine > Intertidal zone > Salt pond sediment ...
AGCTGATTAGCAAATTCGCGACGGTCACGTTGGTTAAGTGGAGGTGGTCCACCCGTAATTTCGCCACTACCACGTAACTCATCCATTAAATCACGCATAACAAGTTTTTGTTTTATCGTTTCAGTTGAATACATCTCGCCGCGAGGATTTAAAGCATGAGCACCTTTATCAATCACTTCTGCCGCCAGGGGAATATCTGCCGTTATCACCAGGTCGTTCTTATTCGCTTGTTGCACGATATAATTATCAGCAACATCAAAACCGGCAGAAACTCGAATGCTTTTTATAAATGCGGAAGGTGGTGTGGCGATACTCTGGTTGGCAACCAGGGTAACGTTTATTTTTGTGCGATCTGCTACGCGGAATAAAATTTCTTTTATCACTTTTGGACAAGCATCTGCATCAACCCAAATTTCCATTTTATTCTTCTTCTAATACTGAAAGTAAAGCTTGTTGCGATACGGGATGTTGTAAAACAGCATGTAATGTAAATAACTCCAGCAACTTCGGCACATATTTCACTTCGTGCTTTTCAACCATGGCGATCACTTTTGCCTCGGGTGCATATTTTTGCAGGCTATGAAGAAAAACATCTAAATTGCTGACATTGACGCCGGCGTAGTTATTACCGTAACCATACATAAACTCCGCCACAACATAGTCAGGTTTCTGTTTTTTAAGTTGTGAAATGGCTTTTCGCATTGAGCCGAGTTGAACATTTTCCAGGTTCAGCTTTCGGTATAAATCCGTAAAATTGGGGTGAAGCGGTGACTCGATAATTGAAAATACGACTTTTTGGCTCATTAGACTTTAATCAATGGTTATTTATAGTAATCAAGCGCAACAATATCGTATTTTGCTGTAAATTGTCATACAAAACAGTATAATACGCGTCCTTATTTCTTTGCCTGCCCTGATATTTTCTCGGGCCTGGCTATTATCAAGTAATTTTGGCATTTCGCCGCAACTTCTTTTACAGGAACATTTGATGTCTCAATCTGACACTTTACCCACTTTTAGTGAACTTGGCCTTTCTGCCCCCGTACTCGAGGCTTTGGAGACAATAGGCTATGAAACTCCATCTCCGATCCAGGCAGAAATGATCCCTTACGTCATTGAAGGTCGTGATGTTCTTGGACAGGCACAAACGGGGACAGGTAAAACAGCCGCATTTGCATTACCCATATTATCGAAGATTGACCTTAAAGTTAAAACACCTCAAGTTTTAGTCTTAGCGCCAACACGAGAACTTGCGATTCAGGTTGCTGAAGCATTCCAGAAGTATGCAGCGAAAATGAAAGGCTTCCATGTTTTACCCATTTACGGTGGTCAGGATGCCCGAAGCCAAATACGCCAACTTGACCGCGGTGTGCACGTTGTAGTCGGCACTCCCGGACGAGTAATGGATCTCATTCGCCGTAAAAGCCTGAAACTTAGTGCCCTAAAAACATTAGTACTTGATGAAGCGGATGAAATGTTACGTATGGGTTTCATTGATGATGTTGAATGGGTTATGGAACAAATTCCAGAAGAACGCCAGATTGCCCTGTTTTCTGCCACCATGCCTACACAGATACATAAGATTACACAACGTTATCTAGATAACCCGAAAGAAATCACCATCAAGGTTAAAACGACTACGGCCTCCACGATTACACAACGTTACTGGATGGTCAGTGGACATCATAAGCTCGATGCGCTTACCCGTATTTTAGAAGCTGAACCGTTTGATGCGATGATTATTTTTGTACGTACTAAAAATGCGACGACTGAATTAGCAGAAAAACTGGAAGCCCGCGGCTATGCTTCTGCTGCAATAAATGGCGACATTGCACAAAACCAACGTGAAAAAACGGTCGATAATTTAAAACGTAAAAAGATCGATATCTTGATCGCAACCGATGTTGCTGCACGTGGTTTAGATGTTCCCCGTATCAGTCATGTTGTTAACTACGATGTACCTTATGATACTGAAGCTTATGTACATCGTATTGGCCGTACTGGTCGAGCAGGTCGTCAAGGTGATGCAATATTGTTTGTCGCGCCACGTGAAAAACGTATGTTGCAACAAATTGAGCGCGCAACAAAACAAAAAATCAAGATGTTAGAAATGCCTTCAACCGAAGTCATTAACAACAAGCGAATTGCCCGTTTCACACAAAACATCACGGATAACCTGGCAAGTGAAGGCCTGGAGTTTTATGCCAGTATTTTAGAAAAATATACCTTAGAGCATAATATTCCTGCCCTGGAAGTTGCTGCCGCGTTAGCTAAAATGGTTCAGGGTGACGAGCCGTTATTACTTTCAAACCAGCCTGAAGCTCAAAAATCACAAAGAAATGATCGTGAACGCAGTGATCGAGGTCGTGAGAGAGGCTCACGTAGAGATCGTGAGGCCCGAGGTGAGCGCAGCGAACGTCGTCCAAGACGTGACCCGCATGAAAAAGAAGAAGGTATGCAAACCTACCGTCTTGAAGTTGGACATGATCATGGTGTTAAACCAGGAAACATTGTCGGCGCGATTGCAAACGAAGCCGGTATCGACAGTAAACACATGGGCCGTATTCAGATTAATGATGATTACAGCACTATTGATTTACCTGAAGGCATGCCTAAAGATATTTTTATGGATTTAAAGAGCGTACGCGTTGCAGGACAAAAACTGAATATTTCTGTTTTTGGTGAAGAATCAGCACCAAAGAAACGTGAGACATTAAAACGAAAACCTAAAGATAAAAATGCACCTGATCGTAAAAGAGCATCGGGTAAACCACCGGGTAAAAGAAAGAGCGTCAGGAAAAAAATCGCTGAGAAAAATAAAAGACACAAATAAATTTAAAACACGTTCGATGAATAAAAAAGGTGCTTGATGCACCTTTTTTATTGTTCTTTCATTATTATAAAGCCTCAGCTTTTTATCTAATAAAGCCAACCTCATCGCCGGGAAACAAACAGTTTACGCAAAAATTTATGAGATTCCATAACGATAAGAATGGTTATCGCGATCAGCAACATATCAATCCAGAAATCAAATGATACTGGTTGAATATGCAGTACATCACTTAACCAGGGTGTATACATTGCACCGATATGAATCAGTTGCGCGGCCAGTGTTCCAAATAATAAAAAATGGTTACGTAATGGATTATGAGTAAAAACTGAACGTGTTTCAGAACGGCTGTTAAACACGTGAATATTCTCAAACAATACCATCAACAACAACGTCCCGTTACGTGCCGCATCAAGTGAGTGTCCCTGGCTATATAAATATTGAAATACAAGGAAGGCCAACACACCAATCACAAGTGCAGATAACAATACCCGTTCAATCATGATTCGATTAAAGATGCTTTCTTTAGGAGGACGTGGCGGACTCTTGAGTTCATTGCCTTCTGCAGGCTCAAAGGCTAATGCAACATCCTGGATACCATTAGTCACCAGGTTTAGCCACAACAATTGCACCGCGAGTAATGGCAATGGCAGCCCGGTCAGCAATGCAAGGGTAAATAAAACAATTTCTGCCGCACCGGTTGATATCAGAAGAAAAATTACTTTTCGCACATTATTATAAGCAATCCGGCCTTCTTCAACGCCGGCAACAATAGAAGCAAAATTATCATCGGTAATAATCAGGCTTGATGCTTCTCTTGCGACATCCGTCCCATACTTCCCCATTGCCACCCCTACTTCTGCCGCTTTTAAGGCAGGCGCATCGTTTGCACCATCACCCGTGACGGCAACAAAGTGTCCGTTATGCTGCAAGGCATTGACGATTTTCAATTTTTGCGTTGGTTCAACCCGGGCAAACACACTTGCGTTTAAAACCAGTGAATTCAACTTATCGCTATCATTTTCTGCTTGGTGCAGTTCATAGCCTGTTACGATTTGATTTTGCGCCGTTGCCAACCCAAGTTCATGTGCAATCGCATAGGCGGTAACTGGATGATCACCCGTCACCATGGCAACACTGATACCTGCTTGCTGACAACTGGCCACGGCATCTTTTACTTCAGAACGTAAAGGATCAATCACGCCAACCAATCCCAGGAAAGTCATATTAGATAAAGACGAAGCTGATAATTCTTGTGACCGGTCTACATTACCTGACGCTAATGCCAACACCCGGTAGCCCTGGCTGGCAAGTTGTTCTGCCTGTTTAGAAATAAGTTCAGAAGAAATGAGCTCAGGATTAATTACTCCACCATTATCCGGTATCGCCATATGACTGCACATCGGTAATATTTTTTCATAAGCACCTTTCACCGATGCGACAGTAGTATCGTCAAGCTGGTTGAAACTGGCCGCATACTGACGTTCAGATTCAAAAGGAATCACTTCTATTTCTAAACAGGATTCTTTTAAATCTTCTTTAACAAACCCGGCTTTATAGGCCATAACCAGTAAAGCCACATCCATAGGATCACCATATGAAATCCAATTGTGATCTCGCAGCCCTAAAAATGCTTCGTTTGTCAAAACAGCCGCCTGGCAAATTTTTTCCAGCAGTGGTTTTTCTTTTACTGACAGTGGCATGTTAGCTTGAAGGATTTCACCTTCAGGAATAATCCCTTCACCGGTGATATTCCATTGTTGACTATTAGGCAAAACGATACGTTGAACCGTTAATTGATTGACCGTTAAGGTGCCTGTTTTATCTGTCGCAATGTAAGTGCATGAACCCAACGCTTCTACTGCAACCAGCTTATGTACAATCACGTGGCGTTTCGCCATTCGCCGCATTCCTACAGCGAGTGCGACAGTTAAAGCCACGGGTAAGCCTTCCGGTATCGCTGAGACAGCCAGGGCAACAGCTAACAATAAAACTTCTTCAAGCGGCATACCCTGCATCAAGGCAACGAGCACCATAATCAATGCCACAATACCAACGAGCATAGCAACGCGCCGGGTAAATTTTTCCATTCTCACTAATAGTGGTGCTTTACTGGTCGGCTTGCCCAGTACCGATTCAGCAATATTTCCAAGTTCAGTCGATAAGGCCGTACTCACTACAACGGCATGCGCCCTGCCACGTACCACCAGGCTTCCGGCAAATAACATGTTTTCTCGATCGGCCAGAACCGTCTTCTCATGCAAAATCACATCCGAATCTTTTGTCACAGCCACTGACTCACCGGTTAACAACGACTCATCAACCTGTAAGTTATTGGATTTAAGTAAACGCATATCTGCCGGGACACGATCTCCCGACTCAAGAAAAACAATATCACCGGGTACCAGCTCTTCAGATTTAATTTCATAACTTTCGCCTGCTCTTAATACTCGAGTACAGGTTATGACTAAATTTTGTAGTGCTGCTGCAGCACGCTGAGCAGAGAACTCCTGAACCGTTCCGATTACCGCATTAATCAGCAATACTGCAAAAATAAAACCGGCATCTGACCATTCCTGGATAACAATGGATAAGGCTGCGGCGGCAAATAAAACGTAAATTAATGGACTGGCAAACTGGTGTATAAAAACACTAAGGATATTGGGTTGTTGCAGTGCTGGAAGTTTATTTAAGCCATAGTGCTGCAGCCGACGTTGAGCTTCTTCAAGGCTCAAACCATGGTGACTTGACTCTAATAATTCAAGTATGTGTTCTGATGATTCTGTGTGTGGTTTTAGAACTTTATTCACTATATGTCACTCCCATGACATAGCTAAACCTGCAAAGAATTAAATTCATACTACATACTCAATAGTATAATCATACACAATAACATGAATAAATATTACAATTGCAAAATGAATAAACTCAATACGCCTGTTTCTGTCACATATGCTTCTGAGCTAAAAAAGGTCGAGGCCCAAGCCGTTGCTGAGAAACTTGGCTTACCCTGTCTTCAAGTTAGTGAAAGTCATACCGCGTTGAATCTTAACTTCACTGATGACTTTGTAGAATTAAGAGACAGCGAAAAAAATATTGCTATTCATATTGATTTTATTTCAGGTGAACTTGCACATCGTCAACAATACGGTGGCGGTAAAGGTCAGGCTATTGCAAAAGCCATTGGTATAAAACAAGGTATTGAACCACCAACGGTATTAGACGCAACCGCAGGCCTGGCAAAAGATGCCTTTGTCCTTGCATGTTTAGGCTGCCCGATGACCTTACTTGAACGTTCACCTGTTATCGTCGAGTTGATCCGTGACGCTATCAGACGTGCATCCGATGACGAGCAGTTCCAGCTTATTTTAGATAATGGCTTTGACTTGATCGAACAAAGCAGTATTGATTACTTATTGTCATTTTTAAGTAATGAGGACAGTGATAATACTGAAGATGCGCGACCCGATGTTATTTACCTTGATCCGATGTACCCGGAAAGAAAAAAATCAGCATCGGTTAAGAAAAACATGCAGCTATTACAGAATTTACTGGGTAAAGATGAAGATACCCAGGCACTTCTCGATATCGCATTAAAAATTGCACGAAAGCGCGTTGTAGTTAAAAGGCCCAAGGGTGCCGAAAGCCTGTCCGCACTGAAGCCTGGCTACCAGGTCGCAAGTAAAAAGACGCGTTACGATATTTACCTTGTTCCGGGCTAAAGTGATTTTAATCACACACAAATAGAACTAGATTGTGATCCGACTCACACTCTCCCAGTGGTTTACCCCAGGTTTAAATCATAAACTTCATTATATATTTACTTAGGGAAGACAATAATGGCATCAGATCTTAAGAGTTGGGTTAAATACATTGGCACCCAGTCAATCCCGGTATTCAACGAGACAATTCTGTCGGTGCTTAATTTATCAATGGATGATAAATCTTCAAGCAAGCAGCTTGCTGATACCATCTTACAGGATGCCGCCTTAACCTCGCGTGTAATACGTGTTGCCAACAGTCCCTACTACAGCCGCCGCCATGCAGAACTGACAAATTTGCGTCGTATCGTATTACTGATTGGCTTTAAAAAAATCACCGAAATCTGTTTGACCTTATCGATTCTTGATTCAATCGTTGATAACAAGACCCGTCGTCATGTCTACGAGATAGCTACAAAATCTTATCATGCTGCCATACAGGCGCGGGCATTAGCCGAACTCTACGATGCACGTGATCCAGACATGGTTTACATGTCCACCTTGCTTTTTAATATTGGTGAAATTGCGTTCTGGAGCCTGACCGGAAAATCAGGACGACTCATTTCCGATCTTTTAAAATACAGTGGTGTTAAAGATGAACAGGCGGAAAAAGATATTCTTGGTGTAACATTCCGCGAGTTAAGCCTGGGACTGGCGGCTGAATGGCGCTTATCAGATATGCTTAAAAGAGCTTTAGCACAGCCCACTTCCAATGATATTAATATTAAATGTATTTCATATGGAAACCAGATTGCAGAACAAATTATCAATGAAAATTGCGACTTAAATAATATTGCTGAAAAAATTGCTCACGATAATGAATATTCAACAGCGCAAATTAAATCCATGATTTTAGAAAATATGGAAATTGCGAGAGACACTTATAATTATTATAAAAAATAATATTTACATTATTTCCCTGGTTTTACTTATTTAATTTATTTTTTGCTTCTATCCATTGTGACATATACATTGCGCTTTTCATCGTATGATGGCGTAACATCATGCCAGTGAAATTTTTGCGTCTTTTATCCTGCAGTGATTCAAGTGTTAACTCGAACCTTTGATAAAATGCCTGTGCATTTTTTTCCTTGTTAAACAGGCTGTTCACAATTGAAATCCCGTTTAACTGGCAGTTTGTCCACTTTTCCTGGTTTGAATATAACTCTATTGCTGACTGTATAATTGTTGCAGGCTCATTTGCAATCACACCCGGCCAGTCAAAACCTTCATGCATCGACTCCGCACCGATTGTGGTTGTGACACTGGGCGTACCGCTTAACATGGCATCCGCGAGTTTTCCTTTCATGCCGGCACCAAAGCGTAATGGAGATAAACAAACCCGGTACTGCGTTAAGGTTGCTATAGCTTCTTGTGCCCAGCCTTTAACCATAAACCCCTGTTTTGGATTATGTAGTTGCTGCGCTTTTTTCGGTGGGTATGCACCATAAATATGGAGCTCTGCACCTTTTAATTCTTTACGAATCGATGGCCAGATTTCATTTTTTAAATATAATACCGAATCCCAGTTTGGTTCATGGCGAAAATTACCAATGGTGACAAAATGTTGTCGCTCGGAAAAAGCGGGCCAATTTTGCAATGCCTTATCTTTATCCAGCGGCTCATACATAAAGGGTAAGTAAAGCAAAAGTTCTTCATCGACATGATAGATTTCTTTTAAAATTTCAATTTCATATTCAGAGATCATCAGGCTCAGATCACAGCGCAAGATACTCGCCACTTCACGCAAGGCAATATCATTCACAAAATCAAGATTAGCCGGGGTCGAGGCATCGAGCTTATTCTTTACGGCCTGCTGCCGTGCATGCCTTAAGCAATGTAAATCAACTGTCTCCAGTAGACGCAGTGCTGAAGGACAGTGTTTTTCTACCCGCCATGAGAATTGTTCTTCCATCATAAAACGATCAAACAACACCACGTCCGGGTTTAAATTTTTGACAAACTCATCAAAGCTGCAGTTATTAAGCTCGATAGACACGTTATCAATACCCAGTGACTCAAGATCAATCATGTGGTCACTGAGCAGTGCCGGTGAGCTGTAAGTAACCTGATAGTGATGCTGTTGAAATATTTCTATCAGTTGCATCATTCGGCTGCCCGCGGCAGATGAAGCCGGTTCCGGCCAGACATAACCAATCACAAGTAATTTTTTCATTTGGCGAGTATAGCAGTGAGCAAAAATAAATATTTACAATTTGTTACATTGCTTGAAAGAGGTGAACAGGCATACATCTTGAACATTTTATATATAATAATCAACAACTTACATATCAGAAAGAAACATAACACAAAATTTTAGACTACACTTATTATACCATGGTGTTTTTATAGCTGAGCAATATTCAAGCCAAGCTATAATTGACCGACCATACTATTAATAATTCAAAATTCATCAGGACAACTACGATGTCATACGCAGAATCTATTATTAATATGCAAAACCACGACGTGTTTGAAGAGCATGCCATCGACACCATCCATACACTGTTACTTAACGATAGCGTGATGCCGATGACCTTTCTTTGTGAAACGCGTGACTACAAACAGATTCTAATTCTTTATTTCATGACCGACCAGGCAGAGATTGAGGATAAAATTAATATGGTGCGTGCCTTTATGCTACTTAACAATGTTGAGCGCTATATCTTTGCCAGCGAAACCCTGATCCCTTCAAAAGAGGGCTTAAACCCGCACGAAGATAAACATGCCAAAGATGGCCTGGTTTTTCTGCATGCCGATCATAAAGGCTTACAAAAAGTCACTCAGTATACAGTCAGAAAACGTAACGGCCAGATCAAGCTAAGTAACAAAACAGAATCAGATACGCTGAAAACAAACACAGAGCTGGACTCTCTACTAACCGGCCCCGAGGTTTCTCCGCAACAGCGGCAGGAACTTGAGATGATTGTTTCAAGCTTACCTAAAAGTTACCCGGTCAAGGCATTTGAATACAGTGCAAAAATTCATACCTACCAGCCACAACACATGAACTAAGCTGACAGCTATTCAAAAAAAAAGACGGCTTATGCCGTCTTTTTTATCTCCTGTAATTATGTAATTACATTGTTTCCAGCAATAACTGGTTCATGCGCGTAACAAAGGCAACCGGGTCTTCTAGCTGGCCACCTTCACTTAACATCGCCTGGTCAAACAATAAATGTGACCAGTCTTTAAACTTGTCATCATCCTGTTCATTACTCAGACGTTTTACCAGTGGATGCTCAACATTGATTTCCAGTATCGGCTCAATGTTAGGCACTTCATGTCCAGCTTGCTTGAGGATTTTTTGCATACTGACAGCCATATCCTGTTGCTCAACAACAAGGCAAGAAGGTGAATCGGTTAAACGTGTTGAAACACGCACTTCTTTCACTTTTTCAGCCAGGCTTTCTTGCATATGCTTGAGCAGACTTTCATTATCTTTTGCCGCTTTTTCCGCCTTTTTCTTCTCTTCCTTATCTTCAAGTTCACCTAAATCAAGTTCACCTTTCGCAATATTAACGAATGACTTACCTTCATATTCAGACAAGTAGGACATCATCCATTCATCAACACGGTCGTGCATTAAAATAACTTCAATGCCTTTTTTCTTGAACAGTTCCAGGTGAGGACTGTTTTTAACTGCGGCATAGGAATCACCGGTAATGTAATACAGCTTTTCTTGCCCGTCTTTCATACGGCTGATGTAATCATCAAGTGATACATCTTCGATATCTGAATCATTACTGGTTGAAGCAAAGCGGAATAGCTTGGCAATTTTTTCTTTATTGCCGGCATCTTCTGCTGGGCCTTCTTTCAGGACACGACCAAACTCTTTCCAGAATAGCGCATAGTCTTCTGCATTATTCTTGGCCATCTTATCCAGGTGACCCAGGATTTTCTTGATCGAAGCGGCACGGATAGTATCAATGTGCTTGTTACGTTGTAATATTTCACGAGAAATATTCAGCGGTAAATCATCCGAATCAACCACACCTTTAATAAAACGTAAATAATTAGGCATCAGCTGTTCAGCATCATCCATAATGAAGACACGTTTTACATAAAGTTTAATACCGTGTTTTTGATCACGTTCAAACATATCAAACGGTGCACGCTTAGGTAAGTAGAATAAAGTTGTATATTCCTGAGTCCCTTCTACCCGGTTATGTAACCAGCTAAGCGGTTCATCAAAATCATGGGCAACATGCTTGTAGAATTCTTTGTATTCTTCATCTTTGATTTCTGACTTTGGACGAACCCATAATGCAGATGCTTTATTAACCGCTTCCATTTCATCAGTCAGTTCACCTTTGTCGTCACGTTTATTCATCGAAATTGGTAATGAAATATGATCAGAGTACTTGCTAATAATCGAGCGCAGACGCCAGTCATCGGCAAACTCTTCTTCATCTTTTTTCAGGTGAAGAATAATTTTGGTGCCACGTTCTTCTTTATTGATGTTTTCTAAATCAAATTCACCTTCACCGGTCGAGTGCCAGCGCACACCGTGCTCTGCGGTTAAGCCAGCACGACGGGTTTCAACGGTGACATTATCGGCAACAATAAATGAGGCGTAAAAACCGACACCAAACTGGCCAATCATTTGCGCATCCTTGGCCTGTTCACCAGTTAAGTTATCAAGGAATTTACGCGTACCGGAATTAGCGATGGTACCAATATTGGCAATCACTTCCTCACGGCTCATACCGATACCGTTGTCGGTAATCGTGACCGTGCTCGCATCCTTATCAAATTCAACCTTGATGCCTAAATCGTTGTCATCTTCATACAGGGCGTTATCACTCAAGGCTTCAAAACGAAGCTTGTCACAGGCATCCGAGGCATTGGATACCAGCTCACGCAGGAAAATTTCTTTATTTGAATACAGGGAATGAATCATGAGGTTCAGCAGTTGCTTGACCTCGGTCTGAAAACTCAGTGTTTCTTTTTTAGCTTCGACCGTCATAGTTCTCTCTCAATTTTGGGTTAGTTTAATTTGATGCCTTTTTATATATTGGCAAGAGCACGGGCTTTCAAGGGGATATTTTTAAAAATTTTGAAAATTTAGGGCAAAAACGTGCGTGGTTGTAAATTGAGCATACTCATAATGATTGAGGCCACTTCCTCGATCGACATACTGCTGACATCAAAATAGGGCAAATCTTCATGCTGAAACAGGGCCTCGGTCTGGCGAATCTCGTACTGGCACTGGGATAAAGAGGAATACTGGCTATCCGGGCGCCGCTTGGTGCGGATGCTTTGCAACCTCTCGGGGGTAACCAACAAACCAAATACCTTGTTTTTGTATTTGGCCAAAACGGCAGGCATGGAATGCGTATCAATTTCTTCATCGACAATCGGGTAATTTGCCGCGCGTAAGCCATAATGCATTGCCAGGTAGAGACATGTCGGTGTTTTACCTGTACGCGAGGCCCCGGTTAAAATGACATCCGCATATTCATACTCCTGGGCACGAATACCATCGTCTGTTTTGAGTGAATAGTTCACCGCGTCAATTCTGTCACTGTAGTAATCATCATCAATTATGCCATGATGAGACTGTTCCATACCGAGCTTTGCCCGGTATCCAATTTCTTCTTCTATTGGTGCTATAAAACAATCAAACACGTCAAGATAAACACCTTCAGCTTTTGACAAAATCTCTCTTAATTCCGTTTTAACCAGGGTACATAAAATAATGGGACGTACACCACTGCTCTCAGCTTGTTGATTGATTATAGCAACCGATTCTTTTGCTTTTTCTTCGCTATCGACGAAGCGTAATGAATGTGATTCAAATGCAGTATCAGGAAACTGGTACAACAAGCTTCGACCCAATGTTTCAACGGTTATACCTGTGCTATTAGATACAAAGAATACCGGGCGGATTGTATTTATTTTATCACTCATAATCATATATATTGATTTATTAAGGTTCGGCGATTACATTGTATTAATAGTATCAAGTTATAACATAGCATATTAATCAGGCATTTCACCATGGTAAATAAGATAAACAAGCACAAAGAGACTAAAAATAAATTAAATAAAAAAAACGTACTCTGGTTTGAAGAAATAAATCTTAGTCATTTACCCGATGTCGGTGGAAAGAATTCATCCCTGGGAGAGATGATCAGTTCATTAACTGAATCAGGTATTACTGTCCCCGGTGGCTTTGCTACAACCTCTGCTGCATTCTGGATATTTTTAAAACAAACAAAACTTGAAGAGAAAATAAATAACACGCTTAAAGATCTCGATGTTCACAATGTTAATGAATTAAAAAAAGCAGGCAGCCAGATCCGTCAATGGATCTATGATGCAGAGTTACCCCAGGAACTTGAACACGATTTTCGCCAGGCTTATCAACTGTTAGTTAAACGCTATGGTGACAAGGCAAGTTACGCCGTGCGCTCATCGGCTACCGCTGAAGACCTGGCCGATGCTTCATTTGCAGGCCAGCAGGAAACCTATCTTAATATCCAGGGTGAAGATGCCATTTTAAAAGCCATCCAGGCTGTTTATGCGTCTTTATATAATGATCGGGCCATTGCTTACCGTGTGCATCATGACTTTGCCCATCATGATGTCGCCTTGTCAGCAGGCATCCAGTTAATGGTTCGCAGTGACCTGGCAAGTAGTGGCGTTATGTTTACGCTGGATACCGAGTCAGGCTTTGAAGATGTTATTTTTATCACCTCGGCATACGGCCTGGGTGAAACCGTTGTACAAGGCAGCGTTAATCCCGACGAGTTTTATGTTTACAAACCCGCACTAGAAAAAAATCATGATGCCGTGCTAAGACGCAATATCGGTAGTAAGAAACGTAAAATGGTTTTTACCGAATCTACCGAACATGAAACCTCAACAACAACGGTTGATACAGATGCAAACGAACAAAATCAATTCAGCATCAATGATGATGAAGTCTTTGCCATTGCCCAGATGGGCTACAAGATTGAAAAACACTATGGCAAGCCCATGGATATTGAATGGGCCAAAGACGGTAATAGTGGCGAAATTTATATCGTCCAGGCGCGACCTGAAACAGTAAAAAGTCGTGATAAGCGACACGTATTAAAACGCTATGAATTAACCGACAACAAAAGTCAGCCTAATGTATTAGTTTCTGGACGAAGTGTGGGGCAGCGCATTGGGCACGGTAAGGTCCGTGTCATACTCAGCGCCAATGAAATGGATCAACTTGTTGATGGTGAAATCCTGGTCACCGACATGACCGATCCCGACTGGGAACCGGTAATGAAACGGGCCAGTGCAATCGTGACTAACCGCGGTGGCCGCACCTGCCATGCTGCCATTATTGCCCGTGAACTGGGGGTACCCGCCGTTGTCGGTACAAGTGATGCTTCTAAAGAATTAAAAACAGGCCAGGAGGTCACGGTCAGTTGTGCCGAGGGCGATGAAGGTTTTATTTATGAAGGCATCCAGGAATTCAGGATTAAAGAAATAAACCTTAATGAAATGCCTGAGCTACCATTTAAAATTATGCTTAATGTGGGTACACCCGATCGTGCATTTGATTTTAGTTTCTTACCCAACCACGGTGTAGGTTTAGCACGGCTTGAATTTATTATTAACCGGACTATCGGCATCCATCCAAAGGCCCTGTTGCAATACAACAAGCAACCAGATGAAATCAAACAGGAAATTGACAGACGGATCGCGGGTTATGCCGACCCGGTCAGTTTTTATATTGAAAAACTAACCGAAGGCATTGCTACCATAGCTGCCGCATTTTATCCAAAGCCGGTTATTGTTCGCATGTCAGATTTTAAATCAAATGAATATGCCAACCTTGTCGGCGGTAAGAATTACGAACCGCATGAAGAAAATCCTATGATCGGTTTTAGAGGTGCATCACGCTATATTGATCGCCGTTTCCAGGACTGTTTCGAACTTGAATGTTTTGCAATCAAAAAAGTCCGTGAAAATATGGGGCTGACAAACGTAGCTATTATGGTGCCGTTTGTACGCACGCCAGAAGAAGCACATGAAGTGACTAACCTGTTAAAAGAAAACGATTTAGCCCGTGGTGAACACGATCTTAAAATTATGATGATGTGTGAGATACCGTCTAACGCGTTATTAGCCGAGCAATTCTTAAAATACTTTGATGGTTTTTCCATTGGCTCCAATGATATGACTCAACTTACCCTGGGTCTTGATCGTGATTCGGAACTCGTTGCTGAACGTTTTGATGAACGCAACGAAGCGGTTAAATCATTACTGAGTATGGCAATTGCTGAATGCAAGATGAAAAATAAATATATCGGCATATGTGGACAAGGCCCGTCCGATCATCCTGACTTTGCCTTCTGGTTAATGGAACAAGGTATTCATAGTGTTTCCCTTAATCCAGACAGCGTAATCGAAACCTGGTTATATCTATCAGAGCATATTAAGTAACAACATCAGATTTTGAATAA
>Ga0207752_1000766_pt1 | contig 15038 bp, 15 predicted proteins | sample Pon2CUnioCityCA_6_FD_187272 | JGI IMG/M metagenome (GOLD analysis project Ga0207752, IMG submission 187272) | Marine sediment microbial community from Union City, CA, USA - Pond 2C Sediment 2 (SPAdes) | ecosystem: Environmental > Aquatic > Marine > Intertidal zone > Salt pond sediment ...
ATAATGCTGGCCCACAGCCGCCGCGCTGCCCGGAATTTGGCTGCTTCCTCGAATAGATTGTTGTGGGCGTTGAAGAAGAAGGAGAGTCGAGGGGCGAAGTCATCCACGTCCAATCCTGTCTCCACGGCTGCTTGCACGTAAGCGATACCGTTTGCCAGGGTGAAGGCTACCTCTTGTACCGCCGTCGCGCCAGCCTCCCTGATGTGGTAGCCGGAAATGCTGATGGTGTTCCATTGGGGGAGATGTTCGCCACAGTAGGCGAAAGTGTCTGTGATGAGACGCATAGAAGGGCGGGGTGGGAAGATATAGGTGCCCCGGGCCACGTATTCCTTCAAAATGTCATTCTGGATGGTGCCTCGCAGTTTCTCCAGCGCCACATCCTGCTTCTTGGCCATTGCGATGTACATGGCCAGCAGAATCGCCGCTGGTGCGTTGATGGTCATCGAAGTGGAGACCTTATCCAGTGGGATGCCGTCGAAGAGTATCTCCATATCCTCCAATGAGGAGATGGCAACACCCACTTTGCCCACTTCCCCTTCGGCCAGGATGTGGTCGGAATCGTAGCCGACCTGAGTGGGGAGATCGAAGGCTACCGAGAGTCCGGTCTGGCCCTGCTCCAGCAGGTACTTATAGCGCCGGTTGGATTCCTCTGCTGTGGCGTAGCCAGCGTACTGACGCATGGTCCAGAGGCGGCCGCGGTACATCGTCGGCTGCACTCCGCGAGTGAAAGGCGGCTGGCCGGGGAATCCCAGGTCGTCGATGTAATCCTCTTCCACATCGTCGGGAGTATATAGTCGTTCCACTGGGATGGCGGAGAGGGTCTCGAAACGCTCACGCCGTTCTGGAAAGCGAGAGATTGTTTTCTGGAGCGTGGTTTGTTTCCATTGCTCCTGGGTTTCAGAAATATCAGACATAAAAAACTAACCTTGTGAAATTTGGGATGCGCTTCAAGTCTATTCTACTCAATTTCTACTAGCGTTTCATTCATCACGACATCATCTCCGGGGGAAATGTGTATGGCTTTTACCTCTCCGCTGGTGGGAGATTGCAACTCATTTTCCATCTTCATCGCCTCTAGTACGCACACTACGTCGCCTTCAACCACTTGGTCTCCTTCCTTGACCAAGACGCGCACGATTTGACCAGGCATCATAGCTGCCACCACTCCCTGACCAACGGTGGCCTCGGTGGTTTGTGGGGATGTATCTTCCTCGCCGAGGCGCTGCACCTGGAAAGGATAGACAATTCCGTTGCAAGTGGCTTGTTGATCCTCCAATTCTATCTTGTATTGGGCGCCGTCTATGTGTACTGTATCATCTTCCACTGTCGTGGCAAAGGATCTGCCGTTTACCGTTACCGTTTGGCCTTCGATCTCAACTTGGTAGACAGTGTCTTCCAGGGTCATCTCGAATTGTTCATTGTTATTCATGGCAATAATCCTCCCCATTTGGCTTGTACCGGTCGCCAGGCCAGTTTCCAAGGTGATGTCGCGGCGCGAGGCCTCATACCTTCTGATTTTTTCTCCTCTTGCACAGCGATCATGGCGGCGATGGCTGCCACAACCTCCTCCTTGGCTCCACCTCCACGCGCTCGCCGTTCCAAGAAGGGGCGGGCTACCTGAGGAAACAAGGCATACGAAATCACATCCTCTTCATCCTGCGCCAGGCCGCCTATTTCGGCTTCAGCTTGCTCCATACCGGGAGGGAGTAGATCGGCAGGGCGGCAGTCGATGGGTTCTTCGTCGCCTAGAGCTTGCTCCTTGATCTTGGGATTGACGGGGGCGGGTGAGTGGCCGTACATCCCCTTGATGTAATTTTTGACTTCCTGGGGAATCACCTTGTACCTCTCACCCAGGATGACGTTGAGGGTAGCTTGAGTGCCCACTATCTGGCTGGAAGGAGTGACCAGAGGAGGGTATCCCATTTCTTCCCGTACCTTGGGCACCTCCGCCAACACCTCCTCATAGCGATCTTCCACCCCTTGCTCTCTGAGCTGAGAGACCAAGTTGGACAGCATGCCGCCAGGAATCTGGTACTGCAGGACGCGCACGTCGGCGCTCTTCATCCCGCTCTCGAACTGGGCATACTTCTTGCGTACTTCGGCGAAGTGGGTGCTGATCTCGGCCAGCAGGTTGAGGTTGAAGCCGGTATCACGCTCGGTGCTTTCCAGTATCGCCACGAGGGATTCGGTGGGTGGATGAGATGTGGTTCCCGAAAGGGCCGAGATGGCTGTGTCCACGATATCCACGCCGGCCTCGGTGGCTTTCAGCATCGCCGGCATGGCCATCCCGCTGGTGGAATGAGAGTGTAGATGGATAGGCAGTTTTATCTCATTCTTCAGCCGCTTCACCAGCTTGTAGGCGATGTTGGGAGTGATAAGGCCAGCCATATCCTTGATGCAAATAGAATCGGCCCCCATCTCGCTTAATCTCTGGCCTAGATTCACGAAGTAATCCACATCGTAGGGCGGGCCGATGGTGTAGCACATACTGGCCTGGACGTGAGCGCCCTCTCGTTTGACTACCTCCATCGCCTTGCGCATGTTGCGTGGGTCGTTGAGCGCGTCGAAGATGCGGAATATCTGGATTCCGTTGGTGTGGGCGTGGACGATGAAGCGCTCCAGCACATCGTCGGGGTAATGCTTGTATCCGACGACGTTCTGGCCGCGCAAGAGCATCATAAATGGTGTGTTGGGCATTTTCTGTTTGAGCAGCCTGATGCGCTCCCAGGGGTTTTCTCCCAGGAAGCGTAGACTAGAGTCGAAAGTGGCTCCACCCCACATTTCGACTGCCCAATAGCCTACCTGATCGATTTTTTCGGCGATGGGCAGCATATCGTCAGTGCGCATGCGGGTGGCCAATAGCGATTGATGACCATCGCGTAGCATTAGATCGCAGATTTTCAATGGTTTAGTCATATTGCCTCCGTAAGAACATGGATGAGCAGGATTTTCAGATTTAGAACGAGCAGGATTTTCGGATTCTGATTAGACTCGCAACGCGATTGGTTTGAGACTGGTGTCGTAGAAATTTGCCAAGATTGCCAAAGGGATGTCTTGAATGGCAACAGGGAAGACGAATACTGAGCCTTCGACGAGCAGATGCCCGAAATGGATCTTGCCAATGGGACGGCCGCGATAGATGACCTGATATGCCTTCTGCAGATCTACTTCCAGTCCACGCAGTTGCAGTTCACGGTAGCAGGCGTTGGTGTAAATACGGTATGAAACCCGGCCCCAGGGTGGTGTGGACTTCGAACAATCCACCGATGATGTCATGTGTGAGTTCTGGGGTGAAGTAAGAGTCGGGAAATTCGGTCAAAGTGCGTGTGTCCACCTCAAGGTCGTTTTGAGGTATGCGTGGTTCGAAGTACAGCCGCTCAAATTTCGGCTCAGGGCTGCCAAAATTGAAGAGAAGTCCCACTTGCTTGCCAACGACTTTGAGGTAGGAGATAGCTTGCGCTATATGAATTGGAAGCAGTATAGGTGCGACCTTGAGTTCGACGACGACCTCACTGGCGACAAATAGATCGAGTTGCTGCACTCCAACGAGATTATCTTTGTAAAAAATCTGGTACTCATCTTGGCGACGACATGGGATGCAGAAGTTTCGCATGTCGCCCATCATAGCGTTCTCGAAGATGTACTCAGGGTAGGTGCGGCTGGTACCGTTATAGACATTGTAGTAGACGCCGATGATGTCACCGGTGGTCTTTTTGTGTAGTAGTTTCATTTTAGAACATGGATGGGGAGGATTATCTGATTGACAGGTGTGGGATTGTTTGATTGACGACACGGATGTAGGATTACAATGACGCTGATTGGTAAAGGCATTTGTCCTGATCCGCAAATCCTGCTGATCTGTTGATCCTGTTGATCCATGTTCTATTCTGCGAACAGGTCTCGCGCCTTGAACATCAGCACCAGCCCTCCCTTCTCGGAGCGGGAGCGATGCGACTCGCCAGCCTCGACTACCAGGCTCTCACCTTCCTGCACCGAGATGCTCTGACCGTCGGGGTAGTCTATGCAGACCTCTCCCTCCAGCACCACGTACATCTCATCTTTGGTGTGCTCGTGAAAGCGGTAGCTGCCTTGGAAGCGGCTGAGATAGGCGCAGTAATCATCTACCTGCCCCACCACGGTGTGGGTAAAGGGCTTGCTCAGGCGGGAAGCAGCTTCGGTCAGGTTGACTTTTTTGCTCATCGTGAGTTTCCTTTCTCTGAAGAGATTAGTGTTCCGTCGGCGTGTTGATATAGGCGTAATTTGCTTTGATTAACACGTCCCTTCGCTTATAATGGGATATTTCCGTGCTTCTTGGGCGGATTAGAATCTCGCTTGTTCTGCAACATTTTCAACGCTTCAATCAGACGCGGCCTGGTCTCATGCGGCTCGATTACATCGTCTATGTACCCTCGCGCCGCGGCGACGTAAGGATTGGCGAATTGGTCGCGGTATTCCTCCACCAGTTGTGAGCGCTTGGCCTCCGGATCCTCGGCAGCGGCGATCTCCTTGCGGAAAATGATATTCACTGCTCCCTCCGGCCCCATCACGGCGATCTCTGCGCCGGGCCAGGCGTAGGAAATATCACCCCGGATGTGTTTGGAACTCATCACATCGTAGGCCCCGCCGTAAGCCTTGCGGGTGATGACGGTGATCTTGGGTACTGTGGCTTCGCAGTAAGCGTACAGCAGTTTGGCTCCGTTGCGGATGATGCCTCCGTGTTCCTGCGCTATGCCGGGTAGGAACCCCGGTACATCCTCAAACGTGAGGATGGGAATGTTGAAGGCATCACAGAAGCGCACGAAGCGAGCGGCCTTGATGGATGAATTTATATCCAGCACCCCGGCCAGCACCTGTGGCTGCTGAGCCACGATGCCTGTGCTGAATCCACCCATGCGGGCGAAGCCGACGATGATGTTCTGTGCCCAATGGCGGTGTACTTCCAGAAAGACCCCGTCGTCCGCCACTCGGTGGATGATCTCCTTCATATCGTAGGGCTTGTTAGGGCTATCGGGCACCAGGGTGTCCAGTTCTTCATCCATCCGGTCGGGCGGATCGTCGGTAGGCGTGAAGGGAGGGTCCTCCATATTATTTTGAGGGATATAGCTCAACAGCTTCTTGGTCAGTTGCAGGCAATCCTCCTCATCCTCGGCGGCGAAGTGAGCCACCCCGCTCTTGGTGTTGTGCGTCACCGCCCCGCCCAATTCTTCGGAGGTGACCTCTTCCCGCGTTACCGCTTTGATCACGTTGGGGCCGGTGATGTGCATAAAACTGGTGCCCTTGACCATGAGGGTGAAATCAGTCATCGCCGGAGAGTAGACCGCACCCCCAGCGCACGGCCCCAGGATGCTGCTGATCTGAGGCACCACCCCGCTGGCCATAACGTTGCGCAGGAAGACGTTGGCGTAAGCTGCTAGACTGACCACCCCCTCCTGGATGCGGGCGCCGCCGGAGTCGTTCAGCCCGATGACGGGGGCCCCGTTCTTCATAGCCATGTCCATAATTTTGCACACCTTCTCGGCGTGTACCTCGCCCAGTGAGCCGCCGAAGACGGTGAAATCTTGCGAGAAAATGTATACCAGACGGTCGTCAATCTTGCCCCAGCCGGTGACGACGCTATCGGAGAGGAATTTCTTTTCCTCCATACCGAGGCCGACTGTGCGATGGGTGACGAACATATCCAACTCGTGGAAAGAGCCGGGATCAAGCAGTTTTTCGATTCGCTCTCGCGCCGTAAGTTTTCCTTTGGCGTGTTGCCGTTCGATGCGTTCCTTGCCGCCGCCCAGTTGAGCTTTCTCTTTTAATTCGCGCAGCCGTTGAATATTTGGGTCGATACTCATAATTCCTCCCGTATGGATTTAAGATTTGTTGATTTAAGATTTGGCGATTTCTATCTACACAGCAATTAAAACACGCATTGGGTGGTGAAGTTACGTTGTGATTTGGCCGTTCTAGTCAGGTGGTTGGGCGAAGGCGCTGGGTCCTGCATTTCGCCCTGGACGTTCGGAGTACAGTGGATGTTTGGAGTACAAGGTTTTCTTAGCAGGCTTTGTCGAACGTGTGGATTTACTACTCAAGCTAGCCCACTGAGACACAGAGCACGCCGAGGAGACATGGAGGTTCTCAGAGAAAAACTCTATTTTCTCTCGGCGAATCTCTGTGAGGCTCTGTGTAACGACAAACGTGGAGTGCTGTCGTGAGCTACGCAAACGACACTCCACTTCGCTATGGACCGATTGTGCTCAATCGGTGCTGGATACGAACCTGACTTGATATTGTTGAGCTAACAAGTCTCTTGAGGCGGCGTTTGCTAGATGTAGTTCAATTTCTTGGCCGTGTGCGTCAACTTATCCCGGAAGTGAGGAGCAGCGATGTTGATTAGCTCCTGCACGCGTTGACGGATCGTCTTCCCATACAGATCGGCCACCCCGTATTCCGTCACCACGTAGTGGACGTGATAGCGAGAGGTGACGACCCCGGCGCCTTGCTTGAGCATAGGCGTGATGCGACTCAACTCGCCGCCCTTGGCGGTTGCCGGTAGAGCGATGATGGGCACTCCTCCCTGGGAGCGAGATGCGCCGTAAATGAAATCCAGTTGTCCGCCTACACCGCTGTACAGCTTGGGACCGATTGAGTCGGCGCACACCTGCCCGGTCAGGTCTACCTCGATGGCTGAATTGATCGCCACCTGCCGGCAGTTCTGGGCTATGACGAAGGGATCATTGACGTACTCGGTGCGATGTAATTCGATGAGCGGGTTGTCGTGTACCCAATCGTAGAGCTTTTTCGTCCCTAGCATAAAGCCGGCTGTGATCTTGCCCGGGTGCAGTGTCTTGCGAGCATTGGTGAGCACGCCGGACTCCACCAGGTCGATCACTCGGTCGGAGAATAGCTCTGTATGGACTCCTAGGTCTTTTTTATCCTGCAGGAAATTGAGCACTGCGTCTGGGATAGCGCCGATGCCCATCTGCATAGTCGCCCCATCAGGGATCAGATCAGCGATGTATTGGCCAATCTTGATGTGGAGGTCTGAAAGCTCTCCCTCTGTCATCGCCAGCTCCATCAAAGGATATTCCACAGGCACGATATAATCCAGCCGGCTGACGTGGATGAAGCTATCTCCCAGACAGCGCGGCATGTTGGGATTAACCTCGGCGATGATGGTCTTCGCCGATTCAGCAGGAGTTTTAGTCAATCCGGTCTCGATGCCGTAGGAACAAAAGCCGTGCTCGTCGGGTGGAGAGACGTGGATGAAGGCCGCGTCTAGAGGCAAGTAGCCCTGGCTGAACAGAAGGTTGAACTCGGAGAGGAGAACGGGGGTAAAATCAGCTTTGCCTTCCTGAACAGCCTGGCGCACGTTGGGGCCGATGAAAAGGGAGTTGGCCCGAAGGTGTCCTTCCATCTCCGGCCCCACGTAATCGCTGGATCCCAGCGTCAGGGCGTGAGCGATCTCTACGTTCTCTAGCTCAGGGGCGTAGTCGACTAGCGCCTTCAGTAGAACTTTTGGCACGCTGCAATTGCCGGTCAGAAAAATACGGTCTCCTGATTGGATGGCTTCAACTGCTTCGGCGGCGGTTACAATATGTTTTTCATAAGTTTTCATCCAGCTCATTCTTTACTCTCCTGTCTCCGCTTGCTGCCCTGGCTTGTAGGCCGCGGCCAGAGCTTCATTCACGATTTTGCCATCCTTGGTGGCCAGCCCGCGCCTCAGGGTTGGTTGTTCCGTTAATGCTTGCTCAATCCCTACTTCGGCGATGCGGCGGATGTAGGGCCAGACGGCGTTGTTGAAGGCGTGAGTCGCTGTGCGAGGAACTGCGCTAGGCACATTGGGGACGCCAAAATGTACTACCCCTTCTTCAATGAAGGTGGGGTTGCGCAATGTTGTGAGTCGACTGCTCTCTACGCAGCCGCCCTGGTCGATGCTGAAATCCAGAATGACGGCCCCTTTCTTCATTGAGTGAACCATCTCACGGGTGACGATGATGGGCGCTCTGGCTCCTGGCGCCAGGATCGCGCCGACTATCACCTCGGCGAAGCGGGCCACACGGGCGATATTGAAGGGATAGGAGACCATTGTGGTGATGCGACCTTTGAATTTCTGATCTAGAGTGCGTAACCTCTCCAAGTCTTGATCCAGGACGAACACGCTCGCTCCCAGCCCCAGGAAGGCGCGGGCGGCGTTGGATCCCAACATACCGCCGCCCAGGATGGCCACTCTAGCGGCTGGAATTCCCGGCGTTCCACTCAGGAGTACGCCCCTGCCGCCATGATTGCTTTGTAGGAAGGTGGAGGCTAGCTGTGGCGCCATGCGCCCGGCCACTTCGCTCATTGTGCGCAGCACCGGCAGTGTGCCATCCTCTTCCTGAATAGTCTCGTATGCTATGGCGGTAATGCGCTTTTCTAGTAGCTTTTCTATCTTGCCTTGACTGGCGGCGGCCAGGTGTAGAAATCCAGCGATAACTTGCTCTTCGCGAAGCCAATTTAACTCCTCGTCGGTGGGACGCACGGCTTTGAGTATCAAGTCGGCCCGGCCGTAGACCTCCTCGCTGGAGTAGACGATACTCCCGCCGGAGCGTTCGTAGTGATAATCGGTGAAACCAGATCCCAGTCCGGCCTCTTTCTCTACGTAGCAGGTGTGCCCCGCCCGGGTGAGTAGCTCTACCCCGTATGGAGTCAGTCCCACACGTCGCTCCATATCTCTGTGTTCCTTTGGAATGCCAATGTTCATGTTTCTTTTCCTCCTTGTTCAGATGTAGGACGTACTAGAAGTACAGGGCTGTGTGTCCCTTGCAGCACCTTGTCCGCTGCATTTCCATATACCCATCGACTTACACCGGAAAGTCCGTGCGTGGTCATACTGATCAGGTCTGCTCCGATTTCGGCGGCGTAGGTCAATATCTCATTGGCCGGTGAACCCTCTCGAATGGCGATGTGTACTGCCGTTCCCCGGTCCCGTAGGGCGGCGGCCACGCTGCGCAGGTAAGTTTGTAGTTGTACCTCGGCGTGATGAAGTGCGGTCGTGGCCAGTTGCATGCCGGGCGGATAGCTAGTCAGCAGAGTTACTGTGCGGTCGCCCAGGCCGGTCGTCAGAACAGAGATGAGGTAGATGTGAGTGACTCTCCTGTCCTTTTCTTTCGTGGGGTATTTTGGGGCATGGATGAGCGCTTTCACGTAGGGTAACACCTGCTCCGCCAATTCCGAGCCATCGAGCGGCACCAGGATGTTCTGGTAGGAGGCCTGAGATTGCGCCTGTTCGGCCCGCACCAACAGCACGGGGCAACTGGCGCCCCGCAGTAGACGGTCAGCCACGCTGCCGAAGACCCAGCGGCTAATGCCGGAGCGACCGTGGGTGGACATAATGATCAGGTCTGCCTCTATTTCACTGGCGAAGGCTAGTATCTCGTTGGCGGGCCGTCCGAAGCGCACTTTGACCTGTACACTGCAGGCCAGCGGCTCCAGCTTTTTGGCGACAGTTTGCAGGTACTTTATCAATTCCTGCTCGATGCTCTGTGGATTCGATGCATCGACTGAAGCTGGCTGCGTGCTCACGGCGCCTGGCGCAGGCTTTTTTGTCAGTGGAGAGGCTGAGAGTAAGTAGACCTGACTTTCCTGTCCTCGAATTACCTCTATGACGTGAGGTAGTACCCCCTCGGCTAACTTTGATCCGTCGAGTGGGACGACAATCTTGTTGAACATTTTCGATTGTTTTACTTTCCCTTTAATCTGTTAAGCGCCGATTGCCATAGATAAGTCAAACGGCTTGGCAAGGATGTGTCGCACAGCTTGAGTATTTCGGGCAAGTGCTGTCGAGCGGCTTCTTCGCCGGCCTCAATACATTTGTCCACCTGATCCAGATCTAGAAGCCCCACTCCTTTGAGTGGAATCTCGATCATCAAATCTGGAGGCGTTTCTTCCAGGCGCTGTTTGATCAGCCGGCGACTCATGATATTGTTGCTTCGTTCCGCTATGTCTATGATGGGCGCCCAGGGAGCGCGATACAATAACGTGCGGATGGCTGCTTCTACCCCCTGTCCTTCTGGTGCAGCTTTAGATCCCAGCTTGCCGGATAGATCGTGCATGGTGTACACCGCTACGATGCGGATGGGCGCGTCCGTGTTGGTTCCCATGTGCCGCGCGACGTCGAAAGGGACGGGATTTAGCACGCCTCCATCTATCAGCAAATGGTTTTGCCAGCGTACTGGAGGGAAGATGACGGGTACCGCCGCCGTCGCCAGGATCCCATCGATGACTGAGCCGTGGCGGATGACTATCTCTTCGCCTGTTTCTACATCGACCGCGACGAGCGCCAACGGAAGTTTCAACTGGTCGAAGGTCAGATCGCCCCCCAGCGCTTCTTGTACGTGGTGTGCTATTTTATCCTGTCCCAGCAATCCTAGGCCTGTGCTATCGCGTTGGGCTATGTTCATTAGGCGCAGAGAGCGGAAGAATTGCTCAATCTCGTCCGCCGAGCGGCCGGCGGCGTAGGCAGCGGCTATCATCCCGCCCATACTGGTGCCGGCCAGTAGATTTATGGGAACTTGAGCTTCTTCCAGTACCTTGAGCACTCCGATGTGGGCCATACCCTTTGCCCCGCCGCCGCTCAGGGCCAGGCCAATCTGTATATTCATTTCAATCTTCCCATTGCGGCCATTCCGACGTCGGCGCGGAGTACGTGGTGCTCGTCGCTTCCAGATAGGATGGCTGTTTAACGGCAGGCCGTATTGTTTCAATGATCGCGTTCAGTTCCGCCGCTGCCTCGGCCAGCTCCGGGACACCGGTTGCTTTCAGCGCATCCTGCGCCGTCATAAGATAGGCTCTCGCATCGCTGGGGTGAACGCCAGTCTCCAGCGATGCGTCCAGCCACACCGCTGCCTCCGGGGCTGTGCCAGCGGTGTCCACCTCATCCCGTATCGCCTTGACGCGCGCACAGGATTCATCATTCAGAGCCTGATCCGTCTCATAGGCATGCCACCACGAGCCTTGTATAAAAGCCAGACTCACAAAGGCGCAGGCTACCACAGCCAGGATTATGCTCAACAAGATGACGCCGGCGCGTCGCCCGCGTCCTACAGGACGAGGGCCGATTTCCTTAAATCCCATTTCTTCCACATTAACCATCCCATCCATTCATCCTCCTCAACGCTAACGGCTAACTACTAACCAACGCTGCCCCCTTGTCCATGGCCTCGTAGTTCAGGCCTAGCAGTTTGCGATGCCGTTCCGGCAGATGATCCTCCAAAGCCTGTTTCACCGCCTTCAGCGACACAACACCTGTGGCTTTCACCAGTGCGGCCAGGCAGATGACGTTTGCCAGGCGAGCGTTGCCCAACTCCTCCGCCATATCGGTAGCGGATACATATATGACATCTATATCATCTCGCTCACTCTCCTGAGGAATCAGCGACTGATTGACCACCAACACACCGCCTGGTTTGACCGCCGATTCGAATGCTTCCATTGAAGGGATATTGAGCACGATAGCCGCGCTCGGCCGCCGCACCAGCGGCGAACCGATTTTCTCATCAGCCACGATGACGGTACAGCGGGCCTTGCCGCCACGCATCTCCGGGCCATAAGAAGGAATCCAGGTCACGTGATGCCCCGCGTCCATCGCGGCGTAAGCCAGCAACTGTCCGGCGAAAAGCGTTCCTTGTCCACCAAAGCCAGAAATAATGACTTCTTTTTGCATTGTTGCCTCCTATTTTCTTTTCATCATGGCTTGCAGGCCGTCTGATACTTTCGTATCACCCAATGGATAGTAAGAGACCATGTGCTCCTCGGCCCATTCCAACGCTTCCACTGGCTCCATGTGCCAGTTGGTGGAGCAAGTGGAGATAATCTCGACCATAGAGAAGCCCAGCCCCTCCAATTGAGCACGGAAAGCGGTCTTGATCGCCTTCTTCGTGCGACGGATGCCGCGCACATCGAGCACCGCCTGCCGTGTGATGTAGGCCGCGCCGGGAAGTCTGCCGAGCAACTCGGCCATATGGATGGGGAACCCGGCCGTCTCCACATCCCGCCCGGTGGGGGAAGAGGTGGTCACCTGCCCGGGCAGCGTCGTGGGAGCCATCTGTCCGCCAGTCATGCCGTAGATGGCATTATTGACGAAGATGGTGGTGAACATTTCGCCTCGATTTGCTGCGTAGACAATCTCGGCGATGCCAATGGAGGCCAAATCGCCGTCGCCCTGGTAGGTGAAGACCACCTTGTCCGGGCTGACGCGTTTCATGCCGGTGGCCATCGCCGGCGCGCGACCGTGCGCCGCCTCTGCCATATCCACGTTGAAGTAATTGTACGCCAGCACTGAGCATCCCACCGGCGCGATGCCGAGAGTCTTCTCTCGCACACCCAACTCGTCCAGCACTTCGGCGATGAGACGATGGATGGTGCCGTGGGTGCAGCCGGGGCAGTAGTGAGTGTGAGCTTGGGTCAGGCTCTCCGGATACTCGTAAACCAGTTCCATATCTTCAGGAATCTCAATCTTTGTCATACTAGTCCTCCTCTCCGCCCACAACCTCGGCGGCCAGTTTTTCCAGTTCGGGCAAAATATCGTCGGGCAAAGGGACAACGCCTCCCGTCCGCCCATAGAAGCGAACCGGACAGCGGGCCTCGACGGCCAAACGTACATCCTCGACCATCTGCCCTGCGTTCATCTCTACTGTCAGGATACCCTGCACCTGCTCGGCCAATTCGGCAATGCGCTCGCTGGGGAAAGGCCAGAGCGTGATCGGCCGAAGCAGCCCTACCTTCATCCCTTTTTTTTCTGCTTCCCGCACCACCGTCTGGCAGATGCGACCCACAGTGCCGAAGGCCACTAACAGCAGATCGGCATCCTCAATCCGGTGTTCGCCATCGGCCGCATATTCCTTCCATCGCACTTCATTCTTGGCGATCTCTTTCAGTTTTTTCTGCAGCCGCAGATTGACTTTTTCCATATTATCTGCTCCCAGATAGAGCGAGTTGACGATGTTGGGCTTACGTCCTTTGGCGCCGGTCAAGGCCCAATCGGCCCGTTCCTCAGGCTTTCGGACAGGGCGCATAGGTGGCAACTCTGCTGGTTCCATCATCTGGCCGATGGAGCCGTCGGCGACGAACATAACCAGCGTGCGATATTTATCCGCCAGGTCAAAGGCCAGCACCATCAGATCAATCGCTTCCTGAACGTTGGATGCGGCGAGGACGATCATATGAAAGTCGCCGTGACCGGCAGACTTGACGGCCTGGAAATAGTCTCCCTGTGCAGGCTGGACGTTGCCCAGGCCTGGCCCGCCGCGCATGATGTTCGTCACTACCGCTGGCACCTCGGAGCAGGCGATGTAGGAAAACCCCTCCTGCATCAGGCTGACGCCGGGGCTGGAAGAAGATGTCATCACCCGCGCGCCAGCGGCGGCAGCGCCATAGACCATATTGATGGAGGCGACCTCACTTTCAGCTTGCAGGAAAACGCGTCCTTCTTCAGGCATGCGCTTGGAGATATGCTCCAGTACCTCCGTCTGGGGCGTGATGGGATAGCCGTAGAAGGCCTCGCAACCCGCCCGTATGGCGGCCTCAGCGATAGCTGCATTCCCTTCGATCAATTGTTTTGCCATTCTTTTTACCTCCTATGCAGCGGCGGCAGCCTGCGCGGCTCGGCGCTTAGGCTTCCGTCTCTGCCTGTATACTGTGAAGACCACGTCGGGACAAATGGTGGCGCACATAGTACACCCTGTACACGCTTCAGGAGCGATCACCTCGACGGGTCGATATCCCTTGGTGTTGAATCTGTCCTTTGCCATTTGTAAAATTTCCTTGGGACAGACAGATATACATAGTCCACATCCTTTACAGCGATCCTCATCAATTATAACCATGCCTCTTGCCATATTTTACCTCCTGAGATGATTTAAGATTTGTCGGTGTTAGATTTGGAGATTTATGAATCCGTCAGCTTTAAACCAACAAATCTTTTCTTTCTGACTATAGATAATCAGTAATTATTTGGGGAGTCTGAAAATCTTTACCACAAAGTCACAAAAACACCAAGCAAAAAGAAAAAGCGGCTTCAAGAACGACTTTTCATGGGAAAAAGCCAGGATACCCCAGCTTGTGGCTGGGGAAGAATGGCCGGCAGGGGTTTGGGGGGCTGCTGCTGCCCCTTCCCAAGGGCCTTTTCCTTGGAAGAAGCCTCGACCTGTGGTCGGGGCTTCTTCACTTCCAAATTTGTGCCTCCGTACCTTGGTGGTTAGAAAAAACATCTGAGCGCTTACCTGACAAGAAGTTGTCAGCCGCGGGTATTTTTCAAAGATATGGTTTCAGCAGACTCAATATTTTCTCCAATGGTGCGATGTCATCCTCATCGAATTGGGCCAATTCGTCTGAATCCACATCCAGTAGAGCGATCACCTTGTCTTCTTTCATCACCGGTAGAACGATCTCGCTCCGGGAGCGTGCGTCGCAGGCAACATGACCGGGAAATTGTTCGACATCTGCTACGACTATGGCTCGCTTGGTTTGAGCGCAATGCAGGCAGACGCCGCGCCCTTTTAGTATTTGGCAGGCGACGGTACCCTGGTATGGCCCCACATATAACTCTTTTTCCCCTTCATTTCCGGCGCCTGTGAAATAAAAACCTGTCCAGAAATGATGGCTCATTTTGTGATGCAGCACGGCGCAGATGGTCGCCATTGCCGCCGTCAAGTTGGGCGATTTGCCTTTGATTAGGTCACTTAATTGAGCGTAGATACGTTCGTAACGGCCTGCTCTTCTTTTATCAATCAAAGTCTTTCTCCTTTCGTGTAGTCATTATTATAATCTCCCAGCCGATAGTTGAAACCAGCGGGGCGTTTCAATGCCTCAGTGGGAAAGCTTGGTGTCCTTTGTGTCTTTCCGCTTTTTTTCAGTAGAGATCCTCTTCAAATCTTTGTGTCTTCGTGTCTTAGTGGTTAGAAAAAACCCACCTGAATGCTTACTTCCATGACACAACATCAGTTTGCACCTGGGCTGTCAAATCCAGGTCCAGAATGAGCATTTCGATGCACAAACGAGTCAAAATCACCTCTCGA
>Ga0207752_1000767_pt1 | contig 15037 bp, 16 predicted proteins | sample Pon2CUnioCityCA_6_FD_187272 | JGI IMG/M metagenome (GOLD analysis project Ga0207752, IMG submission 187272) | Marine sediment microbial community from Union City, CA, USA - Pond 2C Sediment 2 (SPAdes) | ecosystem: Environmental > Aquatic > Marine > Intertidal zone > Salt pond sediment ...
GATCTACAAGCTGCGGGTCGAGAACGATAGTGAGTACCCGGTCGATGCCGTGACGATCGTAGACGTCCTCCCCGCAGGCGTGACTGTCGTGGCCGCTTCGCCGTCACCGGACGAACGGGATCCGTTCCTGCGCTGGTCGCTGGACGATCTCCCGCCGCGGGAGAGCTTTGAGGCAGTCATCACCGGCACCGCGCCCTCGGTCACCGGCGTGATCACGAATGCGGCTCTGGCCACCGGCGTGCAGACGGTGTTGAGCCAGGAGACGTTCACGACCCAGATGGTCGATACCGGGGCGATCCTAGAGGTGCGTAAGAGCGGGTCTGCGCCGGCGGTCGATGCGGGCGATGAGCTAGAATACACCCTGCGGTACGAGAACGCGGGAAACGCGGCTGCTGGCCGGGTCGTGCTGACCGACACGCTTCCCACCGGCGTCACTGTGAAGAGCACTTCCCGGGATCCCGACGCGGAAACCTCTGAATACCTGGTCTGGAACCTCGGCCAGCTGGCCCCTACCGATCCACCGGAATCGATCACCGTCACAGTGGAGGTAAGGGGTGGAGGGCGGTGGCTGCACAACTCGGTTGAGATCGCTGGTGAGCCCGGGACCTTCTCGGGTCACGATGAGGACTGGACGTGGGCTCGTCCCGTCATGCTCTACTTGCCGATCGTGCTGCGGTATTAGTGGTGCTTTGGGATGGTGCAGAGCTGGACGTGGAGATGAAGCGGCGGCTGACGAAACTTCAAGCCCGGATGGGCGAAGCGGGGATGGACGCCGCCCTGCTGCTCCATCCCCGGGACGTGCTCTATTACGGGGGGACAGCGCGCCCGGCGAGCTTGCTGGTTGTGGCCTCGGGTGGTTCCTCTACGACCGGACGACCGTCCGGCGCGGAAGCGATTCTCTTCGTCCGGCGCGGCCTCCCGTTCGCTCGGCAGGAGGCGACGGTCGAGCATCTGGAACCGATGCGGTCGTTCTCTGACGTGACCAAGGCGGTGAGCGAGCTGGGGCTGACGAGTGGCGTGTTGGGCGTCGAGCTCGACGTGATCCCGGCACAGTTGGTCCGGCGATTGGAGAAGGCGTTTGCGGGTTGGAGCGTGGTGGACCTCTCGTCGTTGGTGCTGGATCAGCGCATGACGAAGGACGAGGAGGAGATCGAGGCCACCCGGCGGGCGGCCGTCGCGGCCGATGCAGGCCATCGGCGGCTTCCGCAGGTTGCGACGGCGGGGATGAGCGAGCTGGCGCTGGTCGCCGAGGTCGAGAGGGCTATGCGGCTGGCCGGTCACGAGGGATGCCAACCGCTCCGCCACCCCGGCGCTCGCGGTGGTGGGATGCTGCTGATGAGCGGTGAGAATCTGATGGTGCGGGGCGGGCATGGACTGGTGGTAACAGGCGGCGGCTTGAGTGCCGGGACGCCGTATGGGGCATCGCGCCGAAGGCTGGAGCTGGGAGACCTGATCGTGCTCGATACCGGTTCCACGTGTGAAGCCTACACAGCGGACGAGTCGCGGACGTTCGTGGTAGGAGAGGCGACGGAGGAACAGCGGGCGCTCTTTGAGGTGACACGGGACGCGGAGGAAGCAGTGCTGGAGTCGCTCGGCGCCGGGGTGTCCATTGGCGACGTGTACGCGGCTGCCGAGGCGGTGGTGGATGGCGGAGCAGAGCCGTACTTCGCGCCGGGCAGCTTGACCCTGCCCGGATTCGTGGGGCACGGCATCGGGTTGGAGCTGGACGAGCCCCCGGTTCTATGGCCCCGGGAGGATAGCCGCCTGCGGGAAGGGATGGTGCTGGCGATCGAGGTCGAGGTCAGGGCTCCGGAGCGGGGGCTGATGACGAAGCTGGAGGACACGGTGGTCGTGCGGTCCGGGGGGTGCGAGGTCCTGACCCACGCGCCGCGCGATTTGATCGAGTGTGGGTAGTCCTTGTGGGGGCGGGGTTGTGCTGGTTGGGATGTGCGTGGTCAGGAGGCCACGCACAACACAGGGAGGCCACGCATGACACAGGAAGACCAGGGACAGACCCAGTGCAAGGCGGGAAGCCTACTCAGCAAAGGAGAGATATGTCATATCGTATTACCATTGGTGCTGGACCCGTGACGATGGAAGCCGAGTTGAACGACACGCCCACAGCGCAGCGGATTTGGGAGGAGCTGCCCATCGTTGGCCGAGCAAACACGTGGGGGGATGAGATTTACTTCAAGATCCCTGTGGCGGTGGAGGAGGCGCCCGACGCGCGCGCTGAGGTCGAGGTGGGGGAGTTGGGCTACTGGCCGACGGGCGAGGCTTTCTGCATCTTCTTCGGCCCCACGCCGGCGAGCATAGATGATGCACCCCGGGCTGCGAGCCCTGTCAGCGTCGTGGGACGGGTGCTCGGCGATCCGACCGAATTCCGACGGGTGACGGCCGGATCGACGGTGACGCTGGAGCGGGCGGGGGCGGCGTGATCTGAGGCTAACTTCTAGAGGTTCCGCAGTGATGGTGCTCTTGGTGGAGATGTTTAGGGGAATGGGCTGATTTTGAGCTGGGGAGGTTAGCATTGGGGGACGCATTGTTGAAGGTTGAGAACCTGTGTGTCCAGCGACCGGGCGCGGAAGTGCTCCGGAACGTGGACCTGAAAGTGGAACGGGCCGAGGTCCACGCCTTGCTGGGGCTAAACGGGTCGGGGAAGACGAGCCTGGCCCTGGCGTTGATGGGCGCCGAGGGATACAAGCCCAGGGAGGGGCGCATTCTGTTCGACGGTGAGGAGATCACCGATCTGTCGGTGACGGAACGGGCGCGTCTGGGATTGACCCTCGCCTGGCAGTCGCCGGCCGGATTCGAGGGATTGCCGGTGGCGGATTATCTGGCGTTGGGGATGGAGGAGCCAACCCGGGAAAGGATTGAGGATGCACTGGAGGCGGTGGCCCTCTCCCCCCGGGCATACCTGGGCCGCGCGGTCAACAGCGGCCTCTCGGGCGGCGAGCGGAAGCGGATCGAACTGGCCGCTGTTTACGCCATGCGACCGAAGCTCGCCATCCTCGACGAGCCCGATTCGGGGATCGACGTGCTCTCTATCGAAGATATCGTGTCGTTGATCCACCACATGGCTGATGAGGGCACTTCCGTTCTCTTGATCACGCACCGGGACGAGATGACGAGGGTCGCCGAGAGGGCGTCGCTGATGTGCGCCGGGTCGGTGATCACGACGGGTACTCCGGACGAGGTGCGGGAGTACTTCGCTCAGCGTTGTCGACCGCACGGGAACCTGCTGGGGAGCCAGCCGTGGGGCGAGGAGGCCGGCGGGACGTACCAGCGGGTCGTGGAAGAAGGGGTGTGCGATGAGTAGCTGGACTCCGTCTGGCGTCAGACAATCGGTTCTGAAGGATCACGATCCAGCCTGGGCGCGGGAGTTCGAGGCAATGATGGAGGCCTACGAAAAGGCGGGCGGGAGACCGGACGTGCTTCAGGCCCAGCGAGTTGCCAGCGCCGTCATCAGCGCCAACGAGGTGCTGGCGGTCAGCGAGGTTGAGGGCGTGACGATCGAGGCGGAGGAGCAGGAGCACGGCGTGCGGGCTCGCATCACCGTCGCCCCGGGCAAGAAGATCGAGCACCCGGTCCACCTCTGTTTCGGGATGACGGCCGAGGAAGGGCTGCAGGAGATCGACTCTGAGTTCGAGATTGGGGAAGGGGCGGAGGTGGGTTTTCTGGCCCACTGCACGTTCCCGAACGCGGTCCAGCTCAAGCATGTGATGGACGCAAAGATCCACGTGGGACCGGGTGCGACGATGCGCTACAGCGAGGCCCACTACCACGGGCCCGAAGGGGGCATCGAGGTGCTCCCCACGACCCGCGCCGTCGTCGATGAAGGGGGGCGCCTGGAGACGGAGTTCAACCTGACGAAAGGGCGTGTGGGGCGTATGGCGATCGACTTCGAGGCTGATCTGGCGGGATGCGCTGTGGCGGAGTTGGTGGCCAAGGCGTATGGTTCGGGCGACGATGACATCCGGGTAGAGGAGGCTGTGCGCCTCAACGGCGAGGGGGCCCGGGGCCTGACGAAGACCCGCGTGGCCGTTCGGGATCAGGCCAGGAGCGAAATCTATACCACCGCGGAAGGTAATGCGCCAGGGGCGGTGGGCCACATGGACTGCACCGAGATCGTGCGCGGTCGGGCGGAGGCGCGGAACGTGCCCATCGTGGTGGTCCGCGACGATCAGGCCCGGGTGACGCACGAGGCGGCGATCGGGAGCGTGGGGAAACAGGAGTTGGAGACGCTGATGGCGCGCGGACTGACCGAGGAAGAGGCGGTCGACGTCATCATCCGCGGCATGCTGCGTGGCTAGTATGCTCCTTCGCGCAGGTTGCAAAAGCGTGAAGTTGTGTCATAATCGTCGAGGTCGAATCATCGTCGTCGGGAATAGGGGCTTCCTGGCCGGTCTCCGACCCTGAGAGACCGGTCTTTGGATGCATCCTCCTCTCCTGATTGAATCTGGAGGCGGTCACAATGGTTACGAGGGCTTGAACACCAAAATGAGTTCGTCATTCACGATCGGTAGGAGCCGGAGGCCCGGTCTCAGTAGATCTGAAATCGCTTCCCAAGGATTGTCAAATCCGCGCTCGCGGCGTGGCTTCGCGGATTCAGTCCGAGGAGGATTTGGTCTATCGAGATTCTGGATGATCTTCCTGCTTCTCTTGTTGGCTCTTGGATGGGCGGCGCCGGGGGTCCCGGCCCACGCTCAGGGCGGGCCGTCTGTGCGGATGGTCTATTTCTACGCTAACGATTGTGGGCACTGTCAGGTTGTCTCCGAAGAGGTATTGAAGCCCCTCCAGGCGGAGTATGGGGAACGGATGGAGATCAAGATGATCGAAATCTCGAAGCCCCAGAACTACGAACTTCTCGTCGAGGCGGAACAAACGTTTGAGGTATCCCAGGAGGAGCGAGGGTTGCCGACGCTCGTGATCGACGGGCAGGTGCTGATTGGGGAGGAAGAGATTCGGACTCAGCTCCCTTGTCTGCTCGATTCCTGTCTGGAGGCCGGCGGGACCTCATGGCCTGACATCGCCGGCCTGGAGGCGGTCACCACGGAGTCACCCACCGATTTCGGATCGGGGCTGGGGTTGGGAGGCGACACAGAGCCCTGTGGAACCGAGGAGGAAGCCGCCTGCGAAGGTCCGGCTCCTGTCTGGATGGCCTACTTCTACCAGGTGGGCTGCCAGTCGTGCAGCCGGGCGGAGTACGACATCGAGTACGCGAAGAACAAGTACCCTCAGCTGGTGGTCAAGGAGTTCGACGTCCAGGAGAACGCTGCGCTGGCGGAGTGGCTGGGGAAGCGTGTCGACGTGCCGGAGGAGAAGCGGCTTGCCACCCCCGCGCTCTTCGTCGGTGACGACTATCTGCTCGGCGACGACATCAGCGGCGAGGCTGTGCTCGATCTGGCCGAGAAGTACGCCTCGACCGGCGCGGAACGTTTCTGGGACGACTTCGACTCTCAGGCGGCGAGACAGGGTCTGATCGAGCGGTTCAGGTCGTTTGGGGCGCTCACGGTGGTTTTCGCCGGTCTGGTGGACGGGCTCAACCCTTGTGCGTTTGCCACGCTGGCTTTCTTCGTCTCCTATCTCACCCTGAGCGGCCGGGAGGGGAAAGAGATACTCGCCGTCGGCGCGGCCTTCACGCTGGGCGTGTTTGGTGCCTACCTGGCGGTAGGGCTGGGTTTATATAAGGTGCTAGGAATGCTGGGCGACCTTCTGACCAGGATGGGACGGTGGGTGTACGGGCTGACGGCCGTGGCCTGCGCCGGGTTGGCCATCTTCAGCTTCTTTGATTACCTGAAGGCCCGGCGGGGTGAGATTGGCGACATGAGCCTGAACTTGCCGCACCACCTCCGGAAGCGTATTAACGCGGTGATACGCAAGGGTCGTGGCACTGAAGCATACGTCTTTGGAGCTCTCGCTACCGGGGTGGTCGTCTCGTTCCTCGAGCTGGCGTGCACCGGACAGGTCTATCTTCCGACGATCATCTTTGTCACCAGTGTCCCTGATCTCCGCGTGCGGGCGGTTCTCTACCTGGTGCTTTACAATGCGCTCTTCGTGCTTCCGCTGGTCATGGTCTTCGCCCTTGCCTATTTTGGCACCACGTCCAAGGATCTGACCCGTTTCCTACAGAAGAACGCGGCGACGGTCAAGTTGGGAATGGTGTTGCTCTTTTCGTCGCTGGCCGTGTGGCTGGGTCTCTCGCTGGTTTAGGGAGGGGGAGCTGGGCTGTCCTCTGTCACGGGCAGCTGCCTGTGGTATCATTTGCGTCCCTGGTCGAGACAAGGTTAATCTGCGTCCGGGACAACGTTAGTCTATCAAGGAGTGTGGTTCAAGTATGAAGAACATAGCGGTTATTGGCGTTGGCTACGTGGGGTTGATCACGGGGGTCTGCCTGTCGGACCTGGGGAATCGAGTGACCTGTGTGGATATCGATGAAGGGAAGATCGAGAAGCTGAATCAGGGCGATATGCCGATCTACGAGCCCGGTTTGGAGGACCTGGTCGAGAGGAACGTCAGGGCCGGCCGGCTGACCTTCACGACCTCCTACTCGGAGGGGCTGGAGGAAGCAGAGTTCGTCTTCATCGCTGTGGGCACCCCGGAGGGCGTGGATGGGGAGGCCGACCTCCGTTATGTGCGCATGGCGGCCCGTTCCATCGCCGAGGAGATGGATCATCCGATGGTCATCGTCAACAAGGCCACCGTCCCGGTCGGCACAGGTGACTGGGTGGCTGATCTGATCCGCCAGTATCGGAACGGGGACATCGATTTCGCCGTGGTCTCCAACCCGGAGTTCCTGCGCGAGGGGTCAGCGATCAGCGATTTCCTTGAGCCCGACCGGGTCGTGCTGGGGTCGTTGAACCGCGACGCCGCGGAGCGGGTGGCGCAACTGTATCTTCCGCTCCGTACGACCATCATGATCACCGACCTGCGCACAGCGGAGATGATCAAGTACGCCTCGAATGCCTTCCTGGCCACGCGCATCTCGTTCATCAACGAGATTGCGAATATCTGCGAGGCGCTCGGCGCGGACGTCAAGGAGGTAGCCACCGGGATGGGATATGACGCCCGGATCGGTCATGGCTATCTGGATGCCGGCGTAGGGTATGGTGGCAGCTGCTTCCCCAAGGACGTTAAGGCGCTGACCTACATGGCCGAGATCAAGGGGCGACATCCCCAGTTGCTGCGGGCGGTGATGGACATCAACGATGACCAGCGCCGACAGGTCGTCCGTAAGCTCGACCAGGCGTTGGGTGGCCTGCGAGACAAGTCCATCGGCCTACTCGGTTTGGCCTTCAAGCCGAACACGGACGACATGCGCGAGGCACCCGCGGCCTACATCGCCCGGATGCTTACCTCCGCCGGGGCGACGGTTCGCGGCTACGATCCGGTGGCAGAGGACGTTGCCAAGCGGATGCTGCCGAAGGTCGCGCTTTCAGACGATGCCTACGACCTGGCGCAGGACTGCGACGCTCTCGTCGTCGTCACCGAGTGGAACGAGTTCAAGAATCTCGACCTGGCTCGCATCCGTGACGCTATGCGCGGGAACGTGGTGATCGATGGACGGAACATCTACGAGCCAGAGCAAATGCAAGAGCTAGGGTTCTATTACCGGGGCATCGGTCGTGGGTACGAGCTGGACTAGCTCCAGCGTAGTCTCGGAGTCAGCGTGATGACCACTTCCAATCACTCGAACGGCCGCTTTGTTCAGACAGAGCTGTCGAACGGTCTCTCAGTCCTGGTGCAAGAGGCTCATGCCGCGCCGGTGGCGAGCTTCTGGATCTGGTACCGGGTTGGGAGCCGGAACGAACACCTGGGCACGACGGGCATCTCCCATTGGGTGGAGCACATGCTTTTCAAGGGGACGCCTGCGTTTCCCAAAGGTACGGCGGAGAAGGCAATTGCCCGTGAAGGAGGCGCGTTCAACGGCGCGACGTCGTACGACTTCACTACCTTTTTCGCCACGTTACCCACGGACCGCGTTGATCTGTCGCTTCAGATCGAGGCGGATCGGATGGCCAATGCAGTGTTCGACCCTGAAGAGGTCGAAGCGGAGCGGACGGTCATCATCAGCGAGCGGCAGGGGGCGGAGAACAGCCCGGAGTTCCTGCTGAACGAGGAGCTGATGGGCGCTGCGCTGCGCGTTCATCCCTACCGCAACCCCACCGTCGGCCACATGTGCGACCTGGAGACGATCACCCGGGCTCAGCTTTACGAGCATTACCAGACCTACTACGCGCCAAACAACGCCCTGGCCGTTGCTGCCGGGGATTTCGACGCCGACGCGATGGTGGGCTTGATTGAAGAGCACTTCGGTGGAATCGATGGGGGAGACGGGGTCCCCCCGGTGACTGCCGTCGAGCCTCCCCAGCGAGGCGAGCGCCGTGTAGTGGTCCGGAGGGAGGGCTTCGTCCCCTATCTGAAGGTGGCGTTCCGGGCACCCACAGTGCGCGAGTCTGACTTCTTTGCTATGACGGTGTTGAACGCTATCCTGACCGGGGCGAGTGCGATGACGTTCCGCGGCGGAGGGCTGACCAACAAGAGCTCACGGCTCTACAAGGCCCTCGTAGCGGCCGAACTGGCAGTTGGTGTCTCCGGGATGCTACTTCCCACGGTCGATCCGTTCCTGTACTCGATCTCCGCGATGGTGCGGCCAGAGCACTCTCCCGCTGAGGTCGAGGAAGTGGTGGAGGTGGAGTTGGCCCGCGTTGCGACCGACGCGGTCACACAGGAGGAGGTGGACAAGGCGATCAAACAAGCCCAGGCCCAGTTCGCTTATTCCAGCGAGTCCGTCACCGGCCACGCTCTGTGGCTCGGCTTCAGCGAGATATTCGCCGATCACACCTGGGCGGAGAGCTACCTGGATACCCTGGCGGCGGTCACGGCCGAGGACGTGAGGCGGGTGGCCGAGACATATCTTGAGCGTTCCAGCCGTACCGTCGGGTGGTATGTGCCGACAGATAATGAGCAAATGTCAAATGACAAATGACCAACGTTCAAAGCCCAAAGCCCAACGACAAAACCCAAAGCTGGCAGGTGAGGTGATTATGTCCGTGCCCGGTCCGAATGACATCACACGCCACGTGCTGCCGAATGAACTCACACTCTTGATACGGGAGAACCGCACCAGCCCGTCGGTGGTCGTCACGGGGGTTCTCAGGGTTGGGGCGTACGATGAGAGCCCCGACCAGGCCGGTCTGGCCGACTTCACCGCCGAGATGTTGATGCGGGGTACGGAGAACCGTTCCTTCGATCGGATCTACGAGGAGCTGGAATCTGTAGGGGCGAGTCTGGGCATCAGCGGGGGTACGCACGGCACAGGTTTCGGAGGAAAGAGCCTGGGCGAGGATCTGCCGCTGATGCTCGACGTACTGTCCGACTTCCTGCGTCACCCTACATTCCCTCCGGATGAGGTGGAGAAGGTCCGCGGGGAGATCCTGGCTGATCTGGCTGATCGAGCCCACGACACGCGGCGTATGGCGAATCTGACTTTCTACGAACTGGCGTATCCAGACGGTCATCCGTACGCCATCAGCTCCAGCGGCTATCCGGAAACGATCTCAGGTATCGAACGGGATGACCTGCTGGCGTTCTATCGGGGAGGGTACAGTCCCGAGGGTATGATCCTGGTCGTGGTTGGGGCGGTGGAGACGGAGGAGGTTGTGGCGCAGGTCGAAGATGCCTTCGGCGATTGGGACGGAATGACGTTCGCCCGGGAGCCCTTACCGGAGGCGCCACCCATCACCGACGTACGGGAGCGGAGAGTCTCCATTCCCGATAAGACCCAGTCTGACGTGGTCCTAGGCTATCCAGGCCCTCCGCGTACCCATCCGAGATACCTCGATACGCGGCTGTGCAACACCATCCTGGGGGTCTTCGGTTTGATGGGACGGCTGGGGGAGAAGGTGCGGGACGAACAGGGGCTGGCATACTCTTCGTATAGTCACCTGAGCGGTGGGCCCGGTCCGGGTCCCTGGCGCATCGTGGCTGGGGTCAACCCGGCGAACGTGGAGCGAGCGGTGGAAAGTATCCGGGCCGAGGTGCGCCGTATTTGCGAGGAGCCGGTGCAGGAGGATGAGCTGAGCGACAGCCAGGCCTTTTTAACAGGCAGCATGCCGCTCCATCTGGAGACGAATAGCGGCGTGGCGGGCACGATCCTCAGCATGGAGCGTTACGACCTGGGGCTCGACTATCTCCAGCGCTACAAAGACCTGATCGACGAGATCACACCGGAGCGGGTGCAAGCCGCGGCGGAGCGGTGGTTGGACCCAGATGCCTACGCCCTGGCCATCGCCGGCCCCCCGGAGGATGAGTAGGGTAGGCCATCGTCGACGGCTCATCAGAGGGCGAGAACTTGCTTACCAACGGTGTCGATCTGGTCAGGATTTCTCGAGTTGAGCGGGCGCTGGATCGGCATGGCGAGCGGTTTCTGGAGCGAGTCTTCACGCCGGCCGAGATCCTCTACTCTCGGCGCCGGGCCCCGGAGTTGGCAGCGCGGTTCGCGGCCAAGGAGGCCGTTGCCAAGGCGCTGGGCGTGGGGATGCGCATGATGGCCCGCGAGGGCATCAGCTGGCACGAAGCGGAGATTGTGGGTGACCATCGGGGGAAGCCGATTGTGCGGCTTCACGGCCGTGCCGCGGAGCGGGCGGCGGAGCTGGGCCTGACCGAGTGGGCCGTCAGCCTCTCACATACGGAGGAGCACGCGGTGGCCTTCGTGGTAGCGCAGTAGTTGCCTCTGTCTTTTCCTCAGTTCTGTTTATCCATATGTGCCGAGGTGACCGGCACTCTAACGACGCCGGCTTAGAGCTTGCCTGCGCAAGCTGGCCGCACGCGGCTTAGCTCCGCACGCGGCTTAGCTCCGCACGCTGGGCAGGTGCCGGTCACCTTGGGATCCTGAGAAGGTCGCGGGGGCGCGGCCCGCGGGCCGTTCTTGTCTGGTGGCGACCCCTGTGGTACACTAGCTCAGGTTACATTGAGGCAATAATACAGGAGAAGGGAAGGAACCCCCGCACAATGAGCAATGAGAGAGGCCGCGTCTTTTCCGGCGCCCGACCGACGGGACGTCAGCACCTGGGCAACTACCTGGGTGCGATCCGCAACTACGTCGCTCTTCAGGATGACTACGACTGTGTGTACTGCATCGTCGACCTGCACGCCCTCACGACCCTGGAGGATACGAGCACGCTACGTGAGTGGACCTACGAGATGGCCCTCGACTGGCTGGCTGCCGGAATCGATCCCGAGGAGCGGGATACGATTCTCTTCGTCCAGTCCCACGTGCCCCAGGTCACGCAACTCCACATGTTGCTTTCGATGGTCACGCCCCTGGGGCGTCTGACCCGCCTCCCCACGTTCAAGGAGAAGGTACGTCAGCAGCCGGAGAACGTGAACTACGGTCTGGTGGGATACCCAGTGTTGATGGCGGCGGATATCACGCTGTACAAGGCGGATACGGTCCCCGTGGGCGTGGATCAGGCGCCGCACCTGGAGTTCACCCGCGACATCGTGCGCCGCTTCAATCATCGGTACGGCGAGGTGCTGATTGAGCCCGAGGCGAAATACACTGATTTCCCTAAGGTTCTGGGGCTCGACGGTGAGAGCAAGATGAGCAAGTCGCTGGGCAACTATATTGAGATCGCGGCCGCCCCCGAGGAGATCGAGAAGCGGGTTATGACGATGGTCACCGATCCTCAGCGGCGGCGCCTGTCCGATCCCGGACGCCCAGAAATATGCAACGTCTACACCCTGCACGGCTTCTACTCGCCCGCCGAGGTCGAGCAGATCGCCGTCGACTGCCGCAGCGCGGATATCGGCTGCGTGGCGTGCAAACGACTACTGGCCCAGAATCTGGCCGAGTACTTCGCGCCATTCCGCGAGCGGCGGGCCCAGTTAGCTGAGGATCCGGACCGCGTCTGGGGAATTCTGGAAGATGGCGCCAGGCGTGCCTCTGCCATTGCCTCTGAGGTCATGGCTGAGGTTCGAGACGCTATCCAGCTCCCATAGGATCGGCTCTCGAGTAGTAGGCATCGGTACTTCTCTCCGGGAGGGACGTGGCGGCAGGCAGGGGAGACGGGCCCAGGAGGAACGAGGTGAGGGGGGTGGACGAGGAGGCTACGCTCGCTGACCTCCGTCGGCGCGTGGCCGCGTTCGTGGCGGCCCGGGACTGGGAGCAGTTCCACACACCCAAGAACCTCAGTGTTGCCGTGGCCATCGAGGCCGCTGAGCTGATGGAAGCGTTCCAGTGGCTCAGCGACGAGGAAGCTGCGGCGGTGACCGAAGAAGAAGAGACGTATGCGGTCGTCGTTGACGAGCTCGCGGACGTGCTGATCTACGCCCTCAGCCTGGCGAATGCGCTGGGAATCGACGTCAGCGCGGCGGTGGCGGAGAAGTTGAAGCGGAACGAGCATCGCTTTCCTGTCGAGGACTGGCGCGGGCGCGCCCGTCCCGAGGATGTCGAGGCTCGTCCATGAGAGGAGAAACGTGCGAGCATTAGTGCAGCGGGTCAGCGAAGCGTCGGTACAGGTCGAGGGCGAGATTGTCGGCGCCATTGGGCAGGGTGTCGCTGTCCTGGTGGGCGTCACCCACGGGGACACGCAGGAGGAGGCTGATCGGCTGGCGCGCAAGATCGCCGGGCTGCGCATCTTCGAAGATCAGGACGGCAGGATGAACGTGGGCTTGCTCGACGTAGGTGGCGAGGCGCTGGTGGTTTCGCAGTTCACGCTCTACGCTGATGCGAGCAAAGGACGTCGCCCCAGCTTTGTCGACGCCGCCCCGCCAGAGATTGCCGAACCCCTCGTCGAGCACTTCGCCGATGCGCTGCGGAGCTACCGGGTACCTGTCGAAGAGGGGGTCTTCGGAGCCACCATGACCGTGGAGATTCACAACGACGGGCCGGTGACGATTATGCTGGAGCGCTGATAAGCCGGGGAATAGCGAGGGGGCCATCCATGCCAGAGTTGCGAAAAGATCCTGTCTTGGGTCGCTGGGTCATTATCGCTACGGAGCGAGCGAAGCGGCCATCGGACTTTGAAGTGGTGAGGGAGGAGTCTGACTCGGTCTCCTGTGCCTTCTGTGAGGGACACGAGTCGGAGACGCCGCCGGAGGTCTACGCTGTACGGGGTACGGGTAGCAGAGCGAACGAGCCTGGCTGGGAGGTCCGCGTGATCCCGAACAAGTACCCTGCTCTCGACGTGGAAGGACATCTCGACCGGGAAGGGGTGGGACTCTGCGACATGGCGAATGGGATCGGTGTCCATGAGGTGATCGTCGAGACGCCGGACCACGATCAACAGACGGCGGATCTATCCGCCGAGCACATCGGGAAGGTGATGACAGCCTACCGTCAGCGCATCATCGAGCTGCGAGAGGATGAACGCCTTAAGTACGTGCTGATCTTCAAGAATCAGGGACGAAGCGCCGGGGCGTCACTGCAGCACGCTCACTCGCAACTCATCGCTACGCCCATCACGCCCAAACGAGTGAAGGAAAAACTCGACGGGGCGAAGCGGTATTTCGACTATAAGCATCGCTGCGTCTTCTGCGACTACATTAAGCAGGAGACCGAGCTCTTCGGCGAGCGGCTCGTCGAGGAGACGGCCGATTTCGTCGCCCTCTCTCCCTTCGCGGCCCGGTTCCCTTTCGAGACGTGGATCCTGCCCAAGCGTCACATGCTCGATTTCACTCTTGTCGAGGACGAGGAGGCTGCCGACCTGGGCAGGATGTTGAAGCTGATCCTGTCGAAGCTACGGAAGGCGCTCAACAACCCGCCTTTCAACTACGTACTCCACATGGCCCCCTACCGGCGGCCCCGCGGAGGCTATTGGACCACCATTGAGGATGATTACCACTGGCACGTGGAGTTGATCCCCCGTCTGACGCGGGTGGCTGGCTTTGAGTGGGGCTCGGGTTTCTACATCAATCCCACGCCGCCGGAGGTGGCTGCGCAGACCCTGTGCGAGACCGAGGTGTAAGGTAGGATCCGGGCGGTCCGCTCAGACGGTCGGCTCGGCGGGTTCCAGGGCGGGCTCGAGATGAAACGTGCTCTACTTGCCTTCGAGGGTATTGAGGTCTCCTCGGCGGGGAGGGTGCTGACGGGCGGTTCACTTACTGAGATCGGTCGCCTAAGACGAGGGTCTTGATCTCTTTTCGGTTCGGAAGGCCAACCTGTCTCGCGATCATCGTCCCTTCTTCGTCGAAGATGAGGAACGTCGGTACGGCGTGGACGTCGTATTTTACCGCCGCCTCACGCCCTGGATCGCTGAGGATATCCAGACGCACCACGTTCACTCGGCCTTCAAGTTCTCTCTCTAGCCCATCGACGATGGGCTTCGCCAGGAGGCACGGCGTTCAGGTGTTGCTGAACACCTCGATAACGATGGGTTGTCCGTTCCCGACGATCTCGTCGAGCGCATCGATGGGGGTGGCCCGGTTGCGAAGCAGCAGGAAGACAGCGGCCGCTCCGGCAAGCAGGGCGAGAGTGGGCCAAGCGTGCTGCAAGAATTCAATCACTTCAAATCCTCCTGGTGTAGTCATTCGTCCGGTCCTGTCGGATGACAGAAACGATGTGGAGCTAATCTTCCGTCAGATGAGGGCCTCGAGCTTCTGTTGCAACACCTGCTTCGGCTGAACGCCGGTGACGCGGTCCACCTCCTGCCCGTTGCGGAAGAAGACCAGTGTGGGGATGCTCATCACCCCGTACCGCCGCGCGATGGACTGGTTGGCGTCCACGTTCAGCTTGGCGACCAGCGCACGGCCGGCAAACGTCTGCGCCAGCTCCTCGACGATGGGCCCGACCGTGCGGCACGGCCCGCACCAAGAGGCCCAGAAATCGACCATCGCGGGCACGTCGGCGTTCAGTACCGCCTGGTCGAAGGTAGCGTCTGTCACCTCCACCGGGCGTCCGTCGCCCGCGACCTGGGTTTGAGAGCGTTTCGGGGTCGCCGGTCTCGGTCCCCGGCCGAGTAGGTACTCGATCCACGGACGGAGCGCCTTGACACTCGGCATCCCTTTGGCCCGCGCGACGAGCTTCGCGTGGCGG
>Ga0207752_1000768_pt1 | contig 15028 bp, 9 predicted proteins | sample Pon2CUnioCityCA_6_FD_187272 | JGI IMG/M metagenome (GOLD analysis project Ga0207752, IMG submission 187272) | Marine sediment microbial community from Union City, CA, USA - Pond 2C Sediment 2 (SPAdes) | ecosystem: Environmental > Aquatic > Marine > Intertidal zone > Salt pond sediment ...
CCGTCGCCGCCCTGCTCACCATGCTCGAGGACGGCGAGGTGTGTGCCGGCGCCGCCAGCCTCAACCAGCAAACCGCCTACGGTGCCGACGTCATCTCTCGCCTGGCCGCCGCCACCAACAATCCCAAAGATAAAGAACGCCTCCACCGGCTGGCCCTGGCGTCCATCAACCAGGCGGTAGACTCCCTCAATCTCTCCAGCAGTATCCGGGAGCGGATCGAACGGGTGGTGATTGTGGGTAACATCGCCATGCATCACCTGCTGGCCCGGCTGCCGGTAGAGACCCTGGCCGAGCTACCTTTCCAGCCATACAGCAAGGAGCCGATATACGATGCAGGCGAATTTACGGGCGGCATCTTCCCCAACGGCACCCGGGTGATGCTGCCCCCCCTGATCGGCGGCTTCGTCGGCTCCGATGCCCTGGCCTGCCTCGCCTACTTTGGCTTTGCCGATGCCACCAGCCCGATGGCGGCCATCGACCTGGGCACCAACGGCGAAGTAATGGTCACGGACGGCCAGCGAATCCTGACCACCTCCACCGCCGCCGGCCCGGCCTTTGAGGGCGTCAACATCTCCTGTGGCACCCGCGCCGTCGACGGCGCTATCGTCAGCGTCGACCTGGAAGATAGCACCTTCTCCTTCGAAACGATTGCCGGGGAAGAGCCGGTGGGTCTCACCGGCTCCGGCCTCCTCAGCCTGGTCCACGAACTGCGTGGGGCCGGCGTAATCGAGGCCAGCGGGCGCATCACCGACCACCCCGCCTTCGTCGAGCGCATCAGCCGCGATGCCCATGGCGCCCGCGTCCTCAGCCTCGCCGATGGGATTGCGCTTTCCCAATGGGACGTGCGTGAGTTGCAGAAGGCGAAAGGAGCCATCAGGGCGGCAGTGGACATCCTCCTGGACGAGTTGGAGCTGGCCCCGGCCGATCTGGAGCGGGTGATCCTTACCGGCTCCTTCGGTGGCCAGATCGACGTCGATGCCGTCATCTCCCTGGGCATGATCCCGCCGGTGCGCCCTGAAATAGTGGAAACGACGGCGAACGGCGCCGGCCTGGGCGCTGCCCTCTTCCTTAAGGACGAAGGCTTTGCCCTGGGTGAACGGCTGGCAGACCAGGCAGAACAGATCGATCTCGACCTGGATCCGGACTTCAACATGCGCTACGTGGAGGCAATGTCTCTCCGGCCAGAGTTGGGGCGTGGATAGGATGGCAGCCCCCACCCAGACAGAAATGAAAACGATTGGCCGTAGCGGTAGCCTGCTGCTGGTGATTACCGCTACCGCCTTCTGGTCCACCTCCGGAATCTTCATCAGCTACCTTATCCGCCGCAGCACGCTGACCCCGGTCACCCTCGCCTTCTGGCGCGATCTGGGCACCTTTCTTTGTCTTCTGCTAGGGCTGGCCCTCTTCCGCCCGGCTTTACTCAAGGTCCGCCGCCACGACCTGCCCTGGCTGGCGGCGATGGGCGCCCTCAGCATCGGGCTCTTCCACTTCGCCTGGAATATCTCCATCATGATCAACGGTGCCGCCCTCAGCGTCGTCTTCCAATCAAACGCGCCGATCGTGGTTACGGCTATTGCCTGGTTCTTGTGGCGAGAACCGTTAACTGGACGCAAGCTGGTCGCCATCGCCCTGGCCCTGGCCGGTACTGTACTCATCGCCGGTTTGCTCCAGGAGGGAGGTGCGGGGAATGGAGCGGTCGTGATCACCCCGGCCGGGCTGCTGCTGGGCGTTGGCCTGGCCCTCGCCTACAGTACCATGTCTCTCTTTGGCAAGAAGCTGGTTGGAGATTACAGTGCCTGGACCGTACTCCTCTACATCTTCGGCTTTGGTGCGCTCACTCTGCTCCCCTTACAAATCGGTTCCACTCTTCCTCGCCCGCTGGCACCGGAGACCATATTGCCCTATGCCGGGCTGGTGCTACTGACCACCATCGGCGGGTTTGGCCTCTACACCCTGGGTCTGCGCGGCCTGCAGGCCAGCGTGGCTACCATCACCGCCACCACCGAAATCCCCTTCGCTGCCTTTCTCGCCTACTTGCTCCTGGATGAACGACTCAGCCCCGCCCAGATCGTCGGTTCCCTGTTGGTGGCAGCAGGCGTGTTCCTGGTCTCCTGGAGAAGAAGGACCAGGAAATAAACCAGGGAACGAGCATCTGCGGACGTCTTTTTCAGATCTGCTTATACACGTACAAAAGTTGTGTTACAATAGCAGATACAGAACAAATGGTCTAATCCAGGATGGCACACTATGTCACGTATGGGCAGTCGCACGGCGCGGTTACGAGAGATCGAACGGCTACTTTACCTGAAACCGGAGGGGCTGCGGGCAATAGAACTGGCCCGGCAGTTGCAGGTTAGCCGGCGGACCGTTTACCGTGATCTCGATTTCTTGAGCGAGCAAGGCGTACCTCTCTGGCAGAAAGACGGGCGCTACGGTATCAACCGTACCCGTTACATCAACACCGTGCGCCTCTCCTTCCACGAATCGGTGGCCCTGGTTTTGGCCGGACTCCTATTATCGCGGACGCTGGACGAACACAACCCGCACGTGGTCTCCGCCCTCCAGAAGCTGGCAGTCACCCTGCCCTCTCCCCTTACCGGACACCTGGAACGGGCGGCGGCGCGCATTCGCGCCCATGGTGCCGGCCGGCGCCAGATGGCAGTGCTGGAAGCGATTGCCAGCGCCTGGGGTGATGGATACAAAGTCAAGCTCGGCTACCGTTCTCCGCGCAGCGGCAACCTGCGAGAGCGCGTGCTCGCTCCCTACGCGTTAGAACCAACCCAATCCGGCATCTACGTCATCGGCTACGATGAGTGGGCGGAGGATCTGCGCACCTTCAAGTTGGACCGGCTGGAGTACGCCAGCATGCTCCGCCAGCCCTTCACCATTCCGGACGACTTCGATCTTGAAGCGTATCTTGGCAGCGGCTGGCGCATCATGGCCGGCGAAGAAACACAGGAAGTGGTACTTCGCTTCACCCCATCCGCGGCTCCCCACGTTCGGGAGCGGCGCTGGCACCCCTCCCAGAGGTTAGAGACCCTACACAACGGCGGCTGCCGCCTGCGGGTCCAGGTAGCAGACCCGCGCGAGATGCAGCCCTGGATCCGGGGCTGGGGCGCCCAGGTCGAGGTCCTCGAACCGGCCTGGTTGCGGGAGCAGGTGGCAGAGGAGATACAGCAAGCGGCTTCCCAGTACAGCAAGCAAGAGGCAGGGAGTAACGGTTAGGGAGCTATTGCCTCCCCTGACGACCATCGACGCCCAATCAGGAGGAAAGAGAACACTCAATTGCCTCGACAATTAAGTGGTGCTCGGCAGCGTGCATCCGCGCTTCGAAATCGGCGAGCGTATCATCCAGGCGGAAAGGAACGATCGACCGGACGATCACCGGCCCGGCATCCACTTCGGGGATGACGTAGTGTACCATGCAACCACTCTGCCGGATTTCCCCAGCTTGAAAGGCAGTATAAGCACGCTCGATCGCGTGGGTACCGGCAAAGGTGCCGGGAAGAGCCGGGTGAAGGTTGATGACTTTATCCGGGAAGCGATCAAGGAAAGGAGCGCTGAGAACGTGCATCCAACCGGCCAGGACGATCAGGTCGAGCTCCGGCGCAGCGCTCGCCACCTGCGCTGCCAGCTCGGCATCATATTGCGCCCGCCCCCGGCCGTCGTCGCGGTAGGGCTTCAAGGGAAAGTAGAGGGTGGGCACGCCGGCCGCTTCCGCGCGGACCAGTCCATATGCATCCTTGCGGTTAGAAACGACGAGGACAACCTCCGCATCCAGGCGCCCGCTCTCGCACGCGTTGAGAATTGCCTGGAGATTCGTACCGGATCCGGAAATAAACACGACGAGACGAGCAGACATGGTAACCTCCCGGTAGCGCTTTCAGATAATCGATACGCCCTCCCCCCGCACCATCTCACCCACCACATAACTATCACCGGGCAGGGCACTCTGGGCCCTCGCCAGATCTGACGGCGGCAGGGCTACCAACATCCCTAAACCCATGTTGAAGACGTGGTCCATCTCCGCCTGGGATACGTCGCCCAGGCGCTGGATCAGGGAAAAGATAGGGAGAACCGGCCAGCTATCCCGGCGGAGGACAGCACCCAGCCCGGCCGGGAAGATGCGCGGTGGGTTGTCCAGCAGGCCGCCGCCGGTGATATGAGCGAGGCCACGCACATCCACCCCGGCATCCATCAGCCGCTGCACCGGCTCCAGGTAAGAGCGATGCACGTCGAGCAGGGCAGCGCCGGGAGAACGGCCAGCCAACACAGGATGTGGCACCTCCCAATCCAGTTCGGCCAGCGCTGCCCGCGCCAGCGTGTACCCGTTGGTGTGCAGGCCCGAAGCAGGCAAACCCAGGAGCAGATCGCCGGCCTGAATCCGGCTGCCGTCCACAATCTGCGCCTGCGCCACCACGCCGACGATGGTTCCGACCACGTCGATCGCCCCCTGGTGATAAACGCCCGGCATCTCGGCCGTCTCCCCGCCAAGCAACGCACAACCCGCTTCCCGGCAGGCCTCCGCCATCCCCTGCACAACCATGGCCACTGTCTCCGCTTCCAGGCGGGCGCTGGCCACGTAATCCAGGAAGAAAAGGGGCCGGGCACCCTGGACCAGGATGTCGTTGATACAATGGTTGACCAGATCCCGGCCGATGGTTTCCCAGCGCCCCAGCCGCGCCGCGACCAGCGTCTTGGTGCCCACGCCATCAGTGGAGGCGACAAGCACCGGACGCTCCAGGGCCGCGACGGCGCCGGCGTCGTAAAGGCCGCCAAAGGCACCAATCCCGGCCAGCACCTCCGGCCCCTGGCTGGCCTTCACCGCTTCCCTCATCAACTCTGTGGCCCGCTGCCCGGCGGCGATATCAACGCCGGCGCGACGATAGGCAGATTCTTTGGCCATTACTTCTCCTGGCTCTGTTACCGGTTAGTAGCTCGTTGGCTATGGTCTCCACTACCATCAAGCCCGGCCAATATCACGGCGGTAGTGAGCGCCGGGGAAATCGATCGTCTCCACCCCGGCGTAGGCCCGCTCGACGGCGGCCGGCAGATCGGGGCCAACGGCGGTGACCGCCAGCACCCGCCCCCCGGCCGTTAGCAGCCGGCCATTGTCACGGGCAGTGCCTGCGTGAAAAACGACCACGTCCGGACGCGATCCGACCTCTTCGACTCCCACAACCGTCCGTCCCGCCGGGTAGCTGCCGGGATACCCTTCTGACGCCATCACCACCGTAGCACAGGCCAGTGGGCGCCAGAGCAAATCGACCTGATCCAGCTCTCCCCCGATACAGGCCAGGGCCAATTCGTACAGATCGGTCTCCAGCAGGGGCAACACCACCTGCGTTTCGGGATCGCCAAAGCGGCAATTAAATTCCAGCACCTGGGGCCCGCCGGCCGTTAACATCAGGCCGGCGTAGAGAACGCCCACGTAAGGAGTGCCACGGGCTGCCATCCCCGCCACGGCCGGTTGCAACACCCGCTCCATCACCTCGGCCACCAGTGCCTCGTCCACGTCTGGAGCCGGGGCGTAGGCTCCCATGCCGCCGGTGTTGGGACCGCGGTCGCCATCGAAAACCGGCTTATGATCCCGGGCCGGCAACATGGGCAGCACCGTCTGCCCGTCGCTGAAAGCCAGGATCGATATTTCTGGTCCCCGCAGCCGCTGCTCAATCACCACTGTGTCTCCCGCCGGGCCAAAGTCCCGCCGGACCATCAAGCGGTCCAGGGCAGCCTGGGCTTCAATCTCGTCGTCACAGACCATCACCCCCTTGCCGGCGGCGAGGCCGCTGGCCTTGACGACCACCGGGTGTTTAACCTGTTCCAGGTAGGCACGCGCGGTATCGACCTCGTCAAACGTGGCAAAAGAGCCTGTAGGAATCCCTTCTTCCACCATGAATTGTTTGGCAAACGCCTTTGAGGCTTCCAACTGGGCTGCCGCCCGGGTTGGGCCGAAGATCGGCAACCCGGCGTCCTGGAAGGCATCCACAATGCCGTTGGCCAGGGGTCCCTCCGGCCCGACCACCGTCAGCCCAACCCCTTCCTGCCGGGCAAAGGCCAGCAACTCGTGTGGGTCGTAGAGGCCGGGCACGCTCTCCGCTGCCGCCCGCCCTGCAATCGCCGGCCAGGTTGTGCCCCCATTGCCGGGTGCGACGTAAATCTGCCCCACATGGCGAGATTGGGCCAGCCGCCAGGCGAGGGCATGTTCCCGTCCGCCACCCCCAATTATCAAAACCGTTCCATCATCCATAGCAACTCCCGGTCGTCACTGGTCGATCGCTATTACCTTCTATTGACTGTCAACCACCAATCATTAACCAATTCAACTCCCCCACGTTCCTTCGAAGATTAGCTTTTCCCTGTCTTCCGCAAAGAGCCATTTGGGTATGGGCAGGGGATAATCGCCGGAAAAGCAGGCGGTGCAGTGACCGAAGGGACCCGGTGCTTCGGCCGCAATCGCCGCCTGCATCCCTTCCAGACTGAGGTAGGCCAGGCTGTCGGCACCGATATGTTGCCGGATCTCTTCCACCTGTTTCTGGTGCCCGATGAGCTGCTCGTAGGTGGCCATATCCACCCCCATAAAACACGGGTGGCGCACCGGCGGGGAAGAGACCCGCATGTGCACCTCGGCAGCCCCGCCTTCTCGCAGGAGACGCACCAACGGCCCGGCCGTGTTACCCCGTACAATTGAATCGTCGACCAGCACCACCCGCTTCCCTTCCAGGTTGGTCGTCAGCGGATTGTATTTGAGGTGGACGCCCACTTTACGCAGGTGGTCATCTGGCTGGATGAAGGTCCGGCCGATGTACCGGTTTTTGGTCAACCCCTCAGTATAGGGCAGGCCCGTTTCCAGGCTGTAGCCGATAGCTGCCGGGGTTGCCGAATCGGGCACGCCGACGACGATATCCGCTGCCGCCGGCGCCTCTCGCGCCAGTTGCTGCCCCATCCGTTGCCGGACCCGGTGGACAATTTGCCCTTCCAGGAGAGAATCCGGCCGCGCAAAATAGACATGTTCGAAAATGCACAGAGCGCGCTGCGCCGGCACCCGTACCTGAAAGGAGCTGATCCCCTCCGCATCCAGGCGCACGATCTCTCCCGGACGGACTTCCCGCAGGTAGGTCGCGCCGATGGTCAACAGGGCGCACGATTCCGAGGCCACCACGGTTCCCCCATCTTCCAGCTCTCCCAGGCAGAGGGGGCGCAGCCCCAACGGGTCGCGGGCAGCATAGACAGCCTCCCGGGTGAGCAGGACGAGAGAATAGGCCCCTTCCGCCACCTCCATTAATGCTTCCAGACGGGCTACCCAGCGGTCCGCTTCCTGCGGCCGGTACGGGGTGCCATTTTCCTCTCCCTCCTCCCCCCAAACCGCCGCCGGAGCCGCCAGGATCTGCGTAATCACTTCGCTGTCGCTGGTGGAGGAAAGGCCCACCCCGCGTTGTAGCAACTGGTGGCGCAAGTGGAGGGCATTGGTCAGGTTGCCGTTATGAGCCACGCCCAGCGGCCCGTAGATCGTTTCGATCAGGTAAGGTTGGGTATTGCGCATGTAGGAACCGCCGGTCGTGGAGTAGCGATTGTGGCCTACCGCCAGGTGTCCGGCCAGCGGCTGCAGATTCTCTTCGTCGAAGACCTGGGAGACCAGGCCCAGACCCTTGTGAGCGTAGGCCCGCTCGCCGTCGCTGGTGGCAATCCCGGCCCCCTCCTGCCCCCGGTGCTGCAAAGCATACAGCCCAAAAAAGGTGAGGCGGGCCACATCCCGGCCGGGCGCGTATACGCCAAAGACGCCGCATGCTTCCTGTGGACCGGCATAATCAACTTCTTCGATCATAATACCTCACGAGAGAGATTGGGGATTGGAGACTGGAGATTCTTCCGCGACATCAAATCAGGCGAAAAAATCTCCAACCCCTAATCTCCAATCTCTTGATCATCAGACATAATCCGGTCGAGGTTGTGCTGCTGCAGGGCCACAACCCGTTCCCGGAGAGCCGGATCCCCCAGGCCCAGGATCTTCGCCGCAAGCAGGGCGGCACCGGCCGGATCGAGAACGACTGCCGGTGCCACGCCGCCGGGCATGCGTAGCGAGGAGTAGATGTCGGCCCCGGCAAACGTGCTGGACAGGGGCGGGCAGGCGATAACGGGTGCGCTCACCTGGGCATCCGCAAAGCCGCTGAGGGCATTCGAGCGACCGGCGATAGTCACATACACTTTGGGACGGGGATCCGCCTCGTACGCTGCCAGCACCTCCAGCAGGTGCGCGGGCGATTTATGGGCGGACCCAACTCGAATTTCGGAGTCAATACCCAGTTCTCCCAGGGCAGCGGCTACCTTTCGCCCATGTTCTAGATCTGATTTGGAGCCCATGATAATGGGTACAAACGCGGTCATGATTCTCCTCTTAGAGATTGGCGTTTGGCGTTTAGAGATTGCTTTGCGGCTGCCACGCAATCTCTAAGCCTCAACCTCTCTGTACTTGTTAATCGGCGTGAGCGTCGTCTCACAGTAACGTTCAAGATTACGGTAGATACGGTCGGCAGCGGGAAGCTCGCCGGGCTTGAAAGTGGTGCCGGTCAACCGTTCATAGGCGCCGATATAGCGCTCGGCCACCTGCGCCACGAACGCCGCCGGCATCTGCGGGGGCTCTCCCTCGCCCCGGTACCCCTGTTCCGCAAACCATTTGCGCAAGAACTCTTTGTCGTAATTCTCCGGGGTGGCACCGCTGCCGTAACTGTCGGCCACCCAGTAGCGGCTGGAGTCCGGCGTGTGGACCTCGTCGATCAGGGTCAGACGGTCGCCGACCAGGCCGAACTCGTACTTGGTATCCACCAGGATCAGGCCGGCCTGCCGGGCCACCTCCTGCCCGCGCTTGAAGATGGCCAGCGCCGCTTCCTCCACTTTCTCCCACAAGGCGGGCGGCACGATCTCCTCTTCGATAATCTGTTGCCGGGTGAGGCGCTGGTCGTGCTCGCCCCGTTCCGCTTTGGTTGTTGGGGTGATAATTGGCTCCGGCAGCGCGTCATTCTTCTGCAGGCCGTCGGGCAGCGGGATGCCATAGGGCTGGCGCTCGCCCCGCTCGTACAAGGTCCAGAGCGAGGTGTCCGTAACCCCGGTGATGTAACCACGCACGATCACCTCCACCGGTAATGGGCGCGCAGTGTGGATCACCATCACATTGGGATCGGGCACGGCGACCATGTGGTTGGCAACAATATCTTCCAGTTGCTCAAACCACCAGGCGCTGAGCTGGTTCAACACCTGTCCCTTATAGGGAATGAAGCCCAGCACCCGGTCAAAGGCAGAAACCCGGTCGGTGGTGATCAGCGCCCGCTGGTCCTCCGTCCCATAAATGTCGCGCACCTTGCCCTGCACCTTCGGTCCCCACTTGGGCAGGTCCACGGTGCGAATAGCATGGGGCACCGCCTTCAATAGTTGTTCATGTGTTAACATCCTTCCTCCGTACTTCCTTCTTCCTACTTCTAATTTCTTGTGTCCTACTTCCCGGCATACCTGATTCCATTGCGGAAAAGAGCCAGCCCCAGACCACCCTCCTCGCCCCGGCGCCAGCCGGGATGCTGCCAGGGAAAGACGTGATCTTCTGGGTGGGGCATCAGCCCCAGTACATTCCCGGCCGGATTGGTCAGGCCCGCAATATTGAGCACCGAACCGTTGGGGTTCGCCGGGTACCCCTGGCCCGCGTAGGTCAGGGCAATTAGTTGTTCTTCCTGCAACCAGCGAGCGGTCTCCGGGTCGCGCACCACCAGGCGCCCTTCCCCGTGGGCGACAGGGCAGTGAATCGGTCCGTCCATCCCCTGGGTGAACACCGACGGGCTGTCTCGGTTCGCCGCCAGCGTTACCCAGCGGCACTCAAAGTGGCCTGAATCATTGGGAGCCAGGGTTACCTTCCGGTCCCTCGTCTCCCCGGCCGGGCCCGGTAACAGGCCGGCCCTGACCAGCGCCTGGAAGCCGTTACAGATCCCCAATACCGGCCGGCCCTCCTCCACAAAGCGGCGCACATCCTGTCCCAGCCGGTGGCGCACGTCCAGCGCCCACAACCCGCCGGCCCCCAGGTCGTCGCCGTAGGAAAAGCCACCGGGCAACAGCAGTAGCTGGTAATCCAGTAACCGCCGCTCTCCCTGCAGAAGCTGGTTCACGTGCACAATCTCCGGCCGTCCACCGGCCAGCTCGCAAGCCACCGCTGCTTCTCGGTCCCGGTTGGTCCCGTTTGCGTGGAGGATAAGTACCGCCGGAGAGTTGCTGATGGAGACTGGAGATTGGAGATTGGAGATCGGCGCGCGAACTTTCGCTTCCTGTGCCGGGCCTTCACCAATCCCGAATCCCCGATCCCCGATCCCGCCTTCTCCCCGCCAGGCAGCTTCCAGGGTAACGACGTCATGGTTCAGAAGAAGGTCGCCGCCGTCCTTGTAAATCTGGAACGCCGTGTCGCCCGCCGTAGCGCCAATCCTTCCATGGGGAACGTCTGCTGCCACCAGCAACGATTCGAATGCCGCCGCGTCCTCCGCTGTTACCTCGACGACGAAGCGGCTGAGCGACTCGGAGAAAAGCAGGGCCGGTTCCGCCAACCCGGCCGGGGCCGGCAGGTTAGCAAGGTTGTCAACCGTCACCCCCCGCCGGCCGGCGATAGCCATTTCGGCCAGGGCCACCGCCAGCCCACCTTCTGCACAATCGTGGCAGGCCAGCACCAGCCCATCTTTGATCGCCCGGTGCAACGCCCGAAAATGCCCCAGCGCTCCCGGCACCGGCTGTGGCGGCACGCTCGCTAATCGCGAGTCTGCCATCCCCAATCTCTCGAAATGCCCTCCTCCCAGCTCTCCCCGCGTCTCCCCCACCACGTAAAGGATATTCCCCACGCCCTTGAGATCCATCGACACCGTCCGTCCGATATCGGGCACAATGCCCAGCGCGGAGATCAGCAGGGTGCCGGGTATCGCGTGTTTCTGCCCATCGGCACCCGTATACTCGTTGTTCAGGCTGTCCTTCCCGGAGATAAAGGGCGTCTGGTAGGCAAGCGCGGCACTGTAACAGCCCTGGGCGGTCCGCACCAGGCTACCCAGCCGGTCGGGCAGATTGGGATTCCCCCAGCAAAAATTGTCCAGAATGGCCACCCGGTCCGGATCGGCGCCAACGGCCACCACGTTGCGCAACGCTTCATCGACTGCGGCCCAGGCCATGGCATAAGGATCCAGCGCCCCGTACTGGGGACAGATTCCATTCCCCAACGCTACCCCTTGTACAGATCTGAGCCGGGGATCGGCATTACGGGGGTGAGAGATAAGTTCACCAATCCCCGATCCCAAATCCCCAATCCCGGTTGTTTCCAACGGCACCAACACCGCCGCATCCCCCGGCCCGTGGTCGTCCACACCGACGAGCGGGTTGAGCGCGGTCGCGCCCTGGACCTCGTGGTCGTAGCGCCGGATGACGTCTTCTTTGCTACGGATGTCAGGGTGGGCGAGAAGGGAGAGGAGGGCATCGTTGGGACGGCTGAAGCCGTCACTGCGAACCTGTTCCCCGATCCCCGATCCCCGATCCCCCTGTTCCCAGATCGCTTCCAGCTGCCGCCGGGGCAACCCATCGTGGAGGAAGGCCATGCTTACGTCGCCTACCGGCCGTTCTCCGTAAAAGAGACGGAGGCGGCCGGTCGGTTCAAAGGTACCGAGAACGGTCGCTTCCACATCCTGACCCGCGCAAATTTCCCGCAGTCGCGCCCAGCTTAGCGGCGGTACCGCCAGTACCATCCGCTCCTGCGCCTCGGACAGCCAGATCTCCCAGGGGCGAAGGCCGGGGTATTTGAGCGGTGCATTTTCTAATTGTACCCGGGCGCCGATCTTGCTCCCCATTTCACCCACAGCCGAGGAGAAGCCGCCGGCACCGCAATCGGTGATTGCGTGATAGAGGCCCTCATCGCGGGCGCGCAGTACCACTTCCTGCACCTGCTTCTCCTGGATCGGGTTCCCGATCTGGACGGCGCTACCTGCCTGCTCCCCGGTGGAAACGTCCATTTCCATGCTGGAGAAGGTGGCGCCCCGCAGGCCGTCCCGGCCGGTGCGCCCGCCAATGGCCACAATGTAGTCGCCCGGCTGTACCGCCGTCGGGTGACTGTCCCGGGGCAGAATGCCCAGGCAGCCACAGTAAACCAGGGGGTTAGCCGTATAGCCGGGATCAAAAAGGATCGCACCGTTAACGGTCGGGATCCCCATCTTGTTGCCATAATCCTCGATACCGTGGACAACCCCTTCGGCGATACGCCGGGGATGGAGCACCCCCTCCGGCAGCTCCTCGGCGGGCAACTCACCCGGGCCAAAACAGAGCACGTCGGTGTTGGCAATAGGCCGGGCGCTGACGCCGAGGATGTCGCGCACCACGCCCCCCACGCCGGTATTGGCCCCGCCGAATGGCTCCAGCGCAGAGGGATGGTTGTGGGTCTCCACCTTGAAAGCCAGGTCCCAATTTTCGTCGAAGGCAACAATGCCTGCGTTATCCACGAAGGCAGAGCGCACCCACGGCTTATCTATCTCCTCCGTCGCCGCCCGGATATAGGTCTGCAGAAGCCCGTCAATCTTCTGTGTTGCTACCGGCCCCTGGGGATCGGCCCCGGCCGGGCCGCGGTAGACGATTTCTGCCTTAAAGGTCTTGTGAACACAATGCTCGCTCCACGTCTGGGCCAGCATCTCCAGCTCGACATCTGTCGGATCCCGCCCTTCTTCTCGAAAGTAGGCGCGGATCGCCTTCATTTCCGCCAGGTCTAATGCCAGCCGCCGCGCTTCACTGATGGCGCACAGGGTTTCGGCATCCGCGTCTCGCACCGGAATCACCTCGACCCGTTCATCTGCCGCCTGGTATGGGAAAAAGGGCGCCGTAATGGGCCGGTCAAGGCTGTAGCGCTGAATGACCGGGTTGGCGCAAAGCTCGGTCGCCAGCCGCTGCAGTGTGGCCTGATCGAGATCGCCCTGGAGCTCGTGGCGGATGCCAGTCGCTGCCCGCGCCAGGCCCGCGACACCCAGATGGTGGGCGGCCTGTACCAGGCTGGTCGCCGCCGGATCGGTAACGCCGGGGAGCAGCGTGACATCTACCAGGTGAGAACCGGCCACCGGCTCTTCCTCCTCCCCCCGGTCCAGCCGGCGCACGGTGAACGTTTCCGTCACCGGGTCGGTTAAGAGGGTCTGAGCCAGTTGTTCAACTTCGCTTTTGGTGATCTCCCCCTGGAGAAAAAAGAGACGGGTAAGGTGAGCAGTGGTGAGGGTGGCAAACTCTGCCTGCCGGGCGCGGCGGAGAAAGTGGGTGTCGCTGTCTCCGGGTCGCCGTGGTCCTACTTCGACGCGGAAGACCGGCGACCCGGCCGGTACCGCGGGCGAAGTAGCACCCGCTATCGATTCGCTATCTTCAGGCAAATCCTGCCTCCTTTGGACAAGGCCAAACGGCAAATGCCCTTAGCACCATAGCGGCGCATAAGGGTTGAATTCATCTAAGCGTTTTTAATCAGGCTGGAATGTATTGCGCGAAGTTGAAGCTCGGCCCCCGGCCACGATGAGAATGAGGGCCGACGGCAGAACCTTAACACAGGGTGGCTGAGGGTGCAAGGGGAATCGAGAGATCCGGGATCCGGCCGGGATGACACCGCTAACGAGAAGGAATAAAATAGCAGTGGGCACAACAAGCCCGGCATAGAAGAATAGTATCTGACCACCGATCGCTGGAGGCTAACAGCCGACAGCTACTACGAGGTAAACAATGAGCACAACATTGATCCACAATGCCGAACTTCTGATTACCATGGACGATGCGGGACGCACCATTCCCGGTGGTTCCCTCTATCTCCGCGACAATGTGATCGAATGGGTGGGCAGCAGCGAGGAAGTAACGGATGAGCAGCACCAGGCGGAGCAGGTGATAGATGCCGCCGGCAAAGTGGTGTTGCCGGGCCTGATCAACACCCACCACCACTTTTACCAGACCCTGACCCGGGCAATGGCACCCAACAGCGGGCTCTTCGACTGGCTGAAGATCCTCTACCCGATCTGGGCGCGCATGGACGGGGAAGCGGTCTACGTCAGCGCCCTGACGGCAATGGCCGAGCTGATTCTCAGCGGCTGCACCACCTCCAGCGACCACCTCTACCTCTTCCCCAACGGCGCCCGGCTGGACGACGAAATCCGGGCAGCAGAAGAGATCGGGATGCGCTTCCACGCCGCCCGGGGCTCGATGAGCCTGGGCGAAAGTGAGGGCGGGCTACCGCCGGATAGTGTCGTGGAAGAGGAAGAAGCGATCCTCAAAGACTGCATGCGGGTTATTGAGCAGTACCACGACCCGGATCCCTATGCCATGTTACGGGTGGTAGTCGCTCCCTGTTCCCCCTTCTCCGTCACGCCGGAGCTGATGCGGGAATCGGCGCGGCTGGCCCGTACCTATGGCGTCACGCTGCACACCCACCTGGCAGAAACCCAGGACGAAGAGGATTTTTGCCTGGAGCACTTTGGCTACCGGCCGGCCGCTTATGCCGAGCATCTGGAGTGGGTGGGTGACGACGTCTGGTGGGCGCACAGCATCTACGTCGACGAGCCCGAAATCAGCATGATGGCCCGCACCCATACCGGCTGTGCCCACTGCCCCAGCAGCAACATGCGCCTGGCCAGTGGCATCGCCCCGGTGCCCCAGATGCGGACCGAAGGGGTTCCGGTGGGACTGGGGGTGGACGGCAGCGCCAGCAACGATAGCAGCCACTTCCTGGCCGAGGCACGCCAGGCCCTTCTCCTGCAACGCGTCTCCGGCAACCCGCAGGCAGTGACCGGTGCGGAAGCGCTCTGGCTGGCCACCCGCGGCGGCGCCAGCGTGCTGCGCCGGGACGACGTGGGCCAACTGGCGCCCGGCAAAGCGGCGGACGTGATCGCCTTCGACCTCAACCAGCTTGGCTACGCCGGCGCCACCCACAACCCGCTGGATGCGCTGACCTTCTGCGCACCACAGCAGGTCGATTTCTCGATCATCAACGGCAGAATGGTAGTCAAGGGGGGCG
>Ga0207752_1000769_pt1 | contig 15007 bp, 13 predicted proteins | sample Pon2CUnioCityCA_6_FD_187272 | JGI IMG/M metagenome (GOLD analysis project Ga0207752, IMG submission 187272) | Marine sediment microbial community from Union City, CA, USA - Pond 2C Sediment 2 (SPAdes) | ecosystem: Environmental > Aquatic > Marine > Intertidal zone > Salt pond sediment ...
AACCTGGGTGTGATCCCCGGGGCGGGTGGCACGCAGCGACTGACGCGGGCGGTGGGCAAAGCGGTTGCGATGGAGATGGTATTGAATGACCGCCATCTATCCGCTGAAGAGGCGCTCGAGATGGGCCTGATCAACAGAATCGTACCAGTCGAACTATATCTCGAAGAAGCGCTCAAGCTGGCCGGGGAGATCGCTGCGCGAGCTCCCATCGCATTGCGTATGGGCAAGGAGATGGTCGTGCGCGCACACGAGACTCTGTTGGCTGATGGAATTGCCGAAGAACGCCGTAATTTCTATTTTCTGTTCAGCACGAAGGACCAGAAAGAGGGGATGAAAGCCTTCATGGAGAAGCGTAAACCCGAGTGGGAGGGCGAGTGAGCATCACTCTGCGCTCAGGGTTGAATCGATCTGCAGCGAGTTTTGTCGGGGTCATCGTGATAGGGCAGGCCAATGATTGGATATCGTGACCTGGTGCGGGCGCTGACGGAACTTGAGCTGGATGCGCACAGTCGGGTAATCGCGCATGTCTCACTTGAGCCTTTCGGAGGTGTCCAGGGAGGCGCAGAGACCGTCGTTGGCGCCCTGCACTCTCTGGTTGAGACGGTCGTCATGCCGGCGTTTACCCGGCGAACGATGGTCGTTCCCCCGGTGGGGCCCCCGGATAACGCGCTGGAGTATGGCACGCAGGTCGAGGCCAATCTGGATGCGGTGGTTTTCGACCCCAATATGCCGGTCGACGAGGATTTAGGGACGGTGCCAGAGGTCTTTCGGAGTTTGGCATCCAGCGAGCGGTCGCTGCACCCGATCATCTCATTCTCGGCCAAGAGCGCTGAAGAGGCGCTGACCAGACAGGCACTCGACCATCCGCTGGCGCCTGTAGAATGGCTGGCTGAGTATGACGCCGACGTGCTGCTGATCGGAGCGGACCACCGCCGCAATGTCAGCCTGCATTGGGCTGAGCAGTTGGCGGGGCGCAAGACATTTGTGCGCTGGGCGCTGACGAGCGAAGGTGTTGTCGAGTGCACCAACATGCCCGGGTGTTCTGAGGGCTTCAACATGATGGTCGGTAAATTACAGGGCCTCGCCCGACGGACGAAATTAGGTGATGGGCGTATCGAAGCGGTCGCTCTACGGGATCTACTGCACATTGCCGCGAACTGGATCCGTGAGGATCCGCGCGCGTTACTTTGTGAGCGGACGGGCTGCCCGCATTGTGCAGCCATTCGGGCGAGCGTGAGATAAACTCCGGGTCCAGGACCCGACTCGCTGGATTCTTGAGAAACCCGTCAAAGGATTTCGATGCGCACAATCTACTTTGATAAAGATATCCCCAGGATCATGGCGACTAAGCTGCTGCGGCCGTTATGGCCCGCTGTAGTCTGGAGCCGCTTATCCCCGGTGAGGGTTGTCGAGTATCCCGAACCTGAACTTCCCGGTCCGCGCTGGCTCAGGGTGCGAAACTACCAGTGTGGGATCTGCGCAACCGATCTCTCGTTGGTCAACGTCGAAGCTGATCCGCGCGTCGCGCTAGCAGCTGAGCCTGGGATCCAGCGGATTTACCTGGGGCATGAGGCGGTTGGGAAGGTTGTTGACGTTGGCCCTGAGGTAGAGAGATTTAAGCCGGGCGACAGAGTTGTGATGGAAGCACGGCCTGCGGCGAGCCCCAACTGCCACACCCAGGAAATCGATCCCCCCTGCCGGCATTGTGCCGCCGGGCAGACCCGATTGTGCGAGAACGCATCGCTGGGAAAAGGCTCCGTTGGTGTAGGGTGTGGCTGGAGCGATTCGTATACTGCACATGAAAGCGAGGTCTGGCCGATTCCCGACTCATTGACACTCGATCAGGCTGCGCTCATCGAACCGATGGCCGTAGGGCTGCACGCTGTGCTGCGGGTGATGCCAGTGCGGGGAGATCGGGTGCTCGTCATCGGAGCTGGAACGATCGGGCTGCTCACGCTGCAAGCGCTGCGCGCTGTGGCTGGAACTGTGCACATTACCATGCTGGCACGCTATCCACATCAAGTGGAAGCCGCCCATCGTTTCGGGGCAGATGTCGTGCTCCAGGATGGGGATCTTTACGAGCAACTCGCCGAAATCACGGGAGCAAAATATTACCCGGCACCCATGAACCGCGGACAGCTCTTAGGCGGGTACGATGTGATCTACGACAGCGTTGGAAAGCAGGAAACAATCACGGATGGACTGCGCTGGGCGCGGGCGGGGGGAAAAGTCGTGCTGGTTGGCAGCACGTTCAAGCCGTTGAAAGTCGATTTGACCCCCGTGTTCTATCAGGAGGTCGACTTGATCGGATCGCTTACGTTCGGGGTCGAGTCATGGCAAGGTCGTCGTGTACACACCTTTGATCTGGTCATTGAGTTGATAGAAGAAGGCCTGCTGATGGATGAGGGCATGATCACCCACCGCTTCCCATTCGAGCAGTACAGGCAGGCAATAAGGACGGCGCAGGAAAAATCCAGCGGTTCGGTTAAAGTTATGCTCACGTTTGACGAATAAGCAGGGTCAGGCGAGGCGGTTCACAGACCAGTCGTAAGACATATAGCGAAGGCGGGACTGCCCTGAGACGATCTTTTCGGAAACGTCGCCGTCTTTCAGGTGCGATTGCACCAACTCAAGAACTCCATCAAGCCCTCCAAAATCCATCTGGTACCACTTGAAGATGCTCGAGAGCCAGAGCGAATCGCTCTCATCTTCGTAGCGTACTCCAGAGCCGTTGATGAATGCGGCTGCCGCCAGATTGAGCTGCTGTTCTAATGTCTCGGCTTCATAAAATGATATCGGCGGACAGGAGTTGGCGCCGCAGACGAGCGCAAAATGGAGGCGAGGGTCGAATTTTGGGTCGTAGACATGATTGCGAGGGTCGTCTGAGGTGAACATAGGGATGGGCAGTGCCGGGTTGGTACGGTTGTGACGCAGCACACCGTGCTCGATGGCATCGGCAGAGAATCGCATGCCGCCGATGTCGTAAGCGATCTGCCGGAAGAAACCGGGGCGAGTGAGCAGCGAACCTTGCACATCGTGGTGAATGATGCCGTCGATGATCAGTGCGTTGTAAATATTGACCCAGAATGCAGTGGCTTTATCTCCCGTGCCGATGTCGTCCGGGCTGCAGTCAATCAGTGCATTTGATAGCTCACGGAACTGCGCGTAGATTTCACTCTGCTTCAAGGAAGCATAATCAACCTTGCCGCTCTCAGTGCCCAGCCCTTCAGCGAGCAGGTTTTTGCTCGCTTTCATCATCTCTGCGGCCGGGTTTTCTGGCCTTTGTTGAACTGAGCCGCCATTGAGCACTTCGCTGCGATCGACCCTCAATACGAAGTCAATCACGCGATTGCCGATGCGTATTAGATTGTCCCGAGCGTACGTCATCTGCTGTGCCTTGTCGCTCGCTGCTATATCTCCATTGTATCCGTCAGGTCGACGGTGTGTATAAGCCTGACTACGTGGCTTGCACCAGGTACGCTTGAGACGGATAATGCGCGCAGGCAACTGCAGGGTTGCGAGCCCGGAAGGATCGCCTAGAGTGAATTCCAAATCGAGTGCACTCGTGCTTGGCGGCACGGGCTTCATCGGTGGCCACATCGTCAAGACATTACTGGCCGGAGGATGGGAAGTGCACGCTCTGCGCAGGAGACCGGGGGCTGTAGGACATGTGGATTCGCTCGATGTTCACTGGCATGTAGGTGACCTCGACGAACCCGAGTCGCTAGATAGCGCCTTCGGCCAGGTCGAGGTGCTCTTCCACGCCGCGGGTTATGTGCCTCCCAACAGCCGCGCTGTACCAACAAAAGTGGCACAATCTGTGCAGCAAACACGCAATGTGTGTGAAGCTGCGCGCCGCGCCGAGATCGATAAAATGGTGTACACATCGACGTTGACAACCATTGGAGCACCACCACAGGGCACTGACCGGTTAGCAGATGAGCGTGACAGCTACATCCCCGGAACCGTGTCTGCGTCGGCTTATTTCGAATGTAAATACGCTATGGAGAGTGAAGTGCTGCGCGATGCAGCCGAAGGGCTTCCAGTGGTGGTTGTCAATCCGACATTTGTGCTCGGTCCTGAAGGGGGGGAAGGCACGATCGGAGTGCTCATGAAGATGATTGCTGCCGGTTGGGGGCGTGTTGGCGTCGGCGTAGATCAAAACGTGGTTGATGTCCGCGACGTCGCCGATGGACATGTACGGGCCGCCGAAAACGGCTTCGATGCCGAACGTTATATTCTTGGTGGGACCAACCTGCGAGTAGATGCGTTAATGAGCAAGATTGCCGATTTGATCGGAGCGCCGGGACCCGCAGTCACGGTCCCGACGAGTTTGCTGCGGTTTGCAGCCAGGGCGCTCAACTTCGGTGGCCTGGGCGCATTGAGCAACCATCTCTTTGGCATCGAACAATGGCAATCATTGAGCAGCGAAAAAGCGCAGGCCGAGATCGGCTTTCAGAGCAGGCTGCTTGAGGTGACACTGCGCGATACGATTGAATGGTACCGGGAGCAAGGGGTCATCCCGCGCGGCCAATATGTGGTATGATTCCGCCGCTCCAGCAACAGGAGTCGATAATTAACGATGAACGAACCCGAAAAGATCACCATCATCGAGGGCCCTCCGCCCACATTTGAGTTAGTCAATGATCCCTGGCTTTTCAGCCTGATGGAAGGGCCGACTCCTTCGCAGGTGGCCGTCTGCCGGGTGCGAACTGCTAACGGACCGGCGCTGGTAGAACGCTGCTATCGCGCCTGGAGCAAGGAACAGACCATTTATCTGGAGTTCCGTGATGATGATGGCCTGACACAAGAAGCTCCGATCACGGCAGTGCGCTGGCTGGATACGGACGAGGGGCATGTGCTGCTTCTCTGGGTTCGGTTAGAGGACCAGATCGAACTTGAGTTTGAGTTCGATTTTGACGATGATGATCTGGACGATTTTGACGACTTCGATGACTTCGAAGATGAGGATGACAGCCTCGACTTCGGACTTTCACTTTGATCGAATGGCACCGGGCGCTGAAGCGCCCGGTTTTTTTGTTTTAAAATGAGTGTTATGGATCACCAGGTCCCCAGAAGGGTTGCGACATGTCATACGGTGAAACGCTGCTTGTTCGCGAAGAGGAAAGTGTGCTCGAGATCCAGTTGAATCGGCCAAAAGCAAACGCGTTCAATTTCGAGATGGTCGACGCACTATTGAAAGCCTGCGATTATGCGAGAAACGAGCCTTCGGTGCGCTGCGTGCTCCTTACCGGGTCCGGCTCGTTTTTCAGCACGGGACAGGATCTGCGTGTGGTGGAAGAAATCGGGCTTCCGGTTCCTTTTCAATATCATCTAGGTCGAACGTATAACCGCATCGTGATGGCCCTGAGCGAGCTCGAGAAACCCGTGCTTGGCGCGATCAATGGTCCGGCCGCAGGTGCCGGCCTGGGCATTGCATTGGCGACCGATGTGCGCTGGGCAGCGCAGAGTGCCAGCTTTCACTTTGGCTTTAGCGGCATCGGTTTGACCGCCGATTCGGGTGTGTCACTGATGCTTCCGCTGCACATCGGGCTGGCGCGCGCAGCCGAGGTCGCCTTCTCGAACCGGACAATCACAACGGAAGAAGCGCTGGCATGGGGCTTGGTCAGCCGTGTGCTGCCGGATGATGAACTGCTGGAGGGGATGCGGGCATTTGCGGTGGAATTGGCGGGCGGACCGACACGCGCGCTAGGTCTTACTAAAAGGGCGTTCCGCCAGGCGCTGATGCACTCGCTGCCTGAGGTCCTAAACTACGAGGCTTATCTGCAAGAAATTGCAGGCAGGACGGAGGACCATGCCGAAGGGCTCCAAGCTTTTCTGGAGAAGCGCAAGCCGGACTACAAAGGTCGCTAGCCTGTCTTATTGAACCAGAATTGCTTCGTCCTCTAGGTGTCGAGATCGATAGGCGTTGCTGTCGGGGTCGCCTCGTCTGGCTGACGGATCTCCTGACGCGTGAGACCATAATAGACCTCCGCACCGCTGGCGTCGCGCGCAGCGAGCGTAAATCCGGCGTTGTTCAGCGTCAGTGTCTCTGTGCCCCAATTGCGCAGTGCGGCGACGATCGTGCCGTCCTGGCTGACAAATTGGCCGGGATCCACGATTGGGTTATCGGTCCAATTCACGCCGAAAGCCTGCCAACCACCCTCGAGAATCTCCTGCATATAGAGTTCCAGGGTGGGCTCCGCTTCGGAGTCGGCAGGGATGGCATGGAAGATGAGCCCGCCGATTGTCTCGAGGTTGAAATCAGGCTCGGCCTCAAAACGCATCACGAAGTACTGTCCCGGTTCGATCACGATCGCTTCTGTGCCGAAGGCGAGATCGTAGACCTGCGCGTTAATCACCTCCGGGAGGTTTTCCGGTGTCGGCGGCTGGAAGGTTGGTGTGAATGCCGAGGTAGGTGTCGCCGGCGGCTCAGTCGGTTTGGCCGTTGGCGAAGCGGTAGGGGTCCACGTCGGGATGGTTGAGAGTGAGGCGGCTGCGGAGGTGGGCGAGGCCTGGACCGGCGCAGGCGTCGGGGAGGGCACCTCGGTCGGTGGTGCGAGCAATCGGTTTAACATGCCGCTGGTGTCCAGATAGATGTATGCGCCACCGCCTACGACGACCAGCAGCGTAAGCAAGCTCAAGAAGATCAACACACGGCGCTGCGAACCCGAGCGCGAACTGCCGGGAGGTGCAGGCGCGTTGCGTCGCTTATCCCATGGCTGCAGACCGAGTTTGGCGCGCGCGCCTGCGTGAGATGGGTCCAGGTTGAGAACTTGCTTATAACAGTAGATGCGCTGGTTTGTGTCCTCGACCACCTGACCGAGATACCACCAGGCTTGAACGGAGCGCGGTTTCTCCAGGACGACTTTGCTGAGAATAGCGCGGGCTTTGGCGATATCGCCCGCTCGGGCTGCTTCAATACCCGCACGCAGTCGTGCCTCGATATCTTTCGAACTTCCTTCAACCATTAATGTCTCTCTCGATGCTCAACAGACTCGCATTCTGATTGATCACGCAAAAAACGCAAGTTGACCTCAACATTCTATGTTGGCAGGTCGGTTGGGTCAATCCACCCCTTGGTTCTATATGGGGTAAGGATCGGGAATCAGGAATCAGGGATCAGGCACCTGTTCGCTCTAGATTTCTTCGACTGCGCTCCTCGCGAAGACGCAAAGCGCGCTCTCGGGCTTCCGGTCACTAAGGAAAGACATGACCGAGCGTGGAAAGACCTCTCTCCCTTGAACAACAGGGATCGGGGACTAGATTGCCTAAATCCAGTCTTTAATCCGAATTATCACATTCGTAAGGGCGGGATCACCCCGCCCTACGGCCGTGCTGGATTGACCTTCTATTCGCCCAGGCGGCTGCGTTCTGTCTCTACGACGTCTTCATCGAGTTTCTTGAACAGCGGTTTCGGCTTCTTGAAAGCCCTGCCGGCTTCAAGTTCACTTGGAGCCCAGCGGCCAGAGGCGATGGAACCGTCGTAGACGAGCGCCTGATGACTGCGCTGCGACTCCTCAAAGGTTTGGATGTTGAGATCGCCAAAAATTGGTTCGTCATAGCCGAGTGTCTGGTGCAAGCGCTCGCTGCTGAAAGGCAGGAAAGGCGCAAACAGGATCTTGAGCGAATCGATGGCCCGCAGCGCGGTGTAGACCGTAGTGGCCGCAGACCGGCGGTCCTCTTTGATCACACCGAACCAGGGCGCTCGATCGAGATAACCGTTAACTTCACGGGCGACTGCCAGCGCTTCCTGCAGCGCGGCGCGCAAGTGTACGGCCTCCAGATTAGCTCCAACCGTATCGAACGCCGCTTCGACCTTGCTAAGCAGTTCCTGATCACTTGGGCGCAGATCGCCGGGGTCGGGCACGACACCCTCCCAGTGCTTGTGGGCGAAGGAGAGCACACGGTTGGCCAGGTTCCCCCACGTCGCCACGAGGTCATCGTTATTGCGACGAACGAACTCGCCCCAGGAGAAATCGCTGTCGCGGCTCTCTGGCATCGCAAACGTGACGTAGAAACGGATCGCGTCCGCATCGTAGCGCTCGAGAATGTCGGGCAGCCACACGGCCCAATTGCGGCTCTTGCTGAATTGAGCGCCCTCGATATTCATGAATTCGTTTGCGGGCACATCGTAGGGCAGGTTAAGTTTTTTGCTGCTGTCACCCTCGTAGATGCGCCCGACGCCCATCAGTTCAGCCTGCCAGATGACGGTGTGGAAGGGGATGTTGTCTTTCCCGATGAAGTTGTAGATCCTCGCCTCGGGGTTGTACCACCAGTCTTTCCAGGCTTCCGGCTGACCGATGTTGGCAGCCCACTCCACGGAGGCGGTGAAGTAGCCCATCACGGCTTCGAACCACACGTACAGTCGCTTGTCCTCCCAGCCCTCCAGCGGAACCGGTATGCCCCACTCGACATCACGCGTTACGGCGCGACCCTTCAAGCCGCCCTCGACAAAGTTCCGGGCGAAATTGATCACGGAGGGACGCCAGTGGTCTTTGTGCTCATCCAGGTACGCGAGCAGTTTGTCTGTGAAAGCCGGCAGGTCGAGGAAGAAATGCTCGGTCTCGCGCACGATCGGTTTGCTCCCATCGGTTTTGCTGCGCGGTTCGATCAACTCGAGCGCATCCAACAAGTTTCCGCAGTTATCGCACTGGTCGCCGCGCGCTTCGGCATAGCCACAGATCGGGCAGGTCCCTTCGACGTAACGATCGGGCAGAAAACGCCCTTCGCTCTCCGAATAGAGCTGCCGCTGAACCTCACGGTAGAGGTATTCATTCTGATGCAGGATCGTGAAGAAATCCTGCGCGATGCGATGGTGGTTCTCGGTGTCTGTGTGCGTGAAAAGATCGTAGCTGATACCGATCTGCTGCTGTGTCTCCAGGAAGCGGTGGTGATAGAGTTCGAACACCTCACGCGGTGATACCCCGCGTTTATCCGCTTCGACCGTGATCGGGGTGCCATGCGAATCGGAGCCCGAGACCATCAGCACGTTGTTGCCCTTCAAGCGGTGATAGCGCGCGAAGATGTCGGCGGGCAGGTAGGCACCAGCGAGGTGCCCTACGTGCAGATCGCCGTTGGCGTAGGGCCAGGCGACGGATACATGTATGTTGGTGGCCATTGTTCACTCTCGCTTCCGCATAGCGTAAGGGTGTGTTTTCATCGTTTCACTGTCGATCACAAACGAAACCGCCAGCACGAGGCTGGCGGTGGAATGGCTGCCGGGGCAGGCGGCAATCAGGCGCGACCCACCCTGGCCGATGGACCTCGTTCCATCGGCCGCGGCAGCTTGCGCATGACCATTCTGGTTAAAGACACGACCAGGTGCGTCATGAAGACCGCCTCCCTTAAACGAATATGATTTTATTCTACAATGCCGAAGAAGGCTGTCAAGGACTAAACCGCAGCAAAGCGATCGGCGCGAGCGGCGAAGACGAAATCAGCCTCGCTAAGCCCGCCGATGCTATGGGTCCAGATGGTGATGGAGGCCTCTCCCCAGGTCAGGCAGATCTCTGGGTGGTGATCGACCTCTTCGGCCATCGCCCCGACTTCGTTGGTGAAATCAAGTGCCCCCTGGAAATCTTCGAATTCATAGGTCTTCTCAAGCCGCTTTCCGTCGACGATCTGCCAGTCGTTGTTTAGCTCGGCGAGCATGTTCTCGAGTTCATCTCCGGCAAGTGGCTCGACGCCGTCTCCGCGAGGTGGTTTCAATTCGCGATCTGCCAATACGCTCATTGTGCTGCTCCTTCCGTATATTTTCATTGTGCAATTGATGTAATTTCATTCTAACAAACGGTCGAAGACTGAAACGTCATGCCGATTGGTTTGCGGAGGCAGCCGGCGCGCGGGCTCGGATCTGGTCGATGATCTGCGCGGCGAGGTCATAATGCCCAAATGGCGGCATGATATAAGCGCCCTGTACGTGTGGGCGTAACTGCTCGAGCATTTCCACTGCAATTTGAACACCGACCTGTGGAGCGCCCTCGCCGGCGGCTTCGACACGGTTCATCGTTTCGGCGGGAATGTGGATCCCGGGCACTTCGTTGTGCAGGAAAGCGGCGTGTTTGGCGCTGTACAGCGGAAGAACTCCCGCCAGGATTGCGATCGGCAGCTCGCCTTGCTTGCTTCGAAATGCGTGCAGAAACTCGCTGGCACGCTGCGGCTCGTATGTCGGTTGCGTGAGTGCGAAGTTCGCCCCTGCATCGATCTTCTTCTGGAGCACGTGCAGCTCGCGTTCGGGGTCTGCAGGACAAAGGTTTAGAGCACAGCCGACGAAGAACGAGGTTGCCTCACCGATGTCGGCGCCGCTGTGATCGATGCCAGCATTAAACCCGTGCTGGATCAAGCGGATCAAGCCAGATGGGACCAGGTCGTAGTCGTCCATTGCTTCGGGATAATCGCCGATGGCGGTGGGATCGCCCATCACGACGAAGATGTTTCGCACGTCGACAGCGTGTGCCGCCAGCAGGTCGCCCTGCACACGCAGCAGGTTTCGGCCGCGCGTAGGGAAGTGCAGCACGGTGTCGATGTCGACATCGCGTTGAATGAGATGGCAGACTGCCCAGGGGCTCATACGCATGCGTGCCATGGGGCTGTCGGCGACGTTGATCACGTCCGCCCCGGCGTCGGCGAGCAGGTGCGCACCGGCGAGCAGTTTGTGCGTCGAGAAGCCGTGCGGAGGGTCCATCTCGACCGAGATGACAAAATGTCCGGCAGCCACTTTCCGGGCCAGACGTGTGGGTGGTGTGCTGGTGGTCGTGTCGAATCCATACTCAAGCTCTGCAAAATCGGGTTCTGTGGATGAGCAGGGCAGGTCGCGGTTTTCAAGCGCGGCATGCATATGAGCGATGTGTTCGGGCGTGGTGCCGCAGCAGCCACCGAGGATGCTCGCTCCGGCTGCGCAGAAAGAAAGGGCGTAATCGCCGAAGTACTCGGCGGTCGCCGGATACATGATGCGCCCGGAGACGCGCTCCGGCCAGCCAGCGTTAGGCATCACGGCGAAACGTGCCCGGGGAACGGCACGATGCATTTGATCCAGTATACGCAGGAGCTGAGCAGGTCCGCTGGAGCAGTTGGCGCCGATCACATCCGCGCCGCATTCGTGAAGGAAGCGAGCGACATGCGTGGGCGAATCGCCCAGTAACGTGCGGTCATCGCGCGTGAAGTTGACCATGGCAACGACGGGAACATCGCCAGCCTGACGGGCGGCCCGAATCGCCTGCTCGACCTCGAAAAGGTCATTCTGGGTCTCCAGGATCAACAAATCCACGCCGGCCTCGAGGAGGGCGTCGATTTGCTCCGTGTAGGCCTGAAATGCCTGTTCGGGCTGAACTCGGCCGAAAGGCGCCAGGCGTACGCCGAGCGGACCTACGCTGCCGGCGACAAACACCGGTTTATGATCAGCGGGGATAGCTTCCCTGACGAGCTGTACCGCAGCAAGGTTGATCGCGGCGACACGCGCCTCGAGCCCATGCTGGGCGAGTTTGAAGCGGTTTGCACCGAAGGTGTTCGTTTCGATCAGGGTGGCGCCGGCTGCGATGTAATCCTGATGAATCCCCCGTACGATCGCCGGGTCGGTCAGATTGAGTTCGTCGAAGCAGGCATCCAGCGAGATGCCGCGGGCGTGCAGCATCGTGCCTATGGCACCGTCGGTGAGAATCGGTTTGCCCGATTCGAGCATGCGTTTAAACTGATTTTGCTTTGCCATTGTCTATAAGCCCTTCCCGATTTCGCATGTGAGCAGCCATGAAAAAGCCCCTTCCGGACGAAGGGGCGTCAACCTTACGGTGTCTGATCCCTCATCTCCCAGAAGTACGGTCGTGATGACTGCGCTCCTGCCGGATTTGGCACCTTTCGCTGGTTTTGGTGGGTTCAGCGGCGGTTGCCGAGGCGTCTACGGGCCGGTCCCTCAGCCTCTCTTGATGAGCGCCGGTATGTGCTTGCCGGCTAATTTAGATAAGTTTGGTCAGTTTATCATGCCTTTTGGAAGGCTGTCAATCAACCACCAGCCCGCATTCCACCCGTTCGATTCGAATACTGGCTGATTCTTTGAAGTTGATCCGCGGATCGACTGCGCTCTGCTACAATACCGGCGTGGGAAAACTCTACCTGGTGGCCACCCCGATCGGCAATCTGGAGGATATCTCGCTCAGGGCGCTGCGCGTGCTGCGCGAGGTCGATTTCATCGCGGCGGAGGACACGCGCCGCACGGGCAAGCTGCTGGCGCATTACGAGATCGACACGCCGCTGGTCAGCTATCACGAGTACAGCGACGAGCAGCGGCTTGAGGATCTCATCGGACGTCTTGAAAATGCCGATCTGGTGCTGGTCTCCGACGCCGGATCGCCGTTAATTTCCGATCCGGGTTACGAACTTATCCAGGCTGCAACGGCGCGAGGATTTACCGTCGTTCCCATCCCAGGCCCTTCGGCGGTGATTGCGGCGCTCAGCGCAGCGGGGCTGCCGACGGACACCTTCCTGTTCCTGGGCTACCTCCCAAGAAAGAATAATGAACGCAAGAAATTGCTTGAGCAGCAGAAGCGTGTCCCGCACACGCTGGTGTTTTTCGAGGTGCCGCACCGCATGAAATCATCGTTAGATGATCTTGTAACCGTCTTTGGCCGCGACCGTCCGGCGGCGGTGTGTCGCGAGCTGACCAAGATACACGAGCAGGTCGTGCGGGGGGCTCTTGGCGACATCGCCGCTGAACTTGAGAGTGTGGAAGCGCGCGGCGAGTATACGCTGGTGATCGCGGGCGCGCCCGGATCGCATGACTGGACGGAGGCGGAGGTGCGCCGGGCGTTGGATGAACGCATCGCCGCAGGTGGGAAGCCTTCGGAGGCGGCACGTTGGGTCGCTTCGCAATCCGGTTGGGCCCGCAGAGATGTATACCGACTGACGCTGGAGGAAGAATGAATCTCGACGATCTTCAAACCTTTAAGGAAATCGACTCGGAAAACATGCTGGCAGCGATCGATGGGTTGCCAGATCAGCTGGAAGAAGCATGGGAATTGGGTAAGCGCCTGCCGCTGGGTGGGATCTCGGGCGTCAAGCAAATCGTGATCGCCGGCATGGGAGGCTCCGCCATCGGGGCCGATCTGCTGACGGCTTACGTCGCGCCGATGGTGATGGTGCCGGTGATCGTCTGGCGCAATTACGACCTGCCGGGGTATGCCTTCGGCGAGGATACGCTGGTCGTCGCCAGCTCGCATTCGGGCAACACAGAGGAGACCCTCTCGGCGTTTGAGGCGGCCTGGGAGTCAGGAGCACAGGTGCTGGCGGTCACGACCGGCGGCGAACTCGCCCGACACGCCGGGGACGTCGGCGTGCCAGTATGGCGCTTCGAGCACGATGGCCAACCCAGGGCGGCGGTGGGGTTCTCGTTTGGGCTGCTGCTGGGTTTGCTGACCCGGTTGGGCGTCATTCCAGACCCCGAACCGGAGGTCGAGGAGGCGCTGGAAGCGATGCGTACGCAGCAGCGCGGCATCCGCGCCGATCTACCGGTCGTCGAAAACCCGGCGAAACGCATGGCGGGACAGCTGATGGGTCGATGGCCTACGATCCTCGGCGCGGACTTCCTGGCGCCGGTGGCGCGCCGCTGGCGGGGCCAGATCTCAGAGCTCGCCAAGGCGGTTGCCCAGTTTGAGGAGCTGCCCGAAGCGGACCACAATATGGTCGCAGGTGTCGAAAACCCGGAAGCGCTTTTTGCGCAAACGATGCTGCTGTTTTTGCAGGCTGGAGCGCAGCACGAGCGCAACGAGCTGCGTGTGGAGGCTACCCGCCAGGTGCTCATGTTGGAGGGTTTTAATACCGATGTGATCCATGCCAGGGGCGATTCGCGCCTGGCGCAGCAGTGGACCGCGCTGCACTTCGGCGATTACACTGCCTATTATCTGGCGATAGCCTACGGCGTCGACCCGACTCCAGTTGCAGCGATCGAGGATTTGAAGGCGCGATTACGAGAGGGCTGAGCGCTTGAATCAGAAATGGTGGGCACAAAGGGACAGGTAGATATGAAGAATACGCGGCGGCAACTGCACTCGCTGCTGCTTGTCGGGATCGGCTTCATCGTCGGGCTTTTTATCCTGGCGGTCGTATCGACGCCCCGCGTCGAGCACGTGCTACCCGCTCCCGGTGATGAAAACGTGCCGGCCACGGCGCGCATCCAGATCGAGTTCAGTCAGCCGATGGAAATAGCTTCATTAGTTTCGCATTTCGAAGTCTCCCCGGAAGTTGAAGGGCGCTTCTACTGGGAGGCGGGCCGCTTCGTTTTTCAGCCCGATAGCCCCTGGCCTAGCGATGAGCTGATCACGGTCGAACTGCGCTCTGGCGCCCGTTCGCAGCGTATCCTGCCGATTGTGCGTACGACCCGCTGGCAGTTCAACGTGGGACACCCGCGCTTGGCTTACCTCTGGCCGACGGAGGCTAAAGCCGATCTCTACACCCAGGAACTCGACCCGGATGCGGAACGAAGCGCGCTGACGCAATCGAACTTCGGCGTGGAAGATTTCAGCGTCAGCCCGGACGGAGCGCGCATCGCCTACACGGCGCTATCCGGCGACGGCGGGACCAGCCTGCATGTGCTGGACCTGCTTGATGAATCTGACCGGATTGTATTGGAATGTCCCCCGGAAGATTCCTGCCGCGCGCCAACTTTCTCCCCGGATGGGCGCTGGCTGGCGTTCGAGGAACACCAACTTAGCGAAGGCAATGCCGGCCGGCTTGAGCTCCAACGCCGACAGATCGGACTGTTATCTCTGGATCAAACCGCCGCGCATGTCGTCCTCGATTTGCAGGGGCATGATGTCTGGGGTCCGGCCTGGTCGCCAACCGGTTGGCTGACTTACTACGATGAAATCCTCAAAGCGGTCGTGATTGTGGATGTCCGCGATCTCGACGAGCCGGTGATCTTACAGTTTATTCCCAATGGCCTGGGATTGATGGGCACGTGGTCTCCAGACGGCGAGGTATTCGTCATCCCGGAGATTGTCTTTACGGAGCGACAAAC